>CEAO01014384.1_pt1 | contig 21662 bp, 33 predicted proteins | sample 557631 | NCBI WGS metagenome assembly CEAO01 (sample SAMEA3182049, study PRJEB8094) | gut metagenome | biome: human; feature: gut; material: Stool; isolation source: human stools | place: Canada | collected 2012-02-08 | reverse complement strand
GAGGCAATAGCGGGCACAGGCTGAATCAGCTGCTTTGTCTCGTCGGCAAGTACTCCTGGAACAGTTACAATACATTCATAATATGTTTTATTTGTCTCCGTGTCTAAACTCGGATGCCAGCCTCGCAAAACCACAGAAACGGCTTTCGGAGCTGGGGAAACATTTGCCAGCAATGTATTAAACTCTTCCTCCGTCCCCGTATATCCCCCATCCACCGCATACTGATAGGCTGATTTGCCGGGAAGCCCAATCCCGGCTACTTTTTTGCCGTTTACGTAGAGTGCCATAGAGACACCTCCTAATACTTGATGATGGGGGTTAGGGCGATGTTGTACGGACGGAAATAAGACTTATAAGTATAAGCAGTAGCCGTTCCATCAACTTTATTTGAAGTTTTGGAAGTATTTGGACTCCATTTATCTTCATTTCTTATGGGTTCTTTTAGAATTCGCTTATCGTCAGAAGCGGTTTCTATATAAGTCGCCTCCTGCTTCTCACCAAACGTCGCAGAGTACCCATTCTGAGACCCAGCTCCACGAATGAAAGCTGCCCGCAAGTTAGGAAGCGCAAAAGTCGTGCTTCCATCTCCCGCCCCAAACGTGGTTCCAATCGCCGCGAACAGGTCCGCGTACTCTGTCCGGCTGGCCGCACTTCCGTCGCAAATTAAGTACCCCTCCGGCGCTGTCTGTGTCGCCAGCCAGAATACAGACCCTACCGGGACGCCGGAGCCGCCTTTTGGCGCTGTACTCAGTTCCGTGATGGCGTCCTGTACGTTGGTAGCGGTCATGCCGGACTCCGTGTTGTCATAGGTGATCTCGGAGGCGCTTACATCTTGCGGGTCCGCCTCCTCCGTAAACTCAATCGTGTACGGGCCGGAGCCGATGGTTTCGGACATGGATAACGCACCGCTGCCAGGGACAGAAACAGAGCTTTCCTTATCCTGCTTGCCACCTAACGCTGTTTTGATTTTCCCCCAAAGATATGAGAGGCCGGAATTATCTAAATATCCCATAGCGCCACCTGTTAAGCTTCGTCCGTGATGGAATCAATCTCCCCATTGGTGATGGCCTGGATTTCAAACACCTGTCCCAAAGCGTCCCACTCCTCGCCCGTCCAGGCGTAGTTCATGCCGGTATCTTCCACATTCCACACATCGCCCACCTCGTTTCCGTCAGACGGAAGAGCGGAGTAGGTTGCTTTGCTGCCCTTGTACTTGTAGGCCGTGGAAATCTCGCTTTTCAGCGCATAATCGGAAGCCTGTCCAAACGCCGCGAGCTTGCTGTAATCCTCCTTACTCATGAGGCCATTCTGCGAAGAGGTGGCGTTGGTGTATGTAGTATCGGTAAATTTCGCATCAGGCGGAACGCTGATGCCGACAGTAAAGCCGCCTACCTTCTCCGCGTTGTCTACGATACCGTTGCCGTTTGTGTCATACACGCTTTTCAGCATGTCGCCGCTATCATTTTTCCTCGAATCATCCACGTACTTCTTGCTTGCTGCTTCCAAGTCAGACGACGGCTCTCCATGAAGCATCAAAGGGCCGGTCATCGTCCCGCCGGACTTTGGGAGCGCCTTTTCATAAAGCGGCTTGATCTTGCTGTTCCACAGGTAAAGCAGGCCGTTATTATCCAGATATTTGCTCATTTTAGCATCTCCTCTATTTCAGAATTTGTAATCGCCTCTGTAGGCGGAGGTATGCGGCTGATCTCCTTTTTCAAATCTGTGATTGATTCTATTGGGTGCTGGTCTTCCGCGTCGCGGTTTGTAAGCCGCCTATGGTCAGAGACACCTCCAGAGCTTTCAGCTGGAAGCGGAATATCGCTCTCCTCATATTCCTTCTTATCCGGGTTCCAGATCATCCAGTAGCCGTTTTCTCCAGGCATCGGCGGATTATCGTTGATGCTTGTCAGCCTGTCCTCCATTTGTTCAAACTCAGACGGGAGTGGCGGAGGAAAAAAGTCTACCGCATTTATGCTGCGGAACACCGTGGCGTAAAAAAGGTTGCTGTGCCGAACATAGTCGCCCAGAGTACCACGCACCTGCATGGCATATGTACCGTCATCTGCCAACATAGAGGCCGTTAGAAGGGCACTGTAGACCATTCCAGTTCTTGTAAGCTGGATAATATTTTTTTCTCCATCTTTTTCTACGTCTACTTTCAGGTCCCATTCCTCTGTCAGATCGGTGGACACTTCCAGAACTGTAGCCCCATTGTCCCCTTCAAAGCCCAAAGAAAACCCTGGTGGAGCACACACCTCCCAATCCTTCATATAGAGCATGCAACATCACCTCACACCGTCGGATTCATCTGATCGTTTACCCAATCAAACATGGCATCCTGTTCCTCACCAGAATATTTACTTGTATAGTATTCTGTAGGCTCTTCTGAAATTTCTTGTAGGGCTAGCGTGTTAATTAAATCCGTTAATTGCTGTTCCAATGCCGAAATTCGTTCTTCGTTTGTCATGCTTCTACCTCACACAATGGTTAAGCGGTTCAGTCGATCAAGGAGAACCTTTCCATTTTTGTCTTTCCTGACGCCTGCTTCAATCGGTTTTGGCCTGTTGTAAAATAAGATGATGCAACCATCTCCACCCGGGCCTCCCTTTCCACCAGGCCCTCCAGCTCCTGGTCTTCCCGGATTTGCGGAACCACTTGGCCCACCAGCTGACGGATTTCTCTCAAACCCAGCCCAAGAAGGACAAGAACCGCCTCCTCCGCCATATCCACCACGTCCTCCATAGGTAAGCTGCGGTTTTGCCGGGACCGCCGTTGGCGCGGGAGGAGTAAGTCCGTTTGTTGCCTGTGCATATGTTGTGGAGTTAGACCCGCGGTTGGATGGCATTCCTTGTGTAACACCAGCTACACCGCCTGGTCCCAGCGCATATCCGGCCCACGCTCCGGCATTTCCCTTATCGTTCGTATCGAATGTCTGCCAATAGGCAATGCCAGAAGATATTTCTCTTGTGGGAGAACCAGCCCAACTTTTCCCATTTTCATCAAGCGCAGCAGTGGATGGCTGATACCGCAGCACAATATTGAGGTTCACTTCGTTGCTTGGAATGGTGTACCCAGGAACAGCTCCCGCTCCATCGCCGCCTGAGAGGCCACTTGGTCCAGAAGCCGCATATACTTCTGATGTAATTGGATCTACCCATCCTGACGAGGCTGGATAAGCACCGTTATCAGATGTTGCTCCATTAAAAGTCGTTGCGCCACCCTCATTTCCATCTACGGACGCAGAATCGCTATATAACGCTCCATCACCACCAATCCCGCATTGAAATGGAAGTACTTGTCCTGGTGTTACGTTCATACTTCCTTCGAGCACTTTAGAGCCTTTGCCTCCATCGCCACCAGAACCGCCTTTGCCTCCAGCTCCGCCCCAAAGCTGAATCGTTCCTTGCGCGGTTACTTCTCCTGTAACCCAGGACGTTTTCGTATAAGAATGCGATTTTGACCCTCCTGATGTTCCGCCTTTTAACCCTGCTTTTCCGCCTTGCGCTCCACTAAATAGCACATATCGTACATTCGTAACGCCCTCTGGAACCGTCCAATTACCGCTTCCAGTGAGCACTTCGCGATAATCATAGTACTGACTGCTTTCATATTTTGGCGGGACAAAGCCGATCAGCATTTTCTCATTTGCTCGGAGCGTATTTGATAAATTGATATCTGAACTCTCCAGACAGGCAGTAACCGCCTCTTTATCATAAGGATGCCATGTAGCTACACGGTTCCCAGGAATCTCTCCTTGGTAAATAACTGGGGACTGTATTGTTTCTGTCCATTGGTAGTAGTTTGCCATCCGCTCAGCTACTGCTACTGAGTTCACAAGGCTCACCAACGTGGCATCTTTTACAGATTTAATATTCGGTTCTGCCGCCTCTAAAACATCGCGTATAATCTCTCTGGTATTATGGATGTACGATTTTCCTGTCAACGTACCAGTTCCAGACGAAACCTTTGCATAGTTGGCGCCGCTTTCTAAAATAGAAAAACCGGATGCAACCAGATCATACATGGGTTCTCGAAAGGTAATCACATCTCCCTGCGATGCAGTTCCTTCAAAAAGGTTTGTTTCTTCTCCACCTTCTGCATATTGATGCTCGGTCACGGAAATCTGGGTAATCTTTGCCGTTTCAGGAACTTTTGCGCCTTCAAGCAGATAGTCCATGTTAGTTTCGCAGATAACACCGTCCCATAAGCCCTCAATTCGCAGAACGCCATCTAGGTCGGTTTTAATCCATGCCCCAATCGCAATCAGCACTTGCACAAGATTATCTCTCGGTGCTGCAATAGGAAGCCAGCCATACAATTTGACTCCGGCATACTTGCTCTGGATTGTAAAAGGAACCGTTCCACAAATGTCAGAAATGATTTCTTCCGCTGTTTGACCGGTGTAAATTCCTCCATAGTGTTGCCCTTCTGTCAGAATACCAATGGCGGACGTGGCATAGATACTATACCGGCTTGGTCCAATTCGCTCCACTTCCTGGAGATAAAATATGCCTCTCTGAGCATCATCATAAAACCACGTCAGCGGGTCGTTTCGGGAGAAGTTCCGTAGCGCTCCAGCCAGGTCTTTCACATCTGCCGACAAGGTATTAACCTCCAGAGCCGAGGATCGAAGTGACATCGCCATGTGTACACTTCCGGAAGCTATATCGTCTTGTGTGAATGTTGTTGTTTTATAAACCAGCTTATTCATGTCGGCTTCCTCTTTGCTTCCTGCGCGTAAAGATTCACAGTCAAGTTGCCCCACGCCGTTCCATCATCCATATAGAGAACATCATCTTCCACAACTTCAATACAAGCTGTGAAGGATATAGTAGTTTGTCCATAGGGTGCGACTAATACATGGCTATCCACTGGTGCAGATAGCACTTCATACATGGCATCGTAATCTTCACGGCTCATTCCATCCGCAGAGACTTCCATCGTGTAGTCATAAAAGGTACCCTGCACATCTCTCCAACGCTTTCCAGACAAGGCAGTATCTGCATTGGGACCATCTTTGATGTTTGCCGTCCGATGGATTGAAACAACGCCCACATTGTAACCAACGCCATCTATGGTAAATATGTAATCCATCTAAACACCTCAGTCCACCAGATCAGTACCAGCTCGGCTATTTTCTGCCTGCCAATAAGGTCTCAGGAACATTGCTGCCTCGCGGGGGTAAAAGCCAATGTCTAATTTAACCCGTTGTGGTGCTCCGTTACTCTGGTTGCCACTTCCTTGTTCAATTCCGGACTGGCTGTAACTAACAGGCGCATAGGCTACTGCTGGTGCCATAGCGGTATTTGCACTCAACACACGCTCCGCAGCTGATGCAATATCCATGTGTAAAGATGGAAACTTGTTCCGTGCATATGCCGCAAGAGATATTCTGTCTCCTGCCGTTGTGCTGTTTCCGGCATCTCCATCGCTTTCGGACAGTGGTACAGGAGATGGTGTTAAAGAAAACGTTTTAACCGCTGGAGTAACTCGGCTTTTTCCGGAAAAACCGCCGCTTTTGCTTCGCCCAACAGATATATCAGATGTATCATCAGCAACGTCAAATAGTTCCTTAAACCAGTCGATTACACTTTTCACCTTTCCAATCACCCAGTCGATTGCGTTTCCTATCTCCTCAAAAATTGAAAGTACAGTATCGCGGAATCCTTCACTTGTGGTCCATAGTGTCACAATTACGCCCACAAGTGCAGTAACAAGTGTGATGATTCCTCCAATCGGAGTTGCGCTCAAGGCTGCATTCATTGCCGTGGTAGCTGTCGCTGTTCCTGTGGCTGCAACCCCCTGTGCCGTAGTTGCACCGGTAAGAAGTCCAAATGCAGCGCTCAGTCCACTAATAAGTCCAGCTATGCTCATAGCCGCCTTATATGCCAAAAATGCAGCCGTAGCGCCAGCAATTACCGGAGCTAAGTCAACAAACATATCAAATATTTTTTTGAGGCTGTCTACTGCTGCATTTACATCGAAACCACTGATAAAATTCGCCACTTTTTCTGCTGCGTCAGCTATAACTGGACCAAAAGTCTCCATAAATGCCGTTTTTACTTTTTCAACCGCCTCCCCAACTTTTGCCATAGAATCATCAATATCGGCCTGAACCTCGCGGCTCGCAACCAATGCCTCATTGTTTCTATAAAACGCTTCGCTGGCTTCGTCGTAGGTGCCCGCTAGTGTAGTCATGATCAGCTGGTTTCGCTCACTTTCAGTAGTGCAAGCTGCCAACTTAGCATTAAATTCATCCTCACTAATACCTACCCAGTTAAGAGCATCGGCTAAAACGCCGGTCACTTGACCGACTCGTGCCGTCTCATTCGACGCTTCCATCAGCCCTTCAATAGGAAGTGCATCGCCAAACGTGCCGTAGACACCCGCGGCGATTTGCGTCCATGTAGTAACGTCTTGTTCGTGATCGGCTAGTGTAGCAAGCAGCTGTGCCGCCTCAGTAGCTTGTCCGGTGTCTCCCAAAATAGCATAAAAGTCCTGATATGCCGCTTTTGCCGCATCCGGTCCATATCCCGCAGTCTCGAACGCCGTATTGAGCAATCCCATAGATTCCCGGTATTCACGGGTTGTTTCATCCAAATTCCAAATTTCGCTAGCAAGGTCTTTTAACCCTCCTATGGCGGTTTGGACGCCGTTGGAGATCAGATCGCCAATAGCAACGCCTTTCGCAATGTCAGATAATCCATTAAGTTTTTCTCCAAAATCATCGACACTTTGCTCTGCGTCCTTAAAGCTATTGGCTGATTTTTTTATATCTTTTTCAATGTCCTTAAATCCATCTTTAATGTCGCCTTCGTCAAATTCAGCGCCTATTTTTACAGTCCCATCATTCGCCACGGTGTCACCCCCTTTATTGGGATTGTTCCAGCTTCTTTTTCATGTCTTCGTACCGTTTGTGAACATATTCGCGCATTTGTTCTTCTGTGCGGTATGTATTCTCGATTTTTTCTAGGGAATATAGGGCTTTCATTTCTCTATAAAACTGTTTTTGACTTTTGGGAACATCTTTCATTGGAACAGTTCGGTACTGCATAATTTTCACAAATTTACAGTTATCCGGAAGTGATTTAAATAAGGCTTTAAACATCCACCAATGCATCTTTTCGGCGGCGAGGTTTATTCCATACGTCTGATAAAATGCAGAATAAATAAATTCGCTGTCTTGTTCAAAATCGAATGCTTTTCCGTGTTTTTGCGTTACCGCTTTTTCATTATTTGATGAAGGCCCTACATAAAATCGCACCAATGCATCAAGTGCCTGCTGAGAAGGCAAAATACACTGTTCATACATAAACTCGCATAGCATCCTGTTGCGTTGATCGTCATTTTTCTCGGCAGAAAATATCTTTTGGAATGAAATCCATTTTCTGAAATCTGTATTGATGGGAATCTCCATCCCATCAATACAAACACTTTCCGGAGGTGACGTATATAAGGTCATTTTTTTCCTGTTTCAGCTATTGCCAACAACTTTTGAAATTCCGGCTTTGATATAATCGCTCGTAATTCTCCAATCGCAGCATCTGCTTTTGCCCGCTGTGCTGGGAGATTGTAAATCGTCAAAATATCCATGCAGATTTTTAACAGGTCGTTTGTGTCCACCTCGTCAATTGAGGGAACCGAATCAGGCGCAAGTGTTGTAACAAACTCATACATTTTTTCTACTGACTCACGCCGCGTAATCTCTCCTGCTCGATACGCCCTGTCCAGTGAGCCAATTTCGTCAATTTTGTCATCAACGGCCAACGTCCGAGCAGGCAAGTCATAGGACTTCCCAAGAATCATAACTTTGTAACCCATAAATCCTCCTTAAACCCCCGCAGAATATGTGTAAGCTGTGGGCGCTGTTCCAACGCTGCGCAGATCAATGGAAATTGCAGAGTTCTCGCCTGCATTTCCGCCGCCGTCAGAGTTCACGATGATAGACGCGGTGCCCTTCTCACCTTTTCCAGTCAAGATAGAGAAGTATACATACGGAACAACCACCTTTTGACCAACACCATGCGCAATATCCAGGCCAAAACAATAATCCTGAAAAGCATCGCCGATATAACGGTCTCCGGTAATCGCAAAAGTGCGCTGTGTGCCAGTCTTAGAAGTAGACAAACCGGTTCTGATATATTGGCTGTCCTGCGTAACAGGATTTAACTGAGGGTCCAGTCCGGACACACCTTGCTGAACAACGGTATAGTCATTCTCATCTGTGACTTCTTCTCCAATTCCAACAGCAAGTACCCAATCGTCATTTGTAGCAAGTCCAGCAAATTCCGGGCTTGGAGTATACCCAGCCATCAATTCAGATACTTTCATAAGTTCTCTCCTTTACAGGTAGTACCGAACCCTAACCTGGAACATATAGCGGGCAATGGTCCCCGCCTCGTTCACATCCGCCAAGTTCGGCATATTTTGTAGGTTTTCAATCGAAAGGACCTTGCAGCCCTCAAACTTCGGGAAATTCCGCTTTTGGTTTTGTTCATCAATCCAGTCCATAAAATCCTGGACCGCCTGCGCCTGCTCGGCATTGGTTTCGCTGGTGCCCTCGTCCTGGGGAAGCATCTGCACCACAGCGAATTCGTACACCTTGATCCCGCGATTCCCGATATACCGCTTCTCCCACATGTCGCTGTAGACTGTATGGACGCTGATCCGCCCGGTTTTCTCCGTTGTGGAATTAAAGTAAAGGAAGGATTTCACGGCGGGGCACTGTTCCAGATAGTCCAATATCTCCTTGTTTTTGTTCGCCATAAACTCACTTCCTTTTGATATAAGCCTCAATATCTGAAGCAAGTTGTTCTTTCTTTGCTACCATAGCGGCTCGTTCCCAATGGGATGTCGTGCCTGGAGTATGATATTTTAACGGTTTTCCTGCCGGGTATTTTGACTCGTTTTTTCCTGCATAGCTACTTCCATTCGCGGCCAGGTACAACTCCCCTTCCCATTGATAGTGAGCATATGGAGATTTGTAATGCACGTAGTCTTTTGTAATATCTTTGACGGTGTTAAGCATCCCGCCGCTTCCTCCTGGAACATATTGGGAGCAATAGGCGTGCAGTCGTGTATGCGCGTACTTCCTAACGTCATCAGAAAAAATGCGATTGAACGTTTTCCTTGAATTGAAAATCTCAACGCTAATCTTCATATGCCCTCCAGATGGATGTGCCCCAGCGGAAGCCCGGTATTGTCCCGGACGGAGCGGACGGTCATGGATTCATACTTTTCCGCCACTGCCCGCACATTGTCCGGCGTCACAGTTTCCAAAACTTTTCCATGCACCACGATGTCGCCAACAGAGGCCGTGAATCCAGCCATGTTCTTCTTCCACTCCTGATAGGGGTGGTAGTTCGGCAATTCCGGGATTCGGACTGTCACCGTCTGCCCCAGCGATACATCGGAGCCTGATACGCTGCGGATGGTGGTTTTCACAAACACGCAGCCGGTCAGAATGGTTTTCTTCCAGTTGTCCACCCCGTCCGGGCTGTCCTCCACTGCCCGGCGGTTTAGGACCGTGATTGTCTCCCGAAAGAGCGGCGTCATGACCCCACCTCCAGGTTGACCAACTCCACAGGGAGGATTTCAACAACCTGGTCATACACGGAGCCCATCAACTGCTCTTCCGTTTGGGCAGAGGCATACGTCACACTCACGCCGTCATTGCTGACGCTCGAAACATCCTTTTTCCCGCTCCTGATCTTTCCCATGGCATCAATGAGAAGCAGCATACAAAGCCGTATGTCGTCGTCTACCTCTGCGATACGCCCCTGCGTCCAGTAGTCCAACTTTTTACGCGCCAGTCTTTCCAGCAGGGGGAAGGCCGATTGCTCAGCCGTTCCCCCCAGGGCTTTGTACTGCTCATAGATGATATAGCCGCACATTCAGTCTTCCCCCCTTCCTTCTTAGGTCTGTGCTGTCACAGTAGCGTTACCGGCGTTCAACGCCTTATAGGTGCCGTCTGCCTCTACAACTGTAATCTTGTGCCCGGTGGTAGCTGTGATATCAGACGTTCCGTCCCAAGTCCTCCAAGTCCTCACATTTTGTCCGTATGTAACTGTGGGCGCATTGGTGGGGTCTGTCTTGTACTTATAGACATTGTTTGTAGACTCCTTGCCTGGGGTCACAGTCAGCTTTGTAGTACCGGACTCAGTGCCAGCGGCAGAGCCGACGGTCAGGGTCCCAAGCGTGGGAGTAGAGTCTACATCAATGACTGCGATGGCGTCCTTATACTCCGCAAATAGCGTCATGCCCATGATAGCAAAGCTCTCGGACACAGCGGTGTGATAGTTACCCTCTACATGGAAGCCAATCAGGTTCGTCTCACCGTCCGTGGTATAGACCAGCCCAGCCCGGGCAAAGTCGCTGGTAGACGGATCGACGTAATAAAGTGCAATGTTCTCAACTGGGGTTGCAATCACACGTCCACGCTGGATTTCCTCATCAGACAGCAGAAACACAGTGGAAAAGCCCATGAAGTTTTGCACATACTGGAAGCCAAATGCGGTCTGAATGGTGATATTGGCGTCGCCCAGATAATCGTACAGATCAAGCACATTCACAAATCCAACCACGTTGGTTACCGTGCGATGAATCTGCTTAAATTTGTTGATAACCCGGCCCTTTGCCATAGCCAGTGCCCGCTGCCAGGTGGTTTCCGAACTTGTTAGCGTGCCGGTGTTGAGGTAGGAGTAAAAGCGGCGGGTCACATTATCCTGCAGCTCATACAGAAACGCGTCGTCGGTCATGCCAACAGCCACATCATAACCATAGGTTTTGATGGACTCAATAGAGACAGCCTTCGCATACTTTTCCACGGTCATTTCTTCGTAAGGTGTTTCAACCACCGTGGCCTTGGAGTAGGGGATTTCCTCGCCCTCCCCAACAGTTCCGCTCTGCAAGGTCACGGATGCGGTCTTGCTCTTCAGAACAGAACCAGGCTCCTTGCGGATTGGGCGCATGATACCAAGAATCTCCCGCAGGTGTTCCCAGTTGCGGGCAAACCGGGTTACAAAATCAATAACCCGCGCGGTAGATTGAATATCTGAAGTTTTTGTCAAATTTTCTTTTGCAGCCATGTTATTTATTCCTTTCCAAATAGATCAAGATGCGCGGCAATCGCGGCCTGACGTTCAGAGGCATCCCTGATGCTCATAATCTGATCTTTGGTCATGTTGCCGCTGGTGTCGGTTTTGGTAACTCCTGCGATCTTCAACGGCTCGTGCTGAGGATTTTTGAAAACGCCGTCCACATCCTTTGTCATGTCGGCAAACAGATCAGCGGGCTTCTTTCCTTTGTTTGCGGGGTCTTGAATAGCCTTCTTCAGCTCCCCCAGGAAATAGGTACGGGTATAATCGTTGACAAACTCACGGCCCTCCAGGGCACTCTCTGCGGTCTGTGTCAGGATGGCATCCATCTGTGCCTCCTTTTCCGCTTTTTCCCGGTCTGCTTCCGCCTGTTTGTAACGGTCCAATTCTTTCTGCATGGAATCGGCATCGCCTTTTGCTTTTTCCAGATTGGCGATAGTCTCATCCTTTTCGGCAATCTGCTGCTTTAAGGACTCAATATCCTTCTTCTGCTTATCGTCTTTTCCCTTTTCCACATATTCTCCAGTGGACAAATCCGCCAGTTTCATGCCCTTTGTCTTTTCGTTGAACTGTGCCAGGGTCAAAGCCTCTCCGTTGAAAATGCTGGTAAAATCCATGTTGTTCCTTTCCGTTCCCTAAAGGACTTTGATTTATAAATCCGGTGCGCCCACACCGATACGGGGAACGAGCGCAGTTAAACCTCCGCGCCAAGAGGGAAGTCGTATAAAATTCGCGTGTGCGAGTTTTATCAGAAATATCTTAAAAAGCTCTTGACATAGGTATATACCTATGTTATACTATAATCAGAAAGGGGGCGAGTAAATGCCTACTGAAAACGAACGCAAGGACGTTCAAAAGGCCATGGCGTATGACTTACTCCGAATCTTGAAGCAAGACCCGGATAAGACTTACACCGCCGCTGAGCTGGAAAAACTGATTGACGCTTATATCACAGGTTCCCAGCAGTAATCACCATGGGGCCGGGAAACCGGCCCCCCCAACCTTTTGAAGGGAGAGATACTTATCAAAGAAAGAAAAGAAACCCCTCAAGACCGTTATCACAAAGCCCACACAAAGATGCTAACAATCCGTCTAGTTGAGACCACGGAACAGGACATTATCCAGCGGCTAGACAGCGTTCCCAGCAAGGCCGGGTACATCAAGAGCCTTATCCGCGCGGATATTGCGCGGGGCGGTGAAGCCTAAATCATAACCCTCCAGCCTCCTGCCACGCTTTTACCAGTTTTGGAGCCTGCTTGGCAAACCAGTCTACCATTTCTTCTTCCTGCGCCCATGAACTGTTTTCAGCTAGACCGCTCTCAAACAGGAAAGCGTGGATGATTTCGTGGCGGATGTTTTTTTGCTCCTGCAACTCCAACTTGCCCTTGCTGCCGGGTTCTCCACGCTTATAGTTTTCGACAACAATCTCTTTCGTGGTCTCGTCGCAGAAACCGTCGCAGCCTTTTAGGCGTGGTTCTTTTTCCTCCGAAACAAATACAACGCTGTACTTTGTGCCAAGAATATTTACCGTCATATTTTCTGCACCGTCGGCCCTGTCATAGAGCGTGTCCTTTCCGGCCTGGGCGTAAGCCCTGCCTGTTCACAAAACCGCTTGTATTCCGCGCCCAATGCTGCCGACTTCTTCCGGGCTTGCGCGGCTCCCAACTTATCCCCAGCGGCTATCATGGCATCCCGCTCGTCCTTGGCATAGCGGATCGCCGTCTCCATCTGCCGCTGCTTCTGGCTGGCCTCGTAGCGGCTCATTTTTTGCCCCTTATACTCGATTCTCTCAGCGGAACGTTTGTTGATGTCCGCTAATTCCTTACGGCTGTAAACCGGCTTAGATACGCCTAAAATAATCGGCGTAATAAAGTGCTGACAGTTCAGTGTGCCAATGGGCCGTTCCAACCGTCGGTTCAGCCGTTCAAATTCCTCTTTGCTGTACTGCTTGCCCTGGATGTCCCGGTGGTCTGGAGCGCATAGTCCGTGGGCGGAAATCTCCACGCCGTCGGCACCGAATTCGCGGCCCGTTTCTTCCATCATCTGGCTGTTGAGCCGCCGTACACCCTCCAGGATATTCATGCGGGCGGAGGAATCCAGGCGGCGGGAATATCCACTTTCCCAAGTCACTCGGCGCAGGCCGCTTTGCGCCATCTCGCGGACTGTAGAACGCATGGCGCTCTGATAATCTACAACACCGGCCTGTACATAGGTAATTGCTCGGTCAATGGTAGAAATGTAATATTCCCTTAGCGGGATGATTTGTTTTCCTCGCTTGAAACCAATCATATAGGTGTTTGAAATATTTGCCGTTCCGTCTAGAGCCTGCCGTTTGACTGCATCAACAAAAGATGTCAGTGCGGAATGGGATGTGTATCTTTGCAGCAGGTCCATATTGCGAGCCTTATAAAACGTGTTTGCAAAATCTACATTCTCTTTTGCCACCTCTTCAAAAAGCCGTTCTATCTCCTGTTGATTTGTGCCCATGATGCGGGCCACTTCTTTTTCTATGGCCTTGATATCCGCTCCGGCGTACTCAATAGCTGTTTTTAACCGGTAGGCATCCGCTGTTCCAATATCTCCGATCTTCCGGATGCGCTCGCAGATGCGTTGTACAACATAATTATTCAGGGTTTCAAGATTATCAACAATGTTATCTGGAAGTCCCTCAATCCACGATTCATTCAGCAATCGGCTCATTGATCACCGGCTGTAATGCCGCCTCCTGCAGGTACTGGTTCCCTGTTTCCTCTGCAATTTCTTCCACTCTGGCCTTAGCTGTCTCATAGGGTTCATCCATCACCCATGCACGAACCTCTGCCTTTTCCACAGCGCCGATACCTTCAGAAACAGTCAACTGGTTGAAGTGTTCGTTTAGTTGTTCAATATAAGATGCAGACCAATCGTAATGCGTTTCCCAGTCTCCAATAGGTGCCAGATTGTTGTAGTTTGCAATCACATCCACCGCATATAAAAGGTCATCTGTTCCCTGTTCTAAGGTTCTTCGGAACTTTGTAATAACCGCAAATGTAGAATTAAGTGCAGCTCGCATCTCTGTTGCCGTTGCGTAGGATGTCGTTGGCGGTGTTAGAATTCCAGGGGAAAGTCCACATAGAAGCTCCACCATTTTGTTATTAACAGTAATACCGACTTCTAAATCTGTCCCTCGAATCTCCGGGGAAAACTCCTGTATCAACTTTCCAGGATTTGCGTTTTCTCCTGCGCCCCGCATCAACTGGACAAGCCGCCGCTTTTTCTGCGGCAGGATGACATTGCCGTTTTCATCCTTTACCAACAGCGTCTTGTCCACAAAGATCATGGTCTCTTTGGCGTCATACTCCCGGTTGAACCGCTCATATGCTTCAATCGCCTTTTCCATCGGGCCATCCACTCCCGCCGTGATTTTTACACCGTTCACACCGTTCACGTCTGCCCGATTGACTGTGGGTGACTTATATCGGCCAAATAGCGGCCTATCTACATTGGGAATAATTTGCTCCTCCGGAATATCCTTCCATGCTGGGACTTGGCTCAATGGAATCTCGTTGCTGCCCTTAAAGGCTACATTTCGGATAATGAGTGCGCTTGCATCCTGCCCGTTTTCGGTTTGAGCCTCCTTGACCATCTGGATTTCGTACCGCTGATATAGTCCGGAATCGTTTTTGATCTCGCCAACTTTCAAGATGCAGGAAAGTATGTCATTTCCAATGGACTCGCACACAGCAAAGTCCCCATTTTTAACAATGTCTACCCCAATGCGTTTTCCATCTGTATAAGGTTTGATAATGCAATCACCGGTTCCTAGCGCCACCTCTGCAGCAACATCCATGCGGTCTCCCAGGTAGTAATCTAAGAATCCTTGAATGAACTTTGCCCGTGCGCTGGCCCCTTCAATGGTAATCGTGCTGTCCTGCATGGCAAGCGTCGAAACCTTATTGGCAATTACAGCCGTCACGGAGATATTCTTCATGTCGCTGTAATCGTCTCTGTAAACTGGTTTATCCTGAAGCTCTAATCCGACTTTTTGAGCTAGATACAGAAGAATATTTTTCACAAAACTCGTAGGGTTCACCCCCCTAATACATGTACTGCTTTACGAAATAGTTGATGGAATACCGCAACTCGTCCATTGCGTGGTTATAGGCATCCACCGGATTTCCGTGGTCGTCCACGCAGTACATCCCGATTTCCTTGATAAAATCCAAGTGGCCATATTCCTCATTTTCCACCAAGAAGAAATGCCCATTCTGGATCATGTTCTGCGTGTACTCGATACCCACCTTGATCCCTTTGGTGCTGCCCCGGATGTCGTGGGCGTTGTTGTCCGCGTTCAGCGCGTCGATTCCGTAAAGTTCTAGTTCTTTCCGCAGTGCCTTGCACGCCGGGTCTATGTACCATGCATCCTCACGCATCCCAAACTTGTTGCGGCAATATGGTGCAAATGTTCCGGCTAGTTCTCTTGCCTGTACACTCATAGCCTTGTTGCCTCCATCGTAATACCATCCAGCAACACGGTATAGCGCAAGGCCTTTCTTTGTACGACAGATTAGGTTGCATGATACACTGGTTGCATCGGTCAATCCTCCATCACCAGAGAAATACATTTCGATAGGTTTTGCATCGTCTGGCAAACGAGGCAGAATGTGTTTCTTGTGGTCAAACATAGAGTAAATTACGCCTTGTGGAATACAGCGCTCCCCTAACCAGTCTCGCTTATAAAGATACGGATTGCGCTCCAGGGTTCGGCGCAATTCTTCTTTTCTCTCAGGCGTAATGATGGGATTGTCATCTACCGTCCAATGCGTCCAGCGAGTGTCCTGTACATCAAATACTTCTGTGATAACTGGATGCATAGGTGCCGGAGGGTTCAGATCAGCCAGATGCCAGCGGATATCTGCTGCATATGTCCGGCGAAAGCACTCCTGAATCATATTCATGTGGAGAATGTCGATCTCACAGAAATACACGCCGCCCAGAGAGAGCCCGCGTATTGCCTTGTCGCTATCCGCTTTAGCTCCACCCTTATAGTAAATCTTCTTTAGCCCGGTGTAGGACAAGGCTTCCAGATGATCTCCATGGTCATCGTGCTTAATGCGAGCCTGTTTCCCAAACAGGTGCATCAAACCATTTCCGTCCCCATCCATGACCAACCGAAACGCCTGCTGCTGTGATGCTCCAACAACTAAAAAATTGCTGTCTTTGGATGTATTGAGGAAATCATAAAACCGCAGAATGCAAGCTGTTGTTTTGCCGCTTCTAGGGGTTCCCTCCGCCACATCCAGCGTTCGATCAAAGTTTCGGTTTATAAATTCGGTCTGCTTATCTGACAGGCTCATTTGTTCCTCGAATCATACATATCTCGAACCAATGGATGAAGCTCACCTTCTTCTCCACTGTCTCCTATCAAATCAAAAAGTACTTTTGCCGCCTTTGCATCGCCCTTCATCGCTTTGATAGTTAGTCCGGCGATAACCGCCATTTGATTGTCGACATCTTCTGGCTCTAAGCCATCTCTAGCCAGCTTGTTCCAAGTCTTCTTATCAGATACGGGAAGCGACAAGTATATTTCGGCAGCTTCTTTCAAACTTCGTTTCAATCTTCGTGACGCGCCGGATGCACGGCCACCTTCTCGCCCAAGTTCTCTTGCTTCACTCTTGCTTCGCCGGTCCATCGGTATAAGGTTCTGTTCATTCGGCATGTCACCACCTCTCGGTCATTTTTTGCCCCGCCCCCGTCTCGCGCAACTGCGGGGCGGCATATCCCCCTTTGCGAGGGAGCTGTGAGTTTTTCGGCTTTTCTCACTTGCCTTTCGCCAAGAAATTCTGTAAGGACTTGCGCCCTGGCACGGGTGGAAGGCTCTGTTCCCCCAACCTTCGGTTTTGGAGACCGGCGCTCTCCATTGAGCTACACCCGTATATGTGCGCTTCCCGCTTAATTGTCACACGCCGCATATCGGCCCCGATTGCGGAACTCTGGCGCAGTTTTCAGCGGGATAGCGCTTGTTGGAAGGCCCGGAGGCGGAGGTAAACCTCCGGGCAGAGGGGAAAAGGAGTGGGAGTGCAGAGATACGCCCCCACACTCCCATTTTCGCATAAATTCAAATGATGATTCCTCAAAAAAGAGGAATTATCAAATTCTTCTGTGAGACGATAAAGGTTTAACTACGCATGGATAGTCTGTTCGTCCAAGTAAGTAATCTGTCGATACTTCAAAATAGTCCGCTATTGCCTCCAATGCTTCCTGCCCAGGCTTTGTCTCTCCTAGCTCATACCTTCTGATTTGGTCAGATGATATTCCGCACAGATCAGAAAGCCTATATCTGCTCAGCCTATTTCTCTCCCTCAGCCTCCTCAGCCTATCCGGGAACTCATTCAAGGGCTATCCCACCCACAATTCTGGCGCCCGCTTCAGACTCTAAGACGGTATGTAAATCCTCGATGCTGCAGTAGCCTTCCGCGATGCTGTCCGCCAAGTTTCCAACCTCTTTCCAGACCTTTTGCAGAGCTTCCAGATCAAAGCTCTCCTTATCGCGCAGGGCCATCAAAAATAGAGCGCTTGCGAATTTGATGCCATCATCCCGCCCACGAAGCTCAGCCCGTTTTACATCTGCCTTTGACGCCGGCTGTCTGCGGGGATTGACTTTTTTACTCATGCTGCTGATTCTCCTTTGGTGGTTCGGGGAGGGGCATCCATGCAACAACCTCAATCCAAGGTCGGCCTGTATTGTCAAGTAAATACCAATGGTCCCCTGTGTAATGTGTCAATTCAAAATGTTCCGCTTTTTGAGATGTATTCCGCCAGTATACCAACACTTCTTGCCCCACTTCCGGCAACCGCTCCCTGACGCTAATCCAATCGCTCATGTTGCCTGCCCTCCCCGTCGTGAATGGAGCCGATGATCTCAATTCCGCTTGTTGAAAGATGCTTGTTTACGCCCATACTTTCAGCGCCATTCAGCCAAACACAAAATCTATTCCATTCTGGGTCATAGCATACAGGAGCTTCTTTTTGTTCGCCCTTCCAGTTCGTCCAGCGGATGATATCTCCCTCAAAAATTTTCCCATTCTTGTCGGTCAGGCCGGTGTACGCGCAGACCGTGGAGCGGTCAACCTCAAAGAACCCACCAAGCATAATGCCTTTTGTGGGCGGGTCTGCCCTGGCTGAAACCAACCGTGGCAGAATGTACGCTCCCGGCATAAAGTCGGCATCTGCCGGGACATTCACAATGTTTCCCTCTACCCATTCGCCATCACTCAGCCGCTTGGCTTTGAAAAGGATTTCTCTCATTCTTTGCCATCCATCTCAATCAAAAATGCCGCATTACAAGCCAGATGCCACAGGTGAGGCAGGCCGCTTTCCGGATCGCACTTCTCACCCTTGAGATAGGACAGCCAGTGCCGGTACAAAGCATCCTGATATCGCTGCGGCTCCACCTGCCGCCAATTCTCCGGGTCGTGGTACTTTTCGTTCCCGTACATTCGGACCGCCGTCACAGCCTCGATCAGGGAGACAGGGACCAGCGTGGGGCGAGGCTTCCCCGCGTCGGCTTTGGCCTGCTGGTCATCTTCATGGACCCATTTGTTGGTAATCATAACTTCGTTCATTCCGCACCTCCGATGATCTCGTCAAGGGTGACGGACTGGCCGGGCTGGATGGATGGGAACAAGTCAACTTGCCCCAAATCAAGGCATCCATGTAAACTCCCTTGAATATGAACCATAGCGCAGCGACCGTCTTCATATCTCTTAAACTCAATTTTTCCACCCGGCCACATTCTGCAAAGGGTCTTCGCGTCCTCCACCTCCTGCTCCGTCCAGCGGGGCTTTCGGATGATTCGGTCGGGGTGCTCCAGCGAGGTCAAAAGCGCAACGCTGGAATTTGCTTTGTTGGGCGGCTTTGTCTGGTATGTACCATTCTCCAATATCCAAAACTCAATCTTGTCTGAATAGTGCTTGATTTTGAAGCGCTCTCCGACTTCGACACCTAACCGCTGGCAGATGTAAGGCTTCTGCTTGTCCATGTCTTCCTCCTTGCACAAATCCATATACTTAGCGCAGTCAACGAGCCAGCAGTCCAGCAGATCAGCCGCCCACCAATCCAGTTTGTCCCACAGAGTCCAGATTTCTGGCATTACCGCTTCTGATGCCGTTTTTAATGCCTTGGCCCATCCGCCTGTGCCGCTGACGTAAAACCATTGCTCCTCCGTTCCCATTTCTCCGAAGGTTTTTTCGAGTTCATCTTTGAAAAGCTTTAAAAATGCTAAAGACGAGTTTTGAGGCTCGCTCGTTGGCTTGTCCATGTTGGCCTCCTTCATCGTATATGGCGCCCAGCAAGCGCCGTCCTCTTTCCTGTGTTGACAATCCTCGTTCTCGTCCCAAGAGCAGCAGGGGCCACCGTGAGCACAGTCGCAGCACATACCCTCCACAGCATTCTTATCCCGAAACTTCATTTGATCTTCCTCCCAATCCATGGCAGCAGCCAGCCGAATGTCAGCGCACCGGCCACATAGCCAAGCCATAGTTCACTGCTCATGGGCGGCTTCCCTCTTTCCAAAATAGTTATGGAATGAATCTACGGCAATTTTATAAGCCCATGCTGCTTTTTCTGCGCTATGATACCCTTCTAACCTTTGAATCTGGCCTTTGCATTTTTCGGCGGCACATTCTCCGCATACATTGGCAATACAGTCTTTATTGCACGGTCTCATGGTCGGCCTCCTTCATCAAAGCGCCGCAGTTTGGGCAAAATCTGAATTTTTCCGTCTCGTGGATCATGGTGCAGAAGTCCGTCCCACACTCGGAGCAGACAACGCCATCTCCGTCACTTGCCTCTTCCCAGCATCCGCGCCGCACCTCCGCAACGTCGGCGGCGGTCATGTGTGCAATATCATAAGCTGATACCATTTTTGAAAAGCATCCCGGAAATTCTACTGCTTTTTTTAGGATTAATTCTTTATCTATGTACTCAGCCATCCTGCTCCCTCCGGTTCCACTTTTCTGCAGCTATTTCCTCGCTATAAAAACTGTCGCTGGAAAAACCACACCCATGACACCAAATAAAGCCCGTTGTAGTGTCCTCTAAGAGTTGTTCTTCATCCGGTGTAAACGCTACATTGTCACTCCCGCAAAACGGGCATTTCTTTAATTTAGCCATCCTGCTCCCTCCGTAGTGCGGCCTCAACTTCTGAAATCGAAAATGTCTGGCTTAGTGGTTCTGCGTTTGGAATTTCGGTTTTCGCTGTGATAAAGATATTTTTCGGTGTGTACTCATCAATGACTGCATTACACAGCAATCCTGCGCCGCTCTTGTATGAAATTTTATCCCCAGGTTGGCACGGCATTACCACGCACCGCCCCTCCCTGTCCGCCTGGGCCAGTTCGCGGAGGCGGTCAAGGTCGTACTCGTCGCCCAGGATGTCTTCGATGGCGGCGAGGCGGTCTATAACATCCGTTATTTTCATTGTCTGCTGCAACGGCGTAGCCCCATCTCTGTTCGCGATTGACGCTCGCCCGTCCTTTCTCCATACAGTTAATCGCTCCACGCTCATTCCTCCCAGCTCTTCAAAATCTGATGTTTCCGCTTCTGGCACCATGCGAACACCGGGAACCGAAAGCCTCTATTACTTTCGCACTGGTTGAGATATCCGCATTCATTACACTTCCCAGTAGCCACGGCCTCGGAAATCGCAAGTCCTTCTGCCTGCTTCTCCTGCGAATATTCCCGGTCAAAAATGGTAATATGCTTTCCCATGTCATTCCTCCTTCTGGCCGCGCCACTGCCAGCGCAAACCTCCTGCGGTCTTTCTTTTCCCAAGTGCACATTGCCCAATGTAAGAACGATTTGCGCCAGTTTCTTTGCTTGCCTCGGTACAACTCCTATAAACCACACCTGTATCAAGGCATATAACAGGTTTACGGCTTGCCTCCCATGCTAATGGCAGGGTTTTCTCTATGTGTTCTTTAGCTGGCCTGAACTTTTTACCAAGAACATCAATCTTGTGGCGTTCATTTTCACTGCTTGTCGCCCATTCAAGATTGTTTACCTGGTTGTTTTTCTTGTTTCCGTCTTTATGATTCACTTGCGTTTTGCCCATCAGATTTGGAATAAATGCCTCTGCAACTAATCTATGTACCCTTTTGTGTTTTCGGCCAGGAGAAAGCATAACTTGTAAATAGCCACCAGTGACTTCTGAGCCACATAATACAGATCCCGTCTCGTCATTTCTTATCTGTCCGTCTGAACTCACGGAATATCTTTCAAATCCATTAATTTTTCTCCATTCCATATATTTTCTCCTTTAGCACAAGATTTTCCCGCTTCACCTGCTCCAGCTCGGCCTGACAGTTTCTATGCCCGTTCTCCTCGATCTTAGCCTGCTGCATCCAGTAATCAACAAGATTTACTCCTTCGCCGTCATAGAGTTTTTCTTTGAGTTCTTCGTTTTCTGCCAGCAGGGCGGTGAGGGCGTCGGCAGCGTCAGTGACAAGTTTTTCTCCTGTAGGCACAGAACACCACAGCCCGTCTTTTTGTTTTAATTGCTCAATCAGCTTTTCGTAGTCCATCAGG
>CEAO01003498.1_pt1 | contig 25965 bp, 18 predicted proteins | sample 557631 | NCBI WGS metagenome assembly CEAO01 (sample SAMEA3182049, study PRJEB8094) | gut metagenome | biome: human; feature: gut; material: Stool; isolation source: human stools | place: Canada | collected 2012-02-08 | reverse complement strand
GCTCGGATGGTGGAATAGGTAGACACGCCGGACTTAAAATCCTGTGACCAGCAATGGTCGTGCGGGTTCGATTCCCGCTCCGAGTACAGGGCCGTCTTTTGCGACGGCCCTTTTTTCGTGCCCTGCGGGATCCGGTCAATGCCCGAACCTCGACGTGTCGACCGTCTTGTGCCGCTTCTCCTTGTATGTGCCGAACCGGTAGGAGAAATGCACCGTCACCGAACGGGTGTACGTGCCGGAATCCATGTCGAGGTACTGTCCTTTGTAACGGACTTTGGCGAACGGCAACGAACTTTCGAAAATGTCGTTGCAGCGCACCGAGAGGCTCGCCCGGCTCTTGTCGAACGTCCACTTGGCACCTGCGTTGACGCTCCACGAAGGGTCGATGTCGTATGTCCCCTGGATGGCCGCGCTCTGATAGTAGCCCGAGAGGTCGAGCGTCAGGTCGGGCTTGCGGCTCAGACGGATCGTGTTGTCCATGCGCACCACCCCCAGCCATTTGGAGCGGTCGAACGCCAGGTCGTGAAAGGCGTCGCAGCGCTGGGGCATCCGCATCCCGGTCAGCGTCAGCCGGGAATCGAGCCATTTGCCCAGGCGCAGCGGTACGATGACGTTGGCGCCCCACTGGCGGTTGGTGTTCCAGTTGAGCGTCTGGTAGACCAATGCCAGGCGATCCGGGGCCTGCCAGGCGGTTTGGTTGAAGTAGTCGGGCATCTCGTTCCAGAACAGCATGAAGATATACTTCTGCTTATACATGTACATTGCCTGGCCGTTGTAGCTTTTCGACGGCCGCAGTCCGGGCGTGCCCCGGATCTCCGAATAGCCGTCGATGTAGGAGGTCGACTGCTGCATCTCCCAGTACGAGGGATAGGTCTTGTCCGACGAGAGCGAAATCTGTACGAGATGTTTCTCTGCGGGTGTCAGGAGCAGGGTCGCCTGCGGGTAGAGCGACCAGTTGTCGTAGTCCCCCGCGCGGTAGTATTCCCCGGCCAGCGACAGCGAGAAACTCCCCTTGGCGAACTGTTTGCTCACCCCGGCATAGAGGTTGCCCGTGTATTCGTCGAGGTGCGAATCGGTATCGACGGTGGCGATGTCGCCCTCGTGGAGCCTGTAACGCTGGTAGTCGTGGTCGCCCGCCCAGCTGAAGATGCCGCCGTAGGTCATGCCCCAGCCATTGCCCAGGTCGTGCGACTGGTCGGCGCTGACATTTACCCGGTCGACGGACTGCCCCGAAACCACGTCGAACGCTGTCCGGCTGCCGTCGGCGTACCTGTTCCGCATGGCGGCCAGCTGCCACGAGCTGTAATGCGTGTAGTCCGCCGAGAGGTCGAGCCCGGAGGCCGACGTGTAGCGCAGCGCAGCGTTGTGCATCGTGTTGTCGCCCCCGGGCGAGCTGACCGAGTTGACCAGGTTGCCGTCGGCACGTACGAGGCCGCTCGTATGCGGGGTGTATGCGCCCGTATAGGCAATGCTCAGGCGTCCTTTGCCCTGCGGGGCGTATTCTGCGGCGGCCCTCAGCCGGTGCCATGTTCCTTTGCTGGTGATGTTCTGCCTCTGGGCGATCTCGTGCTCCCCGTCCGCGAGCGTATGCCGCGAGTAGAGGTCGATGATCCGTTTGGTCTTGGCCTGCCCGGCCGAATAGGTTACCTCGGCCGACCACTCGGGCGAGGAGAAGGCGAAGTTGCCCCCGGCATCCCAGTTGCTGTAAAACCGGTTGGTATAGTTGGCGTGTACCTCCCCCGAAAACGAGTAGTCGTGGCTGCGCCGCAGGACGAGGTTGATCGCCGCGCCGCGCACATGGTACTGTGGCGGCGTGCTGTACATCACTTCGGCCTTCTCGATCCGTTCGACGGGTGTCGAGCGCAGCAGCGATGCCAACTGCTCGGCGCTCATCGTCGAGGGCTTTCCGTTCAGGATCACCGTGACACCCCCGGCACCGGCAAGCGTCAGCCCGCCGTCCTGTTCGCTGACGCCCGGCAGCTGGGTGAGGGCTTCGTAGGCATTGTTCACCGCCTTGCCTTTCGATACGGCTTCCAGGTCATAGGCCAGCCGCCCCTCTTCGACCCGCACGATGGGTTTTTCGCCCTCTACGACCACGGCGTCGAGCGCATTCGTATATTCATGCAGGACGACCTCGCCGGCTTCGTCGTGCTCCGACGTAAGCGTTTGCATCTCATAGGCGAGGTGCTGGAACAGCAGCCGGTAGGGGCGTACCTCCGATGCGATGGCGAAACGCCCGTCGGCATCCGATGCCGCGGCCGCGAGGTAGGTCGAGTCGGTGTCGAGCATCACTACCGCGACCCCGACCACGGGTTGCCGCTCCTGGTCGACCACCCTCCCCCGCACAATTTGCCCGCAGGTCTGTTTCACGGAAAAAAGCGCCAGGGCGCATACGAGTAAAAGAAATGTCCGTCTCATAACTTTGCTTGGTTTTTTCATTTGGTTTCCCTGCAAAGTTAAGCCCCGATGCGGCTTGCCGGTACGGAATAATTCTTGCTTGTTTGTGTGTAAAATGTTGATTCACAGTGGGTGTGATCCCGCGGATTCTTGCCGGCGCGCCGGGCGCCCTTGCTATGCGAAAAACCGGGTGAAAAACTCCCTGTCCGCAGCCCCCGATTCGGCGATCCGGCGTTTGAGTTTCGATTTGAGCGTGTAGACCCCGTTCAGCGTCATGTCGAGCATCACGCTGATCTCCTGCGCCGAGAACCCGGCGACGACCAGCGCTGCGAAATCGTAGTTGCGCGGCGTCCACCCCGGCAGTTGGCGGCGCAGGCGCGTGACCGCCCGGTCGTTGTAGAGGTCTGCCATGCGGACGATGTCCGCGAGCATCGCCGGGCTCAGAGCCAGCTCCTTCACCTTCCTCGCCAGCCGTTCCCCTTCGCCATAGGTGTAATAGGTTGCGGCGATGTCGCGCAGCAGGGCGAACCGCCCCTCGAGCGAAGCCTTGACGGCGGCCTCGCGCTCGTTCGAGGCATCGAGCCGCGAGGTGAGGCTGTCGTGCGATTCCCGGTAGGATTCCAGCAGCGTGAGGTATTCGCTCAGCTGCGCGTCCCGGTGCCGGAGTTTGCGCCGGTAGCCCACCACCGCCCCTGTGACGGCCGCGGCCAGCAACAGGCATGCCAGCGTGGCGATCCAGATTCGGTAACGCAGCCCCGCCTCGCGGAGCGCCGTTTCGTTGGCCGTGCGGTATCTCTTTTCCAGCTCGGCCACCGATACCCCCTGCCGTGCCTTGTCGAGCGAATCGCGCTTGCCGATGTACTGCATGGCACAGGCATAGGCCTTGCCGTCCTCCCCGCGACGGTGGTGTATGGCCGAGGCGATCGTGTAGAGCCCGATGTTGTTCTGGTTGAAGCGTTTGATGTGCGCCAGCGAGCGGTCTATGTAGTATTGCGCCGAATCGGGCTGCTCCGCCCGGTAAAAAATGATGGCCGAAGCGATGTCGTAGAGCGTGCGGTCTTCGTCGTCGGCCGATGCGGGGCCGTGTGTCAGCGGGGCTGTCCGCAGTTCGTGCATGTCGATGTGCGCCCGCTCTTCGAGCAACTGCCCGGGGCTCCAGTCTTCGGCGAAGGTGTGGTATATCAGGTTTTGCAGGGTGATCTGCTGGGCGAAGAAACGGAATGCCATCGTGTCGCGCGCCCCGACCAGCGGGGAGAGTGTTTCGATGGCCTCGGCATAGCGGCCGTTGGCATACTGTGCCGACGAGAGCATGTAACGGCTGTATCCCTCCAGTTCCCCACTGCCGGTCTCCTGTGCCGCGGCGACGGCTTTCGAGAATGCCTCCTCGGCCTCGGTGTCGTATCCCTGTTCGAGGTACAGCAGCCCCAGCGTGTGGTACAGTGCCATGAGCAGTTTTGTGGTTCCCGCCTTGTCGCGGTTGCGTTCGGCATAGAGCATCGCCTGCGTGTAGCCTTTGATCGCCCGTCCCAGGTCGCCGGCATTGTGGTGTACCTTTGCGTCGAAATACCAGGCATAGGCACGCTCGGCCCCGGAGCCGTGGCGCTCGTAATAATCCAGTGCGGGGGCGGTCAGCGAATCCTTGTCAGCCTCGGCACCTGTGCGGGAGTAGGTCTGCGCGAGCAGCAGGCGCCGCCGGGCGTCGGCCGCCGGTGAAATGGCCGAGGGGTCTATCTGCCGGAGAGCCAGCAAGGCGCTGTCGGGATGCTCCTCTATGAGCATCGAAGCCTGGGACATCAGGTTGTCCACGGCCTTGTTGCCGCATCCGGCAGCAAGCAGGCCGAGGAGTATGGCGATTAGGTATCTCATGCCTGCAAAATTAATATAACTTTTATTTCCGCGGGTATTTTGCCGGATAAAATTACCCGGCCCGATCGGTTGTCGTGCCCCTGCGCCGCACGCAGTGCTCCCCTGCATATCCCGGCCTTGTCCCTTAGCGCTTAGCCCCGGATTTTTGTGCAGCCGAAACAGCCGAAATACATCCTTGCCGCACTGCCGCAGGACGGAAAACGGGCTTGCAGCGACTGCAAGCCCGTTCCCTTTTGTTTTGCACCTACGGTCAGCGGTAAATCTCGTTCAGCAGGCGTGCCAGCCGGTAACCGCCCCGGACGAGCTGCTGCTCGATGACGGGCGTGTATTTGTCCACGTAATCGTAGGATATTTTCGTCCCTTCGGGGCTGTCCTCGTAGATGCCGACGCAGATCGCATGGGTCTCCTTCAGCCAGTCCTGCGGCTCCCCGGCCTGTACCAGTGCCGCCTCGTCGTCCGTCAGGCGGTCGATCTGTTCCTGCCACTCGGTGTAGCTCCACTTGTGCCCGGCTTCGAGGATCGCCGAGTCCCAGGCCGAGTGGAGATTCGTCTTGCGGCCGAACATCAGCACCGGGCGCTGGTTGCCGCCGATATCCGACAGGCGCCCCGTGTGCATCGGGCAGTGCATGTCGCCGACCAGGTGGATCAGCATTTTGAGTTTCTCGGTCTCCGCCTCGGGCGCCAGCCCGCCGGCCTTGAGCTCGGCGACGAGCGCCGTGACGGCCGTCAGCACGTCGCCTTTGGGGTTCCGGGGCATCGTTTCGAGGGTTTGGCCCTCGTCGATATTCAGGTAGTGCCACGTCTTGGTGTAATTGTATTCGGGGGTGTGGCTGGCAATGTCCATCCAGTTGCAATAGTACACGGGCGAATGGCCGTTGAGCACCTTGTCGATCTTCTGGGCGGCTTCGGGCGTGAGGTGGCACTCTGCGATGTAGGCCGTGACGTCGTGCCCCTTTTGTCCCCATCCGTATACGCTGCCGGCGAACAGCAGGCATGACAGCAGGATAATCAGGTTTTTCATTCTATCAGTGGGTTTTGTGGTTGTTTAATGGTTCATCGTGGCGAGGAACTCCTCGTTGGTGTTGGTCATTCCCATCTGCTTCTGGAGGAACTCCATGGCCTCGACGGGCGTCATGTCGGAAAGGTATTTGCGCAGCACCCACGTGCGGTTCATCACGTCGCGCGGCAGGAGCAGGTCTTCGCGGCGCGTACCCGATGCGATGACGTCGACTGCCGGGTAGACACGTTTGTTGGCGAGCTTGCGGTCGAGCTGGAGCTCCATGTTGCCCGTGCCCTTGAACTCTTCGAAAATCACCTCGTCCATCTTCGAACCGGTGTCGATCAGTGCCGTGGCGATGATCGTCAGCGACCCTTTCTCCTCCGTGTTGCGGGCTGCACCGAAGAAACGCTTGGGTTTGTGGAGCGCGTTGGCGTCCACACCGCCCGAGAGCACTTTGCCCGATGCGGGCTGGACGGAGTTGTAGGCACGTGCCAGGCGGGTGATCGAGTCGAGGAAGATCACCACGTCGTGTCCGCATTCGACCATGCGCTTGGCCTTGTCGAGTACCATTTCCGCGACTTTCACATGGCGCGACGCCTGTTCGTCGAAGGTCGATGCCACGACCTCGGCCTTGGAGTTGCGGGCCATCTCGGTCACCTCCTCCGGGCGCTCGTCGATCAGCAGCACGATGATGTATACTTCGGGATGGTTGTCGGCGATGGCGTTGATGATCGACTGCATGAGCACCGTCTTACCCGTCTTGGGCTGTGCTACGATCAGTGCGCGCTGCCCCTTGCCGATGGGCGAAAAGAGGTCGACCACGCGCGTCGACATGTTGTTGTGTCCGTTGCCCGTGAGGCAGAACTTCTCGCTCGGGAAGAGCGGCGTCATGAATTCGAACTGTACGCGGTCGCGGATGAACTCCGGCGCCAGGCCGTTGATCTCGTTCACGCGTACCAGCGGAAAATATTTCTCCCCCTCCTTCGGCGGGCGTATGGCGCCGTTCACCGTGTCGCCGGGCTTCAGCCCGAAGAGTTTGATCTGCGACGGCGAAACGTAAATGTCGTCGGGCGAGTTCAGGTAGTTGTAGTCGGCCGAACGCAGGAACCCGTATCCGTCGGGCATGATCTCCAGCACGCCTTCGCCCTTGATCTCCCCGGCGAAATCGTCCTTGGTGATCACCTCGCCGTCGAAGGATTGCGCATCGGCTGCTGCTGCCGGGGTAGCCTGGGCTGCCTGGGCAGCCGGGGGTGTCGCGGCGGCGGGTTCTGCTGCCTCTTCCTGTGCCTGTGCCTGTGCCTTGGGCTTGCGGCCACGGCGCTTGGGCTCCGCCTTCTCCTCGCGGGGTGCCTGTACGGCTTCTGCCGCTGGTGCAGGTGCCGGGGCGCTTTCCATCGGGAGCTCCGGCTCGGCGGGGGTTTCGGCGACCGTTACGGGCGGACGCTGTGCAGGAGCGGTGTTTTCGGTCTTCGTATTGGTGATGCGCGGCCGGCGGCTGCGCGGGGCCTGGGGAACGGTTTCGGGAGCGGTTTCCGCCTTTGCGGCGGCAGGTTCGGCTGCGGGTGCCGTCTGTTGCATTTCCGTTGCGGGAGCTTCCTTTTTTCTGCCCCGTCCTCTCTTCTCTTTATTTTCTGCGGGGACGCCTTCGGAAGCGGAGCTCCCGGCGATTTTCTCAATCAGTTCGCGCTTCTTCAATGTGGTGTCCCCGATACCGATAGCTTTTGCTATTTCACGCAGTTCGACGAGACTTTTCCCTTCGAGCGCTTTCAAATCCTGCATATATTTCTATTTCAAAATGATTTTCAGAACCCCGGCGGGCGCCGGGACGTTGGAATTTGTCTGCAAAGATAGTGCATTATTTCGAAATTCAAAATAAAAAATTGCAGATCACGCCCTTCCGCCGGGGCTTTCACCATAAATTGGGAGTGCCCGGACGTAAAATACTCATTTATGGCGATTGTGCAACCCGGAAATTACCCCCACCTTTGTATCCAGAACAACAGATCTATTCAGCCATTGCGTTGTTTGTATTGTTAATGTTTGTGTGTGCAAAAACCTCCCGGGAAGCCCGGGAGGTTTTTCTTCGGTGTCGTTCCGGCGTCCTGCCGGGGCGCGTGCCGGCGGCGGGAGCCTCCGGGGGTTATTCGTTGCGCCGCAGGTTCCACTTGTTATTGTTGCAGATCACGGCCCTGACCAGGTCGTCGCCGTAGACCTGCATGTTCGAGTAGGTCTGCCCGTAGGTCATCGTGGCGTGCGATGCCGCCGCGAAGTCCATCAGCACGATGCCGACGTTCCCGCGGAAATCGTAGCTGTCGATCTTGTCGGCCGTATACCTGTTGTACTTGTTCGCGCAGTAGTCGTAGTCGCCCACGGCGCCGAACAGGCTGATCCCCGACACGCTGCAATGGGCCGTGTCGTAGCAGCTGACATAATTCATGCACCACCGCGTCGGGTCGTCCGTATTATAGGTATAGGCGATGCACTCGTCGATGGCCGCATACTTGGTCTTGCCGTCCGATGCCCCGTTCTTGATGTTGTAGAGGTCGTTCACGCGGATCGGGGCCTTCCCCACGCCGTTGCCGCTGAGCGTCGTGTCGAAGACCACCTTGTCGTGCGTCCAGTTCAGGTAGGCGCCGAAATACCGGCCGTTGTTCGACGATTTGTAATCCTCGCGGATCACGAAGAGTATCTTGCCGCGGGCGTCGGCCAGCGTCATCAGGGGGTGGAAGTCGGCCACATAGCCGCTGCAATGCGATTTGATCAGGCTGACCACGCTTTTGTCCCACCCCGTCTTATTGGCGCTGGTGCTGGTGTTCTCGTATTTCATGTGCACGAGCACCGTCTCGCCCGGATGTTCGTCGAGGAATCCCACGAAACGGTCGAGCAGGTGCGAAAGCATGAAGGGCGAAAGCTCCTGGCGGCCGGAGCTGCCCGGGGCGTAGCCGCCCAGCGTCGGGTCGCCCAGCGGGGCTATGCCGTGATGGATCGGGAGGTCGCGCACCGAGGAGCTCGACGAGGAGGGGCGCAGGTCGAACATGCGAACCCCGGCCGCAAGCTGCTCTTCGATGGATAGCTCCTGTGCCTTGATGATCTTGGTCGTGTTCATATAGCCGAATACGACGTTCTGCAACCATTTGAAATGGTACCTATCGTCGGGCATCCCGTCTTTGTACTCGTAATGCGAACCGTAGATCGTGCAGGCGTCGTGCGACCCGGGGATGGAAACCTGCGACAGGTAGGTGTTGTCGGGCAGGTAGGCCATCCAGTCGGAATAACCTTCCGAGGTCTGTTGCGCCTGCGCCTGCATGTCGCCGATCGTGAACGAATAACGGTGTCCGGCCTTGAGCGTTGCCGGGGTCGTGTAGCTGTAGGTCTTCCCCTGCGTCGTGACGGCGGAGAGCGTAAGCCCTTCGATGTCCTGCGGCAGCATGAACGCCGTGACCGCGACCTTCGACCCTGCGCTGAGCTGGATATAGGGGACGTCCCCCGACATCAGGTGCAGGGCCAGCACGTTCGATCCCTTGCCCGGGATAACCGAGCACCGGTCGGTTTCGATGTCGAACGTGAAGCCGCCCGCTATGGGGCCGTTCTCGCTCGACAGCACGAGCTTCTGTACCTCCGCGGCCTCCGAGAATCCCACCTGGATCGTAACCGTGGTCATCAGCGGGCGGAACCTGAAGGGCACCTCCCCTCCGCGTTCCACCCCTTGGGTGCATGCCGCCATATAGGCGTACTGCATGTTGCATTCGCCGTTGTGGTAGGTCTGTACGGCCGGGATTGCCGTCGCGACGATCGAGCCGCTGTTGGCCTGGACGGCGTCTGCCGGATAGAAGGCGTAAAAATCGTAGCTGGGACTGCTCCCCCACTGCATTCCCGTGTCGCTCAGGTCGGCTTCGCTTTCGGTCGCCCCGGAGACGCTGACTTCGACCTCCGCCCATTGCGGGGTCGTCTGCGGACAGATGATTCCCACGCGGTCGGCATTGCGCCAATAGATCGGGTAATAACCGTCCTGTAGCGGGCCGTAAGCCGTACGGGTTTCGTCCGTGGGGTCGGGCGCTTCGTTGCCGATCGACAACCGGCAGACGATGGCATCGCCTCCTGTCGCGGGAGTTTCGGGCCCTTCGGGCAGTTCTGTCGTATCCTTTCCGCAACCGGCCAGCAGGAGCGCGAGCAGCGCGAGTCGGAAAATAGGTTTGTGTTTCATAACGTCAGGTTCGAATTGGCTGTTTGTAATTCAATACTCGTCGTCCGCATAATCCACCGGGCCCGGCCCGAGTTCGCCGCCGTGCGGCTGTGAAATCGCGAATCCTGCTTCGGCCGCAATTACGAGTATCTCCAATTCCGGCTTTATGTATGCTGCTTTCATCAGATTCGGTTTATAGATAAATCGGGACGGTATCCTGCTCCGTCCCGATCTGAAAAATTATTTTATCGAAATTATTCGACCGTATAGGTGAAGTCCGCGAACTCTACGTGGTAAGATCCTGCGGTAGATAGTATCTTGATCATGAGACGCTGTCCGTTGGTGACCGTAAACGTATGGGTCTGTGTACCGGATTTGCACTTTTGGTCGTTGCCGTTCAGGATGTTGTTCCTGTCGCGGAGCCACGATTCGGTGATCGGGCCGTTGCCCGTTACGCCGATCCTGTACTCAATATTGCGTATACGGTTGGTCGCTACCTCGAAGGATACCTTCACGGTTTTCGAACCCTCGCACTGGATCGGAGCCGTGACGAAAGCGCCGTTGTTTGCGTTGTTGAAGCCCGCAGGAACCTGCAGCTGGATGCGGTTCTTCTTGAGTTTGTCGTCGCCGTTCTTGTCGCTCTTGATCTCTGCCTGGTAAAAATACCAGTCATTGAAAATTCCTTCCGGGTCGTATTGGGAATCGACCGTGTAGAATCCGTTGTCCTGATAGGTATGCGTACCGTACTTCTGGTCGATGGCATCGGGTACGGTGATCGTCACCGTTTTCTTGTTGCAGGGTACGCTCATCGTGTAGTGGTGGTTGCGCTTCAGGCCGGCCAGCGTGAACGACTTGTCCGAGTAGGTCAGCCCGTCGGTGGTCATCACCTTCACGGTCATGGTCGAGTAGATGCCCACGGGGAGCAGACCCACTACGAACTCTTTCCGGTTCGTGGGAACAGCGATCGAATTGGTTACGGACGATGCCGTGAAGTTCTCCTGGGCGTCGATCGTACCGGAGGTCGGCAATACGTTGCTGTCGGTCTCCAGGATGACTTTCTTGGGCGTTTCGTTCGCACCCAGTCCGAGCGAGATCTTGATGCGGGCCATCAGCGGTTTGAACGTGAAGTGTACGGGCAGTTGGGTCGTCGCCTCGTTGATTTCGAACGGCTCCTCCCAGATGTTCGTATACATGAAGTCATAGGCAGCCAGGTTGTCCGTGCAGTATTCCGATCCCCAGGTGTGCTTGAAGGTCTTGTTCACGGCGTCGAACGTGGCGTTGCAGTCGTACGGATAATAAGCCGCCGCCAGCGAGTAGGAGCCGATGGGCACGTCGCCCGAGAACGTCGTGGTCGGGCCCGACTTGTCGGCCGTGAACTCGCATGTCATCGTCGCGGCTCCGTCGTAGAGGAGCACGGCGACTTTGTCGCCGGCCACCCAGTTGGTCGTGGTGCCGTCGATGGAAGTACGGGTCTCCCCGGAAACCATCTCCTCGGGGATGGTTACCTGGACATACTTTTTCGGGCCGCCGGCCGGAGCCGTGTCGTCCTTGCTGCACGCGGCCATGCCGACCGTTGCGAGCATTGCTATAACGAATAATTTTTTCATGGTGCGTTTTCTGTTTTTGTCGTTAATTCCCAATGGATGCGTCGCTATTCGTAGTCATCGTAAGAGAGCGACCTGGTTCCGCCCAGCTCACCGCCGTCGGTTCCCGGTTCGATGCTGCTGCTTGCCGCGAATCCTTTTTCCACGCATACGGAGATCAGGTACAGCTCCGGTGCTTCGTAAGTCATAGTTTGTTTTTTCATGGTCTTTTTTATTATGTGTAGTTGCTTTTATTCCATGTCCGTTTCGGGTTGGCGCTACGCCCTTACGCAGAGCACGCGCATGCCGCGCTGCACCCCCGCCGCGGACAGGCATATTTCGACGATGCCTGTCCTTTGTCCCGTTCGGTGGATCCGCTGCAGCTCCGCTTCGACGCGCGTCTCTTCCGCTTCGGGAAGCTGCACCCCGATCCATATGTCGGATTTGTCGGGGGCGTATACGCGAACCCGTCCTTCTTCCAGATATGCGAGCAGGTAGTGCGGCGCCCGGCCGGATCCGGCGGTTGTGTCCGCTGCGGTCGATGTCTCTGTCCGGGGCATGCGGTAAAGTCCGTTAGGGTTTGCCAATCTCCATTTGTCTTGCTTATTCCACGATTACGGCGCGGTTCAGTTCCGGCTCTGCGAACCGGTTGTTGGTGTCGCCTTCGGCTTTCTTGACCAAACGGGACGGGTCGATGCCGTACTTGTCCTTCAGCAGGTTGTAGACGTACTCCATGCGCTGTTCGCTCAGCCGCTGGTTGATCTCCTTCGTGCCGGTATCCTTGTCTGCGGAGCCGATCAGCGTGAAGGTCTTGTCCTTGTCGGCCTTCATGGCGTTCCTTACGTAGAATTCGAGGTTGGTCTGCTCTTTCTTGTCGAGCGTGGCCTTGCCGATCTTGAAGAAGAGCGCCACGGGCGATGCGGATACCTTCTGCTCGGCAACCACCTTGGGCGGCATGTTGCGCAGCTTCTCGTTCTCGTCGCTCAGTTCCGAATTCTGCGATGCGAGTTCGTTGTTGGTGTTTTCGAGCCGCTTGATACGATCCAGGTACGGCGTGTAGTCCACGGGCTGAGCCTGCGAGGCACGCTTGAAGCCGCGGCGGTTCAGGTTGAACGACAGCCCTGCCGTTACCGAGAGCATACCTTCGCCGATGCGGCCGCCGCCCACGCCGTCGAAACGCTGGTTGACCAGCAGGCAGCGAGCTTCGAGCGTCAGGTCGAGCAGATCGCAGAGGCGCACTACATTCAGCAGACCTGCGTCGAAGCCGATTTCGTTGTCGTGGGTGTCGTTGCCGTAGGAACGCGCCCAACCCACTCCGACGAAGGGTACGAAATTCCAGGTGCGGGTCTCCTTGTAGCCGCTCACGGCGTTCGAGAAGTTCCACATTGCATCGGCATGCAGGTACGATACGCCGAATTTCTCCTTGAACATGCTTCCGTCGGCACCCTTTGCGTATTTGGTGCCTGCGGTCGTCCACCCTTTGGCCTGCAGGCCGGAGTATCCGACGCGGGCGCCGATCGAGGGGGTGAACCATTTTCCGACATGGATGTCCAGTGCCGGGGCCATGCGTTTGCCGAATTTGCCGTAGGAGTCGTGTTCGCCGAAATAGATATTTACACCGCCGGCGACGCCGACGAAGATGTTGTCGAAAAAGCGGTTCGTTTCATAGGGGCCGCGTACGATGCGGTTCTGCGCATCGCGATTGCCGTTCTCCTGTGCCGTGGCGGCAAGGCTGACGATGATAAAGAGGGCAATAAGGTAGAGGCGTTTCATGTTTGAATGTTTTTGTGGTGATTAGAATTTTTTCCGGTATGTGTGGTCTCGTTGCGAGTCCGTTATTCGTGTTATCTGCCGTGTCCGGTACATGTGGCAGGCTACGGCTACCGCCAATGCCGGGGCGGCGATTGCCGGTAGCGACAGGATGAAAATGGTCGGTGGTTGTTTGTTTTTCCATGAATGTGTTTTTGTTCGCTGACGAGAGAGGGCTAAAGCGAGCCTGTTCCTGTGTCCCCCGTGACCTGGGGCGTTGCCTGCGGCAACCGGAACCGGCTTTGCCTGAACAGGGCGGGTGATTCCAATTCTTCTATGTATATTTCTGATAAATAGGTTTGTATGAGGTTGTCGTACTCCTTGCACACTTTCTGGAGGGGCTGCATCGTGCGTGTATTTTCGTATGTCCAGAACGTGTGCGAGACTTCATGCATGCCTCCGTCCAGCCTGCGGATCAGGTCGTGCAGCGTCGGGCGGTGGTTCGGGTTCCATTGGTAGAAGGTTCTTCCCGACTGGAATACGCAAATCAGGTAGTCCGTCTTGGCCGCAAGTTCCCGTAAAGTACGGCGGTACATATAGGTGTCCGTATCGGGGCCTACACATGCAGCCTGCAACTCGCGTCCTTTCATCAGGGGAGTCCCTGCTTCCGACGCCTTGTGCAGTACGAGCAGTATCTTTACCGCCCACAGGATTCTTGCGGAAAACATCGAATGTAAATTGTTAGTAACCAGTGGCTTGTGTGCATTGTTCGTGACCCATTATTACCAATAATGGGTCTCTTTTGGCGTATGTGCTTGGTTACCAGTCGGTAAATACGCTGTTTGGACACTTTCCCGAAGGCATGGTGGGGGCTTTCAGGACATTTTCGGTCTGTCCGGATGAAAAAGATAAATAAAACGATACAATATTCTTATTTTCAGTTTATTACGCTGAGGTATGCGTTTTTTCCTTCTGAAAAATTTGGTTATGAATATAATTAATTCTATTTTTGCGGATGAATTGAAACGTCTATAATACAACTTATTACGATTTCAAGATACATTATTGGTAATAATGGGTCTTGATTTTTTTGTTGCCTGTTTCTATTCCTTCTAACCGAAAAATCCGGATATTATACGAAACCGCCTTTTACTGCAGGTCGATGATTTTTCGATTGGCTTTGTCGATGATGTTGTGGTCGAGTTGTGCGAGATAGATGCGCGTCGTCCTTTCGGACGTGTGTCCCATCCCGGCGCTGATCACCGTGAGCGGTGTGCCGCAATCTCGGGCCAGAGTTGCCCATGAGTGTCGTGCGACATAGAATGTCAGCGGTTCCGGGATATTGAGCAGGACTCCGATTTTTCGGATAAATTTATTCAGCTCGCGCTGCTGCTGGCGGTAATTGTCATAGCTGTCGTCTTTTGCCAGTACGGGGAGTATATAGGGCGAAGCATTGCTATAACGGTCGATGATGTGCTGCAGCTGCGGCTCGATGCGCATCGAGAGCATCTGCCCCGTTTTGTGGCGTGCATAGGTCAATACGCCGTCATGGATGTCGCTGTTGCGCAGGTAGACCATATCTACGAACGACATGCCGCGGGTGAAGAAACTGAACATGAAGATGTCGCGTGCGAGGGAGTACTTGGGATGCAGCGCCGAGAGGTCGGCCGTGCATATCCGTTTGATGGTTTCGCGTGAGAGCGCCCGTTTGCGCGTTACGGTCTGCCTGACGGTCAGATGGGTGAAGGGATTGGGAAATGAGGCCGGTATGAGCCGTTTTTTTACGGATCGGTTGTAGACTGCCCTCAGGTTGCGCAGGTGGAACGTCACCGTGTTGGTTGTCACGCCCCGTGCCCTGAGCCAGCGTTCGTAACGCTCTGCCCAGCGGGCCGAGAGGTGTTGCGACGTCAGGTGCTGGCCGTCGAGGAAACTCAGCAGCAGCCTGTATGACGACCGGTAGTTCGCAGCCGAGCCTTTGCGCCCGGCTTTCTCGTAGTCGGAGATGTGTTTCGAGAAACACGACATGAAGTCGAATTCATAATTACGGGTGCGTGTCATCCTGGCCGGGTATGGCCCGACAACCGGATGCCGCCCCGTAAAGGCGGAATCTGGCGAATACATAATCAAGTAAATTTAATAAGAAGAGTTGGTCACTGGGTGCAAAGATACAAAATTATAGCCAATTATCCGCATTTATGTCGATGATATTGTGTGCTTTAGTGGCCTTTGAAGCGTATTTGCAGGGACTGTCATTTATATATAATATACTGATAATGCAATATTTAATGCCCGGATTTGCCTCCGGATCCATCTCCTGTTTTATTTATCTGAAATTTAGCGGACTAAATGAAATATTCACCCCGGAAACCGGTTTCCGTCGCGGTCATGTCCGGCACGGTAACGGTTTATGATGATTATTCGCTTTCGGCCTCCCCTCCCCGCTTCCTGCCGGATACGAAAAAGCCGCTCCCCTGTCAGGAGCGGCCATGGAGGAGGTATGGGGGCTGCTGCCGTCAGCCGCACATATAGACGCATCCGTAAATCAGCCCTGCGGCGAGTGCGCCCAGTACGGGCCCCGTTACGGGTACCCAGCTGTAACCCCACCCGCTCGTGCCCTTCCCCCTGATGGGCAGGATGCTGTGGGCCACACGCGGAGGCAGGTCGCGCGCCGGGTTGATGGCATAGCCCGTCGTGCCGCCCAGCGACATGCCGATGGCCATGATGAGCATCGTCACGGGCAGGCTTCCGAGGCTTCCCATCCCGATTTCAGGGGTGTTCTGTTCGTTGCCGATGGCCAGGATCACGAACACCAGCAGGAACGTGCCGAGGAATTCGCAGAAGAGGTTGCGCGGCTTGTCCATGATCGCGGGCATGGTGCAGAATACGCCGAGCTTGGTCGCCGGGTCGTCCGTGGCGTCGAAGTGGTCTTTGTAATAGACATAGACCAGTACGGCCCCGCAGAAGCCGCCCAGCAGCTGTGCCGCGATGTACCCGGGCACGAACGCCCACGGGAACGACCCCGCCACGGCCAGCCCGACCGAGACCGCGGGGTTGAGATGTGCCCCCGAATAGGGGCCCGCGATCAGCACGCCGCACATCACGGCCAGGCCCCACGCGATTGTGATTACGGCCCATCCGCCGTTAAAACCTTTCGATTGTTTCAGTACCGTCGATGCGACGACCCCGTCGCCCAGCAGTACGAGCACCAGTGTCCCGATGAATTCGAACAGGCACTTGGTAAACAGTGTGATTTCCATAATCCCGGTATTTTAGTCTTTGCTGTTGCGCAGTACCCTGCGTACGGCGTCTTCCCACCCTGCGACGGCCTTCCCGATCTGCGAGCGGTCGGCCGTGGGTTCGAATACGTGCTCCGCCTGCCATTGCTGCCGGATTTCGTCGATGCTTCCCCAGTAGCCTACGGCCAGTCCGGCCAGGTAAGCCGCACCCAGCGCCGTGGTTTCCGTCACGCCCGGGCGTATGACGCGCGTGTCCAGCAGGTCGGACTGGAACTGCATCAGCAGGTTGTTGCGCGCCGCGCCGCCGTCGACCTTCAGCTCCCGGAGCGTGATGCCCGAGTCGCGCTGCATGGCGCCCACGATGTCCAGCGTCTGGTAGGCGATCCCCTCCAGCGCCGCGCGGGCGATATGCGCGGCCGTCGTGCCGCGGCTGATGCCGCTGATGGCTCCCCGGGCATACTGATCCCAGTACGGGGCTGCCAGCCCCGTGAGCGCCGGCACGAAATAGACGCCGTTGGTGTCGGGTACCGAAGCGGCCAGGGCTTCGACTTCGGACGACGAGCGGATGATCCCCAGCCCGTCGCGCAGCCACTGCACGACCGACCCGCCGACGAAGATGCTCCCTTCGAGCGCGTAGTCGACCTTGTCGCCGATCTTCCATGCGATGGTCGTCAGCAGGTTGTTCGACGATGTGATGGGCTTTTCCCCGCTGTTCATCAGCAGGAAGCACCCCGTGCCGTAGGTGTTTTTCACCGACCCGGGCTCGACGCACATCTGCCCGAACAGCGCTGCCTGCTGGTCGCCCGCGATGCCCGCGATGGGTACCTTGTGGGCGAAGATCGTGGTCTTCGTCGCGCCGTATACCTCGCTCGACGACTTCACCTGGGGCATCATCGAAGCGGGGATGCCGAACAGCCTCAGCAGCTCCTCGTCCCATTGCAGCGTATGGATGTTGAAGAGCATCGTGCGCGAGGCGTTGCTCACGTCCGTCACGTGCACCTCGCCGCGCGTGAGGCGCCAGATGAGCCACGAGTCGACCGTGCCGAACATCAGTTTGCCCTTCTCGGCCCGCTCTCTCGCCCCCGCCACGTTGTCCAGAATCCATTTGATCTTCGTGGCGCTGAAATAGGCGTCGACGATCAACCCCGTCCTTTCGCGGATGAATTCGGTCTGCCCCTCGGCCTTCAGCCGGTCACAGTACTCCGAGGTGCGGCGATCCTGCCAGACGATGGCGTTGTAGACCGGCTCTTCGGTCTCCGAATCCCACACGATCGTGGTCTCCCGCTGGTTGGTGATGCCGATGCCCGCGATGTTCAGGCCGTTGATGTCGATGGCCGCGATCGCCTCGGCGATCACCGAAGCCTGCGACGACCATATCTCGTGCGGGTTGTGTTCCACCCATCCCGGCTTGGGGAATATCTGCGTGAATTCCCGCTGTGCCATCGAGCATATCTGCCCTTTCCGGTCGAATACGATCGCACGGGAACTGCTCGTCCCCTGATCCAATGACAAAATGTACTGTTCCATATATTCGAGTTGTTATAGATGCGTCGTTGCCGCTTTTGTCCGCATTCCGTTCCCGTGCCGGGGACTACCCTGCGGCGGCCTTTACAAATCTATAAAAAATATCCGGGATTCGAAACGAAAGTGACAAGTTTTTTTTCGAAACCTTCCGTGGGGCGTTCCCTACCCTCCTCTCCCGTCCGCCTTCTTCTGTCGCCTTTTCCCGTACGCTTTCTCGTGTCGCCTTGCCGCCCTCTCCCGTCCGCCTTCTTCTGTCGCTTTTCCCGTACGCTTTCTCGTGTCGCCTTGCCGCCCTCTCCCGTCCGCCGTGTACCTAATATACATATATAATCCCCGCAAAACCCGGTGGCTTTGCGGGGAATTCCCCGGCGTTGCGGGAGGGCTCCCGGCCGGGGCGCTTGCTGGGCTATCCCTTCCGCAGCAGATGCTTCGACAGAAATTTGCGCACCGGTTCGTCGTACAGCCTCAGGCACAGCCATGCCAGGATTACCGAACCGAAGAAAAGTGCCAGGGCACCTGGCAGCGACTCCCGGAACGTGAGGTCGCCGTTCTTGACCCAGGCGTAGTAGAGGTATATGAAGGGATAGTGCACCATGTAGAGGGGATAGGATATGTCCCCCAGGAATTTGCACACCCGGGCGGTGACTTTGTCGGTGGTCTTGCCCGACGCCCCGAGAAAAACCAGCAGGGGGAAGGCGACGACGGCGCAGAATGTATCGTACAGTCCGTTCATCCACAAATTCTCACTGCCGCCGATGCGCGGAACCGACAGCAGGGCGACGACGCACAGGCCGCATATCCAGAAGGCGCCCCGGATATGCACGGGTTTGAATACGCGCGAGAGCAGTAGACCGGCCGAGAACGCGAACATCAGGCGCAGCGAACCGCCGATCATATTTTCTTCGGTCATGGCGAACCCGACGCAGATGTCGCCCAGCGGCCCCCAGACGGCGAATGCCGCCAGCCCGCACCCGGCCAGGAAAACCACGACGGAAAGTGCCCCGGTCGAAAGTTTGCGGATGAAGAAGGCGTACAGGATATTTCCGGCGTACTCGAAAAACAGCGACCAGCTCGGGCCGTTGAGCGGGTACATCTCGCCCAGCCCCCGGATTTCCGTGCCGGGGCTTGCCGGAATCAGGCAGGCGTTCATCAGCGTCGCCGCCAGCAGCATCGGCACCGTGACTTTGGTCACGTCCCAGACGGAGCAGCCCTGGAAATAGAACATGACGGCACCGATCACGGCACCGATCACGACCATGGGATGCAGGCGGATGAGCCTGCGCTTGAGGAACTCCGTGACCGTCATCTTTTTCCAGCGGTCGTCATAGGCGTACCCGATTACGAACCCCGAGAGTATGAAGAAGAAATCGACGGCCAGATAGCCGTGGTTGATCCTCTGATCCAGGTGGCTGGTCGCAAAGGCTTCGAAAATATGGAACCACACGACGGTCAGCGCCGCAATTCCGCGCAATCCGTCGAGTATGTCGTAATGCGGCTTCGTGTCCGCAAATGCCGCCGCCGAAATCGTTGACATCGGTTTGTGTTTAGTAGTTCGCGCCTGCCGAAACTCCCGGCAGACCGGGCAAAGATAATCAAATAATCGCTTCGGGCATAATCCACTGTCCCTGTCGCCGCCCTTGCCGCCCTTGCCGCCCTTGCCGCCTCTGTTGCCCTTGCCGCCCTTGCCGCCTCTGCCGCCTCTGTTGTACTTGCCGCCGCCAACGGACGGGTGGCAGCGAGGTTTTGCGGCATGTGGTTTCAGCCCCCGGCGGCACTCCCGCCCGTTGTCCCGGCAATAAAATCGACTTTTTATATAATAAATCCGACTCCGGCAACGCTATTGTATATGAGATAGAATAGATTAAAACAGAACGGATATGAAAAGGCTAATGATTTTAACCGTTGCAATCCTGCTTGCCGGTGCCGGTACGGGCTATGCCCAGTCGCAGGACGCGAATTCCAGGAAAATGGCCCGCAAGCAGATGAAGGCCGAACAGGACGCACGCGACCGGCTCGCTTTCGAGGAGGCCAGGAAGGCTATCGAGGCCAAGGAGTTCGTACTCGAAGCCGACCAGGTGAGCTTCAAGTCGGGTTCGACGGCGCAGGTTTCGTCCAATACCAATTTCGTCGCCGTGCAGGGCGACAAGGCCGTCGTGCAGGTGGCTTTCGACATCCCCGTGAGCGGCCCCAACGGCCTTGGCGGCGTAACGGTCTCGGGCAGCACCTCGGATTACAGGCAGAGCGTGGACAAGAAGGGGAACATCCGTGTGTCGATGAACGTCATCGGCACGGGGATTTCCGCACAGGTCTATATCAACCTTCCTAACGGGGGCAACCAGGCCAGCGTGGACATCTCGCCCAATTTCAACTCGCGGCGCATCACGCTGCGGGGCGAACTCCTGCCGCTCTCCGAGGGTAATATTTTCCAGGGCCGCACTTTCTGACAGGCCGACATTGCCTTGCCATTGAACGGGACTGCGTAACAAGTCCCCGATTTACGGCTTCACCCCCGTCCGAACATGCTGCGGACGGGGGGGATTTTTGTTTTGGGCTACTCGCAGGACAGCCTCATGCTGTGCCGTGGCGCCGTGCACAAAAAAAGAGACCCCTTGAGGCCTCTTCTGAGCGGGAAACGGGGGTCGAACCCGCGACCCTCAGCTTGGGAAGCTGATGCTCTACCACTGAGCTACTCCCGCATTTCGGAGTACAAATATACTCCGCTTTTTTTTATTTTTCAAGTTTTCCGGGTATCAAATTCACATCAATCGACAATTTTTTTCAGCGATGCCAGGTTTTTCGGATTTTTCAGGTCGCGCCCCTCGGGTGTATAGAGGTATTCCAGCCTGTCGCGGAAGTGTTCTTCGACCTTGTTGCGTACGACCTTCATCGTGCTGTTTACCAATCCGTTTTGTTCGGTGAAAGGCTCGTCTACGATCGCCAGCCCCGCCGGCAGCCACCGTTCGGGGAACTCCCCGCCGAAGATGCCGCCCGCACGGTAACGGTCTATTTCGCCGCCGAGGATCGCCGCCGCGGTCTCCGCCCGTTTTTCGGCCGCTACCCCGCGGCTGTCCAGTTCGCGCCGCAAGGCCTCGCGGTTCGGCACGACGATGGCGCCCGTAAACGGGCTCTGGTTGTTGTGTACGATGATCTGGTCGATGTAGGGCGACTTGTCCACGATCGCCTCTTCCATGCCTTCGGGACTGTATTTCTCGCCGTCGCTGGCGATCAGCAGGCTCTTGAAACGCCCCAGCACATAGAGGAAATCGTCTTCCGAGACATACCCCATATCGCCCGTGTGCAGCCATCCGTTGCGCAGGGTGTCGGCCGTCGCCTCGGGGTTTTTCCAGTATCCGGCCATGACGTTCTCGCCGCGGATCACGATCTCGCCTTTCTGTCCGCGGGGAAGCTCCCGTCCCGTTTCGTCGACGATCTTCAGGTCGAGCGGGATCAGTATCTTGCCCGACGACCCGAACCGGTGCCAGTGGTACTTGGGCGAGTTGGTCGAGATGACGGGCGTCGCTTCCGAGAGGCCGTAACCCTGGAACATCGGGATACCGATGGCGTAGTAGAACCGCTGCAGCTCCGCGTCGAGCAGCGCGCCGCCGCCCACGAAGAACCTGAGGCTCCCGCCGAACGCTTCCCGCACCTTGCGGAACAGCGCCGCGTCGAAGAGTTTTACCAGCGGCCAGAGCACTATGCGCCAGCCGTGTCCCTTGCTGTACCCGTCCCTGTTGTAGACATAGGCCGTGCGGAGCGCGAAATTGAAGAGCCGTTCCGTGAAACGCCCCTTGGCGCGGATCAAGGATTCGATGTTCTTGCGGAAATTCTTGGCCAGCGCCGGCACCGACAGCAGGAAATGCGGCCGCACCTCGCGGATGTTCTGCGGGATGTTCTTGAGCGTCTCCATCGGTGTGGCGCCCACCTGCACGGTTGCGACCGTCGCCCCGCATGCGATCATGATATAGAACCCCACGACATGCGCGAAGCAGTGATCCAGCGGCAGGATGATGAGCGTCCGGTAATATGGCGGGATGTCGATGCGCGAGAGCGACTGTTCGACGTTGGCCGTGTAGTTGCGGTGCGTCAGCACGACGCCTTTTGGGTCGGCCGTGGTGCCCGACGTGTAGGTGATTGTCGCGTAGTCGTCGTTGCGGATCGAACGGCCGATTGCGAGGAACTCCTCCCTGTTTGCCGCCAGGTAGTCGCGGCCCATGCGCCGGAGCGTCCCGAGCGCCGTCTCGCCCGCTTCGAGCGGCGTGTGGCCGATGACGATGATATGCTCCACCTGCGGCAGCTCCGCGCGTATGCGCCGGATCTTGGAGAGCTGGTATTTCGATACGAACAGCGCCCTGACTTCGGCATGGCGCATACGGAACAGCAGGTCGTTCGACTCTTCGAGTTTCACCGACAGCGGCACGCTGACCGCCCCGGCATAGAAGACGCCCAGTTCCGAAGTGATCCATGCATTGCACCCCTCCGAGAGTATCGCCACTTTGTCCCCGGGGCGTATGCCCGCCGCGGCCAGCCCCGCGCCGGTCTCGAGCGCCTGCTCCCTGGTCTCGGCATAGGTCGTGGGTTCGAATGCCCGGTGTTTTTTCTCCAGCAGGAATGTCTTTGCCCCGTACTTTACGACGGAGTCCTCGAAAAGGTCGATGATGGTCTTCTTCATGGTCTGTTCCCGGTTAATCCATTTTCAAAACGGCGAGGAATGCCGACTGCGGCACCTCCACGTTGCCTATCTGACGCATGCGTTTCTTGCCTTTCTTCTGTTTTTCGAGCAGCTTGCGCTTGCGCGATATGTCGCCGCCGTAGCATTTGGCCGTCACGTCCTTGCGCACGGCCTTCACCGTTTCGCGGGCTATGATCTTGGCGCCGATCGCGGCCTGTATGGCGATGTCGAACTGCTGGCGCGGGATCAGCTCCTTGAGTTTCTCGCACATCTTGCGCCCGAAATCATAGGCATGGTCGGTATAGGTCAGCGACGAGAGCGCGTCGACCGGCTCGCCGTTGAGCAGGATGTCCAGCTTGACGAGCTTCGAAGGCTGGTAGCCCGTGCGGTGGTAGTCGAACGAGGCATAGCCTTTCGAAATGCTTTTGAGCTTGTCGTAGAAGTCGAAAACGATCTCCGAGAGGGGCATGTCGAAATTCACCTCCACGCGATCCTGCGTGATGAAGGTCTGGTTCTTCATCACGCCGCGCTTGTCGATGCATAGCTTGATGACGTTGCCCAGGAATTCCGCCTTGGTGATGATCTGCGCCAGGATATAGGGCTCCTCGATTTTGGCGATCTTCGTCACCTCGGGCAGCCCCGAGGGATTGTGCACCTCCACCACGTCGCCCTGCGTCGTGGTGATGCGGTACGAGACGTTGGGCACGGTGGTGATCACGTCCATGTCGAACTCGCGGTAGAGCCGCTCCTGGATGATCTCCATGTGCAGCAGCCCGAGGAACCCGCAGCGGAACCCGAAGCCGAGCGCCAGCGAGCTTTCGGGCTCGAACGTCAGCGAGGCGTCGTTGAGCTGCAGTTTTTCGAGCGAGGCGCGCAGGTCTTCGTACTGGTCGGCCTCCACGGGGTAGACGCCCGCGAAGACCATCGGCTTCACGTCCTCGAAGCCCGCGATGGCTTCCTTTGCCGGGGCGGTCACCGAGGTGATCGTGTCGCCCACCTTGACGTCCGACGAGGTCTTGATGCCCGAGCAGATATACCCCACGTCGCCCGCCCTGATCTCCGTGCGGGGCTGCATCTTGAGTTTCAGCACGCCCACCTCGTCGGCGTCGTACTGGCTGCCCGTATTGAAGAACTTCACGTGGTCGCCCTTGCGGAGCGTGCCGTTGAATACGCGGTAATAGGCGATGATGCCGCGGAAGGGGTTGAACACCGAGTCGAAGATCAGCGCCTGCAACGGGGCGTTCTCGTCGCCCTGCGGCGCCGGTATGCGCCCCACGATGGCCTCCAGCACCTCTTCCACGCCGAGCCCCGTCTTGCCCGAGGCCAGCAGGATATCCTCGTCCTTGCAGCCGATCAGGTCGATCACCTGGTCTTTCACCTCGTCGATCATGGCCGAATCCATGTCGATCTTGTTCAGCACGGGGATGATTTCCAGGTCGTGCCCCACGGCCAGGTAGAGGTTCGATATGGTCTGCGCCTGAATGCCCTGCGTGGCGTCGACGACCAACAACGCGCCTTCGCACGAGGCGATGGCGCGCGACACTTCGTACGAGAAGTCAACGTGTCCCGGGGTGTCGATCAGGTTGAGCGTATATTGCTGCCCGTCGCGGGCGGTGTATTCCATCTGTATCGCGTGGCTCTTGATCGTAATGCCCTTTTCGCGTTCGAGATCCATGTCGTCGAGCACCTGCGCCTGCATTTCGCGCTGATTCAGGGTGTTGGTTTTTTCGAGCAGGCGGTCTGCCAGCGTGCTCTTGCCGTGGTCGATGTGGGCTATGATGCAGAAGTTGCGGATGTTTTTCATAAATCGCATAAAAATGTGTGCAAATATACGAAATATTTTGGATTTACGGAAGGTGCGGCCGCCCTCGGGCCGCAAATGCGCCGGAGCGGAATTTTTCCTATCTTTGCGGTCTCAAATACCGTTTCCGCACATGAATGCCGTTTTGAAATACGCTTCGCTCGTTAAGTTCGCCCATACGGTCTTCGCCATGCCCTTTGCCATGGTGGGCTTCGTCTACGGGCTCCGTTACGCCCCGCTGCACAATCCCCGCTGGCCGTACATCGTCCTCGTGCAGGTCATCCTGTGCATGGTCTTCGCCCGCAATGCCGCCATGGGTTTCAACCGCTGGGCCGACCGCCGCATCGACGCCGAGAACCCGCGTACGGCCGGGCGCGAAATACCCGCAGGCAAAATCCCGGCGCGGCATGCGCTGTGGTTCGTGGCCGTCAATGCCCTGCTGTTCGTGGCCACCGCCGCGACGATCAACCGCCTTGCGGCCATCCTGTCGCCCGTGGCGTTGTCCGTCATCCTCGTTTACAGCTATTGCAAGCGCTTCACGCCGCTGGCGCACCTCGTGCTGGGGCTTTCGCTCGGCATCGCCCCCGTCGGGGCTTTTATCGCCGCGGCCGGGCACGTCGTCTTCGACGGGCACGTGGTCGTCGAACCGTTCATCCTCGCCCTGCTGGTGACGACCTGGTGCGGGGGTTTCGACATCATCTACGCGTTGCAGGACGCCGAATTCGACCGTCGGCACGGCCTGCATTCCATCCCCGCGTGTTTTTCGGCGCGTTCGGCGCTGGGCGTCAGCTGCGGCCTGCATGCGGTGAGCATTGCCGCCCTCGGCTGGTTCATGACCTACTGCCCCGGTTCGGTGTGGCTTTGGCTCGGGGCGGGTGTTTTCACGGGGCTGCTGGTGCTCGAACACCTGCTCGTCACGCCCGTGCGGCAGCGCAATATCGGCATCGCCTTCGGGACGCTCAACGGCCTGGCGAGCCTCTCGCTCGCTGCGGGCGTGATCGTGGATTTGCTCAAATAAACCAAATCGCTTATATTTGCAACTTCAACAGGTTAAAAGTTAGGTAAAATGCTAAGCAGACAAATTGCACAAAAGCTCCGGGGCTACGAAACCCCCTTCTATCTTTATGATACGGCGTTGCTGCGCCAGACCCTCGAAAGCGTCGTCTACGAGTCGAAAAAATACGGTTACAAGGTGCACTACGCCATCAAGGCCAACTACGACGACCACCTGTTGGCGATCATCCGCGAATACGGGCTGGGTATCGACTGTGCCAGCGGCAACGAGCTCCGCAAGGCCATCGAGGCGGGCTTCGACCCCAAGGGCATCGTCTATGCGGGTGTGGGCAAGCGCGACAAGGAGCTGCGCTACGCCATCGAGCAGGATATCCTGGCCATCAACTGCGAGTCGATCGAGGAGCTGGAGCTGGTCGATGCCCTGGCCGGGGAGGCCGGGCGCGTGGCCGACGTGGCACTGCGCATCAACCCCGACATTGACCCCAAGACCAACCACTGCATCGATACGGGGCAGGCTGACAGTAAGTTCGGCATTTCATATGAAGAGGTACTCGAGCACGCCAAGGAGATCCGCGCGCTCAAGTATATCAATATAATAGGCCTGCATCTGCATATCGGGTCGCAGATCCGCGAGCTGCACGTCTTCGAGAACATGTGCAACAAAGTCAACGTCATCGTCGAGAACCTCGAAAAGCTGGGGTGTTCGTTCCGTTTCGTCGACGTGGGCGGCGGCCTGGGCGTCAACTACGACGTGCCCGAGAACGAACCGATCCCCAATTTCGCTTCGCTGTTCTCGATCGTGCACAACCACCTCTCGGTCGGCGACCGCGAAGTGCATTTCGAATTCGGCCGCTCGATCGTCGCCGAATGCGGCGAGCTGATTACGAAGGTGCTCTTCAACAAGACCACCGCCACGGGCCGCAAGCTGGTGATCGTCGATGCC
>CEAO01018242.1_pt1 | contig 32698 bp, 30 predicted proteins | sample 557631 | NCBI WGS metagenome assembly CEAO01 (sample SAMEA3182049, study PRJEB8094) | gut metagenome | biome: human; feature: gut; material: Stool; isolation source: human stools | place: Canada | collected 2012-02-08 | reverse complement strand
ACTCATATGTGTACCGCATAATAATACCCCCTCTACTGGGTGTCCAGTAAAGGGGGTACATATCACCGTTCCGTTAAACTTCCTTCGTTTTTGCATCAAACTGCCATCACCCAGCGGCATCGTAGGTTTCTGCCGAGTTATTTGCCGCTGGACTTGAGGGCTTCTGGGCTGGATAGTTAAAAAGCAATATCCACCTTCTCCATCAGAATTGTCCAAATTGATGTTATACAAGACAATTGTCTCCGGCAGGGGATCCCTGCATGATCCACGCCTTGGATCTGCACCTGGTTCTCAATCTCAAGGCGGTCCATTAAGGCTTTGCCAATCTCTGAAGCGGTGGTAGAGGGATGTTCCGATATGGCGAAAAACATCTGCAAGGCGACAGTATGGCCGGTATCCGCATCTGGAATAATGGATAAATCTGTCTTTTTTACGCATCAGGGACATCCATTTGCAGGAAAGCAATACCCCGCAGGGCTTCTTTTTTGTAACAATATAGGAGCCCGGCAAAGCCGGACCCCATATATTGAGATATGAATGAAGAGTTAAGCGTGTTTAGCACTTACTGCCGGCTGAGATGGCGGTAGCTTTCCAGACGTTCCTTAGCATCGCTCTCCGCCTTTCTGTACAGGCGCTCTGCCCTTTCAGGAAAGGAGAGCTTCAAGGATGCGTAGCGGTTTTCGCCCATGAGGAACCGCTGAAAGTCACCGGTGGGGGCCTTTGAATCCAGAATGAAGGGATTTTTACCCTCTTCCTTCAAGGCGGGGTTGTAACGGTACAAGTGCCAGTAACCGGCCTCCACGGCTTTCTTCTCCTCCAATTGGCTCAGGCCCATACCTGCCTTGGGACCATGCTCGATGCAGGGACAATAGCAGATGACGAGGGAAGGGCCAGGATAAGCTTCGGCTTCCCGGATGGCCTTTAAGGTCTGAGTGGGATCAGCGCCCATAGCCACTTGGGCTACATACACATAGCCGTAGTTCATAGCCATCAGGCCCAGGTCTTTCTTCTTGGTCTCCTTGCCGCCAGCGGCGAACTTAGCGATGGCGCTGGCCGCAGTGGACTTGGATGCCTGACCGCCGGTATTGGAATATACTTCGGTATCAAGGACCAAGATGTTGATGTCTTTGCCGGAAGCTAGAACATGGTCCAGACCGCCGTAGCCGATATCATAAGCCCAGCCGTCACCGCCGAAGGCCCACACGCTCTTCTTGGTGAGATATTCCTTGTTGTTACGAATGAACACAGCCTCATCACTGTTGTTATCCGCAATGGCTTCCAACAGTGCGTCGCTGACGGCGCGTGAGGCTTCGGGATCATTAGCCCGCTCCAGATAATCCTCACAGGCAGTCTTGACGATGTTCTGTTCCGCCAGAGCAGAGACGTTCAGTTCCAGCTGATGGCGGATAGCGTGCTGTCCCAGCAGGAAGCCATAAGCATATTCGGCATTGTCCTCGAACAGACTCATAGCCCAGGCAGGGCCATGCCCTTTACAGTCGGTGCAGTAGGGAGAGGAAGGGGTAGAGCCACCGTAAGCGGAGGAGCAGCCGGAGGCGTTGGCCACATACATACGGTCACCGAACAACTGACTCACCAGCTTGATATAAGGTGTCTGGCCGCAGCCTGCACAGGCACCGGAGAACTCAAAGTAGGGCTTGGCGAACTGGGACGCCTTCACGTTCTTATTGCTGATAGCATCCTTCTTGATGGACACCTTATCCATAGCATAGGTCCAGTTCTCCGTTTCCTTAAGCTGGCTGTCCAAAGGCTTCATCGTGATGGCGGTATCCTTGGCCAGGCACACGTTCACACAGCTGCCGCAGCCGGTGCAGTCATAGGGAGACACCTGAAGCCGGTAAGTGTACTTGCCGTTCATACCCTTGGCGGGAACAGTGTTAAAGCCGATGGGCTTAACAGCCTCTTCGTCCTCGTTCAACAGGATGGGACGAATGGCGGCGTGGGGGCAGACCAAAGAGCACTGGTTGCACTGAAGACACTTGGCGGCGTCCCATTCCGGCACATCTACAGCGGCGCCCCGCTTTTCAAACTTTGAGGTGCCGGCGGGCCAGGTGCCGTCCTCCAGGCCAAATTTCATCATGGTGGACACTGGCAGGCTGTTGCCCTCCTGGCGGTTCATCACGTCCACCACCTCCTGGATGAAAGCGGGCTTATTTTTCTGGATGGGGGTATCCTCTGCAGTGAGCCACGCAGCGGGGATCTCCACCTTGTGTACCCCATTGAGGCCCTTTTCGATGGAGGCATTATTCATGTCCACAACGGCCTGGCCCTTTTTCTTGAAGTAGGTCCTGTAGATGGCCTCCTGCATCTCGGAGACAGCCTGCTCTACGGGAATCACAGCAGAGAGCTTGAAAAATGCAGCCTGAAGGATGGTGTTGGTACGGTTGCCAAGGCCCAACTCCCGGGCGATGGAGGTGGCATCAATGGTGTAGAAGGCAGCATTCTTTTCCGCCAGTGCCCGTCTCATAGAGGCGGGGAGGTGTGCCTCCAGCTCTGCATCACTCCAGCTGCAGTTCAACAGGAAGGTGCCGCTTTCTTTCAAGTTCTTCACCATATCGTACTTATCCACATAGGACGGAGTATGGCAAGCCACAAAGTCCGCAGACTGGATCAGATAGGGAGAACGGATGGGGGACTTGCCGAAGCGGAGATGGCTCTGGGTCAGGCCGCCGGATTTCTTGGAGTCATAGACGAAATAAGCCTGGCAATAGAGGTCCGTCGCATGGCCGATGATCTTGATGGAGTTTTTGTTGGCACCCACAGTGCCGTCGGAGCCCATACCCCAGAACTCAGCGCTGGTCTGACCGACGGGAGAGGTGTCGATGTCGCAGGTCACAGGCAGGGAGGTGTGAGTCACATCGTCTACGATGCCTATGGTAAAAGCGTTCTTGGGGATCCCTGCTTTCAGGTTTTCGAACACGTCAATAATCTGGCCGGGGGTGGTGTCTTTGGAACTGAGGCCGTAGCGGCCGCCTACGATGTCCATGTCTAGGCCTCTGCTCTTGTAGGTCGAGCAGATGTCCTGATACAGGGGCTCTCCTATAGCACCGGGCTCCTTGGTGCGGTCCAGCACTGCCATACGCTTGCAGGCAGCTGGCACGGCGGCCAGGAAATGCTCAGCAGAGAAGGGACGGTACAGATGAACATTGATGAGGCCGACCTTCTCGCCCTTGGCCATCAGGTAGTCCACAGCTTCCTTGGCGGTCTCGGCTGCGGAACCCATGAGGATGATGACCCGTTCAGCGTCCGAGGCACCATAGTAATTGAAGAGTTTGTATTTCCGGCCAGTGAGCTTGCTGACCTCAGCCATGTAGTGTTCCACAGCGGCGGGAATGGCCTCGACCTTCTGGTTGCAGGCCTCACGGCACTGAAAAAAGATGTCAGGGTTTACGGTGGTGCCGCGGGTGACAGGATGTTCCGGATTCAAGGAGTGCTTGCGGAAAGCCCGCAGGGCGTCCATGTCCACCAAAGGGCGGAGATCCTCATAGTCCCACGCCTCGATCTTCTGGATCTCATGGGAGGTGCGGAAACCGTCAAAGAAATGGAGGAAGGGCATCCGGCAGTGGATAGCGGACAGGTGCGCCACAGCCCCCAGATCCATGACCTCCTGAGGGGTGGAGGCGGCCAGCAGGGAAAAGCCTGTCTGGCGGACGCCCATGACATCACTGTGGTCACCGAAAATGGACAGTGCATGGGAGCTAAGGGTGCGGGCAGACACATGGAACACACCTGGCAGCATCTCGCCGGCGATCTTATACATATTAGGGATCATCAGCAGCAACCCCTGGGAGGCGGTGTAAGTAGTGGTCAGGGCACCGGCCTGCAGGGAACCATGGACCGTACCGGCCGCCCCACCCTCGGACTGCATCTCCACCACCTGTACCGGCTGGCCGAAGAGGTTCTTTTTACCGTTAGCCGCCCAGGCATCCACATGTTCCGCCATGGGAGAGGATGGGGTGATTGGGAAGATGCCAGCCACCTCGGTAAAAGCATAGGATACATATGCCGCCGCCTCATTGCCGTCCATGATCACGATTTTCTTCTTCATATCTATCGTCCTTAAAATCAGCCTTTCTATGCGTTACAGCTCTTTCAGCTTTTTCATATCCAGCACGGCACCTTCTGCCCCCGAACCTGCCAATTTGCAGTAGAGGCCCAGCCAGCCCCGGGTGAATTTGGGCTCCGGCGCCTTCCACGCAGTCTTTCGGGCGGCCAGCTCTTCATCACTGACCAGCACGTTCAAAGAGCGCTGTTCCACGTTGATCACGATCCGGTCCCCGTCCCGGACCAGAGCAATGGGTCCTCCCTCAGAGGCTTCGGGGGAAATGTGGCCTACGAAGCAGCCATTATTCGTACCGGAGAAGCGCCCATCGGTGATCAAGGCAGTGGACAATGCCAAGCCGCGGCCATAGAGATATTTCATGGCCTTATACATTTCCCGCATACCCGGGCCACCCTTAGGCCCCTCGTAACGGATCACAACCACATGCCCTTCATGCACTTCGCCTGCCAGAATAGCCTCTTCAGCATCTTCCTCGCAGTCGAAGCAGATGGCTTCGCCCTCAAAGTGATGTAGGCTCTTGTCAAATGCACCAGGTTTTGTGATGCCTGTGCTGGGGGCCAAGTTGCCTCGCAGCACTGCTACACCGCCGCTATAGCCGAAGGGGTCATCCAGTGTGTGGTTTACCAGACCCGTGGCGGGATAACGATACCTGTGCTCCGCGATGTTTTCCGCCAGCGTTTTCCCCGTAACGGTCATTACATCCGTTTCCAACAGGGACTGAAGATTTTCCAGCAGTCTGGGCATCCCGCCGTCATGATAGAAATCTATCATGTTGTATTTGCAGGCTGGGTTCATTTTCGCAATCTGCGGAGTAGAGTTAGAGAGGTTGTCAAATAGCTGCAGTACATCAATGTCCAGCTCCGCTTCGTGAGCAACGGCTGTCAGATGCATCACCGCATTGGTGGAGCCGCTCATTGCAAGGCAAGCCTTGATGGCGTTGCGGATTGAACCCGGTGTGATGACTTTTCGTACTGTAATATCCCGCTCGACCAGTTCCACGATCTTCATGCCGGTCTCTTCGCCCAGTTGGGACCGGTGAGCAGATGCAGCCGGGGCATTGGCGCCGTCCGGCAGAGTCATGCCCAAGGCTTCCGCCAGACTACACATGGTGTTGGCAGTCCCCAGATAAGAGCAAGAGCCGCAGCCAGGGCAGGCTGTATCCTCCAGAGCCTGATACTCTTGTTCCGTAATCTTGCCGGCGGAAAGCATTCCGTAGGCTTCCGTGGCAGTGGTCTGATCCGACTGACGGCCGTCAAAGACCATGCCGCCCTCCATGGGGCCACCAGGCAGGAAGATGCAGGGGATGTCCAACCGTGCGGCAGCCATCAGCATCCCCGGTACGATCTTGTCACAGGAGCCAAGCAGCACCAAGCCGTCAAACTGGTTGATCTGTGCCATGCTCTCGATAGAACTGGCTACCAATTCCCGGGACGGCAGAATATAATGCATCCCGACATGGCCGTTCGCCATGCCATCGCATCCACCCAGCACGCCAAATTCAATAGGCGTACCTCCGGCCCGGTAAATACCGTCCTTCACCCGTTGGGCCACCTGACGCAGGTTATAGTGACCGGGGACGCACTCGCTCCAAGCGTTGGCGATACCGATCACCGGCCGTTTTAGGTCCTCCGTAGTAAAGCCCATGGCCTTTAAAGTCGCACGATAATACTGGTTTTCATTTCCGGTCAAGATTTTCTTGCTGCGTCCCATCCCTTAACTATCTCCTTTCGTTGCATCTGCAGGTGAGTCCTTGCAAGAAAGAGTGTACTTTGCCAACTCACCCACATCGTGATTCGTGGTCAGCAGTGTCCGACCGTCTTCCAGCACGGTGATCTGAGCTGGAGCCTGCCCCTGGTCCAGTTCTGCCTGCTGCTCTACAAACAGCTTACCGTCATCCCCTGCCTGTAAACGGTACAGAGTGAGCGCTTTTCGCTCTGCTCGGCTGCCTACGATCAACGCAGGTCTCCCCAGGATGGGGCCTGCCCAGAGAACGTGGCCAAACGCAGCAGGGAGGTCCAGAGCTCGGACATAGCTGCCCATTTCTTCCTTGAAAACAGCTACGTTGTTACCGTGGAATCCTTCGATGACCGCCAATTCTTCTCGCCCGTCACCATCCAGGTCCCAGAACTCAATATCACTAGTGGGGATATCCAGCAGTTGCTCCGTGACCCACTGCCCATTTTGCCGTACTGTACGGAAGCAGCCTTCTGTTCCACCAAAGTACAGTTCGTCATAACCATCTGCACCCGGCTTGACCTGCATAGCATGGTGTTTGAAAATCCCGTCCTGCACAGTTTCTAGCTCGATATGCCAAGCATTCGGATCATACTTGCCGATCTTCAAGCTGCCAGGTGTTGACCAGTCATCGCTGCAGGCTTTCTGGCGGCAAAGGATGCCTGCCGCCAGATAGAGCCCATCCGCTTCCCGTAGCAGGGAGATACGATGCACGTAGGGAACCTCTGCCAAAACGTGTTTTTTCACCTTTATACTCCCACCCTGTCTGTGAAGCTCCGTTTTGATAATCTTTGCCGACGCGGAATTAAAGACGGGATAGAATTCCTCGATAGAAAGCATAGCGCTTTCTCCAGGCGCCTGGATAAAGGTCATCACGCCTCCGGGACCATCCGGCAACAGGAAACACTCTTCCGTTTCTGCATCGATCAAAAGCGCTTTTCCTCCTGGGTTTTCCGAAGAAACCACATAGTAGCGCCTGCCATCTACCATAACCTGTGCGGCAGCATATAAAAACGGGATCCCATCTGCCAGGATCGTTTTCTTTACATCAAGCATCAAGTTTTTCACCTCGTACGGAGCATTTGATACTGCCTCACTGTGCCGCGGCATTCCGGATGTGTTCTTGTTCCAGACGGCTGATCTCCGCTACCTTGGGGGCACTGCCGCCACCGGCGAACTCGCAGGGGAGCCAAGTATCCACCAGGGTCTTCGCCAGCTCTGCGCCAATGACTCGCTCTCCCATGCACATGATCTGCGCGTTATTGCTCTTGCGGCTTCGTTCCGCTGAATAGGGGTCGTGGCACACTGCCGCACGGATCCCCGGGACCTTGTTGGCGCAAATGCACATACCGATGCCAGTGCCGCACAGCAGGATGCCCCGCTGGAACCCGCCGGACGCCACAGCATCTGCCACAGTGTACGCCACATTCGGATAAAGCACCGTATTACCTTGGGCAACACCGAAGTCCGTGACTTCGATCTCCGCATGCTTTTCTTTTAGGTGCTCCATAATGATTACTTTCAAACGGTATGCTGCTTCATCACAGCCGATCGCCAGTTTCATGCGCTTTCTCCTTCCAACAGCTCTAACATTCCATCCGCCATAGCCTGCAGCAGGAGGCAGCAGGAGGCAGCTCCGGCGTCCAAAACGCCCCTGGAGCGTTCGCCCAAACGGCTGGAACGTCCGAATTTCGCGACCATGTCCTTTGTGGAATCCCGCCCGCGTTCCGCAGCGGTCTTCATTGTTTTCAACGTATCCGCGAAAGAAGCGGCCTCTTCAGCCCCATGCTTCAACGTATCCATCGCCGGGAAGAGGGTGTCTACCAAAGTCTTGTCACCGACCTGGGCCTCCACGATCCCCTGCAGACCCGTCAGCCCCGCTTCCAGCATGTCCGCAAACAGGGGAAGACCGATATCTTCTGCATCCTCTGCCGCAGCAGCCATATCCATGAAGATTGTGCCGTAAATAGGCCCCATGGAGCCGCCGATTTCAGAAAACAAGATCGTTCCCAGCTGGTCTAAGCCATCGGAAAAGGAGATCTCTTCCGACATTCTCTTTTCAAAGAGAGTAAAGCCCTTCGCCATATTCATCCCATGATCGCCATCACCGATGAGACCATCCACCTCACCTAAAAACGCCTTGTTCTCCCGGATGGCTTTTACCATATGTAAGAGGATAGGCTTTCCGGCTGCGTTTTTAAATGCTTCCATTTCTGCCTCCTGTCACTTCTGCTGCAGGCCAACGGTCCAGGCAGGGGCGTCTAACAAGGTCTTGAGCTCCTCGTCCAGTTTCATTACCGTCAGTGTTGCGCCCATCATATCCAGGGAAGTGAAATAGTTCCCCACATAGGAACGGTGTACTTTGATGCCTTTAGCAGAGAGGATCTTTTCGACTTCATTGTAGAGCACATATAGCTCCATTACCGGAGTCGCGCCTAGGCCGGACACCAGCACCGCAACCTCATCTCCGGCGGCAAAAGGATAGTCCGGGAGCACGATATCCGTCATGCGCTTTGCCATCTGCTCTGCAGATTCTATGGGACAGACTTCCACACCCGGTTCTCCGTGATGGCCGATGCCGACCTCCATAGTCCCCGGCTTGATCTCAAAGTTTGGATTGCCCACAGCAGGCAGGGTGCAAGGAGAAAGCCCAATGCCTACGCTGCGGCAATGGTCGATGGCCTTTTGTGCGCTGGCGATCACCTCGTCCAGGCTGCCGCCAGCCGAAGCCCGAGCGCCGCCGATTTTCCACATGAAGATCTCACCTGCCACGCCCCGACGTTTTTCGGCCTGCTCCTTGGGGGCACTGGCTACATCATCGTTGGCGACAACGGTCTTTACTGTCAGCCCCTGCTTAGCAGCCATTTTTACTGCCATTTTAACATTCAGATTGTCTCCGGAGTAATTCCCGTACAGACAAGCGACGCCCTGCCCGCGATCCGCCGCGTGAAAGGCATCCAGAAATGCAGCGGCAGTGGGGGAGGAACAAATTTCACCCACGGCAGCCGCATCACACATCCCTTCGCCCACATAGCCGATAAAAGCCGGCTTATGGCCGCTGCCGCCACCCGCCACAACGCCGGTGCGTCCCGGCTCCATATGAGCGGATCTCACTACACGGCCATTCTCGCTTCTCTCCACAAGGTCGGAATGCGTTTTCAAAAAGCCTTGCAGCATCTCGTCCACAATATTGTCAGGATCGTTCATGATCCGCTGCATAGCAGTGTCCTCCTTATGCTTATTTTTTCAGGTCCAGGAAGCAGCTGGAGAGACCAGAAACTCCTCTGCCCCTGAGCCGTTTCGCTTGATCAGTTACTCGCTTTTTTCCAGCGCCTTCAAGGCGTGTGCCACAGCGATGAAGCCCTGGTCACGGTGGAGGAATGCTTTTTCAGCCTTGTCACCGCTGTAATCATAGAAGCCCTTTCCGTTCTTCAGGCCGTATTTCCCTTCCTCATAGGCCCTCTTCAGAATGGGAGGAACACCGCCATCATTGCACAGGCTGTCGAACATATAGCTTCCCACATGGTTAAAAATGTCGATGCCGCCGAAATCCATTGTTTCAAAGGGACCCACAACTGCATACCGCATACCCAGGCCATATCTCACGACATTATCCACGTCCTCCAGACTGGCATATCCTTCCTCGACACAGTGGCACGCCTCGCGGACGATGGCATACTGCAGACGGTTGAGGATGAAGCCGGTGGGGTCCTTATACACCCGGACGGGCTTCTGCTCCAGGCTGAGCGCCACATCGTATACGATCTGCAACGCTTCTTCAGAGCTCTTCTCTCCAGCGATGACCTCGACCAGGGGGATCAGGTGGGGCGGATTGACCCAGTGCATCCCGGTAAATCTGGCAGGGTCCTTCACCGCTTTGGCGATTTCCGTAATGGACATCCCGGAAGTGTTCGTGCATATTACAATCTCCGGCCGCACCAGCTCAGACGCCTCGCGCCAGAAAGCGTGGCGCAGTTCCATGTTCTCCACAGTGGACTCCAAAACAAAATCTGCCTGGGAAAAATACTCTTTGGAGGTTGTCATAGTGATGCGCTCTACCAAAGCGGCGGACTCCTCTGCAGTCAGTTCACCGCTCGCCACCTCTGCCTCTTGATTGACGGAAATGACGCCCCGCGCCTTTTCAAGGCTCCTTTCGGCAATATCGTAAAGAATGACCTCATAGCCGTGCTTGGCAAAGATCTGGGCGAAAGAGGAACCCATTACGCCGGCACCGGCTAACAATACCTTGCGGATATCTTTTTGCTGTAACATTGTTGCTTCTCCTTTCTGTAGCCCCAAACCTTAATTCTGTTCCTTGATATTCTGCATGATCTCGAACCGCTCGCCGTTGATCCCCCGGAAGAAGGTCACCAACAGGTCCATATCGCCCAGATTGGGCACGCTGCGGATTTCGGCTTCCTCACAGGTCACCTTGGGATGCTTCAGCAGCTTCTCCTTCACCGCGTGGATATCGTCCACCAGGATGGCAAAGTGGTGGTCTACCTGCAGATACTTTTCCCGGAGCTCTTCGGGGGTGTGGGTGGGGACCCAAAGAAGCTCCAAGGTGAAATTGCCCAGCCGCAACATAGCCAGCCGCTCATGGGCCACTTCTACCACACCGTAATACAGCACCTCAAAGCCAAAGGTCTCCTGATAGAACTGTACGCTCTCCTCGAGATCTGCTACGAAAAAAGCCGTGTGATGGGTGGTCACCACATGATCGCCCACATAGTATTTTTTCTGCATTGCCGATAAGTCCTTTCATTTTTTATCCAAAATATAGTGCAGCGCCCGGAGCAGTTGACCTACCCGGACGCCGCAGGCCGCTTTAAGACATCATCATATTGGGCAGGAACAGGATAATCTGGGGGAAAATCATGCAGATGGCAATGGTCAACAGCATCAGGACGATGTAGGGGAGCGCATGCTTAAAGATGGTAGCCACATCCACAATGTCGCCCAGAACACCTTTGCAGGCGAACACGATGGTGCCGAAGGGCGGCGTGATCTGGCCAATGCAGACGGCCATCACCAGGATAACGCCCCACCAGACTTGGTTGTAGCCCATGGCCTGGATCACCGGCTGGATAATGGGGGTTGTCAGCAGGATGATGGAGTTGCCGTCGATGACGCAGCCCAGAGCCAGGACCAGCAGCAGGAACACGCCGATGAGGGCCCAGTTGGGGAGATTGGCACTGAGGATGCTGGTAGAGACCCACTTCACAGCGCCGCTGACGCTCAGCAGGCGGCTGTACATCTGGGCGGAGACCAACAGCATGAGGATGCCGGCGCTGCCCTTGCTGGTATCCAGCAGGATGGAACCGGTGCTCTTCCAGGTCAGGGAACGCTTGCACAGGGCGATGATGAAGGCACCCAAGCAGCCGATAGCGCTGGCTTCCGTGGGGGTAACATAGCCGCCCCAGATGCCGCCCAGCACTACGATGATCAAGAGCACAATGGGCAGTGCACGCAGGGTGGACTCCAGCTTGCCCTTGGGATCAGGGTCCTCATAGAGAGGCTTGCGGGTCACAGGATCCAGGCCGATGGCAGCGGGATGTCTGGTGCCATAGATCGATGTATAGATGATGAAGATGATGGCCATCAGGATACCAGGCAGAACACCGCCAACGAACAGCTGGCCGATGGACACCTGTGCCACAGTACCGTAAACGATAAAGAACAGGCTGGGTGGGATGATCATGCCCAGATTGGATGAACCGCAGACGATACCGGTCGCAAAGTTCGAGTCATACTTATACTTGCGCATCTCGGGGATTGCTACCTGGCTGAACACGGTGGCAGAGGCCACGCTGACGCCGGTCACGGCCGCGAACACAGCGTTGCCGATAACGGTGGCGGCAGCCAGGCCGCCGGGGACCTTCTCCAGCATCTTGTGGGCCCACTTAAACAAGTCGCCAGCCGAACCAGAGACTGCCATGATGGTGCCCATGAGCATGAAGAGGGGGATCACACAGTATGTATATGTGCGGATAGCGTTGAATGCGGTGGTCGAGAGCACGCTCAGTGCCGTAGAAAGATTGCTGGTGACCAAAAATAGTCCCACAAAGCTCAGGGACATCAGGGTAAACGAAATGTGGACACCAGCAAACACGCAGACGAACAGCAATGCAACGGTGACCAGAGCAATGACAATGCTAGTGTTCATTCCTTCTCGCCCTCCTTTTTCACAGCTTTCACGATCAGCTTAATAAAGTTGTAAATCGCCGCATAGAATGTGAACCATGCGCCGAACAGTGTCAAAACATAGAAGGGGCCCATGGGCATCAGGAACGTGCCCTCGGAGTCAAACTGATTGGTCGCAAAGGATTGGAGAGTCGGCTTGATCATAGCGTAGGCCATGAGCAGGAACAGTACGGTGCCGATACCTTCGGCGATTAGGTCCAGAATGAGCTTCGTTTTGGAGGAAGCCCGCGCATACAAGAATTCAGACCGGGTATGGCCTGCTACGAAAGTCACATAGGGCAGTCCCAGAAACATGGCGACTACCAGCAAGTTACGGACGATCACGGAAGCGCCGTTAAAGGCAGAATGGAGAAAGGTGCGCAGACCCACGTCCGCAGAGGTAATCAGCATCATGGCGATCAGCATGATGCCGCCCAGCAGACATAAGAATTTTGAAATGAGTATCAGAGCATTATTGATTGACTTCAACATTTTCATGGTAAATTTTTTCATCCCTTTCTTTTCTTATACAGAGAGGAAAAAAGCCGCAGACTTGACCTATGCTCAATGAGCCAAGCCTGCGGCGCTTTTAGACATTCCCCGCTATATGCGGCCAGTCAGATTCAGCTATTTTGAGATCAATAATTGAACTGCCAGTCGCGGGGAATGTTAACACCGTTTTCCTTCAGCAGCTCCACATAGCGTTCCAGAATCTTCAAACCAGTGGGGCCAAGCTCGGTAGCGGTATCGGGGATATTGGGCAGGGCGTTCAGCCAGGCAGCCTTCTCTTCATCACTCATCGTCACGATGGTACCGCCGGCCTCCACAAAAGTATCGTATGCCTTGGAACGGCACTCGTTGGTGTACTCCAAGTGATACTGCTCCAGCTCCTTGCTGACTTCCAGGATGATGTCCTGCACCTCAGTGGGGAGAGAGTTCCACTTCGTCAGGTTCACGGTCAGCACCTCACCCATGGTGGAATCCAGACCGATGTCCGTCGCGTATTTGCAGATGTCCTGATAGTTTGCCTTCACAGCCCAGTGAGGAGCAGCGAACTGGCCGCTGATCAGGCCGGTCTGCAGGGAGGTGTATCCATCACCCATGTTGGACTGGATGCCAACAGCGCCGGTGTTCTCCAGCCACAGCAGGTTACGGCCGGAGCCTCCAATCTTCTTGCCGCTCAAGTCAGAAAACTTCTCGATGGGAGTGGAGGAGAATACCTCATAGGAGTCCAGGACCATCTTAGCCAGCAGCTTCTGGTTGTACTGGGTCTCGAAGGAGGTCACCAGCTCATCGGAGAACTCCTCATACAGCTGGTCGGACACCTTCTGGAGCAGGGCGTTGTCACCAGTGCAGAAGGGGAGGTAGATGCTGTACTGATGATAGGGAAGCTGGCCGGAAACAGGGGAGACAGTGATGGCACACAGATCCAGCAGGCCATCCTGCGTGGCGGTCACTGTTTCGGACAGGCCGGCCACGGTGCCGTAAGCATCCGTCCACTCGATCTCATAATCGGTGTTCTCGGAAACGCGCTTGGCAACCTCAGGCTTGAAGAAGTTATCCAGGCTGTCCAGGTATTCCATGGAGCCTACAGTGTGGCCCGCGCCGATGACCAGGTTGATGGTTTGCTTTTTGCCGGCAGAGTCACCGGAGTTGCTGCCGGAGTTATCATCGGAAGACGTGCCGTTGTTGCCGCAGGAGGAGAGGGAAAGACTAAGGACCAGTGCCAGAGCAAGAGCTGTAAATTTTTTCATGTTCTTTCTCCCTTTTCTTTTTTTATGACCGCCGAAGCGGGGATCATTTCTTGGCAAAAGTGGACTTGCTGAAGTCGTAATTCTCACTCCCGTCGGGATAGCGGTAACGACCTTTATCCTTGTCAGCGGGATAGTTGAAGCGGCCCCCGCAACGCATGATCATGGTCTTGATCTCGGGGGTGTTCTCGCTGACGATGCGAGTAAACTGGTTCACCAGCAGCTCAGGGTCGCCGGCGGTGTTGGCCCAGTTGTCATAGTGATCGGGAATCAGCAGCTTGGCCTTCAGAGTCTGGCCAACGCGGGCACAGTCATACGGAGTCATCTTATCGGTAGCGCCGGGAGCGTTGCAGCCCATATCGAAGATTGCCACATCGATGTTATACTTCTGGGCAACTGCCACATAGCCGTCATGATACCAGGTATCGCCCATGAAGAGGATGTTGCCCGCGCTGGTCTTGAACAGGTAGCAACAGGCAGCTTCCTCGAAGGGCAGCAGCACATCGCCTTCGCCGGTCTTGATGGCGGTCTGATCGTAGCAGATCAGGAAGTCCACCTCAGCGCCCTTCACCTTGACGGACTCGCCGACTTTGGCGACCACGATGCGGTCATCGGGAACGCCGAAGCCCTGCAGCTTCTTCACTGCTACGGGAGGTGCATAGAACGGAGCGTCGGTGGTGGCCGTCATGGCCTTCACAGCGTACAGGTCGCAGTGATCCTGGTGGGCATGGGTGCAGAAAATGCCATCGATATGGTTGAACTTCCAAGGATCGATCACCTGAGGATTGAGGCGGATCCAGTTGATGCTGTCAGCACCGGCCTGCTTGCACACGCCGCAGTAGTACAGCTCCGTATACATGGAGGGACCGCAGTACTGGTCGATCATAAAGATGCCGCCTTCATCGGTCTTCAAGACCCAGGAGGGACCGCCGCACCACCAGAGGCTGACCTGTCCCTTGGGCACTTCATAGCCCTCGATCTCCCGATTCAAGAAGCTTCCCCACTCAGGGAAGGTATCCTCCAACCACTGAGTTCGATCCATAGGGTGGTTCTGGTTCAAGTAGGCACCAGAAGGGAAGCCGCGTCCATCAGTCTTAGGCACTTGGTTCGTCATTGTCTTGTCCTCCTTGTGTAATAGTATAATAATGTTAGGATTGCGCACCACCTATGTTGTCCTACATCCTACATAAATGATAGCAAAGTCATACATGTTTGTCAATTGTGCTAACTCGTACAAAATTGGCTTTAAAATTTGTTAAACTGAACATTTTTCCTTGCTATAATTACTGTTTTGATATATCATGTACCAAACAGCAAATATGCGATCTGCAAAATTTTGTGCTTTATCGACTGCTAAATTTCTTCCTTTTGAGCCTTCTTGTCTGATGTCATATTTTTTCGGAGGAAGCATTGACTTCCATTTGAAAATTAAATAAAATATGGAAAGACAAGCACTATATCTGAATAGATGCCGCAACCTACAAATTATTTTTAAGGAGACTTATTACTCAATGCCACTTCCAAACGATAAAAATACATCCGCACTACAGCAGCTGACTTTCTTGGATGACCTGGTTGCCAGTGAACGCCGTAATATTTCCGATGTGATCTTTCGGCGTATCCGAGATGCTATCATCAGCGGTGAGCTTCCTCCAGGCTATGTATTCCCTAATGAAAATGAGCTTTGCAAGAAGCTGAATATCGGCCGCAGCAGCCTCCGGGAAGCCTATTCGCCCCTGGAGACCTTGAAGCTGATCTCCCGCAGCAAAGCTGGGACATATGTAAATGACTTGGATATTTACCAGAATGCGATGAACTTTGAGGCAATCGCTAAGCAGACCGATGTGAAAAACATCGCCGAGTATCGCCAGATATTCGAAATAGGGGCTATCCAATTGGCTGCAAAGCGTGCAACGGAAAAGAACGTCACACGCTTAAGAGAGATCCTAAAAAAAATGGAGGAAGTCCCAGAGGACTCCGTCGCTCTTTCACAGTATGATTTTGAATTTCATGCCTACCTGATGAAGATGACTCACAATGAGCTTCTCATCGTCATGTTCAATTCCATCCGGAATGCATATAAGAACCTCACCGAAAGCATATTTGCTATGGGATGCCTGCCAACGACGATAAACGAGCATTTGGCCATCGTGGATGCCATCGCTGACCACGACTCAGCACTTGCCGCTCATATGATGCAGCTCCATCTATCAAATATAGAGAGTTTTCGTAATCGCCAGTCGGCCGCGGCAGGGAAGGCCTCCGAAAAATAAGCAGATCGGGACGAGTCAGATGACTGGACTGCCCCAGTAAAAAAAGAGAGCTCTATTACAGTTAATGCTATTAAGCTAAGAACCGGGGCGAATACCCCGGTTCTTAACTTTCGCTTTTTTAGCGTTTTTCGCAAAATTGCGCGAAATAAGTTGCTGCTTTCTGCACTCCTTTATCGGAAAGCGCTTAACTTAATGACATCGGAAACGCCCCCTGTGCGGTCATGTTCCCCAGTAAGCCACCTGCTGCAACAAAAAATCAGGGGTCATCTCCCGAAAGGAGCCTATTTTGAGCAAGAAAGAGAGATTTGCTCTGTACCTAACACCGGAGAAAAAAGCAGTGCCGGAACGCCGCTACCAAGAGGACGGGAGCCGCAGTCTCACTGCCTTCATCGAATGAGCCATCGACTTTCATCTGGACTCCCTCAGTGCCAATGACGCTTGGCTGTTCCTCCCAACTCCATCAAGTCCTATGTGGACAGCCAGCTGGAACAGATGGAGGACCGGATGTCCTCTCTGCTGTACAAGCAGGCAGTGGAGCAGGATATGGTAGCAGGCATCCTGGCGGAGAGCGTGAAGAATGTGAAGCGGACCAACGGCCGCATCTCCCTGGGCCAATGTGTACGGGATGCCTGGTAGGATGGAGGTGAGTGGCAGGACGGATCGTCAAGAGTCCCTGTTACACGTGCAGCGGGAACACCTCCCTCAGCGGCTACCTGCGCTACATCGCCACGCGGGAACGGGTGGAACTACTGTTAGATGACCGTCTGCCAACATACAAGCAGGAGTCGCTCATCACCAAGCTGGCAAACGATATTCCCAGCGCCAAAGATCTGGATGAGTACAGAGTACATGGACAAATCCACCAAAGCCATCACCTCCGCGCTCATCGCCATAGTGCTCAAGTTCAACTGGGACACGCTCTCCAACACGGAGGGCTATGCCGGGCACATTGTCACGCGGCTAATGGCAGAACGACCTGGCAGCTACGGTCTTTTCGATGACGCGGACGGTGTGGACTTGGAGAAAACCATGTCTGAGTACACCGGAAACGTGTATCCCCACATCATCTCCCTTAAGCGGGAGAATCCTGCCTGTCTCGGATTCAACAACGCCGCAATGTGGCGCAATCTTCTCCAAGCTCACCGCAACGACATCGCCGCGGCAATGAATATCTCGCCCGATGACTTCCGGTGGTACGTCTCCTTTCATGATGGTATGGTCTACAAAGCCGGGGCAGGCATACCTTTCCAAAGATAACATCCGGTAAATCAAGTCCGAACTCACCAATGATATCTTCAAGCAAGAACTGCTACACCCCTGCGAGCAGAAATTTGACAGCAGAGATGAATTGGTGCAGGTTATGAAAGAGGGGATCTGCGGCCATCCGGAGGCGGAGCAACTCATGCTGGAACTGGCGATGCAGTTGGAAATAATCAAAGGCAAGAAGTCCTATGGCTACCTTCCGAAGTCGATGAAGAAGCGGGCGGACGAGACCATAGAGCAGATGGAAAAATTCCCAATGGCAGATGCATACTACCAGAAATGGTGGGAACTTCAATGTGAGGCGAGGGATTTTTATGCTGAGAAAAGGTGTGTGCGCCCTCCCCTCTCCCGCAGAAAGAATTCCACCAGATCAAGAACGCGGTCATTCAGGGGGCTGAACGTATTCGTCTGGGCGAGGTCACCTTCGAGGACGACGATCTCAACCAACAGGATGAATACGAATACGCCGGAGGAAATTCCTACGCCTGTCAGGTGCTGGCATGGATCATCCGGAGCAAGGAATCCTCCCTGGAAGAAAAAGATGATGCTGTGGCAAGCCTGGAAGTACAGGTGGAAAAGGGTGATTCATTTGCCCAACTCCTGGTGGGGCAGCCCTCCCTGAACGGGCCGCTGTTGATCCCGGACAGTTTAAGGGGAAAGCACTGGCTCACCCAGGCGGCAAGGGCCGGGCTCCCTCAAGCACAGTATGCACTGGGGAGGCTACTCCTCTCTGATGATCCCGAGGTGTGTGATGCGGAGGATGGGCATACGCTGGCTGAAGCAGGCCGCCCCATGTATTCCTGGCCGCTACCTGTGTGCTCCAAAGATCTTTCAGGAACGATCCCTGCTTCAGTCCGGAACAGGGTTGCAGGGGGACAGCAAGCCCCGGGAAGGGACGATCACTATGGGACACCGACCGAATGACCATGAAGATCCCGAACTGACACAGAGCGGCATGGTCAGCATGATAGGGCATTGATGTAACTGGAGGATGGTATCAAAATATGATACCATCCTCCGAGCCCGTCAAATTATAAATTTCTGATAACAAAATACAATTCCTGCGATATGGTGTGTTGCTGACAAAGGAGATGGTATACCATGTGAGAGACACTGGAAGATCTGTACTACGGGGCCATCACACCATACGATCGCCAAATCCATTCCAGCACTTCCCTGATGAAAGGGATGGAGCAGTCTCAGAAGGGCGAAGAACCGTTAAACAAACCGCTGGCTCCGGAGAGCTTCATCCCAGGCTTCCGTCTGAGAACTCGACTGATCCTGGAGGCGCTGGACGAAGGCAACGGCAGGCTGGCAGAACTGCTCCGCAGAGATGAACGGAGGGAGGAACAAGGATGACCACCAACCAACTGCCCATCTGCCAGTGCCGCCGCTACTGCGGCAGCGATGACCTCGGGCTGGGCTAGCAGCACGGCGAGGGGATCGCTGCCTTCAAGAAGCACAGCATCCTGGGCAACCAAATGTGCCGCCTGACCTGCCGCCGCTGCTGTGCGGTGCTATTCCAGTGGGTGGCAAAATCTCCCAGGCCCCCGTCTATCCTGTAGAACACGCAAGTCCTGCAATGCAAATCAAAGATAAAACATCGGGGGTGAAAAACACAATGGCAAAATAAAGGCCGTCCGGCGACGGAATGGTACGAAAACGAGCGGGCGGCCGCTGGGGGGGCGCATCGCAGTGGGCCACAAAGAAAACGGCGATCCCATCTTCCGATACATCTGCGCCGACACCCAAAAAGAACTGACCGCAAAGCTCCGGCAGAACATCACTGCCTATCAGGGTGTGGATCTGACGGAGGAGTGCAGAATACCCCCTCTCGGAGTGGCTGCAGATGGCATCCGTCCTCCGGCCCAGCACGCTGGAACACTACCGCAGTGACATGGAGCACCACGTCAAATCGTACCTGGGCCGGAAGATGCTCACACAGATCACCGCTTCTGATTTGAGAAAATTGTATAACAATCTCAAAAAGCAGGGCCGGGCCCACTCTCGCCCCGGCCAAAACCGTGGGTTATCCACCACCACAGTCCACGGCACCCACGCCACCCTGCCCTATGCACTGAAGTCCGCGGTAAATCAGCCGCTCCTTCCTCACAATCCTGCTGGCCATGTGGAACCGCCCAAGGTGGCCCACAAGTCTATGACCATTCTGAATGATGAGGTGCTGGATATCTTTCTATCAGCGGTGGAGCAGGCCTCATCTGGAAGGGCTTCTTCTACACGGAACTGACCACCGGCCTGCGGTTGAGTGAGATCTGCGGACTGATGTGGTCTGTCTTCGATCCCAGAAAAAGAACGCCGAGTGTGAACCATACTCTCTGCAAGGAAAAGGTTGGATGTCTGGTGATAGGTGACACCAAGACCTACACTGGAACCAGAAAAATCGCCCTACCTGACAGCACCGCAGAGCTATTACGAAACCGTAAAAAGTGTTCCTATTCTGTCTGGATCCTCCACTGCCCTCTGCAGCCAGAAGCACCCATAAATCCCAGCACCGCTTATCACCAACTGAAAAAGATTCTTGAAAAAACAATCTGCCCGACCTCCGCTTCCATGATCTCAGGCGCACATTTGCCACCCACGCGCTGACTGGCAGAGTGGACGCCAAGACCCTATCCGGCATCCTGGGCCACACCAAAGCCAGCTTCACGGCGGACACCTACACTCACACCACAAGGGATATGTACCGGAAAGCTACTAAAATCGCAGGCGGTTTTTTCACCGACCACCTGTGAAAAGAGACAGCTCCACGGCAAAGCGCAGAAACCGCGGCGACGGCAGTCTTTACCTGAGAAAAGATGGTCGCCGGGAAGACCGCTATGTGGTGGGCTACGATGACAAGGGCCTGCCAGTCACCAAGAACGTCCTCGCCAAAACCAAGTCGGAGTGTGCGGCAAAGCCGGCACAGCTCCGGGATACGCTGAAAGAACCTGCGCCGGACCAACCCAACCCCGGAATCTTGCTGGCGGACGGGCTGGGTCGCTGGTATCAAGGCTATAAGAAACCAAACCTCCACCCCAGCACCCAGTTGTATCTCCGCCCAAAAACAAGGCAGGGCGACGCACAGTACTCCTCCCTCCCCCGGTTCTGAATGTACTCAAAGTCTATAAAACTGTCTCTACCTCTATCGCCAGTCAAGGAGGCCCCCCATGGACCCCGCGGCAGTCAGAAAACGGCTGTCTACCGTGCTGAAACGAGCTGACTGTAAGAGACTCCGGTTCCACGATCTCCGGCACACTTTTGCAACCACTGCCCCTCACAGTGGAGTGGACGCGAAAACAGTGTCCTCCATACTGGGCCACTACGACGCCGGCTTCACCCTGTGCACCTACACCCACGCAACAAGGCAAAAGCAGGACGAGGCAGCCCAGACCATGGGCAGCTTCATAGAGCAGGTCTTATAAAGACAGAAAGAAAAATGCGCCGGACAGGAAGACAGGCTTTCTGTCCGGCGCTCTTTGAACCTTTTCAGTCCTTTCCCTGTGTAGGTCAGAACATTTTTCGCCCCGCATACCTGCGAATAGGTGTCGCCCCTACCTACTAATATTACACCGTCCCCACTTCATTTTTGCAGGGGAAATATATTAAACGAATATTATCAAATGGAAACGTTTATTTGCTCTCAAATATTCCGGTCACTTTATATGCTTTTCCTATCTCATCCGCCCGCAGCACCGCTTCTTGCACCATCTGCGGTGTTACAGGGAAGAGCATATGATAGATCGTGCTCCACTTTCTCAACTGCATGGCCAGCTGCACCACCGTGCAGAACGCCGCCTTACAGCCACGGTATTGTTCATGGAGCTACGGGATAAAAGTAAAGCCCTTCTGGATGGTATGTACCGCCGCCAAGCCTCCGCTTTCAAAACCCACGCCGGATAAATAGGTATTTACCTCCACAATAGTCTCCAATGATGCATTGCATACACCGGCCTCCACCGCTTCCTTTGCAGCTTTTTCCTCTTTTTGCAGATACCGCCAGCATATGGTCACCAGATCCCCTGCGGCCAGTGTCGACTTTCCCGTCATCTGGTTGTCGCTGCCGGAGGCCCGGCAGGCACACACTTCAAAATAAGTTGCCATGGCATCGCCTGTTCCTGCTACCAGCAGCTTGGCAGGTGCTTTCGCAATTACATCCGTATCCACCAGCACCATATCCGAGCAGCGGTCCAGAAATAGATACCGGTCGAATTCGCCGTTGTCTCGGCAAATCACGCTCAAGGAGCTGCAGGGGAATCGGTACATGCCACAGTGGGAATGATGACCACCGGTAACTCCGCATAGTACGCTACCCACTCGGCGGTATTCAGGATTTTGCCCCGCCGATTCCGATAACCGCAGCAGATGCCTCGTCCTTTGTTATTTCTACCAAGCGGTCAATTTGGGACTGAGAACATTCTCCCTGGAAGAGCTCATGCCGGATGGTATAATCCGTACCGGAAAAGCACTGCTCCAGTGCAGGTCTGATCCGCCCGATTCCGGATTCACTGATCAAGACCAGCAGGGACTTCCCCATCCCCTGCAAATATTGATTCAATTGCTATAACACGCCTGTACCCTGAACATACTTAGACGGGCTTTTTTAAATCGTACTCATACAGAGCTGATATCAAAAACAGGCGAATGATAGAGAGCGGCCGTCCTGCGGACCTGCTGCAGGGCCGTGCGTGCTCCATTGACTACATAGTGGAAATCAAAGTTGACCGACAGGAACGATGCTCCCCGACGGATCCACTCCTCTACAAACGCCTCCGTACAAACGCCCGAAACGCCAAAGGGTTTTCCACTTTCCAGCAAAATTTCTGCAATCCGGTCGAAATAGCGCTGTGCCTCCGGCATATCCGGCCGCACTTCGTGCCCATGTGTCCTTAGACTCATGGAAAAATCGTTGGGACCGATCACAAACGCGCTGATCCCTGGAACAGCAGCGATCCGCTCCAACTGGGCCAGTGCATCCACATGTTCGATCTGTACCGCAGTCCACACGTGCCGCTCCATGTTGCAGAGGTATTCATCCTTATCCCACATGCCGTAATTGCAGGCACGCCGCAGTCCCATACCACGGACTCCATCAGGTGGATAATGGGTGGCTGCCGCCGCTGCCAGTGCCTCTTCTACCGTATTGACCATAGGAATGATGACGCCATCCGCTCCCATGTCCAAAACACCTTTGATATAGTCAGGATCCTTACTGGGAACCCGCACCAATCCTGCAGCTCCCGCCGCACGGCAGGCCAGCAGATGGGTTTGGATATCCCGGCGGTCCAGGGCACCATGCTCAGCGTCGATCCAGATAAAGTCAAATCCGGCACCGGCAATCATTTCTGTGAGAAACGGAGAGTCGAATGCCACATGAGAACCGACGGCCAGTTCCCCCGCCTCCAATTTACGAGTAATTTTGTCGAGATTGTACATGAGAATTGTTCTCCACTTTTTATCGAATTGTCTGGTAAAAGGTTATACAGAATACCGCTCCACAACATCCCAATTTACCGCAACACCAAGGCCCGGTTTCTGCGGTACGAAAAAGCACATGTCCGCATCATGTTCCAAAGGCTCTTTTAAAAGAACTGTTCGGAAAGGATTTTCATTTTCCTCAGACTCAATGTAAAGCGTATGTGGATTTGCGGCAGCAAAGTGAATATTGGCGGCATGAAGGATTGCGGAAAAAAATGTGTGGGGCGCAATGCTTTTATGATGCGCCATTGCCAACGCGGCAATCCGGCTTCCTTGGGTAAAACCGCCGCACCATCCCAAATTCATCTGAACAACATCCAGCGCTCCCGCCTGGAGATATTGTTCCAGCTTGGATAGCCCCTGTTCGTTTTCGATGCCAGCGACACGGACTTTAGGGAGGAACTGCCGAATTCTGACATACCCCCGCAAATCATCGGATCGAATCGGTTCTTCAATCCAATAAATATTCTGGCTATCGAAAAAAGGTGCCGCACAGAGCACCTGTTCTACAGACCAGGTACAGTTCATATCAATCATCAAAGTACCGGTCGGCCCAATTGCTTCCCGGACAGCAGAAATCCGTTGGAGATCAAAGTCGTAAGAATATCGAAGGTCATTTCCGCGAGCATACTGCAGCGGATTCTGGGAAATATCCATGGTACGTCCGACTTTTATTTTGAACGCATGATACCCCATTTTAAGATAACGCTCCATCTCCGCCTTGAGATCATCTAGGGTCTTCCCGGGCGCATAAAATCCGCCGCTGGCATAGCTTTTAACGCGGTCTTTGTGCTGTCCCAGCAAGCGGGCAACAGGAAGATTGGCCGCTTTTCCTAAGAGGTCCCAAAGCGCGATATCGATTCCGCTGATTCCCCCCTTAATCAGGCCGTAGCGACCGCATCCCCAGTTGTTCCATTGCATCTTCTGAAACAGGTACTCGATCTGCAGCGGATCTTCCCCCATCAGCAAAGGTGCCAGTTGCTGCTGGATAATGGTCTGTATCGCTTTGGGTGAGCCCCCAAAAGTCACGGCTTCTCCAATCCCATACAGCTCCGTATCTGTATCTACTCTGACCAAAACAGAAGACCGGCCGGATACGCAGGAAAGGCCATCCGCAATGAAATCTTTATATGGATAAGACAGGCAGTATGCTGTTATATTTGTGATTTTCATACCATGTTACCTCTCTGCAGATTAGTTCATCAGCGCAGGCAGTGTCAGCGAAATGGCCGGAATATACGTAATCAGAAGAATATCTGCAACCAATACAGCGAAATAGATCAGCAGATATTTCATCATACTTTCAATTTTTACGTTAGCAGTATCGCATACCACATACAGATTCACACCAACAGGCGGCGTCATCATACCCACTGCCAAGTTCACCATCATAATAATGCCGAAATGGATCAGATCAATGCCCAGCGCACTGGCCACAGGAGCTAAAATAGGTGCGAGAATCACGATTGCGGCACCGGCATCACAGAAAAGGCCTACCAACAGCAAAAGCAGGTTTACCAAGAGGAGAAATACATACTTGCTGTCGGAAATTGAGAGAAACAAATTGGCAGCGGCTTGGGGAAGCTGCTCCCGGGTCATAATCCAGCCAAACAAATTCGATGCCGAGACGATCAGCATCACAGATGCAGTGGTCATGACAGAGGAAAGCAAAATCTCTTTTAAATTGGAAAGTTTGATTTCTCGATATACAAACATTCCAACCACCAGTGCATAGACCACGGATATCACAGCTGCTTCCGTAGGCGTGCAGATCCCGGTATAAATACTGCCTAAAATCAGGACTGGCATCAACAATGCCCAAATGGAATCCCGGAGCGCATGCAGGCGCTCCCTTCTAGTGGCCTTAGGGTTTGGAACGAACCCTTGCTTTTTAGAAATCAGATGGGACGTTACCATCAGCGTCAGGGCAATCATAATCCCAGGAACAAAGCCTGCAATAAAAATCGTACTGACGGATTCGCCGGTGGAAACACAGTACATGATCAATCCGATGCTGGGGGGAATAATCACACCCAGCTCAGCAGAGGAAGCAACTGTGGCGGCTGCGAAGTCCCGGTCATAGCGTTGTTTGAGCATTTCAGGAATAATGATGCCACCTACTGCTGCAGCGGTGGCAATACTGGAACCGGAGATTGCCGCGAAAAAGGCACAGGTCGCAATGGCAACCATACTCAGGCCGCCAGTCACGTGTCCAATCAACGAATTGCACAAATTGATCAGCCTCCGTGACACGCCACCGGCGGACATTAAATTTCCAGCCAATACAAAGAAGGGAATCGCCAGCAAAGAAAAAGACGCAGTCCCGGAATACATACGCTGTGCGCAGATTGAAAGATTCAGATCGCTGCCAAGCAAAATGGCAGCAAGGCCGGAAGCGCCTAGTGAAAACGCTACCGGTACGCCAATAATCAGTAAAAAAGTGAATGCTATGAACAGAACTGCAGTCATGATTTCAGCCCCTCCAAGGTTTCGTACGTAGAGAAAATGGTGTTCAGTGCCATCAAAAAAGCCCCCACCGGAATTGCTGCGTAAACTGCTCCCATGGGCCACTTCAAAATTGGAGTGGCCTGGCTCCACATTTGCAGCACAATCTGAGCTCCTACATATGCAAGAAACAGCAAAAATGCAACCGTGCATATGGATGCCAATAAAATGACGGCTTTTTGCAGTTTCTTAGGAAGAATGGAGCGAAAAATCTCCAGTCCGATCATTGTGCCCTTTCGGCAGCAAAGTGCTGCACCAAGAAAAACGCACCATACCATGGCGTAAATGGATAATTCCTCGCTCCAAATAATAGATGCGTGGAAGATACGGAATACCACCTGTGCAAAAACGACAACTGTCATGACCGCCAGTAAACAGATAGATAAAAATTGCAATACCCGGTTGATTGTCAGGTCGAAACCGGAAATAAAGCGTTTCATAAGTTCCTCCGAATTACAGATGGGTCTTTGGACAGCTGAATGCTCAGCTGTCCAAAGTACTCTTTAGAGCGTATAAGTTTAAGCTTCGGCCTGGATACGCGCAATCAGCTCTCCGTACTGGTCCTGATAGTTTTCATAAACTACCTGCGTTGCCTTAATAAACGGAGCCTTATCCACCTCGTTGATCTCCATTCCATTGTCAGCCAATTCCTGCTTCATCGTATCAATTTGTGTAGCACTCTCTTCCCAAGACCAGTCCAGCGCCTCTGCCATAGCTTCAGATACCCAGCCCTGCTCCTCCTCGCTTAGAGAGTTCCAGGTCTGCATACTCATCAAGATTGGGCTGACAGGATACAGATGCTCCGTCATGGAGAGGTATTTCTGCACCTCATAGAATCGGGACGAATAAATGACGGAGATAGGATTTTCCTGACCGTCGACAGCTCCTGTCTGGAGGGCAGTAAACAGTTCCCCGAAACTCATGGATACCGCATCAATTCCAAGGGCACTGAGTGATTCCACGCAGATAGAACTCTCCATAGTACGCATACGCAGTCCCTTGCAGTCATTCGGGGTGTAAATGGGACGTTCATTATTGGTCATACTCCGGAATCCAAGATCCACCTGACCTAAATATTTAATACCATTGCTCTCCTCCAGAGGCTTGAAAAGCTCGTATCCAAGATCACCCATCAAAACTTTGTAGGCATGCTCGGAACTCTCAAACAAATATGGGAAGTTAAATACATCCAGATTGCTGTCAAAACCACTTAAGGTTGCGACAGCGGAGATGCACATGTCCAGTGTCCCGATCTGCAGAGATTCGGCCATTTCACGTTCATTGCCCAAAGTCCCGTTTGCAAAAACATCCACGCTCATGGCGCCACCGGATTTTTCTTCCAGCAGATCCTTGAATTTGAGAACCGTGTCATTGAAGAGGTGTGTGTCAGACTGTGCATGGCCGAAGGAAAGGACCCGTACCTCGGTGCCACCGTTCTCTTCGTCAGCTCCAGTTCCACCGCCTCCCGTGGAGGTCCCTCCGCATGCAGCCAGAGACAATGCCATTACCAGTGCTAACAATGCAGACCATACTCTTTTCATTTTGTCTTCTCCTTTTCTATGTGTTGAGGGGTTTTGGCTTGTGATAAAGAATATAAGCAAGAACAGTGCCAACTTGGGCATTTACTCCAGATATAGTAGAGTAAAGCACCTACAAACCGCCCAACCGCCTGAAACAGTGTTACCAAAAACGCCAATAGCTAACAGAATTTTCCCTAAATTCCTCTTGCAAAATATCCAAAAAAAAGTTAATCTATTCTCATGATCGCTTCAAGTGTTTCATTTGTTTCATCAGGAGGATATGCTGTGATCAAGATTATTATGGTGGTGCCGTTTGGAGGCATGGAGGTGCTGGCCCGGGAAACCTTTCAGGAAATCTTAGAAACACGGCGGCAAGCAGAGGATCTTCCGGAGGAGTATGAGTTTGAAGTCCTGCGGGCAGCTACTTCGGACGAGGTACTGAAGCAGCACCTGGACGCAGATGTCATCATCGTACGGGGCGCCACAGCATATGACCTGCAGCGGAGTAACTATCCCATTCCCGTTGTGGAGCTGTCCATCAGCGGCAGCGACCTGGTTTCCGCCCTTTTGCAGATGCGGGATACATATGGTACCGCTCCCGCGGGCATTATCGGTTCTCCCAACATGCTGCTGGGAATCGAGGAACTGGCCCGTAATCTGCAGTTGGATGTACGTCCATACATCCTGGCTCAGAATACCGAGGAAGAGATCTACCGCCAAGTGGATCAGGCTATTTCTCAAGGCTGCCGGGTCATTCTAGGCGGACAGCGGGGATGTGATTATGCCTGGCAACAAGGGGTTGCCTGTATGCAGCTTCAATCCGGCAAACACTCTATTGCCAATGCGATCCAGATGGCCATGCAAATTGGGATTATCAGTCGGCAAAACCGTCAGGTCGCGCTGAGCAATCAGGCTCTGTTGGACAACGCTTATGAGGGACTGATCTCCCTGGATGAACAGCAACGGATCCGGGCGTACAATCAGTCCGCTCAGCAGATCCTAGGGATGCCTGTTGGTGCGTGGTGCTTAGGGCTGGATATCGAAGACGCTCTGCATTCTCCGCAAATCGCCGCCTTTGCGTCTGGAAAAGAACACACCGCCGAGGAAATCATTGAATACCACAACACTCAGATCTCTTTCCGCAGGGTCAGCGTGCTGCTGCGCGGAGAAGTAGTAGGCAATGTGATGACTTTCCTTAACGCCGCACAGATTCAGGAGTCTGAAGAAAAATTGCGCGGAAAGCTGTACGCCAAAAGCAGCAAGGCAAAATACAGTTTTTCTTCCATTATCGGGAGCAGTGATGTCTTGCAAAATACCATCAAAACTGCCGTTGCCTATGCGCAGACCGACTCCAATATCATGATCTATGGAGAAAGCGGGACTGGCAAGGAACTCTTCAGCCAAAGCATCCATAACGCCAGTCCCCGGCGCGATCATCCCTTCATTGCCGTGAACTGCTCAGCGATCCCGGAAACTCTGCTAGAGAGTGAACTGTTCGGCTATATGCCGGGAGCATTTACAGGTGCCTCCAAAAACGGCAAAGCAGGTCTGTTCGAACAGGCGCATGAGGGGACTATTTTCCTGGACGAGATTTCTGAAATGCCGTTTTCCCAACAGTCACGCCTTCTTCGGGTCCTGCAGGAACAGGAGATCACTCGGCTGGGGGCCAGCAAGGTAACACCTATCAACGTACGAGTTATCGCAGCCACCAACCGCGATCTCAAAAAACTGGTGCAGGACGGAAGTTTTCGGGAAGATCTTTACTACCGCTTATGCGTTTTGACACTGCGGCTTCCGCCGTTGCGAGAACGCAAAGAGGACATTGGCCTGTTGGTCCACTATTTTTTGGAACAGTTTTCTGAAGGGAAAATCCCTTCTGTCACCGAGGAAGCCCTGGACAAAATTACAGAGCATAGCTGGAAAGGGAACATCCGAGAACTGCGGAATTTCTGTGAGCGTCTGGCAGTCCTTTCCCGCGGTCAAATTGATTTGCCTTTGGCAGAAGCTCAGCTGATAGATGAACCCCAGTCTATTCAGGTTCCATCCTGCCTGTCATCTCCAGATGATGAACTGGCGGTTATTTTAGAAGCGTTGCAGGAAGCTGGCGGAAACAAAACCGCAGCCGCGGAGGCACTTGGAATCAGTCGGGTTACCCTTTGGCGGAAGCTCCGGCAGTTAGGTCTGCATTGAGATAACATATTCTCAATGCTGGTCTACATAAGAGGAGGGTAACGAGGTCAAATATTATATTTTGAAAGGAAGTCTGTGCCAAGAGCGGCCGGTTTCCTCCTTTTTCACAGCTCATTCAGTTTCTGCGCATATTGCTCATGGGGCATCTACCGGCCTGTGGCGCCTCTTGGGCACACACCACCTGCCCTCTGCTCATTTATGGTGATCTGTTCCCGCAACTTCTGGCCCTTCAGCCGATTGTGCGTCCGCTTGTGCTCCCATACAGCCGTCTTATATCTTCTGCCTCTTTTATCCCCCGCTTCTGGGACAACACCAGTGCTAATGCTTCTCGCCTCAGGCTTATGCCTTTATTGGAAATGTATTCCCTAGACTAATTTACAAACTGTTCATTAATTGATCTTGACGCAAAGAGAGTGGTTTGTTACGCCCGGGTTAGGCGAGCAATAGAATAATGCCTTTAAAACCAAGTCTGGATTAGGCAGTTAGAAAAATCAAGAATTCTATCTGGCCGCGATTGTACCTCGATAACTGCATACCCACCACCAAAGCCGATACTTGCCGGAAAGAGTGCCGCCAAAACTCTGCTGTCAAGCAACAGGCGCGCCCACTAAGGCGAAAGGAAACGCCGTGCGTGTCAAACAAGGCCGCAGAGCAGGAACCGGTACGGCGTGCGGCCCACGAATTTTTGTAAAGGAGGTGCGTGTGATCAGCGTACAAGGTCCGCAGCAAAAGGAAAGCCGCCGAAACTGCTGCAACAGTCCGGCGGCACGCCGCGTTCCGAAAAACGCAGACTCCATCTGCAGACAGTCTAACAGAGAGGCTTCCGGAACGCAAGATTTTGTTCTCTGAATTTCGAAAAGAACACGGAGGTACTCTATGCCGATTCTGGGGGAACGAATCTATCAAATGAGCAATGCCATCTTCTGCTATAACCTGAAGCCGATCCCGCTCGCTGTGTACAACTACCTGGTCTGCTGCGCCGGGCAGAAAGAACTTTGCTGGCCCAGCATCAAGACCATCGCGCTGCACTGCAGCTGTTCGGAAAATGCAGCGCGGGATGCGGTCAAGCTATTGGTGGAACGCGGATTCGTCCGCAAGGCGGCAACCAACAAGCTGATGCGCCGCGACGGAAGTTGGCAGCAGAGCAACAACCACTACTACATCCTGCCGCTGCCTGCACTTCCCACTGCGAGGCATCATGCAGGCAGGAGATCTGTTGAAAAAGATAGGGAACAAAACGAAGGGTAACAAGCAAGGGCCTGTGAGCCGTTGTGAGGCCCTGTGTGGAGCGGTTCGGGACCCGGCAGGCTCCCAGCCCCTCCGGGGAATTTTGGACGGATCTGGGCCGGTTTTGAGGCTCTGCGGAGGACGAAAGAAAAAGCAGGAGAAAGAACCGGCGCTTTTGTTGCGCCAGTTCGCTCACAACTGCCCGCAGTGCGGGCAGTTGCGGGATTTTGAAAAGGCGTTCTTCTGTACATGAAATCGTAGCAATGGCGCTTTTCTCTGTAGAATTCAGCTGTCTCCTTAGCGCCGCAAGGGGGCAATAGGGCGTTCCTGAACTATTGGGGTACGAATACTCTCCTCAAGAATTGCGCCGCCTAAACAAATATAGGCCAACTTCCCTACGTAGAGTTCGAGGCAAAAACTGTGAATTGTTTGATAACTCTGCGCCCTGCCCCTGGCTATTGTTCTCCTTCTGCGGTATGTTGTGTCGCTGACAAGGAGGCGACACAACATGAACGACTACATGCAGGACCTGCACGCAAGGTTCTGCCGGGAGCCGGACCGCCCGGAGCTGGAACGAGCGTTGGACGACGCCTACCATGCTCTCCGGGGGAACATCGAACGGCAGGACCAGGAGCTGCTGCTCCGTGCGCAGGACCTGGAGATCGAGCTACGGGAGGAGACATCCCTGGTTTCCTTCATCGCCGGATTCCAACTGGGCATGGGGATCGCCGGGGAAATCGAGCCCTACTGTTTCGAGGACGAGGAAGAAAAGCGGGCCATAGAAAGAACCAAATCGCGGCATCCCCACATCAAAAATTGATACGCTATACAAAGAAAAAGGGCTGCCAAGGACGCAGCCCTTTCTTAATTTTCTGATAACAGTGGCCGCAGGCCCTGGCTATTGTTCTCCTTCTGCGGTATGTTGTGTCGTTGCAAAGGAGGCGATCACCATGGCAAAGAAACGGGCCAATGGAGAAGGTAACATCCGCAAGCGGAAGGACGGCCGGTGGGAGGGCCGCTATACCGCCGGGTACGACGCCAAGACCGGCAAGCGGATCATCAGGAACGTGCTGGGCAGGACCCAGGCGGAGGTCAAGGAGAAACTGAAAGCCGCCATCACAGAATCGCAAAGCATTGAGGTTCGAAAGTCAGAGGATGAGTACACGGTGGCCACCTGGCTGCGGACCTGGTACGAGCTCTATGCCAAGCCCAATGTCCGCACCGCCACGGCCAACCGCTACCAGCTGATCATCGAGCAGTACACCGTTCCTCGCATCGGCAGCGTCAAATTGAAGAAGCTGACCACCCGGCATCTACAAAAGCTCTACAAAGAGTTGTTGGAGAGCGGCAGAATTCATGTTGGCAAAAGTCAGGACAAGGGCCTGAGCACCACCACCGTCCACAGCGTCCACCTGATGCTCCACTGCGCCCTGGATCGGGCGGTCAAGGAGCGGCTGATCCCCCGGAACCCCTGTGAAGACTGCATCGTACCCAAGCCTCGGAAGCTGGACATGAAAATTCTCCCGCCGGAGCACATGAAAGCCTATCTGGAGGCGGCGGAGCAGCGGGGTCTTCTCCCCATGTTTTATCTGGAATTGGTCAGCGGCCTGCGGAAGGGAGAACTGGTGGCCCTGCGATGGGATGACCTGGATATTCAGCAGAGGACGATCTCCGTCAGCAAACAGTATGTTCGAAACCCGGACGGCTCTCTGGAACTGACCCGGCCCAAGACGGAGAACTCCGTGCGGCTGGTGTCCATCCCCCAAGCGGCGGTAGATATGCTGATCCAAGAGCACGACAAGCACCCGGACAGCCCCTACCTGTTTCCGTCTCCTCTCACTGGGGAGATGTACCACCCGGACAGCGTGGTGAACCTCCACAAGAAGATCTTGAAGGACGCCGGACTGGGGCATCTCAGGTTCCACGATCTCCGGCACACCTTCGCCACCACGGCTCTCCAAAACGGCGTGGACGTGAAAACGGTGTCCTCCATGCTGGGGCACTTTGACGCCGGGTTTACCCTGCGCACCTACACCCACGCCACCCGGCAGAAGCAGGACGAGGCCGCCCAGACCATGGGCAATTTCATGGAGCAAGTCATGTAAGACAGAGAAAAAATGCCGGGCGGGAAAGCAAATCTTCCCGTCCGGCACTCTTTGAACCTTTCCGGCCCTTTCTAAAGTGCTCCCCAAGTCAAGGACAAAATCATTTGACCCATTGCGGCAGCATTCCGGCGGGGTGCTCACCTGTGGAGATGTACTCGTAAAATTCGTTTGGGGACAGCTTCGCCAAGTCCCACTGGCAGCGGTCCTGGTTGTAATAATCCATCCAGCGGTCAATGGATGCCTTCGCATCCGCAAAGGATGTCCAACCGGGGATCTCACCGGCCAGCTCGTCTTTCATGTGCCCGAAAAAGCTCTCCTGGGGTGCGTTGTCCCAGCAGTTGCCCCTGCGGGACATGGAGCGCCGCAGCTCCCGGCTCTCCACCAGTTGAAT
>CEAO01012907.1_pt1 | contig 33620 bp, 19 predicted proteins | sample 557631 | NCBI WGS metagenome assembly CEAO01 (sample SAMEA3182049, study PRJEB8094) | gut metagenome | biome: human; feature: gut; material: Stool; isolation source: human stools | place: Canada | collected 2012-02-08 | reverse complement strand
GTGTCGGGTGAAGCGAGAGATGGTACATCAGATGAGAGGTGACATCCTCTATGCATGAGCCGCCGCAGAAATAAACGCTCATAAGCGAACGGATGATTTCGCTGTATTGATAACCATACAGCTTGCATCTCATACCAAGGGTTGAGTCTATTACAGATGAGAGTTTGGAGTCAAATTGCTCCATTATTGAAAAAATTCCTCCAAAAGGAGTGAGTTTCTCAGATTTTATTGCTACCTTTGCCATGTCTGTCGGGTTTGATACGTATTTTGATTTGCAACACTAAGATAGGTGAAAAATCTGACATGGCAAAATCCTGAGCAACTTTTTGTTGCTCAGGTGCTTAAAAAGTTTAATTTATAATAGTGTTGCGTAATTAAGGAAATAAAGAAATACGGCAATTGCTTCATTGCGAATTACATGGATTACTTTGATGGGGCAGCTTGTATTATAATTGGGTGTTTATCTGGCAGAAAAGAAATAAGAAAGAATTTTTTCTATATGCAAATAAGAAATTCTTTCTTATTTCAGTTTGAATGACAGATCTGTTTTATATCTTATTTAGCGAGTAATTGGAGAATTTTATTACTAACATCGCTGTTTTCCTGAACACCACCAAAAAGCTTGGATTGTGGACCGTATGCAAACAGTGGAACCATGATTGGTGTATGTCCTTTAGATACAAACATTGCTTTCATTTTGCCTTCTTTTATGTTTCCGTCACGTAAAGCTAATGCTCCGGTTTCATGATCAGCTGAAATAATCACTAATGTATTTCCATCTTTTTCTGCAAATCTGATAGCAGCTTCTACCGCCTTGTCAAAGTCCAATACTTCACGGACAACTGCCGAATAATCATTGTTGTGCGCACTTTTATCTATTCGGGCACCTTCTACCATTAAGAAGAAACCGTTAGTACTCCTGCTCGAAAGATAGTCAATAGCCATTTGGGTGGTAGACGGAAGGAAATCTCCCCGGTTTTCGTTTACAGAAGCCGTTTTGCTCTTTGTGGGTAAATATCCTAGTTTTTTAGATTTCTTGATGGCTTTGTCATTCGGTTCTTCTATGATGGTAAACTCTTTTTTGATTTCCTTTTGAACGTTTGGTGCTTGTTTTTCAAATAGTTCATAACTACCGGCAGAAAAGAATGTCAGCTTACTGTTAGGAAGATCTGCCCATATTTCTTTAGACATTCCACGTTCCGGTTGGTGAGCAAAGAAAGCAGCAGGAGTAGCTCCGTCGAGATTGTCAGTGGTAACGATTCCTGAAATGTAGCCATAGCCGGATAACTTCTCCGGTAAGTTGGGAATAACTTGGTTATTTTCATCCATTCCGAGTGCTCCGTTTTTAGTTTTTTTTCCGGTTGAGTAAGCAGTTCCGGAAGCAGCTGAATCTGTTGTAAACTTGTTGGCGGATTGCGTTCTGACGAAACCGCATGTTTTTAAATTAGTGATAGTAAGCTGTCCTTGATTGGCATACATTCCTGAACAGATATGTGCCAGTCCCATGCCGTCACCTATCATTAAGATGACATTCTTCACCGGTTTGTCGGTAGCATCTATGTCAAATGAAGGAACATACGAACTTTGTGGATTTTCGTTCTTAAAATCTCCTTTGACGATTTCTTGTGCTGATAGATTATAGCAAAAGAATAAGGAGAAAATAAATAAATGAGCTTTAAATTTTACATTCATGGCTAATATGTTTTTAATTAGAAGTAAGTAATTCGGATATGTTGACTGTATCGTATGGCTTTTCTCCAAATGCGGCATAATATTCTAATTGCATCTTGTTGTTTTCTTTGTCAATAGAAAGGATGCCGTAGCCCGGTAAATCCATTTGTTTGAAAAAACGGATATGGGGAGTTTCTTTATCAATCCATTCCATACGCTGTTGTAGAGTAGAAGGTTGCCATTGTGGGTGTGCCGTTACAAATTCAGGACCATAGTCTGCAACTACATTTTTCGGAACCAGCATATTTTTATCTTTGATGACACTGTTGACGAGAATCTGGACGATAGGTCCCCAAGGAGTGTCCCGACAGACAACGGAGTATAGATGCAGATGTGCACAGAGCACGATTGCTTGTTGACTGGCAATGATTTGCAGCAATTGTTCCCTCTTGGCATTATCTTGTCGGAATACATGCCAGCATCTTTCGTTTACCGGAATCACAGGCTCGTGTAACATGACAAACTTGTAAGTTGCCTTCGAGCCGGCTAATGACTTTTCTAATTGTTGTAGCCCTTCCGGATTCCGATCCCATGGATCATAACACACAAATAATACATCATCAAGAGTAGTAGTGTAATTGGCTGACTGTAAGGATGGATGTCCTGCCAACCTTGCCATATTGGGTAAGTATACTTTTTCAAAAGCTTCTTTAGCCCCTGGCCCTGTGATATCATGATTACCTTTAGTCATAATGAAAGGTACTTTCAGATTCATTTTGTTGACAGCTTTAAAGGCACTGTTAGCCATCTGTATTGCTTTTTGTGGAGAACCGGCCAATCCTTCTGACAAGTCCCCCATTTGCAGAACGGCTTTTATTGACGGCTGGTGTTTTTGAACTTGCCCGCTGATTATCCGGGAGAATTCCGGCCATGTATTTTTCGTGAATACTGAATATTCTTTGGTAACTTGGCGCAGATCATCCGGTTTGGTGGATAACCATTCCATATCGTGATCTTCCAATAAATCATAGTGTATATCTCCCAACAAGAGAAATGAAACTTCTTTTTCATTTTGCTCTTGGGAGTATGATTGCAGAGAAGTCAAAAGCGATAAAAGGACAAATAATATTTTATTCATATTCTGTTACTTATTTATTTCAAAAGAAGGGGGGACACTGTCTGCCGCCCAATTCTTATTGGGAGTGTTTCCCATTGTAAATTCCAGTTTGCCGCCATTCATCAGTTCTTTATGTTCGAACCAGGATTGGGTCCAATCTTTGCCATTTAATTTGGCTGATTGGATATATTTATTTGTCGGCGAATAGTTGTGCGCAATGACCTCGAATGATTTTCCGGCTCCTGTTTCAATAACTGCTCTTTCGAACATAGGAGTTCCGATGACATAAATAGGCAAACCAGGAGTAATAGGATAGAAACCTAGCATGGAGAAGACTACAAATGCTGACATTCCTCCGCCATCTTCGTCGCCCGGGAGTCCCATCAGGTCATTTCTAAACCATTCATCGAGCAATGTCCTTACTCTTTTTTGAGTTCTCCAGGGCTCTCCTATATAGTTGTACAGATAAGGAATGTGCATACTGGGTTCATTAGCCATTGAAAATTGACCTACATTACCCGTATGATCCGGTAATTGTGCATAAAATACATATTTGGCTTCGCCCAATGGGGTGTTATACATCGTTTCAAGATTATTTCTGAATGCTTCTTTCCCTCCCATCAGTTCAATTAAATCAGCAATATTATGGGGAACATCCCATCGGTATATCCAACCGTTATTTTCGCCGTATGCTTCACGAGCACCTAATCCACCGGCAGTGGCATAATCAAAGGGTTCTATGAATTCGCCTTTTGCATTTTTGGGATGGAAGAATTTTGTTTCAGGATTGAAAATATTCCGATAGTTTTTACTCCCTTGTAGAAAGTAGTTATAGTCTTTCTCATACCCAAGTTGTTTGGCTATTTGTGCCAGACACCATTCATCGTAAGACGTACCTAGAGTGACGGCTACTGGTTGGCGTTTTTCAAATGGGTGTACTTCGTCAGCTGTTTCTTGTTCTCCCGGTGCCAATGCCGGTAAATATCCGTTTTCCCAATAGAATTTTGTGATTTCACCTCCCTTTATGCCTGACCACGGGGCTAACGTTTTTTCTGTAATACCAAGTTTGCAGGCTTCGTAAGCAGCTGATAAATCAAAGTTACGGATTCCTTTTATATATGAATCAATAACAGTGGCTACACCGTGATTGGAATTCATTCTACGGCTGTCTCCCGTAACTTCAGGAAATGTAGGCATCCAGTTATGTTCCATTTGTTGTGCCATTCTGATAAAAGACTGAATCATGTCAGCTTCCATTTCTGGTTCGATGATAACACGTAAGGGGTGGACTGCTCTATACGTGTCCCAAATCCAATCGTCGGTATAAAATGGGACAGAATCTTTGTGGATACTATTGTCGAAAGCACTGTAATAGCGGTTGTCTTCCGAAAGGCAAATCATCCGTTCGTAAGTCCGGTAGAGGGAAGTATAGAATATTGCTTTTGCATTTTCGTCTATTCCTTCCACTTTGATTTTACTTAATGTTTGGTTCCAGATGTTTTTGGCAATGTTCATCTGGTTTTCTACATCATAATCTTTTATTTCCCGCTGTAGGTTGGCTTTTGCTTGCTTTTCATCAATGAAGGATATACCGTAGCGAACTTTGATTGTTTTTATATCTGTTGAATATAAGAGAGCGATACCCACGTTCTTGCCTTTTATGGCAGTGTGGCTGTGATTTATTTCTTCTTTGCTGACAGTCATCGTTTTTTCCGGCAGTGCGGAAGTCTCCATATAAACATATACTTTGGTTTGATGATCTATGTTCTGATAACCGGAAATGGTATTCTCCGTAGTTTTAAGCTCACCATTGGTGGTACTAAGTATTAAATATGGAGCATCGTTTTTCCGGAAACTTAGTTCATAGATTCCTGCCTGGTGGGAGGGAGCGAATTTAGTGGAAACCTCTTCTTCTTCAAAATAGGAAGAATAGGAATAGGGTTTTATCATTTCATTATCATAACAATAGTAATATACCGGTTGTAATCCGCTCTCTGCTCCCTGATAGAAAGACAGGCTGAATGCAGACTTTCCCCGATGTGAGGTGACAATGACCGGTAAGCCTTTTATTTTATCAGAGGTGTAATCTGCTCTTTCCGGATAGATGCGGAGCATACTATTGGGAAGATGGACAGTTGGGTAAGTAGGAACTAACAAATGGCTGATATTCCCCATATAAGGATTTACATAGTCAACCGGAGTTAACACTACCTCTTGCTTGTTGCTGCATCCATTGACGATTAAAATCATTAACAGTACTAACGGAATGAATTTTCTCTTGTACATAAACAGATTTTTTTATTTTTCGATGGTTTTAATTAGATTTGCTGTAAATATAGGATGGTTTGATTAATGAAAACTTAATGTAACCTTAAAATCTATCTTCTACAAATATTTTTTTGTAAAGTCCCGTCATTAAGAGAATATTAATCTAATATTAATCACAATAAAATATCTTTGGTTCATCTTTAATGCATTAATCAATACTGTATTCTTTAATTTAATAATTAAGTATTATGAAAAACTACTTCCTATTCTTATTCTTTTTAGTAATAAGTGTATTGGGTTATGCGCAAGGAAAGCGTATAACGGGTAAAGTGACAGATGCTGCGGATGGAATGCCTATCATAGGAGCTACGGTGGTAGCTGTTGATCCGGATGGTAAGACGAACGCTAAATCGGTAGGTACAATTACCGATATAAATGGTATGTTTACACTTAATGTGCCTAATGGATGTCAAGAATTGAAATTTTCGTATGTCGGAATGGAGACGAAAACGGCTAAAATTACCGGTTTGACTCATATCAATGTATCTTTGGCCAGCACGGCGAAGGCTCTTGATGAAGTGGTTGTTACCGCTCTCGGAGTGACGCGTGAAGCTAAGAGTCTTAATTATTCACGGCAGAGTGTAAATGCGGAAGCTTTGGCAGAAAATAGTAGTGGCAATCTGATATCTTCTCTTTCCGGTAAGGTGGCGGGGGTTACCATTACTCCTCCGGGAACGAGCAATGGTAGTGCGCGCATTGTCATTCGCGGAACAAGCTCACTGACTGAAAACTCACAGCCCGTATTCGTGATTGATGGTATGATTATTGAAAACGAACCGGGTGATACAAGTGTGACCGTTGATGGTGGTACAGGTTCTACCGACCTTGGTAATCCGGTAGCGGATATCAATCCGGATGATATTGAAAGCATTGAAATCCTGAAGGGACCGAATGCAGCTGCACTTTATGGTTCGCGTGCAGCACAGGGGGTTGTATTGGTGACAACTAAACGTTCGAGCACATTCGAAAAAACAAAAGTATCTTATAGCGGAAATTTTCAATTTGAAAAAGTGAACCAGTTTTTAGATTATCAGAATGGTTGGGGAACAGGAGAGAACTCTTATTTGCTTGACCATAAACTGACACTTCAACCTAATGGTAACAGGTTACAAACAGATTTACCGAATTTCAGTGGTTATAATTCTTCTGCAGGTGCTAAATTGCGTAGCTGGGGAGCACCTTTGTGGGATCAGGTTATCTATGGACATGACGGTGTACTTACTACTCATTCTTCACATCCGGACAATGTGAAGGATTTCTACGAAACCGCCCATCGGTACACACATACATTGGCTGTGGAAGGTGGTTCGAAAAAGAATAATTATCGCGTATCGTATACGAGAAGTAAGGGTAATAGTGTAGTACACGGTATCAATGAAAGCTTTAAAGATATATTCAATCTCCGGTTGATGAATACGATTACCAAATGGATGACTTTAGATTCTAAAATGACTTACTCACATGAAAAGGTAGACAACCGTCAATATATGAATGGTTCGGATAAGAATCCTATATATGCGTTTGTTACTCTTCCCCGTTCGCTTTCTATTGATGTATTGAAACATTATAAGGATGAAAATGGAAATGAAATGATTCCGATTGGTGAACGTGGTTATAATCCGTATTGGAATATTTATGAAAATACGAACTCTGACACGCGTGACAGGGTGAGCGGATCGATGAATCTGGAAGTAAAATTACTTCCGGGCTTGAAGGCGGTAGGTAAAGCCGGATTGGATGCTTATTGGTGGAAAGGAATGGAGTTCTTTAATCTGGGTGCACGTAGTGATGTGGACGGTGGTATGAAGAACTGGATTAATAACAGTACTTCTACTAACTTTGAAGCTTTATTGATGTATAATAAAACATTTCATAAAATATCAGTCAATGCCATTGCTGGTATTAGCCGATATGAACGCAACTCGGAGAAAAGAACGGAAAGTGTGAATAGCATATTGGTTCCTGATTTCAAGAATATTTCTAACTCGAATGAGTATCCTAGTGCCACTCAACTGCAATCTAAGAAGATAATCCGTTCTGCTTACGGCTCGGTGTCATTAGGTTACAATAGTTATGTTTATTTAGATGTAACGGCCCGCAATGACTGGTCGTCTACTTTACCACTGGATAATTGCTCTTATTTTTATCCTTCTTTTGGTGCTACGTTTATTTTTACCGATGCATTTAAGATCAAATCACCTATCTTGTCGTTCGGTAAGATTCGTGCTTCTTTTGCTTATGCCGGTTCTGACACAGACCCCTATCGGATTAATCAAACCTATAAGTTGGGTAGCATTTATAATGGTTCACCTTTGCAAACCATTAGTACAACTTTAAATAATGATCAACTTTTGCCGGAACGTAACCGTTCTTTGGAACTTGGAGCTGATCTCCGCTTTTTCCATAATCGTTTGGGTGTAGATGTAACTTATTATCGTTCTGATGCCTATGACTTGATAACGAAAGTCGCTTTGCCGGTGCCTAGCGGTTATAGTTTTAAATTCTTGAATACAGGTCATGTACGTAATCAAGGATGGGAAGTTGTGTTGTCTGCTACTCCCGTCAAGACCAAATTGTTTGAATGGAATGCGAATATCAACTGGGCGCGTAATCGGTCGAAAGTGATTAAGGTAGTGGACGGAAATCCTAATGTGCAATTATTGAAATCAAGCAATGTCAGTATCATGTTGGAAGAAGGCATGCCTTATGGAGTCATTCGGGGACGTGCCTGGAAACGTGATGACCAGGGACGTAAATTAGTCGATTCTTCAGGTAAAATATTGGTAACGGATAATACGCAATATTTAGGCTGTGCCGAGCCGAAATGGACGGGAAGTTTTGGAAGCAATTTCAGAATCCAGAATTTTACAGTTAGTTTTCTGTTTGATGCACGTATTGGAGGAACTCTTTATTCGGGAACATGGAATAGAGCGACAACAGCCGGTGTTGTTGCCGAATCTGCCGAAGGACGTGAAGGATATTATTTGAGTAATGTGATTTATGGTGAGAGTAGCGCGAAGGCAACTTCCGGTTATCAATATCCGGACGCTTATTTTGAAGACGGAACGCCTTGCCTCTTGTTTGTCAAACCTAATAACCGCTATGCCAGTTATGATGAAAGATCTGTATTTGATGCTTCCTATATTAAATTCCGTGAACTCTCTGTTGCCTACAGTCTTCCGAAGTCTATCCTAAAGAAATTGCCGATTAGTGGTCTACGACTGGCTGTGGTAGGACGTAATTTGGCTATTCTTCATCAAAATACTCCTAAAGGCATAGATCCGGAGGCTTCTTCTTCATCAGGAAATGCTCAAGGTATAGAATATGGAGGAATGCCGCCCGTATCTTCTGTCGGATTTGATATTAAACTAACCTTCTAAAGATAGAATATTATGAAACAGATTAAAATATTATTAGCCGGTTTTGCTGCAATGGCCATTTCTTTCGTTTCGTGTACGAATGACTTTGAATCTGCCAATGCCAATCCCAATGAACTTAATGAAATTAATCCTGAATATTTGTTCAATACGAGTTCTTATTATACGCTGAATGCTTTTTGCGGAAGTATGAAAAAAGTGTTGTTGGCCAACTATAGCCATTATTATGGTGGAGCTACCGGTGGACAGGTACAAAGGTATGGAAATCAAGGTTCAACCAATGATTCATATTGGAAGAATGTATATAATTATGCTATTTTTCCTGTTCACTTTATACAAACGCAAATGGAAAATGACGAGCAATATCACAATCGTGTACTTATTGCTAAAATATGGGAAAACTATCTTTTCTCACAAGCAGTTTCTATTTGGGGAGGTATTCCTAAAAGTCAGGCATTTAATGCCGGCGAGAGAGTGCCTTACGATAAGGAATCGGATATTTATTATACTATGCTGAATGATTTGAAAGCATGTGCCGACGGGTTGAAGATGGATGGAGATGTTTATAAAGCAGACCCTATTTTTCCTTCAGGACAGAAATCCAGCGACTTATTGAAATGGAAGAAGTTTGCCAATTCACTACGTTTGCGTTTGGCCGTTCGTATTTGTAATGCTGACCGTTCGAAAGCGACTGAAGTGATTGATGAACTTATGGAAAATGAACAGAACTTGATGACAAGTAATGAAGATAATTGTCTTTTGCAATGGGGAGATAACGCAGATACAAGAAATTATTTTTATGATTATCTGGTTATCAACCGTGAAAGTAATTTGGATAAGCTTCACTCTGCCGGCGAATCGATTCTGATGTATATGGCTCCCTATGCTGATCCGCGGTTGGAGAAGTTTTTCACTCCTGCCAATGCTGCTTCTATGCCTGATAACTTCCATTGGGCACCTTATTGGGGACAACCGAAAGTTTCTAATTTGCCTTCGGGAGTCAGCTTGTCTCCCAATCCGCATAGTGGAAAGACGGCGGATGATTACTCTCAATTACAGGATAAATTCACGGAGCAGAGTTATGCAGAAGTAATTATGAATTATGCAGAAGTGTGCCTGTTGAAAAGTGAATTGGTTCATAAAGGTTTGGGAAGTGGTTCGCAAACAGCCGAGGCTTATTACAATGCTGGTGTGAATGCTTCAATGGCACAATATGGCGTAGACGGTGGAAAAGTAAATAATTATCTTCAGACTCCGGGAATTAAATGGAATACATTGACAGATCTCACAGTCACAGAAGAAGGTGAAGATTATTATAAAGATTTTATCGGCATTGTATCTTCTGCTATTACATCTGATGAACCTGATCCTATTTATCGTCAGATTATCATGCAGCAATATATAGCTATGTTTTATCAATCGTTGGATGCGTGGACACTGATTCGCCGTAGCCAAGTATTGGAATTCCCGCCGCATTTCCAGCCGGAAACCGGATATGGTGCTGTAAATGCGGGCACCAAGGATAATCCTTATGCTTATATTCCTCAGCGATTGGTATATCCCGATAGCGAGAAAACAAACAATGAATATGAATTGACGAAAGGTATTGCAAATCTCGATGGTGGACAAGATGCAATGTCGACTAAGTTATGGTTTGCATTGCCCACTAAGACTAACCCTTATTTGACGAATAATTAAAAAATGAAGGATATGAAAAAGATAACTATTATATTGCTCGGATTCATCGCTTTGTTAGCTGTATCTTGTGATAAAGACGATCATTTAGCTCCTGATAAGAGCAAATATGTGTATGATATACCACAGACGGATTTACCTGTGGATGCGATAGTCGGTGCTTATTATACCAATATAACTTCCTCTTCCAGCTGGTTAAAATCCGGTAAGAAAATATATGCCGGTACTCCTTTGTTGGGTGAATATTTGTCTACAACTAGTGGAGTGTTACAGCAACAGCTTGCTTGGGCGGATGAGGCTGCCTTGGACTTTCTGATAGTTACTTGGGATGCTGCTTCAGCAGATAATACATTGATTACCAACTTTAAGTCTGTACGTACGGCAACCAATGCAAAAGTCCGCTTAGTGATCAATTATAACACCAAACATCTGAAAGTATCTAATGACAAACCGCTTCAAGAGGAAGAGAATTTGAATAAGATGATCAATGACTTTACGAATACTTTAGTGCCTTTATTTAATGATGAGGCCTATTATAAAATGAACGGAAGACCGGTTATTCTAATAACTCCGTCTAACCTTTCTTCTTCTGCATTGAAGAGTATTGATTATTCTTTGGTCATCCCGGCATTAAAGAAGGCTGTATCAGAATTGGGGTATGATCTTTATACGATTGGAGAATTTACTACCGGTTGGGTAGCTCCGGTGAATTATGAGGAACATCAGATTGCTTCTTTTGATGGAGTGACAGTGAACGACTGGTCAACGAATATGTATGACCGTTATTATGCCTTTTTCAGTTTTGTTGATTTGAATTGGGCCAATTGGAAGACTACAATATCCAAATGGAATACAGACTTTGTTCCTTGTATCTTTCCTTCTTATAATGACCGCATCAATTCAACTTCAAGTTATAAATATACTTTCGGGCAAGATGGAGAGACTGCTGATTATATTAATTTCTGTAATGTAGCTAAACGGAATATCGGAAGTAAAAACATTGTGTTAGTCAATTCATGGAATAATTACCAGAAAGGAACGAATTTGGAACCGACGGAGGAAAACAAATCTGAATTTCTGAAGATAACCAGAAATCAATTTAAGAAGTAATAGTTATTAATAACGGGATACGATGTATCAGGCAGATCGTTGTATCTCGTGATAACAATAAATAATTTATGAGAAAGAAAATAATATCGGTCGTTTGTTTTCTCTTGGCTGTTTTTGTATCTCATGGGATAGCTGCGGATTCTGCTCCCTTTTTCTTTTTGCAATTAAGTGATCCCCAATTTGGCTTCATAGATAATAATAAGAGTATTTCGGCAGAAACAGAGGCTATGAATAAGGCTGTGACAGCTATTAATCAGTTAAAACCTCCGTTTGTGGTGATAACCGGTGATTTTGTAAATAATTCGAAGAGTAAGGAACAGATTGCTGCTTATAAGTCGATGATTGCTCAAATAGACTCTTCAGTAAAGGTTTATATGATTCCGGGAAATCACGATATAGGTAAGGTCAGCCGGGCTTCTATAGATAATTATAAAAAGAACTACGGAGAAACCCATTTTTCATTCAGGTATGGTGATTGTGCATTTATAGGTATTGATTCAAATATAATAAAAGAAGAGGACAAGGAGAGGGAAGAAGTTCAATTTAAGTGGCTGGAACAGGAATTACAGAAAACGAAGGATGCCAGATTCAAGTTTGTTTTTACTCATTGCTCTGTTTTTCTAAAGCGGATGGATGAACCTGTGAATTATTCGAATTTCTCTTTGCCTATGCGAGAGAAATATGTGCATTTGTTTCAGAAATATGGAGTAAACGCAATATTTGCAGGGCATTTACATAACAATGCTTATGGAAAGGTTGGCAATATGGAAATGATAACGATAGGTCCGGTAGGAAAGGTGCTGGGGACAGGGTATCAAGGAATGAATCTTGTGAAAGTATATCCGGATCGGTTTATCAGTGAATTTATTGCTTTAAATCAGTTCCCGAAAGAGGTGGTGATGTCTGATCCGGCGACAAAAACGACGGAGTCAATGAGTCGTGTCCGTTTCAAATCAATAAGGAATTTAGTGATGGCAGGGTATCAGGGGTGGTTTAATACTCCTGAAGACGGTGCTGGTTTGGGTTGGAAACATTTTGAAAAAGAAAAAGAGTTCAAACCGGGCAAGTGTACCATTGATCTTTGGCCGGATGTTTCTGAATATGAGAAAACCTATGAAACGGCTTTTAAGTTACCTGATGAGACACCAGCAAAGGTTTTTAGTTCGTATGATGCTTCTACTACAGATCTGCATTTTAAATGGATGAAGCAATATGGAATTGATGGGGTATTTATGCAACGTTTTGTTGTTTCTATACGAAATCAGAAAGGGAAGGATAATTATAATAAGATACTGAATAATGCTGTTCTTTCGGCAGAAAAGTATGACCGGGCAATTTGCCTGATGTATGACCTTTCCGGTATGGAAGCCGGTGAAGAAGATATATTGATACGTGACTGGAAAGAGCTGTGTGAGAAGTATAAACTAGTTTCCCGGAACAACAATCATTATGTTTATCATCATGGTAAACCGTTAGTTGCTGTTTGGGGAATAGGGTTTAATGATCGCCGTAAATATGGATATGAGCAGGTAAAGAAAATCATTGATTTCCTGAAGAGTGAAGGTTGTTCCATATTGGTAGGTGTACCTACTCATTGGCGGACATTAACGATAGATGCTGTCTCTGATACGCGATTGCTTGAACTGGTAAAACAGGCGGATATTGTTCATCCATGGTTGGTAGGACGTTTTGATAATAATACGTATGAGCCATATCGTAAATCGATAGAGGAAGATATAAAGTGGTGCAAAGCGAATGGTAAAGATTATATGCCGGTGTTGTTTCCGGGCTTTAGTTGGCATAACATGAAAAAGGATGCTCCGCAAAACATGATTCCGAGATTAGGGGGACGTTTCTTCTGGAAACAGGTGAAAGGTGCTGTAGATGCAGGAGCAGAAAGCCTTTATTTGGCAATGTTTGATGAGATAGATGAGGGGACAGCTTTCTTTAAATGTACAAATACACCTCCGGTGGGTGAAAGTTCTTTTATAACTTATGAAGGAGAAGCACCCGATCATTATCTTTGGCTGGCAGGTGAAGCTGCTAAATATTTGAGAGGAGAACTGCGTTCGTCCCGGATGCCGGTTCGATAGGGATGTGGAGTATAATAGCCGGATATATTTCGTTATTGGTGCAGAGTAACTATATTATTTTAATATCCTAAGATTGAAAAAACATATTTTTTATATCTTTGCTTCAAATAAGCTTTTGCTATGAAATATATCCGACTGTTATTTTATATTTTATTTATCTCGAAGACTATAGTCACTTGGGGTGGTGAAAATATCGGAGGCCTTTCTTTTCGTGCTTATGAATATTCAAAAGATGAACGTACTTCATTCATCATACCGTCCGGCAATCAGGGAGTGAAATTCAAAGATTATTTATCTGTTTCTTTTGATTTGAAGATTAGGGAAAAAGGCGAGCATTTTGGTTATGTATGCCGTATGATTGTTGACAATAGAAATAGCCTCAATCTGATATTGGTTAATCCTGTGAACGAAGAGCCTTATTTGTGTTTGATTAAAGACCAGCAATATTTAGGAAAGATACATTCTTCTGCGACTATTGATATTCATGAGTGGAATAGGATAAAGATAGAATTGGAGTATAAAAATGATACATTATATGTCAGAAATAATGGTTCTCTTATTTCTAAAGAGAAAGTTACTGCCCCGGATAATCATTCTGTTAAAGTCTGTTTTGGTGCTAATAAATTAGCTTCTTACACAACTTCGGACGTGGCACCTATTATTTTGAAGGATGTACAGATCGGTCTGGAACCTGGGAGCATAAAATATGAATGGTCGTTGGAGCAAGCCGTATCTGACACTTTGCTTCAGGACAAGTTTCGGCAGATGACAGCTTTTATATCAAATCCGGAATGGATTATTAATAGTCATATGTATTGGAAACATAGGAAAACGTTATCTTTTTCATCCAAGACTTTTCCTGTCCCGTGTGAAGATCAGTCGGCATGTTATTTTATTGCAAAAGATCGTATTGTCAAATATGATTTAATACGGAGTACAACTAAAGAATATGTTTTCTCGCCATTGATTGATGTAAATCGGATCACTAACCAGTTTCTTTTTGTTCCTTTGAAAGATAAAGGTAGCCAGTTGGTTTATTATGACTTTGAGAAGCCTGATGGGGAGAATTTGTCTTTTTTCAATTTTCAAACAAAAAGTTGGTCTATTCCTATCCAACGGAAAAGGCAGTCTTCTTATACACAACATAATCGGTTTTTCAATCCAAAAGATTCATCAATTGTACAAATTCTGGGATATGGATTTCATTTGTATACCCGTGAGTTGAATAGAATATCTCTGTCGGGTGAAGTGATAAAGGGAGAGTTGCCGGATGTGATTACTCCTCGCTATTTGAGTGCCATAGGCAAGACCGATTCGCTGGTTTATATTTATGGAGGATTGGGTAATGACTTGGGCAAACAGGAGTATGGGGTCGTTCATTATAAGGATTTGTATAAATTGAACTTGAATGATTATTCTTTGGAAAAAAAGTGGGCTATGCCGGAGAACCTTTGTGATGAGGTAGCTGCTTCTACGTTGATAGTTGATGAAGTAGAAAAAGGTGAACATGCAAAAGGATTGTTTTTTTCTTCAGGTCGTTTTCTATCTTCTCTGGTTTTGAAAGATTTAAATTTGGAGAATGGACAAGAAACTGTTTTAGGTGATACAATACCTTATACTTTCTTAGATGTTAATTCTCATGCAGATTTAATTTATCTTGCTTCAGAAAAATGTTATTACGCTGTAACAGTTCACCAAGTAGAGGGGAATAATTATGAAGCTAATATTTATTCTATTGCATCTCCAGTGTTGCCTATTCAAAATATAATAGTACAGGAAAACAAGGGGACTTGGTGGAAATTACTGTTTGTATGTATTTGTGTAGCAGGTTTAGGGGGAATTGGGTGGAGATTGCGGAATAGCAGAAAGCATGATAAGAAAGAAGTTATATCTATTTCGCAACAAGATATTTGTGAGAAAGAAGAAGGGGGCGTTTTAGATATAAATAGTGAAAAAGAAATTCAAGAAAATGACCACCTATATTCCTCGTTTGAAGCTCCTGTATTGAACACCACACCGGGAATTTATATGCTAAACGGATTTCAGGTAATTAATCGGGATTTAAAAGACATTACCGGAAAATTTACGCCTATCATGCGTCAATTATTATCTGTTATTATTCTTTATTCCAATCAGAATAATAAGGGGATTTCTAATATCAAGTTAAAAGAATTGTTGTGGTATGATAAGTCAGAAGAGAGTTTCTCTAATAACCGTAGTGTAAATATACGTAAGATACGTCTTTTGTTGGAAGAGGTGGGAGATACGGAGATATCATCAGCAAATGGTTATTGGTACTTTCTTAATAAGGGGCATGTATATAATGATTATACTATAGCAAATCAATTGATGCAAAAGATGGCGCCTTTAGATGTGGTTCATAAGGAAGATTTAGAAAAATTATTGAGTCTGGCTTCATTTGGTCAATTGCTTCCTAATATGCAATTTGATTGGGTAGATAGTTTTAAAGCAGATTATTCCGATTCAATGATTGATCTTCTGAGTCGGTTAAGAGATAGCAAGCAATTTGTAGGAAATGATAACTTGAGAATACAAATCTCAAATTGTATTCTGCGATTTGATTCGTTAGATGAAGAGTCTGTTCGCGTTAAGTGCCGTGCTTTAGTGGATTTGAAACGCATGGGAATGGCATATACTGCATTTGATCAATTCACCAAGGAGTATAAGCTAATATTGAATGAGGATTTTAAATATAGTTTTGAGCAGTTTATAAGTGAAGTGTAATGGGCAGACTTTGCCTAATTCTTTATTTATCATTTCACTCATGACGGTGCATAAATGAGCTAAACTGTGCAGTTCTGACTCATTCGATAGCGGAATACTGCGTAACTTACCTCTTTCTTTATAACTAAAGTATCATCTAATGCCACTATAAGATTATTGCCATTCATCGCTTTCACCTGATTCCTGAAATGCCGATGAATAAGGCTATAGCGGGTGAAAGCGAGGGGTAAAATCAGGTGAAACAGAACATTATCGGTTTCACCTTGTCTTTTCAAAATATCCTTTGAGCTAAAAACAATATCATTATAGCTAATCCGGATATCATTATAGCTAATGAAAATATGCTTATAGCAAATCCATTGTCAGGTATTAATAGATGAACTGTCAGATGTTAATAGCCTATTCGTCAGGTGTTAACACCTTGGTTCTCATCTATTAATACTTGAAATGGTACATCTATAGATTCAACAGATTGCATCTATATACTCATTGTATTGTATCTATATATTCAGCACGATGGCTATATATGTCCATCAATCGGTATAAATAAATTCAAAAGGTGAAAGCGACAATGGAAGGCTTCACCTGTTTTTTTCCTACGCTTTCACCCGCTATCTCCTTATTCATCGATGTTTCAGCTACAAGGTGAAACTGGTGAAACTTATGAATCAAAAGTTCATGTTATACTTATGCAAATCAGTAATTGAAAACAAAATCCAGGGCAGTCCGAAAACCCTGTGGGTTTTAAGGATAGCTGTTCTGATAGGAAGCGTATAGGCATAAAAAAAGGAGCAACGCCTTGCTCCAACCTTTGTTAACCTTAAATCTAATACTATGAAAAACACATTGCAAAGATACGGACTCTTGGGGAATTAGCAAATTATCCAAGAAAAATAGCATGTTTTATAACACGTTTTAATAGTTTTCTCCTACTTATTAAGAAATAAACTCTCCTTTTTTCAAGGTATGCAACATTTATTTTGAAAATTGAATCGGAGCATACCGTTGATTCTCTGCCGAAAAACCGCTATCTTTGCAAGGATAATTCATTATATACTCAACAAAAAAGAAAAGGAGACACCCGTGAACGAAGAAGAGATTGTCCTCACCCCGATGATGAAACAGTTTCTGGATTTGAAGGCAAAACATCCGGATGCAGTGATGCTGTTTCGTTGCGGTGACTTTTATGAAACATATTCTACGGATGCCATCGTTGCAGCCGAAATTTTAGGGATCACACTGACAAAACGTGCCAATGGGAAAGGAAAAACTATCGAGATGGCAGGTTTTCCTCATCATGCCCTTGATACCTACCTTCCGAAACTGGTTCGTGCCGGAAAACGTGTCGCCATCTGCGACCAGCTCGAAGACCCGAAAATGACGAAGAAGCTGGTGAAGCGTGGCATTACCGAATTGGTTACTCCCGGTGTCTCTATCAATGATAATGTTCTGAACTATAAAGAGAATAACTTCCTAGCTGCCGTTCATTTCGGAAAGGCTTCCTGTGGAGTTGCTTTTCTCGATATTTCTACCGGTGAATTCCTTACTGCAGAAGGACCTTTTGATTATATAGACAAGCTGTTGAATAACTTTGCCCCTAAGGAAATTCTTTTTGAACGTGGCAAACGCTTGATGTTTGAAGGTAATTTCGGTAGCAAGTTCTTCACGTTCGAGCTGGACGACTGGGTATTTACAGAAACGACTGCCCGTGAGAAACTGCTGAAACACTTTGAAACGAAGAATCTGAAAGGTTTCGGAGTAGAGCACTTGAAGAACGGTATCATTGCTTCCGGTGCTATCCTGCAGTATCTGACAATGACGCAGCATACGCAGATTGGTCACATCACTTCATTGGCACGTATTGAAGAAGATAAATACGTCCGTCTGGATAAGTTCACGGTGCGTAGCCTTGAGCTGATTGGCAATATGAATGATGGCGGCAGTAGCCTGCTCAATGTGATTGACAGAACAATCAGCCCGATGGGAGCGCGTCTGTTGAAACGCTGGATGGTTTTTCCCTTAAAGGATGAGAAACCGATCAATGAACGCTTGAATGTAGTGGAATATTTCTTCCGTCAGCCAGATTTTAAGGAACTGATTGAAGAACAGTTGCATTTAATAGGAGATTTGGAACGTATTATTTCCAAAGTGGCTGTAGGACGTGTGTCGCCTCGTGAAGTCGTTCAGTTGAAAGTTGCCTTGCAAGCAATTGAGCCGATAAAACAGGCATGTATGGAAGCTGATAATGCGAGCTTGAATCGCATTGGCGAACAGTTGAATCTTTGTATTTCTATTCGTGACCGGATTGCCAAAGAGATTAAAAATGATCCTCCTTTACTGATAAATAAAGGTGGAGTGATTCAAGATGGTGTGAACGCAGACTTGGATGAATTGCGGCAAATCTCCTATTCAGGAAAAGATTATCTGCTAAAGATACAGCAGCGGGAGAGCGAGGAGACGGGTATTCCGAGTTTGAAAGTGGCTTATAATAACGTATTCGGTTATTATATCGAAGTCCGTAATGTCCATAAAGATAAAGTTCCTAAAGAGTGGATTCGTAAACAGACGCTGGTTAATGCGGAACGTTATATCACGCAGGAACTAAAGGAATATGAAGAAAAGATTTTGGGAGCGGAAGATAAGATTCTGATTCTGGAAACGCAGCTATATACGGACTTAGTACAGGCATTGATGGAGTTTATTCCACAGATACAGATTAATGCGAATCAGATTGCACGTCTGGACTGTCTGTTGTCATTTGCCAATGTGGCTCGTGAGAATCGTTATATCCGTCCGATTATTGAGGATAATGACGTATTGGATATTCGTCAGGGACGTCACCCGGTAATAGAAAAACAACTTCCGATAGGTGAGAAGTATATTGCCAATGATGTAATGCTGGACAGCGATACACAGCAGATTATTATTATTACAGGTCCGAACATGGCCGGTAAGTCGGCACTCTTGCGTCAGACGGCGTTGATTACGCTATTGGCTCAAATCGGCTCGTTTGTTCCTGCGGAAAGTGCGCATATCGGTTTAGTTGATAAGATATTTACCCGTGTAGGAGCGAGCGATAATATATCAGTCGGTGAATCTACATTTATGGTAGAGATGAATGAAGCGGCTGATATCCTGAATAATGTTTCTTCCCGGAGTCTGGTATTATTTGACGAATTGGGTCGTGGTACTTCTACTTATGATGGTATTTCCATTGCCTGGGCAATTGTAGAGTATATCCATGAACATCCGAAAGCAAAAGCACGTACATTATTTGCTACGCATTATCATGAATTGAATGAGATGGAGAAATCTTTCAAGCGCATCAAGAATTATAATGTATCGGTGAAAGAAGTTGATAATAAAGTAATCTTCCTTCGTAAACTGGAACGTGGCGGTAGTGAACACTCTTTCGGTATTCATGTGGCAAAGATGGCCGGTATGCCGAAAAGCATTGTGAAACGTGCAAATGAGATATTGAAACAGCTTGAATCTGATAATCGCCAACAGGGCATAGCAGGTAAACCGTTGGCAGAAGTGAGCGAGAATCGTGGAGGTATGCAGTTAAGCTTCTTCCAGTTGGACGATCCGATTCTCTGTCAGATTCGCGATGAGATATTGAATCTTGATGTGAATAATCTTACTCCTATTGAAGCGCTGAATAAACTGAATGATATTAAGAAGATAGTCAGGGGGAAATAAGCTGAAAATGTATATAATGTCTTAGGATATGTTTTCGATTGTTGTCCTGACATTAGGGAAATGGCATTTGTTTTATTGATAAGAAAGAGGGATTAGTGATGTTTGAACCGCTAATCCCTTTTTTTTGATTTAGGCTATTTTCTTTTTCTTCTTGTCATAGAAGAACATGAAATAGACGCCTATTATGATAAACGGAACGCTTAGCCATTGCCCCATATTGAACATCATGCTGTTTTCAAAATCTTCCTGATTTTCTTTTAGGAATTCGATGAAAAAGCGGAAGGTGAAGATGTAAGTCAGGCAGAGCCCGAAGAAGAAGCCACGGTGCAGTTTCTTGCTGTAATTCTTATACAGGTAAATCATGATGAAGAACAGGATAAGATAAGCGATGGCTTCGTAGAGCTGTCCCGGATGACGGGGGAGCATATCTACACGTTCGAAAACGAATGCCCAGGGCACATCAGACGGTTTGCCGATGATTTCGGAGTTCATCAGGTTGGCAAGGCGGATGAAGCAGGCGGTGATTGGAGTAGCTACGGCAATCATATCCAGCACGTCCATATAATGGAGCTTCGTCTTGCGGCAATACAGCCAAAGGGCGATTATCAGTCCTAATGTACCGCCGTGGCTGGCAAGTCCTTCATATCCGGTAAATTTCCAGTTTCCGTCCGGCATGAACTTGATAGGAAGAATCATTTCCCAAAAATGAGACAGGTAGTATCCCGGGTCATAGAACAGGCAGTGTCCTAGGCGGGCACCGATTAGAATACCAAAGAAACAGTAAAAGAAAAGAGGGTCAAACTTCTTTTCCTCTATCTTTTTATCCCGGTACTGGTAGTGAACAACCACATAAGCAAAGAATATTCCTACTGCCCACAGTAATCCGTAATAACGGATAGAAATGCCGAACAGGTTGAATAGTTCGGGATTCGGGTTCCAGTTGATGGATAATAGCATGGTATTCATTCTATATTGGATTAATGTTAATGATTAGATTCTTTGAATTTCTCCGCAACCATCCGGTAGGTCGGTATATCTATTCCCTGTTCTTCGGCTGCTGCAATCATGTCGAAGAGCAATCCTTGTATTTCCGAGTCGTGTCCGCGTGCCAGGTCTTTTTGCATAGAAGCGGTACTTTCGGGATCGAGCTTGTCAATCACTTTCAGGTTGTAGCTGACTGGGTCTTCGGGAAATTCGACGCCTAGTTTCTTTCCTAAGGCAGCGCTTTCCGTAGAAAGTCCGATAAATGTATTCCGTATCTTTCCCGGTTTCTGTACTTCTCCCATCGGAACGTCGTAGTAAGCACCCGTTACGGCCATTGCAGAGATAAACGACCATTTGATAAACGTATCCCGGTTGATGTCTGGTGACAGGTCTACCTTTATGCCTGCTTCCTGCAAGTCTTGTTGGATGGCTTCCAGCAATCCGGGCTTCACAACCGTGCCGTGATGAGCACCATATACCAGACGGAATATCTTTCCCATTTGGGTGATTTCTCCGGTGCCGGATAAGAAGCCTACGATATAGATGCAGCCGTCGAGAACGGTAACTTCCGGAACTAGCTTCTGTATGCGCGGCCCTGTGCCATATACATTCAGAATAGGGATGACAACCGTGTCTTTGTGTGCTGCTCTTTTTATCAGTTCTACGATGGAATCGACCGAATAACCTTTCACGCATACAAATATCACATCTGCTTTCCCGCTAAATTCTTCAGCCGTAGTAGCCGGGATTCGGAGCGTATGTTCACCCTTTAAATCCGACTTCAGTTTCAAACCGTTCGTTTGAATCGACTGCAAATGAGCTCCACGGGCAATACAAGTTACATCTTTGCCTGCCAGCGACAAGAATCCTGCGATACTGCCGCCTACACCTCCCGTTCCTGCAATGAGATATTTCATATTGTTAGCGAATTAGTAATTAATAAGTCGTCGGTAGTTACCGATAATCACACGTTGAAACGGAAATGCATGATGTCGCCATCCTGCACCACATATTCTTTTCCTTCCACACCCAGTTTTCCGGCTTCTTTCACAGCTGCTTCCGAGCCGTATTTGATATAATCATCGTATTTGATAACTTCGGCACGGATAAAGCCTTTCTCAAAATCGGTGTGGATAACACCAGCGCATTGCGGAGCTTTCCAACCTTTTTCGTAAGTCCAGGCACGTACTTCCTGTACGCCGGCTGTGAAGTAAGTTTCGAGGTTCAGGAGTTTATAAGCCGATTTGATAAGACGTGCCACGCCCGACTCTTCCAGTCCTACTTCGGCAAGGAACATCTGACGGTCTTCATACGTTTCCAGTTCGGCGATGTCGGCTTCTGTCTTGGCGGCAACAATCAGGATTTGAGCATTCTCGTCTTTTACGGCTTCGCGTACCATATCTACGTATTTATTTCCGTTTACTGCGCTTGCTTCATCAACATTGCAGACATACATTACCGGTTTGCTGGTTAGTAGGAACAGTTCGTGAGCAATCTTTTGTTCGTCTTTTGTTTCAAAAGTCACTGTACGTGCAGATTTTCCCTGTTCCAGTGCGTCTTTATATTGAACGAGTACATCGTAAGCTAACTTTGCAGCTTTGTCTCCGCCCGTCTGTGCTTGTTTCTGTACTTTCTGGATACGGCTTTCGATGGTTTCCAGGTCTTTCAATTGAAGTTCGTAGTCAATGATTTCTTTGTCGCGGACGGGATTTACGCTTCCGTCTACGTGTGTCACATTGTCGTCATCGAAGCAACGGAGTACGTGGATAATTGCGTCTGTTTCACGGATATTGGCAAGGAACTTGTTTCCCAGTCCTTCACCTTTGCTTGCGCCTTTCACCAGTCCGGCGATATCTACGATTTCTACAGTTGTAGGAACAATTCGTTGGGGGTGCACCAATTCAGCGAGTGCGTTCAGACGTTCGTCAGGAACAGTGATTACACCTACATTGGGTTCAATTGTACAGAAAGGGAAATTTGCCGCCTGTGCTTTCGCATTCGACAAACAGTTGAAAAGTGTCGACTTACCCACGTTCGGTAGTCCTACAATACCACATTGCAATGCCATTTATCTATTTCGTTTTTATTTAGTTATCGATAATCTGACTGCAAAGATAGGCATTTTTAGATTATATACATTGGTTGGAAAACAAATACTTCTTTCTTATATCTATTTAATGAGTGAGGGATGCCGTTTTCAGGCATCCCTATAAATGTAAAGTAAACTTTAGAACGTCATAGGTACGCCTACCATGACACCAAGTGTCTTATCTTCTGCAGGAATTAGCGAGGACATCACATATTGGCTGGAATTGTTGTACAAAGCCGGCCAGCTTTTAATGAAGAATTTGTGTTTTTTAAAGTAACCATCTAAAATAGGTGACAGACATTTGTCGAACTCTTCGTGATTAGGATTGCTTGTATCGAACGGTGTATAATCTCCAAAAGTGATAGAACCATCTGAATTCTTCTGATAGTTGAATGTATAATAGAATCCGTAAGTATCGGCTCCTAATGAACCGTTTTGATATATTTTATAACCAATCTCCACTATACTTCCGTCTGTGTACATGTGTATGGCAACATACACAATATAGAATTGAGTTTGAGTGAATGCAAATAAATTCGAAACAGCAGCTTTATGTTTATCAAAATATTCGGATGACCATTGATTTTGCATATCGTTGTATACTACCATTGTCTGATGAATTGCTCCTGGAGGTGCATTGAATAGAGGAACAATTGGTGTAGTACCTCCTTTAATTTCAAGTATATCATTGCCTACTTGTGTAGTGTATCCGGTGGATGTCTTGTTGAACTGATAAATTTCGTAACCATTAAGGATTAACGGGTTCATCATTACGATATTTCCGTTCAGGTCTATTTTAGAACCTTCTATTTGTAGGGTCGGATTTCCATTGTTAGCGGATAAGAAACCTGTTTTTCTACCATTAGATACAAAATCATACGCTTGTCCTTTATAACTGAAAGTGAAGTATTTTTTTTGATAGATAGGAGCCTGATCCTGATTTTCCATTAAGGCGCCATTTTTGATGGCCTCTCTTTCCTCATTGGTAGCTTTAGTCAGTGTAGCTTCCATTTTGTTTTTTCTTCCTTTTAGGAGAAACTGATCGTTTTTGTAGGATATAATCTCGTATTCGTAGTCTGCTCCTAATCCGGTTCCTGCTTGTCCTGCACCATTCATCAGCTGGTTGGGATCTGCAAAGATAGATAAGAAAGAGTACGTATCAAATGATATAGTTGGTCCTTGTAGTGGCTTGAGTATATAGCTACTTTCAAACGGACTTGCTTTCAAGTCGCGGTAATATTCTACATAATCGAACATCATAGATACTCGATTGTCTGCAGTGAATTGCATCCATAAGGTGTGAATACCTCCTAATTGGGTATTTATTTCTGCAATCCATCCATCGGGAGCTCCTGTGAGTATATCAGTATATTCCTGCATTTTAGTTTGAATCCGTTTATCCGGGTTTTCCATATAAATGTCGGTTTCATTATTGCAAGATGAAAATATACTGCACAATGCTACACAGGTTAGAAGATAATATGTATAAACTATTTTCATAATTATTTATTCTGGAGTGTTTTCATTTACAATTTGATTAATAGCATCTTGTACTAAAGATACTAATCCTTTATTTCCCATTGCGTCGTCATAAAACTGTACGTTCCATACATTTTTAAAGTAATTGATCACAATTTCTTCTTTAGCCAGTAATCTGGTTAAAGCCGTTTGTGCCTGATTGGCAAGGGCTATACGCTGTGCTGTTTCTTCTGCTGTTTCTCCCTCTGAAGGAGGAGACGTTGTTAAACTTTTGAGCAAATTAATTCGATAGTCACGCCATTCTTTTCCATACACCATAATTAATGATGCCACTTCAACGAAATCTTCATCAACTCCCGACATTGCGTATGCGGAATAGAATCCGGCAAGTAATGCGCTTACTTCCGTTTCAGAAGTCCATCCTGTCGGATTATAATCTCCGGCGGATATATCTTTGAAACTGGAATCATACATTTTGGTTTGATGGAGAATATGAGCGAATTCGTGTTCAATGGTATGCATGATAGAACGTATCCAGTCTGCATCACTCGGATTGTAGCTATTACCATCAAATAGTGTAATTTTACGAGCGCCTTCAGCCTGTCCTAATACTTGACTGCCATCTGCATTATATTCCGGGCTACCTACCAAAATGATTTTCTTAGGTGTCATTTCTCTAAGAAATTTATCTCCTGCCAATTGTTTATAAGGCTCAAACCACACTCGTTGAATCATATCCATAGAAGGTTTTACGAAGCGTTCCATAATGGGGACTAGTTGGGCGGTAGTGTTCAGTTCATAACTGTTCCATTTATATTTCACTTCGATATTGTAAGTTTGGGTATAGTTTTCATATAACCATTTATCCAGTTCATTTTTTTGCTCGTCATTTCCACCCAATCCATAAATCTCTTGGTCAAGATTGAGTTTGTCCTCATTACAGGCAGTGAAAATAACAGTACTAATGCAGAATAGTAGCATGAAATATGCTTGTATCCATTTGGCAATGTGATTTGTTGTTTTCATTTTATTCCCATGAATTATTTACGTTATTTCTTGGATTAAGTTTTATTCCCGAAATAGTTGCCATTTCCGGAATTTGTAGTACCCTTCGGTCGTCGTCCGGCATTAAGCTGGACTTGCTGCCGTTAGCCTGGGTATGGGTGACGGGGATATTCCAGCGTACAATATCATACCATCTAAGTCCTTCATTATAAAACTCTATACTTCTGAAATCAAGTATTGCAAGTAGGATACCTTTTTTCAAATCACTCCAAGAGTCTGACTGATTGTACTTATTGATAAAGTGATCAGTATTATTAAGTTTGGTTTTATAGAAATTGAGTATCTTATCCCGTGTGATACATAATTCTTTAGAATCATAATATCTGCTTGATGCTGGGCTTCTTGCTATAACAAAACGTTGGCTGGCATATAAATTTAGATCAGCGATAGCTTTGTCATATTGGTTAAGCATTAGGTAGGCTTCTGCACGGTTTAATAACACTTCTTCCATTCTCAAAACAGGAATATTGGCATACGGCAAAAAGTTGGATGCGTCTAAAGATTCTTGTTTAGTAAATTGGGTAAATTTAGGTATGAAGTAGAAATTGGATGTACCGTAATAGGGAATAGCCCACATACCATTTGTAACATTATCTGCATTGATTGTCTTGCCAATGTCAGTAGAAGATAAACCATATCTTGAATAGAAGGGTAATTCTCCCCAGGCGATTGAAGACAATGCTTCTGTAATCAATAAATTGGCATTGGTGGAAGAACTGCAGAAATACGAACGCATTTCAATATATCCGCTTGCATCCATGTAAGTTGTTGCAAAAGGATGAAAGTTGTTGCTTACAAACGAAAATGCAGGATCATCTTTTGAGATATATTGTTGCGGTGTACCATCTTGATTTTTAAGAGGTTCTCCTTTACTATCCGTCAATGTTTCAAATTGTGACGGTATGGAAATGAGTTGATTGGCATATTCAAGTACCTTATCATATTGTTTCATTAATAGATAAAGACGGGTACCAAAGGCGGCAGCTGATTTCTTATTGAAATGATATTTGGGAGCTGTATAAATGCTTCCATCCGTCATAAGAGGATAACTGTCCTCAAAATCTTGTGTGATTTTTCTATAAGTGTCTGCCACTGTCTCTCGGTCATATTGTTCTACTGGCTGTGTTTCTGGTTTCTCTACATAAGGAATACCCGGATATAACGATGCAGTCGATTCGTCATATTGTTGGGCAAAGAGTGAAGCAAGACAAAAATGTGAGAAGGCTCTGGTCATGAGTGCTTCTCCCTTTTGATTGATTGTGCTTGAAGGTGTTCCTAACTCGTCGATAGAAATAAGCGCCTGGTTAGATACTGCAATAGCTGCATAGCATCCTGTCCAGAAGTTTTCGAAGGAATCATTTCCATCTTCTATCACGTCTTTCCATAAGAAATTTTCACCCATAAAGCTGAATAATGCTCCTGGTTGCGCACCAGAGTAAACACTTCCGAAGTCGGTTATGTAATCACAACGGGTATTGACAATAGCCGCATAAGAAACTTTAGGATACGCATTTACTAGTAATGCGGATACTTTATCCGGAGAATCTATTTGAGTACGTTCGTCGGGTACTTTGTCCAGAAAGTCAGAGCAACTGGTACAAAAGGACATGATTCCAATATATAAGTATATTTTAATTTTCTTCATTGTATAAGGATGATTTAGAAACTGACATCTAATGAAAAAATAACTTGTTTTTGTATCGGTTGGGCTACACCACCGGTATTGACAAATTCAGGGTCTTGTCCATTCAATTTTTTATCAGAGTATAGTAACCATAAGTTTTTGCCGGTTACTCGTAAACGAATATCAGAGAACAACTTCCACGATTTGAAAAGCTTCTGCGGAATGGTATATCCTACAGATAATGATTTAAGACGGATGAAATCTCCTTTCGCTACCCGTATATCTGAATAATTGTATGCTGAATAAGGATAAGTACTGCTCAAATCTGATATCAGATCTTTATCAGCTATTGCAGGGATATTAGTATGCTTCTCATCTCCTCTGAATTCCCATCTGTTAAAGAACTCTTTGGGGGTTGCTTGAGAGTCATTATAACTGCTGTTAAATACAGGATTCAATCGGATTACATTTCCGGCTTGGAAAGTGAAGAAAATATCTAATGAGATACCTTTCCAAGTAAAGGAATTGTTAAACCCTCCTGTATATTTGGGATCTGTCGGTCCTTCGTATTTTAAGTAATCTGTTGAAGTACTTTGGAAATTGATATCACTGGTGATAGTACCATTCTCATCATAGAACATCGGTACACCATTTTCCGGATTCAGACCGGCAAATGGTATAGAGAAAAGCCCGTTCACCGGATACCCGTTTTTATTTCCTCCTGTGATTCCTACCAACGTGTTGATTTGTGGTTGTTGCATTGAATTCTTGATTTCATTTTTGGAATATCCCATAGTGAAAGAACTTGACCACATGAAATCTTTTGTTACAATAGGTTTTCCTGACAATGTTATATCGAAACCGGAGGCGCTTAAGTCGGCACTGTTGGCCCATTTATATCTTTCTCCTCCAATTCCGGAGACTTTTATTACACTTAACAAGTCGAAACTGTTTCGGATAAAATAGTCAAAAGAAAAGTCGAGCCTTCCTTTAAGGAAAGTGGCATCAAAACCAAAATTAGATTGATAACTCTTTTCCCATGTCAAATCAGAATTACCTAATGTGTAAATTTCAATGCCTGATTCGATGTCCGTACTTGGGCGCGTAGTATTAGAATTTATAAAAATAGGTGTTGCATTTGATAATGGAGGCATACTGGCTGTTAATCCAACGCCGGCACGTAGCGCTAATGCATCCAGCCAGACAAAGTCTTTCATAAACGTCTCATTACCTATATTCCATTTCCCACTGATATTCCAGGTAGGCAGCCAGCGGGCTGAACTGGAATTTGCCATTGTGTTGGAGCCGTCATACCGTACTGTTCCGGAGATGGAATATCGTCTGTCATAGGTGTAATCAACATTTGCATAAAAAGCGGCAAAACGATCGTATGTCAAAGCTCTTGAATAATAATCAAAATTTTGCTCGATCATTTGTTTCATTATAAGATAGTTCATACTAACAGTGCCTCCCATGTCATATTGGAATCCGTAGCCGGTGTTGCTGTTCGTTTGTCTATCGGAATATTTGATTTGTTGTCCTAATAATGCGTTGAACTCATGTTTCTCATTCCATATTTTGCTGAAACTAACAGAGTTTCTTATATCATAATTTAATAATAAGTTTTCGGCAGTATTATAGAATCCCCCTTTAGAGAGAACAACAATCGGTTCGGCTGACGGATCACTAGGGTCCTTGTAGAGGTAGGGATTGTTTTCTCGAATGGTAGAATTGCCAGCTGCACGATAAGCATTTGCCATATTAGAATTTTCGTGTATTTCATGCTCTTGCTTTGAACGTACATAGCGGATAGCTCCGGTAAAATTGTATTTCAATCCTTTAATAATTTGCCAGTTAAATTCGGCTTGAGCTTTTAAATCTATCACATTCAATTTAATATAGTTATTATCGAGTTCTTCTAAAATATTGAATGGGGCAAAGTTGAGTGTATAATATTCCCGTTCTCCATTTGAGTCGTATGCTCGTAATGCACGGCTTGTGTTTAATGCATAATTGAACGGATTTATGTCAAAATTACGTGAGGAAATACCACTTACAACGTCACTGGAACGACTTAATGAACCGGGAGCGTTCTGCATTCTGACAGAACCTACCGTTTGAAAACTAAATCCGATTTTGTCATTTAGCTGGTAGTCATTTCGGAAGTTCATTGTGATTCGATTCACTTTGTCGGCAACAGTCCATCCCGGATCGTTCAAAAAGCCTAATGAAATGTAGGATTTCGACTTTTGTGAACCACTTGATACACTTAATGTATGTTCATTCATTATGGAATTGGTAAATAGCAGATCAAACCAGTCTGTATTAGCTGCTGCGTGTTCCATTAAAAAGTTGTGACGGGCTGCATATGTATTTTCTAAAAGGTATTGTTGCTTTGATTCATCCCATGTGTTGATTCTATTATACATGATTCCATAAATACCGGAAGACTGGTTATTTACAATGTCCGAAGTTAATAAGCCTTTTCGTTCCATTTCTGCATACACAGACATTTGATCGGCTGAATTCATAATATTGAATTCAGAATAACGTGGTTTGGTCCGTACTGTGTAGTTTCCGCTATAATGAATACGTGGTTTTCCTTCTTTTCCTCTTTTAGTCGTAATTACAACTACTCCATTCATGGCTCTGGCTCCATATAATGCTGTTGCGGCAGCATCTTTTAGTACGTCAATTGTTTCGATATCGTTAGTATTGATACCTGCTACGGAGGAGCCTAACAGGGTGGTAGGGTCACCGCTTGCTAGTTGGTCGTTAGATACATTTACCACATCTTCTAATACGATTCCATCTACTACCCACAAAGGTTTGTTTTCTCCATTGATAGACGTGGCACCACGTACACGTATTTTGGGGGCACTACCAAAGGTACTCGATACATTCTGAATAGATACTCCGGCTGCTTTGCCTTCCAGCATACGGCTTATGTCTGTTTCACCGGGCAAATTAATATCATCAGCTTTGATTTTAACGGAAGAGCCGGTAAAGGTTGTTTTTTTAAGATTCTGAAACCCGGTGACTACTACCGCATCCAATAAAACAGAAGATTCTGATAATAATATCGTTACTTTCTTTTGTGTTCCAATGTTAACCTCTTTAGTTTCGTATCCCATAAAACTGACGATAAGAATATCGTTATTATTGACCTTTAAGGTAAAATTACCATTATTGTCCGTAGTTGTTCCGCTCTTGACGTTCTTTATAGTAACACTGGCAAATGGGATAGGCTCCTGGTTAGTAGCATCTAGCACCTTACCGGTAATACTATGTTGTGCACTGGCCTTTGTAAGGCCAATGCACAATATGATAAATAATAGAATAATGTGTTTATTCATGTACCTGTTTTCTTTGGTGATTTATTCTTTTACACAACGTACGCTATAACCTAAGTATCTGCCGTCTGCATTGTTAGGCATGATGGGAAAGAATGGTCCGTCATATTCGTCCACTAATGTTGCAGAGAATATATGATAACTATAGGCATTATTAGGATTGTCCGGATAACTGCCTAGCCAACCATTTTGTGCAGTTTTGTATTCAAACAAACTTCCTCCCGGATATTGACCGGTAATGGCATTTAAATGTCCTCCAAACGGGTAAAATATTTTTATGGAACTATTATTAGGGCAAAGATATATACCATTGTCAACATCTTCTCCGTTTATTTCACCATAAGTGTTCATCTTATAAGGCACTCTCCAGCCTGCCGGACATGGATCGTATAGTGTTTTGGTTTTTTCATCACTCTTTTTGTACCATAGTTCAGTACTACCGCTGCCTTCAATTAACCAATCTTTATAAGTAAAATGGTCTGCATCTCCCAAGAAATAGGTATCCGGGTTTTTCACAGCTGTTTCTTTAGATACGGGACCTTTTGCTGTTTTGATATGAATGGAGTAAACGTCTCCCCCTAAAGAGCTGGTTCCTAACTTAGTGATTTGGCTCCAATCAGTCATTATCGGATCCTTTCGACCGCATTGATAATACATACCGATCGTTTTCGCACCGTCAGTTGGTGTTGCACTTAGTGCGCCTAAGTTACGATCCATCATTGCCTGTGTGGATCCATCTTTCGTTTGATTGTTATCAACTCCCCCAAAACGGTAGATAGCTCCTCCTGTAACATCTGCTTTTCCTGGGTTTTGAGAAATTGCAGGAATTATTCCATTAATATCTCCTCCCGGATTATAATCTGTAATCCAAATGTGCCAGCTCCATAATGGTTTAGCGTCTTGAGCAGGTTCTCCTGCTGTTGCGTCGTAAATACCTATTAATACATTACCTTCGTTTCCTGTAGGTTTGATTCCTATATAATCATTGGCGGAGCTTCCTTGTTGGGTGGTGAATTTCAGTAATTCCTTGGAACTATCTTTTGTTATGATACGGGCAATCCATTTAGTTACTTTTCCTTGGTTGTTTCCGTCATTCAACATATGATCTGTTTTGAAGCCGCCTTCTTCTGTTCCCCAAAATGCATTTACTCGTTTCACAGGAACCAGTAGCTCATGTTCTGAATTTGGATTCAGTATATAGCAGTTAGCTTCAGCTGCAATGCCTTCTAATGGAATCTTTTCAATAGTGATGCGTTTATCACTGGCATCTGCCAGATTAAGATTAATATTGTAATTATATGCATTATTTCTTGTTACATTGAAATCTTTTTCATTTTCTCCAATGAACATTTTGAAAGTTGCTATTTCTTTATTGCCTTCACTCATTCTTTCACCAACAATTTCAATGAAAGTCGCTAGTTTATCTGTTACCTTGTCTTTGTCTGTTGGGATACTAGAATTTGTTCCCATCAGGTTCTCCGCTATGTAATGGGTATAATTTTCTTCACCGATAGTACATGGGGTTTCACTATAGTCTGCAATATTACTTTGAGATATTGTTCCCTTACTAAAGTAATACATTTTATATATATTCTTTAATGCTATGGAAGTTAGCTGGAAGTCAGAAGAGGTATTATTGATAGTGAATTTTACTTCAGCTGCAATTCGTTCTAATGTGATAGCATCTAATGTTTGATTTTCTTTGGTAATAGAAACTACTTGCTCTCCTACTAGCGGAATTGCGTTAGATGAATTGACTGGTAATGTATAAATAGTATTCTTTAGTGCTTCATAGGTTTGTTTTCCTAATTGGAAAACAATGCTTTTATCTACATTAGCAATTACTACCAGTTTCATATTAGCCCCTGCTACTAATTCTACTGTTTCTGCAGAGTTGATACTGAATCGTAGTTCTTTTATAACTGCAACATTTTTACCTTGTTGATCGAATTCTAATAACCAAAAGTTTTCAATAGAAGTTCTGTTATCATTTATATTGGTTCCCATTGCGTTGATAGGAGCAATATTTAATGATACATTTACATTTGTTTTTTCTCCTTCCGGAATAATAGAGGTGTTTTCGTCGTCTTTTGAACAAGAACTGAAAATTGCGCTTATGATAAGATATGCGCTAAGCCAAATTAGGTTCTTCATAATTCTAGTTTTAAATAATTAATATTGATTTTTTTGCTATATCACATTTTATATTATATATTAATAGTTTAATCAAGATGTTATTATAGAATCTGATTTTGCTTACGTTTGATATTGCAAAGTTATGGAATATGATTTATGAATACAAAAAAAGCATTGGACAATAGATATTATATAAATCGCTAATAATTAATGTGTTAATGTAAATAGGTATAGATTACCATTGGACAAATGGCAATTAAATCCTTTTATTATGAATAGATGTTAATGTAAGAAGGGATATTTCAGAATCTTTGAATAAAATCATCTAAAGAGATGTTTTTATCTGTAATGTTTAGTTTTTCTTGTTTGATTCTAAGTTTTCTTTTGCTAATTGCAGCTTTACTTCTGCAGTAGATATTGGCAAGGGTATTTAAATCTAATTGTATTTTTATTAAACAGCAGAACTGAATTTCATTTTTGTCGAGTAGTGGATATTCTTTCTTTAGTCTTACTGTAAATTGATCAAAAGTAGCATTAATATCTTTTTCCAGATTAGCAAAATCCTCATTAGAAAGTTTGATAACGAGATCGTTTGCTTTATTATTTAGAGATGGAATGTTGATAGCCACTAATCTGCGTAAAAAGTCTGCTTGTAGTGAAGATAGTTTTTCTTCTTTTTGAAGATTTTCTATAGCTTGCTGTTGTAGTTTATCTTTGGCTTGAGATATTTCTCTTTCCTCAAATCCGCAACTACGCGCATAATATGATATAGAAGCGAAAAGAATCAGCATCAATAGTGAAAATAGGGTACAGGGCATCTAATGTCACCATAAAGACATATAAATTCCCCTTACCCCACCATGCGACTTGAGGCAATACGCAGAATCATAACCATAAGTTGTTGGCGTTATCCAAAGTCATTCTGGAACACATTGGCATAAGCATTGTTGCATGAATAGATATTCAGCACATACTGCCTTGATGTCTTTATCCATTTGGCCGGCACCGAGATGAACCTGAAGACAAACGCCTTGATGCGACTTGTTGCTTTG
>CEAO01005418.1_pt1 | contig 35392 bp, 46 predicted proteins | sample 557631 | NCBI WGS metagenome assembly CEAO01 (sample SAMEA3182049, study PRJEB8094) | gut metagenome | biome: human; feature: gut; material: Stool; isolation source: human stools | place: Canada | collected 2012-02-08 | reverse complement strand
CGGCCGTGGCTTCGTCCAACACGGCCCGCACAGCTATCACGAACTCTGCAACGGCAAAGAACGCCCTTACCTCCAGCCCTTTGAAAACAACCGTGACAAAGGGCAACGGAAACGGTTGGGAGAACCGTACCATCCGCAATGGCATGGGATATCTAATCAGTTGCTTCAACGCAAACAGCGGTGGAGAGGCTGGATCTACTTGGTACAAGTTGGATGGGGCGCAAACCAGCCAGCCCGCAGGCACTACAAATGTGGGGAAATTTTTCACATCTTCCTTGGCAATTTACTGGTGGTCTTCTACCTCCAGCGTGACCTATATCCCCTGTTAAAATCGCCGCCCTCAGCTACGCATTAACATTCTAAGACGTACCATTCAGCCATATGTAGGCGCTTATGAGCCTGTTTTAGCCGGATGATACGCCTGAATGCCGAAAAACAACCGAGAAAGCCGGTGAATATGGCATTATCTTCAATGTTACGTTCGCATTAGAATGTTAATGCGTACTACCGAAATGCTGATTTTAGCACGGAATGTACTTGATTTCATGCTGCCAGCCACCTGCTGTATCAGCGGTAACGGCTGCGTTTTTAGCAAAGCGGCTGACGGCCTTATGTGTGTTGCCATACATTCCGGTTTTAGTTGTTGGACTGTCATAGAAGTTGCCGATTGTGTACTGATAGCTACTACTATTTGAGGTTGTACAGCACGCTGAAACAATCCAGCAATCCTTGTTATAAGCAGTACCAATAGTTGCATATCCCGTAACAACGCGAGAAGATGCTGAAAGAGCAGAAATTGCAGTATTACTAGATTCGATTGCTTTCCGCGCGGTCTGGGATGCTACGATTGCCGCCATAGCGGTCTAATGCGTCACAAAATGCCCAATTTTTGAGGCTTGGTGTATAATGACTATACATCAAAAATCGAAAGGGGCACGAGCCTTTGAACGCAAAAACAGAGCTTGCACGGCGGATTTGCGAAACATTTCCGGGCGGTACACCAATCACCGTCGAGGCGGTGACGGCAATCCTCAAGGACTACATTATCATCAAAGACAGCGACGATCAGCGCAGCGATTTGAACCGGAGGATCAAGTATTACCTGGGTGCAAAGCGCATTGACGGTCTGTCGGAAAGGACCTTGAAGAACTACAAGTACAACCTCAAAATGTTTGCTGAGCGCATGAACAAGAGCGCGGCGAAGATCACCACGGACGATATTCGCTGGTATATTGGTTACCTCGCAGAAAGTCGGCATCTTGCCGAAACGTCACTGCAGACGCATATCAACACACTGCGGGCGTTTTTCGGGTGGCTGCATATCGAAGAGAAAATCAAGAAGAATCCCATGTCAAAGATAAAGTCCTTGAAATTGGACAAGAAGGGTGCCCGCCAGGCACTGACGGTGGAAGAACTGGAACGCCTGCGCGATGCCTGCCAGGGCTACCGCGAAAAGGCGCTGGTTGAATTTCTCGTGTCGAGTGGCTGCCGATTGAGTGAGGTCGCACAGCTTAACGTGTCCGATCTTGACCTTGTTGGACGTACGGTGCGGGTAGTTGGCAAGGGGGACAAGGAGCGACCGGTGTATTTCTCGGTTCGCGCAAGGCTTATGGTGCAGGAGTATATGGTATCCCGCAAGGGCGGCACCGGCTTGTTTGTGAGCAGCAAATCGCCGTATGAGCCGCTGAAACCTCGGGCGATACAGCGTATTATCCGCGCAATCAGCGAGAGGGCAGGACTGGAAAAGCACGTCCACCCGCACCTGCTGCGCCATACCTTCGCAACGCACGCGCTCAATGGCGGCATGGACGTGACTGTAATCCAAAAGCTGCTGGGGCATGAGGACGTATCGACAACGCAGATCTACGCAGAGATGTCGGACGAAACCATCAAGCACCAGTACAATAAATATGTCGCGGCGAATTAAGCCGCAGAAAGGAAGGACAAATGAAAATCAACGGAATCAAGGCGCTGGACTATCAGTGCCAGGGCGACAGCCTGACGTTGACGCTGACCGAAACCGACTTTGAAACGGTGTCCAATTTGAACACCGCTCTGGTCGAGGTCCGCACCGATGACGGCGATCTGGTCGAGGCGCACGGCGGCTATGCGCTGCGTGCCATCACCTACGACAAGGACAAGCAGACGTATACTGTCGCTTGCACCACGGCCGCCGACGATACGACCGCGCAGGCGATCTCGCAGTTAGTGTCTAAGGTGGAGGAGCTGGAAACCAGCAACACCGCGCTCGCTGCACAGGTGGACTACATCAGCATGATGACCGATACGGAGGTGGCGTAAATGGCTAACTGGTTTGAGAAGATCAAGAAGTATTACGACGCCGGTCTGTGGACCAAGAAAATGGTCGGCAATGCGGTGGTGAAGAAGAAAATCACCGCCGAGCAGTACAAGGAAATCACCGGCGAGGACTACAACAAGTAAGAATCACCGGAAATTTTACATTTATGATAGGGCAGAAGCCCGGAAAGGACAAAACCATGTACGAATCTAACATCTACATCAAGAACTATGCAACCATCAAGAAGTACGCCGGAGATATTGGCGTGCAGCTCGACAAGTTCGACAACGCCCACGGTCTCAAGCACAACGCGCTGCTGCGTGCCCAGTACAAGCACTGGCGCTCTGTGCAGACCGGTGTGCCGGAGCTGCTGAGCGTAGAGGACAAGCGTCTGCTGGGTATTTGATCATGCCGGCGGAAGTTATCACGGCGGCGCTCAGTCTGGTCGGTACGCTTGTTGGAACGCTCGGCGGTATTGCGCTGTCGAGCAATCTCACGAATTACCGCATTGAGCAGCTGGAGAAGAAGGTGGAGAAGCACAACAATCTCATCACGCGCACCTATAAGCTCGAACAGGAGTTTGCCGTGATGGATGAGAAAGTGAAAGTGGCAAACCACCGTATTGACGATTTGGAGGATTTAGAACATGAAAGTTAATATTCCGGTACGCTTTCGCAATCCGTGGTTCTGGGTTGGCGTTGCGTCGGTTGCTATTACGGCGATTGGTGTTGACCCGCAGACGTTTACGAGTTGGGCGGCTGTGTGGAACGGTGCTGTTTCGGTGCTGTCTAATCCGGTGCAGCTTGTTACCATGTGTCTGGCTATCCTCAGCGTGTTTGTGGACCCCACCACGGCGGGCATCGGGGACAGCAAGACCGCGCTCGGCTACACGCATCCCAACAGGGAGGGCAAGTAAATGGACATTATCACCGTAAATCTGCCTACAAACGGCAGCTTCAGCCGCCGGAACAAGACGGATGAAATCATTCTGCATCACGCAGAGGCAAGCCGCGCGAGTGTGGAGGAGGTCAACCGCTGGCACCTGGAACGCGGGTGGACCGGCATCGGCTATCATTTCTATATCCGCAAGGACGGCAAGGTTTACAGAGGCCGCCCGGAATGGGCGGTCGGCGCGCACGCGCAGGGCTGTAACAGCCGCGCAATCGGTATTTGCTGCGAGGGCAGCTATATGACCGAGACCATGCCTGCGGCGCAGCTGAACGCGCTGAAAGAGCTGATCCGCGCCATGATGGCGAAATACCCCGGCGCAAAGCTGTTACGGCACAAAGATGTAAACTCCACCGACTGTCCGGGAACGAATTTCCCGTGGGCAGAGGTGCAGAAGTACAACACGGTAACCACGGCAAAGAAGGAGGAAACCGAAATGACAGACAAGGAATTTGCGGCACATGAAGAACGCTATCAGGCCGAAAAGGCCAACCAGAAGCCGCATCCGTATGCTGCCGAGGCATGGAAGGCAGCGACAGACGCGGGTATTGTGGACGGCACCAAGCCGCAGAGTCCGCTGACGCGCGAGCAGCTTGCGGTTATCCTGCAGCGGCTCGGCCTTCTCGGAAAGGGCGTGAAGTAAATGGGACTGGGTTCTATGCTGGCGGGTGCTGTTAAGGCGGCAGCTGCAGCGGCAAAGGCAAGCAAGAGCAGCTCCTCCGGCTCGTCCTCGGGCAGCTCGTCAGGTTCTTCCGGTTCGAGCGGATCCTCGTCCTCCGGCTCGTCCGGCGCGTCGATGGCGGCAACCGGCAAGGGCGGCTCGTACTCAATCGGCTCGGACAAGGGCAAGAGCTTTGTTTCGAGTGCCGCGGCAGGCTCTACCATGAAGGGCTCGGACGGCTCGACATGGACCAAGAACAGCGACGGTACGACCACGATCAGCAAAGGCGGTCAGACGTTCACCTACGGCGGCGCTTCCGGCACCGGCGGCTCGGGCGGGAGCAGCTCGGGCGGCGGCTCGTCCTCCGGCGGTGCGTATACGCCGCTCGGATCGCATAACGACCAGACCATTAAGGACACGAGCGTGGAGGATTCCGCCCAGATGGCGGCGATCAAAAAGCGCTATGCGGAAGCACAGGCGCGCGGTGACACTGCGGCTATGAAATCCGCCCATGCGGACGCCGAGGCGCTGCGTGCGCAGTACGGCTATTCCGGCGGCTCGGACGGCTCGGACTACATCGGCAAGGGCTATGTGAGCGGCAATGTACTGGGCAAGCAGATGAGCAATCAGCTCAATAGCGGCTTTGACGCTTACAAGAAGTACATGGAGGACGCGGCTGCACAGCAGCAGGCGGCGCTCAAGGCCAAGGTGGATAGCGCGGTTGCCAGCCTGAACGGTCAGAAATACGACGTGATGAAGCAGACCGAGGCCAACAACGCCGCTGCGGAAAAGGCGTATATGCAGAGCATTAAGCCCGGCGGCTCGAACGCGGAAACCCTTGCGGCAAACGGCCTGCTGACAAGCGGCCTTACCGAATCGAGCCAGATCAGCGCGGGCAACGCCTATCAGAACGCGCTGAACAGCAACGCCACCACGCAGACCGAGACGCTCGCCAAGATCGAGCAGGCCATTACACAGGCACAGCTTACCGGCGATATTGAGGCGGCAAACGCGCTTGCCAATCTCTATAAGGAGATTGCCGCCAAGGGCTACGAGAATACCCAGAACATCGTTGCGGCAAACCAGTGGGGTCAGCAGTTCGGGCTTTCGCAGGCCGAGCAGACGGGTACTTACAACGGTACAGCTACCCTTGCGGCGCAGCAGCTTGAAATGCAGAGGCAGCAGGTGCAGCAGGAGCTTGAAGCGGGCAAGATCGACATGGAGACGGCTCGCAAGCAGATTGAGTATATCAATGCTCAGATTGCTTACATGCAGGCGCAGACTACCGGTCAGAATCTTTCCAACAAGTATTCTCAGTGGCAGCTTAACCAGCTTTAACTACGCCAGAAGGCGGCGATTTTCGCCGCCTTCTCTCTTTAGGAGGTTACTATGGGCAGTTTTTACGATGATTTTAAGAAAAAGCAGAACAAGAGCCAAAACAAACCTACGCTGATTAAGGTTCCGCAGGTTGCACCGAAAAGCAATGATCGTCGTGCAACGGCAGCGCACAATCGTGAGCAGCAGCGCGTACAGGCTCACGGCGGACAGACGCAGACCACCCAGCGCGTGAACACTCAGCAGCGGACAACGGTGCGGCAGAATACATCTGCCGGATCATCGCAGAGGAGCACGCCGGTTGTACAGAGAACGCAGAGCACACAGCAGAATTCGTTCGGCCTGAGAAGTCCTCAGCAGCTGCTGAACAGTGCACAGAGTTCCAGCATTGCGAATGTGAACCGGTTTTCTGCCAAGCAGGCCGCACAGCAGAGACGCAATCCGCGTCAGAACGTTTCGACAGCGAACAAGAGCAGCGGAGACGGCAACCCGACGCTGACGCAGTTTCTCAAGAACTCCATGGACTGGCACACGACCAGCGATCCGATCAGGAAGGCACAGCTGCACGCGCAGAACGACGCCTTGCGGCGCAAGCTGGGATACGAGTACAATCCGCAGACCGGTGCCTCTTTTGATAAGTACGGCCACGAAATGACTGCCGGCGTGCGCATGGCCTACGGCAGCAAGCCGACCGAACGGCTGAATCAGGCAACACAGTTGCTGCATACTTCCGGCGTGATGGGTAAGACAGACAAGGCAACTGTCTACCCGACCGCCATGCAGGCGGCGCAGGGACTGGATGAGGACTATTTCAGCGGCCAGACCGGCTACAATGCACACAAGACGATGCATGACCTGTTTAACCGTTCGGATGAGACATGGAGCAGCGAGGACACACAGAGCCGCGACAGGGCACGTAAGGAACTTTCCGATGAGATGCGCCGCATTATGAAGCGGTACGGCCTTACCTATCAGCCGCGCGACAACGCAGATGATATCATGAACCAGCTGAAAGCTGCCGGTGCGGACGAGCAGACGCTTGCCTATGTGCAGGAAAACATTGATCTGCGGCACGCGGCGGACCGTCTTGGCAACAGCATGGAGGCTGTCGGCAAGCGGTGGATCGCATCGCTGCCGTCCCTCGTGGACACCTCGCGTCAGGCGAGCGCGAACGTGGAGGAGAGCCGCCAGAATGAGGAATACCGCCAGCTTGAGGAGCAGGAGCAGCAGCTCGAACTGCAATTGCAGGGCATGAACAGCACGGCGGCGGACGGCTCGGTTCCGGCGGACTATCAGGCGGTGTACGATCAGCTGCAGGAGGTAAAAAAACGCAAGAACGAGCTGACCGTAAACAAGGGCGTTGATCCGAACAAATGGTCTCAGCGCATGCTGCGCGAGGCGAATGAGGCCCAGGCGAACGCCGCGGCCGGTTTGGCACCCGTGCCGCGATGGCTGACCGAACAGGGCATTTCCCTTGCAGGCAATGCGCCGACGATGGCGGCAAGTGCGATTCCGGTTGTCGGTCCGGCGGTCGGCTCGATCATGATGGGCGGCCAGGCGGCCGGTCAGCGCTCGTTTGAGCTGAATGAGCGCGGGATCGGTGCGCGGGAGTCGCTGACGCGAGGGTTGACCTCGGGTGCGATTGAGGCGGTTACTGAGAAGCTGCCGCTTGAGCAGATGAGTAAGATACTGCACTCCGGCGGCACAAATGCTGTGAAGAATATCCTTCGGCAGATGGGTTCCGAGGCAACAGAGGAAAGCGTAAGCTATTTCATGAACTACGTTGCGGATCTGGCGGCAAACGACCCGGACGCAAAGTTCAGCCTGCAGGAGCTTGCCCAGAGCGCCGCAGGCGGCGCGTTTGGCGGTTTGGTGTTTGGTGCGGCGGGCGCGTTGGGCGCTAAAACGGCTGACGAGGGCGCGACAAAGGCAGCGAATGCGTATGACTACGAGCGCAATCAGGTGCAGCAGCTTGTCCAGCTCGACAGTGAGCTGCAGGCGGCGCTTAAGCTGCCGGAAGGACCGATTCGGGAACGTGCGGTGCAGACCGCGAAGAACAAGATGGTAAACGCGCTGACCGATATGCAGCGGCAGAATGCTGCACGGTCGGCTGAGCTGACGGCAAACTATGACGCGGATCTGCAGAATCATCTTGATCTGCAGGAAAAGGCTGAGACAGCACATTACCTGCAGGAGCAGGAGAACCGGGCGCTCAATCAGCGTGCGGCCGCACAGGCGGTACAGCAGATGGACACGCAAGCGCAGAGCAACGTAACCGACCTGCAGAACCGGCTGAATAATGCCTGGACGGAGCTGCAGGAGCTCGATCAGGGAGACGGGCGGCTCTCGGTGGCCGAAATGCAGCGCCGTAATCAACTGACGGACGAAATCCGCCAGCTGAACGCACAGCTGAATGAGCAGGGAGTGCAGACCGGCGCTGTTATGCCGGAAATCCAGCAGAATGACATGATCCGCACGGCAGACCGCGGCAACGTGGGCGAGGTGCTGAGCCAGAATCCGGACGGCAGTTACAATGCTTTTTTCCGCAACAACGAGACCGGCGAGGAAGGTATTCACCGTGTCGAAGCCGAGAACGCACAGCGGATCGCAGAGCCGGGCACCTATGAGGTGGCAAGCGAACAGCAGCGCGCCGCCGCTGCCGAGGAAGCGCTGAGTCCGTCGCTCGACGACTCGGAATATCGGTTTGAGCAGAGCCAGAAGGAGCAGCCGCGTCCGCTCGGCAAATATGAGATGTACGGCAAGACGCCGCAGAAGGCTGCACAGGAGCTGCAGGAGCAGCTGAACAGTCAGCACTCGTTTGTCTATGAGGCGGACGAACAGGCGGCACGCCGTGAACAGAACAGCGAGTTGCGCGGGCAGTTTGAAATGGCACAGCCGGTACGGCAGCAACTGAAACGCTTCAAAGAAAAACATCCGTTATCGGCAAAGGATAACAGATTGCTGCAGGCGGCTATGATTAACGGTGCGACTGAATCGTTCACAAATTGTGATGATCCGGCGGCTGTTATGCACATGTACCAACTGCAGCAGGAAGAACAGCGTCTTATGCAGCCGCTGCAGGAGTATGCACAGGCTCGTCGTGAAGCGATGGCCTTAAATGCGGAAGAAATGGCGGATAAGATTGCTGAATTTGCCACAGACAAAAAGTTTGCGGCAGCATACAGCCGCGAAACAATGGAACGCAACAGTTATGATATTTTTGACAAAGCCCATCGTGCCGAGGCTGAACAGCTGAATGAAGCGTTCTTTAAGCCTGTACACAAGGATGTTGCAGATAAAACGAATTACGTTAATACACTTAGAGAACGCGTGGCAAAACTGAATCTTAACCAGCAGGAAAGTGCGCTTGTGCAAATGATGCTGGAAGGCGAGACGGGTGCGGCTGCGGACTATATCGCGGCAAAGAAAATCAAGGTAACGAGCAAGCTGCAGGAACGTGTTGCGAATGGCGTTGCTGAGTTCCGTGCCATCTACGATGATATGTACAATAGAATTTGTGATTCGTTGATTGAGAACGGCATGTGGGATTCTGTACCGGGTTACCTTAAGAATTATGCACCGCATTTCACCTTAGACAAACCGGATACTGCTTTGATGCGCGTGCGTTTTGCTCTCGGTCTTGGTAAAGACAGCAGTTTGAACCTTCCAACCGACCTTGCGGGCATTACGGACGATTTCAAGCCGGGCAAGAAGTGGTTCGGCAACCTTCTGCACCGTGAGGGTGAAATTACAGACTATGACGCGGTAGCCGGTTTTGATCGCTACGTTGAAACGGCGAGTGACGTTATTTTCCTGACGAACAGCGTGCAGAATCTGCGAGCACTTGAAGATGCGCTGCGGTACCGTCTATCGGACGAAGGCACAAAAGCCAAGATTAACGAGATTCGAAACAATCCAACGCTTGACGGACTTCAGCGACACCAGCAGATCGAGCAGGCATACGATCCCAATCAGGATAACGTTTCAAAACTGTATGCACAGAAGAAGCAGGGCATGGGCGGCTATGTTTCCAACCTGCACGAGTATATCAACAACCTTGCGGGCAAGAAGGCACGCGCAGACCGCGGATGGGAGGAAATGATCGGCCGCCAGATGTACACGGTGGCAAAGAACATTGAGGGACGTGTGGCGGCGAACATGATCGCAATGAACCCCGGCTCGTGGATCACGAACTTTATCCCAATCACGCAGGCGGGCGGCGAGGTGAGCACGGCAAACCTCATCAAAGCCATGCGCGACACGGTGAAAAGCGCTGTGAAGGATGATGGATTCACGGACGGCTCGGTTTTCCTGACCAACCGCGAGGGTACGCAGTTCCTTGACCGGACGCTGACGCGCAAAATCTCCGATATTGCCGGCATGCCGATGGAGGCGATCGACCACTTTACAAGCAACGTGGTAACGAGAGCGAAGTATTTGCAGAATATCCAGAACGGCATGGATGTGCAGGAGGCGTTCGACAATGCGGACACGTTTGCCGCCAATCTGATGGCAGACCGCTCCAAGGGCGCGCAGCCGACCGCGTTCAACAGCGTGAACCCTGTCCGCAAGGTTTTCACCATGTTTCAGCTTGAGGTGAACAACCAGCTTTCCTATCTGTTCAAGGACCTGCCGCGGGCTAAGCAGAGCGTGCCCAAGCTGGCGTGGGCGTACACGAAGGTATTTACCGGCGCGTACCTGTATAACGCGGTTTACCATCAGCTGACCGGCCGCGACTCGGCGTTTGACCCCATCAGCATGATTGGCGATGCGTTTGACCTTGACCCGCTGGAGCTGATCGCGGAGGCGTTCGGCCTGGGAGACGATGACGACAAGGACAAGAAGAAAAAGTCCGGCGTCGACATTGCACTCGACCTCGGTGAGAATATTGCTGAGCAGATTCCTTTTGTGGGCGGTTTGATTGGTGGTGGCCGTGTACCGCTCTTCTCGGCGGTTCCGGATGTCGGGAAACTTAAATCGGAGCATGAGAACGGTTACGACCCTAAGCGCATTGCGCTTGACGCAGGTAAGGGCCTTGCCAACTCGGCGGCGTACCTGCTGCTGCCTTTCGGCGGCGGTGCTGTCAAGAAGGCTCTGGAAGGTGCGGCCACGGTATACGCCGGCGGCAGCTACAGTCTGGACAAGAACGGCGAGAAGATCCTGCAGTTCCCGCAGTACGGCCAGAGCCCCCGCGACTGGGCACAGGCGATGCTGTTCGGCAAGTCGTCGCTCAAAACTGCGCAGGAGTGGGCCGACGATGATTACAACAGCCTGAATGCGGACGAGACGAAGGTATTCGAGGAGCTGCGGCAGCGTATGAGCTGGAACAAGGACGAGAACGGAAACACCATCGACAATTCCGAGGCGGTATTTGCGGCTATTAAGGCGATGAAGGCCACCACTGCGGATGCCAGGGAGAAATACGGCCGCGAGAATTACAAGGAGATTGCGGCGGCTTCTATCCGCAAAATGCTGCTTGCAAACAACGACCTTACGCCGATGCAGAAAAAGACGCTCGACCGCGAGCTGATTACAGCCGGTGATTCCGCAGACTACACCTCTCAGGATGCGTTTGATATTAGCCAGTATGTGCGCGAGAGCAGACAGGACGACGCGGCCGAGGCAATTAAGCACGGTATTTCGGTTGATGATTTCGTCAAGTGGGACAGCGTGATTGAGCAAACGCTTGCGGACAACTATGTTGACGCCAAGGACTACGAGGACGGCGAGAACAACCAGCTTTACGCGAAAAACGCTGTGATGCAGAACATCCTCGACGAGTATGCCAAGGACGGCGAACACACGGACGCGGAAAAGAACGCGTTTGCGGACTATGTGCTCGTTTCTGCCATGGGCGAAAGCGACAAGGAGCGTTGGGACGCAGTAAAGGGCACGGTAAATGCAACTGACTTTGTACAGTTTGCGGGCGACATGGCAACGTACAACAAGGAGTACAAAGGTTCCGGCATGAGCAAGAGCGATGCGATGCAGTCCATTCTCAATGGCTATGGCAATCTGTCCGACACGCAGAAGGACGCGCTGTTCGGCGCGTACAGCGACAGCGCTTCCGGCAATGCGTTCCATATATCCATATACGAGGACGCGATCAAGGACCGCAAGTTCTACAGCTACCTCAAGGACGCAGGCAAGAAGGAGCTGCGCTCACTGCTCAACAGCTACGAGCAGCATGTGGCGGACAACGACAAGCTGTCCGGCTGGGAGGCCAAGGCGGCAGTTGCCAAGGAGGCCGGTATTTCGCCGGGTGTTTATGCGCTGTACCAGATGGCGCTCAAGGCGGCAGACACGGACGGCAAGGGCGTAAGCCAGGCAAAGGCCAAGGCGGCCGTGGAATCCATTGACGGACTGACCCAGGCACAGAAGGCGTACCTCTGGCAAAGCTCGAACCGTAAATGGAAGAAGAACCCGTTCGGTTCAGCTACAGTTTCCAAGTACCAGTACGCGGGCGGCGAGTTCGCAAACCCGGTTGAGGGCGGCACGATCTCAAGTAAGTTCGGTCCCCGAGACACGTTCGCGACAAGCAACGGTGCCTCGTCCTCGCGTTGGCACAAGTCCATTGACATTGCCGCTCCTGCCGGTACGGCGATCAAGTCGGTTAAGGGTGGCAAGGTAACCGCAAACGGCTGGGTGAGCGGCTATGGTTGGACGATTGAAGTAACGCATGACAACGGCTATGTCAGCATGTATCACCACATGCAGAATCAGAGCAGCGTTGCGGTCGGCACGGAAGTAAAACAGGGGCAGACGATCGGCAATGTCGGCAGCACCGGCAATTCGACCGGTCCGCACCTTGATCTGACAATTACCAAGGACGGCACGCCGGTTGACCCTGCGTCGCTCATCGGCGATTACAAGAACGCAAAGACCGGGTATGTTTACGAGGGATCGCCGGTTTATACGCAGCTGTCCTCGGCGGCAAGCAAGAGCAAAAAGAGTTCCGGCGGGTCGAGGAAGTCGGGAGGAAGCAGTTCCGGCGGACTTAAGCAGCTTAAGGGACTTAGCGGACTGAAAGGATTGGGATTCTGATAAGAAAATGAGAAAGCGCCGTCGGTTGACGGCGCTTTTTTTGTCGTTTCGTAAACCTATAACATTTTATGTTTTGACTTCGAGCAGTTCATAGGTACGCTGCAGACGGTGGTTTATATCGGTAAGCTGCTTCTCGATATTCTGCAGTGCGATTTCTTCGCTTTTCGTGTCCAGAAGGGTAGGAGAGCTGAGTTCGATCTCGTGAAGAAATTCGCGGAGAGACTGCAGGACAAGGTTTTCCACATCTTCAAACAGACTGGAGACGGTAGAGCAGGACGGATTTTCACAGCCAAACCGGACTTTATCTTCGCGGCGGTATGGATGGCGAGACATCAGTTTACCGCATTGGTCGCAGTAGACCAGTCCGGCCAGCGGATTCATCTGCTGGTATTTGCGCGGTACACGCGGCGTAACGGTGTCTTTCATGCGCTGTTGGACGCTGTACCAGACGTCCCGCGGGATGATCGCTTTGTGTATTCCTTCGTACAGCTCACAGTTTTTATTGACCGGTCGCTTGGTTATCAATTTGCCTTTTTGCACGATTTTTGTGTTGACCTTCATGGCACTGGGGATAAAACCGGCATAGTGCGGGTTCTGCAGGATGGCACGGGTAGTCGCGGGCACCCATTTTTTATCGAGCGGTGTGCGGATCTTCATAGCGTTCAGTTCGTTCGCGATTTCGGAAAAGCCTTTTCCGGAAAGATACATATCGTAGATGGTGCGGATCACACCGGCCTGCGGCTCAACCGGTCGAAGGGACCAGCCGCGGCCGTCCAGTTTGTAGCGTTCATAGCCGTAAGGCGGACGTCCGGGAACGTAGTGGCCTTCTTTCTTGGAGGCTCTCGTTCCGGCCAGCTGACGGCGGCGGATCATTCTATACTCCTGACGCGACATGAACAGGCCGAACTCCATCCATTCCTCGTCCGCCTCCTGCGTGGGGTCGTAGGTTTTGGCGGGTGTTACGATGAGTGTGCCCGAAAACTTAAACGCTTGGGCGACGATGCCTTGATCGATCGTGTCGCCGCGGGCGAGTCGCGAGGTTTCGGTGACGAGGACGCCCTTCCAGCGGCCATCCTCCACCTCAGAGAGCAGCTGCTGCATGACGGGACGGTTTGCGATACGCTCACCGGAGACGATTTCGCGGTAGATCGCGCCGATGGGCAGGGCACGGGACTTGGCAAGCTCCATGAGGATATGCTCGTGCCGGGCGAGGGTGTCGCCTTCGCCGTGGGCCTCGGCTTCGAGGTCGGCACGGGATTTGCGTAAATACATGGCGTATTCCATTTGCATTGTATCACTTCCTTAGTTACCAGAGCCGATATGATTGAGCAGGAAGCAGAGGACAGCAGCCACAAACGGAACAACAGCATAGCTGAGAATGGTTTCGAGGCGGCCGGACAGCAGCTTGTTTGAGGATCGTGCAACGAGCGCTTCCCAGATACCGCTGATAATGAGCGCACAGAACAGCCCGAGGAAACCGCCTGCAAGTACGATTGCATAGGTCAGCAGGGCATCTCCGGCGCTCTGAATCGGACGGCTTGACAGGCAGTCGGTGGCGGTAATAACTGCCGCGCCTGCAAAGGCGGCAAAGTTTACTTTGCGGTGCTTGATACGCAGTTCTTCGGCGAGTGCATCCGCTTTATGCTTACGGCGCACAATCTCATCACGGGCAATCTCCAACGTGAGACCTTCCGGACGCTTGCGGCGGATATAGGAGCGCGCCCAGTCCTCTTTGCTGAGGCTGTTGGCGTACTGGAGGCGTTCTATATTATCAAACTCTACTTCATCCAGAAACAGACCGGCATTTTCAAATTCTTTTTGAATATCATATTTTTCCTGTTGCATATTGATAAAATCCCCCAAACTATGTTAAAATAGTGCTGGGGGATTTCATCCGTTCGGGGTGGGGTTCCTTTCGAGATAGTATTTCAAGTTCTTGCGTATCGTTTCTCTTATATCCATGGGGTTCACCTCCTTCCTATAAGTAAATTCTATCATGACTGATAGCGTATGTAAACATGTTGGTAAAGATAAAGTTTACAGAGGAGGTGCAAGTTATGAAAATCGCTGACAATATCCTTGCATATATCCGTGCAAACGGCATTCGGCAGAAGATTATTGTTGACAAGTGCGGTTGGTCTAAGCAAAAAGTTTACAGCATGCTCCACGGAATCAATCGAATTTCGGTTGAGGAATATGGCATGATCTGCAAGGCCCTCGGGGTACCGGTTGAGTTCTTCTACTTGTATAACAGTGAGGATAAGACAACCCCCGCCAGCAGCAGCTGACGGGGGTTGCGGGAAATTAGTTTGCTGCTGCAATGAGTGCATCTGAAATAGACTTTGCGAGTTCGTTCAGCGCACTGGTGTTAGCAGCACAGAGCCTGCCGAGCAGGCAGAAAGGAAGGGGTGAGGAGATGGAAAACGATCTCGACCTTGCATTCACGGCAATAGAAACAGCGGCGGTTCGCCTGCACGCAAACACACCGCTGTTTTCGGGAATGGCAGAACTTGCGGAATCGGACGAATGGTTCCGCAAGGAGCTTATTCGGGCTTTGCTCCTGTCGCTCGATCTGATTCGCCGAGAAGGTGCAGAGGTGGAGGAAACGCCTCTGTTGGCACGGGTTCGCCGCGCATATACATCAACGTGATCGCGGCACAGCATTTTTGACATTGTGTTCGGCCTTCCATAGCATCACAGCCGTTGCACATAGCAAAGGTTTTACCATCTTCGGTGACGGTGGTTTTGGTATAGACCGTGTGTTTCATCCACGGATGAAGCGGACATATCACCAGACAACTACGCTGAACAATTTTGCACATGAAAATACCTCCTTTCCTGCTTTTATTGTAGCGGATTGGAGAGGGAAAGACAAGGAGAGCGTGAAACGATGAAATTTGTTATCTCGAACAATGACTGCGACAAGGTATTAGAAAATGTCGCGGAAAAGACCGTTGCGCTGCTTGCGGACTGCGTGGAGCAGCTCGGCGAGCAGAACGCGAACGCCCCGCAGGCACAGGTAGCCAACACGGCACTGAAAATCGAAATGTGTTTGAAGATTTTGAAATTTGTCCGGGATTAAGGAGGACGCCATGAAAACAACATATGCAGAGGTTTGGGTAACGCTTGAAAAGCCTGCGGGCGGGCGCATGATGAAACAGTTTTTCTGTGCCAGCCGCGCTGACGCTATCGCAAAGGTGACTGAGTGGGCGGACAAAGCAATTAAGATTGAGGTGATCCCCAAGTGAAAACATACAACGAGTATCTCGGCATGAGCGCCGAGCAGCTGCTGGCTGACCCGGAAGCGCCGGAGAGCCTGCGGATCGCTGCCCGCATTGAGCTTGAGAAAGCACAAAAGTTCAATTTAGAGGCAGAAGCGGCGCGGACGGCAACAGACAAGCCGGTTTAAGCATAGGCTTTAGAAAGGGGTGGTTACGGTGGCAATCGTTAAAACATATCATTACCCGAACGGGACAGTCCATATTGATGACGACTGTTACCGTGACGTATCGCCGGATGAAATGAAGCGGCGCATTGAGCGCCTGCAGAAAACGGCGTGGGAATTACTGATGAATCAGGAACGGAGGAAGAAAGATGAAGGCAAGTAAGTTTATGATGAGCCTGTCGGCGGCGGTGTTCGGCGGCGTGATGTACATGCAAATTGCCGGTGCCTGCAGCCGCATGCAGGCGGCGGTGCTCGGAACGGCGATGCTGGTATGCATGGCAATCTGCTATGCGGATCTCTGCGCGGCAAAACGCCGCCGGGCGGCAGAGGAAGTCAAGGCCCGCAAGGCGGCCCGCGTCTCCATGGACAAGGCGGCGCACATTGCGTACCGCGCCGACCTGATGAGGCAGATCCGCTGATGGCCGACTGGAAGAAAAACCGGCAGAAGTTCCAGATGCCGCATGATCGGGTGGAACGCTGTATGCGGTACGTGAAGGCCGTCGAAAAAGCAAAGCGGAAGGCTGAGAAAGCCAAAAGGGCCGCAGCGCGACCGGAGCCTGCGCAAGGAACGGCCGAGTTCGAGGCGCTGCTGCTCGAACGATGGCAGGCTCGGCAGGAGGCTAAAAAACAGGAGGGCGGCCATGCAGAGATTCAGCGGATTGGAAATTAAACCGTATTCTCAGCTGACCGAGCTGCCGCGGGTGCGGATCGACAGGGTGCGCGTTGAGGTTCAGCGCACCCTGTTTGGCGAGGTGGAGTATCACCTTGTCGGAACCTACGGCGATGAGGGCAAGGCTTACCCGATCTGTCAGCCGTTTACCGAGCTGCCGGACGTATGGGAAAAGAAGAAAGAAATAGAAAGCGCCATTTTCAAGGCGCGGCAGGAGGAACAATATGCGAGAAAAAGAAAAGACGCGGGTTATTTGGAGACACCCGCAGGGCCGGTTTGAGATACAGGAGACCGAGCATTACAGTCTGTTTGACCACTGCACATATTACACGCGTGAATGCGTATTTACGCCGCAGGACGATGTGCGCGGGTTGTGCAGCGAGGTGCCGACAGGCATTTTTGTGCCGGAGGAAATCAAGCAGGATGGCCGCCGGCAGCCGCGCGTGACGGATGAGGAAAAACAGCGGCTTGCGAAAATGTATCAAGCAGGCATGCCCATTCGCGCTATCTCAAGGGAGACCGGACGGGCGTATGAGACGATCACAAACGTGCTGGAGGAGCTGGGCTGCCGGAAAAAGAAGCCGCACAAGTCGGTTCACTGGACGTACGAGGAATATCAGAAGGCGGTTGCTATGCGCAAGCGCGGCTATCTGTTCAAGGAGATCGGCGCGGCGCTCGGCAAGAGCAATCATGCCGTACAGAATAAGTTTGCGAGGGAGGGGTATTGATGCGTTTTACGGACAAGCAGTTAGATCATTTTCGTGAGGTCGCGAAAATGGTCGGGAGAAGGTCAGTACAGAGAGGTGACAAGCTGGCATGAAGAAGCGGAGAGGCAAGCCGGCCGGCATGAATTATGCCGATGTGCTGGCGCGCAAGCGGATGATCCGGCAGGCCGTGCAGGATGAGGTTATTCTGCACGAGGTGAATATCTCCATGCAGCGGCACTTATGGCTGACGGCGGTTGCGCTGCACGAGGCGTACGGCTTCTCGGAAAAGCGACTCGACAAGTTTTTCGACGCCTTTCAGGCGGCTGCGGATGAACTGCAGAAAATGATCGACGAGGTGGATCAGGATTATGCATACGAAAAGCTGCGGCTGAGAGCAGAGGATATTTCAAAACGGGAAATTACATTTTACGAGGATATGATGAAATGAATGTGAAAAGAGCGGCAAAGCTGATGCAGATCGCGAGCTATTACGGCGAGGAAAAGCAGGTCTGCAAGCTGATGGAGGAATTAGGCGAGGCCACGAGCGCGGCAAGCGAGGTGCTGATGCTGCTGAGCTATCACGAGCAGGGCGGCAAGAAGCGAGATTTGACGGCAAGGCTCGAGCACCTTGCCGGAGAACTGGCCGATGTGGTGAACGTGACCGAGCAGATTATCCAGCTGTTTGGACTGGAAACCGATTTTAAGGTGGCGCGGCACGCGGGAATTCAGAAAACACTTAAGCGGATCAGAGAGGAGGAACAGGCGAATGAGACACGAGATGAGCCTGCGCGGCGGAATCTTTAATGATGCTGTCGATTTATTCGATACGAAGCTGCGTGATGTTCTGAATACCCTGCTGCGGCAGGGCTTGAGCGAGGGCAGTGTAACACTCAAAGTCAACGTGGAACTTTGGAACGTGGGCGAGCAAGACGAGGATGGTATCTATCGCGAGACCAATAAGACCCATTTTGATTACAATGTTACCTCAGCCATTACGCAGAAAAACAAGTCTAACGGCGAGGTCAAGGAGATGCTCAAGCTGCGCTGCGTGGACGGCCAGCTCGAACTGCGCGATCTCGACGAGAACACGCTGTTTGATATTGTGGAGGGTGGTGTACAGGATGGAGCGCAACCCGACAGAGACGGCACACCTGGCTGATTCGCATTACAGCCGGTCGTTTGGACGGCCGCCGGATAATGAAATGCGTGAGTTTATCCGGAACGCTGCCGAGCACGGTTTGACAGCAGACGAGCTGATCAACTGCATGACGGCGGCTGTGGTTACTTACGGCTTCGGCGCGTATGAGCGAGATTACCGCAAGGTTTTCGTGAGCGAGGCGCGGAAGGTTTGGAAGATGAAAAACGGAAAAGAGAAAGCCAGCCCGTGAAGGGCTGGCTTTGAGGGTTAAGGTTTCGTTGTGATGCGGTGACCGAGACGGATTTCTTCTTCGGTCCAGCCTGCACGGCGGCGCTGGTAATCGCGCCGACGTTCTTTTTCATGCTGTGCGGATTTGATGGACTTTTCTTTTTTGCATTCTGCACACACACGGCTTTCCGAAACGTTCAAAAGTAATTTTCCACAATTTGTGCAAAAATGCAGATTTTTGGGCGGGTTCTCGGATGATTCTATCAGCTCTGCGTTGTGGAGAATAAGATCGCGAAAGCTGACTGCTTCATCTAAGGTCGGAAAATCTTTTTTCAGAAGGTACTTTTCGATTGTTACGCAATACTTCCCGGACGAACGCAAATAGATGTACTTTTCATCTATTTTGTTCTGGATATTTAGACGTTTGGCGTTGGCACAGCCGCACGAAACGACACTTTTGCTGTAAAAGTAGCTTGCACCGCGTTCGATCACTTTGCCGCAACGCTTGCACTTTGCAACGTAGTGCCGCGGGTCCGGCTGGGAGATAAATTCAAACGGTCCGCCCGGCCGCAGAAGCGGCGGAAGAACTTTCACAAGCTGAGAGGATTTATCGGCTGCGATTTGCTCCTCTGTCCAGCCGAGCTTATTACGGCGCTGGAAGTTGCGGGACTTAATGCGGATGCGCTCTTGTTTACATTCCGGGCAAAATCGCGCTTTGTTTTCGGCCGGAAACCGTTTGCCACATTGCTGACAAACGCGGTCGTAAACCCTCGAAACCAGCCAGCCGTGGCAGCGATAACGGCCGATAGAGGTTGCAAGGTCTTTTGCTTCGCGCTCGGCGGCGGCATCGTCACCGGGCGGCAGATCGAAAAGCTCGGGATTTTCGCGGCAGAAGTTGGACAGGTTACGGCAGATATATTCGTTTTTGCCGTCTGTCAGGAGGAAAGACCTTGCCCAGATATTCTGCTCGGTTTTTCCGGTCTGAGGCTTGGTAAGACGAGCTGCGACACGCTTTTGCGGTGACTGCTGCGCATCCTTTAGGGCACAGCCGCAAGAGGTTGTGTGACCGCTTACAAGGTTGCCGCCCTGCACGGTAGTATCTTTGCCGCAATCGCAATGACATAGATACATTGTGGCGTTGCGCTGCGGGTCGTATCCTTCGCGCTTTACTACAGTCAGCCGCCCGAAACGGTCACCGGGAAGGATGACGCGCGTTTCGGTGCGTTTGCCTGCGGCGATCTCTTCTTCCGTCCAACCTGCCTTGCGGCGTGACCAGTTAAGCTGGTACACTTTGCGGCAATCCGGGCAGCGTTTAGCAGATGTTGCACCTGCAAAGGGTTTGCCGCAGTCAACGCAGATGTGCATGGCTTGCGGCGTGCTTGCAAGCGATTGATCACGGTATGCGATAGCCTCGGCAAGCGTGGGGAATGTGCCGTCTATTCCTAAACGCGGGATGTGGACGCGATATTTCCCGCGGCTTGGATAGATATATTTTTGATCTGCCATGTTTAAGCCCTCGTATACAGACCGGCGGCCTGCAGGAGAGCGAGCCGGACATATTCCGGGCACTTGCTTGCACCGGATTCCCAGTTTTCCAGCGTGCGGACCGGCACGAGGAAACGAGCGCTGAACGCCGGACGGGACAGACCGAGCGCCTGCCGCATATCCTTGATGGATGTATGCACTGCGGTCCAGAGCGCGTCAAGTTCGCGGAGACGATCTGCGGGAACCGGCGAGCCCTCCGGGTCATCCCAGATAGCAGAGAGCGCCGAATCGGAAACAAATACGGCACGATCGGGAGAGGTTGAAGCCTCTCCCCACAGGATGCTGAATTGATGATCGGTCATGGTGTTAGTCCTCCTTATGCGATGATTGCAATAACTTCGGGGTCACGGATGATGTATTCGCCCTCGTCCTCGCCGTACTCGTAAGCGTTGCCGGCGATTACAGCGCAATGCTCGCCGTAATAATCAGGGTTACGATCAACCAGCTTGACAGAGCAAACGCAAATACCGGGAAGGTCTTCGCCGGTGTCGTCTCCGTTGTCCCAAATGTGGGAAACGTGGTCGATAGAGCCGAGCTCAAAGGGTACATCCTGAGAGCGGAAACCGATTGCTGCGTAGTCAAAATCATATTCTTCTGCGATTTCCTTAATCTTGTTGATCTGTTCAGCGTTCAGTTTCATGATGATCGTTCCTTTCGTTCTGTCGTTTTTCTCTTTTCTATGGTCTTATTATACCACTAAATTGGTGGTGTGTCAACGGAAAACCACTAAATTGGTGGTGTAAAGATTGGGCAGAAATTTGTGTAATTTGTATATGGTCCGCTGCGGGCGCATGAGCCGGACGGGTCGAACTCTTTTTCTCTATAAAACCAATTCAGCGCGGCAGCTGGCAGTGACAGGGTTAAAACCCTCGACCAAGGACCGTAATGCTTGCATAGGTCCGCAGTTGTCGAATGAGCGTTAAAGGTGATTTATGATTTATCAAAAACAGGAGTGCAATGGTGCGCTCTATCAGATGTGCCTTTATTCCATGGGCACGATGCCGGGCATGTCGCCCAGGCAGAGGGCGGGCAGACGGCGGACAACCGAGAAGGCCAAGCAGGAGATCAACCGGCGGCAGCGCAAGTGGCGGCTGATGCAGCTCATCAACGCGAATTTTGTGAGCGGTCGGGATCTGTTTGTGTGCCTGACGTATGCGCCGGAGGCTTCCAGGGCGCGTGCTTTGGAGAAATTCCATGCGAAGATGAAAAAGTCGTATGCGAAGATTGGCCTTACCTACAAATACATAGCGGTAACGGAAGAACATGACATGGACGGCGAGCCGGTACGGCTGCACCACCACCTGATCCTCAGCGGTGCGCACGGCGTGCAGCTGGCCGAGGTGGTGCGTGAGTGCTGGCCGTATGGTCTGGCTGATGTGCGCACGCTGCGCGAGGGCGCGGACTTTTTCGAGGATACGGCAATCTATCTACTCAAGGAGGACGCGCACAAGGGCAAGGGCGCGCGCCGGTACTCCACCAGCCGCAATCTTACCCCGCCCGCAGAGCCGGTACGGCTGCGTTTGGGCGAGGAAGAAGAAGCGGAAGTGCCGCCCGGCGTGAAAATCATCGAGCATGTGCAGAACGCGAACGAGTTCGGTCGGTATGAGGTTATGGTCGGCCGGATTTACGATCACGCCGCGTTCGGCGCGTGGTGGCAGATACAGCGGCGCAAGGCTGCTCCCGATCCGTGGGAACGCCTGCGCAGGAGACGGCAAAGAAAAGTTTAGATATCGGCGGCCGGGTCCGCCTGACAGCCTTGTAAGGGGTCTAACAATTCCCCCACGGTTTGTCGGAGAGGTTCGGACGAATGAATACAGAACGTAATCACATTACTGTTTGTACTCTCTCAAAGGACGGAGCGCGCGGAAGCGCGTAACGGTGACGAGCGCAAGGCGGAAGGCCGATGCGGCAGGAGGTGTATCTGGTGACAAAAGACAGATTGCGGCAGATTGAAAGTCTGGTCTGTGAACTGGAAGAAGAAAGAGAACGGTTTGCGCGGGAGGCTCGGCACCACAAGCGGATCGAGGAGACTTACGGCGTCGGCTGTCTGTTTGGCCGGGATGCACTGGACGCGGCACGGGATCGGCTGCAGGCCATTGAGGCCGAGTGCCAGGATGAGCGCGACACGGTGCGGCAGTGGATCGACAACGTTTCAGACTCCATGACGCGGCGCGCCCTGCGGCTGCGGTATCTGGACGGCAAAAGCTGGAGCGAGTGCGCCCGGCGTATGGGGTATGCCGATGAGAGCGGGCCGCGCAAGCTCGTGGAGCGATACCTGCGGATTGGGTGACGCGCATGCACCCCGTCCGCTTTGCTGTGCCCTGCGGTGTAAAAATAGGGCATGCCTCAACGTGCAGGAGCGGAAAAACGGCGTAAACGTAAAAATAAAGTCGGTTTTGCGTTATATTTACAAGTGTAAAGGCAAGTCAAGAATGTAAACTTTACAAACTATCAACAGGAGTGTGGACAAAATGAAAATTGGCTATGTGCGAGTGTCAACGGTCGAGCAGAACGAGGCGCGGCAGGTGGAGGCGTTGCAGAAACACGATATCGAGCGTTGGTACATTGAGAAGATCAGCGGCAAAAATCTGGATCGCCCCAAGCTGCAGGAGATGCTCGACTTTGCGCGTGAGGGCGATACCGTGTATGTGCTCGACTGGTCGCGTATCAGCCGCAGTACGAAGGACCTGCTGGAACTGGTTGATCGGCTCGGTGCGAAGGGCGTGCACCTGTACAGCCTGAAAGAAAACTTTGACACCTCGACACCGCACGGACGTATGGTTCTGACCATCCTCGGCGCGATCAACGAATTTGAACGAGCAAACATGCTCGAACGCCAGAGGGAAGGTGTTGCGATTGCCAAGCGGGAGGGCAAGTACAAGGGACGGAAAAAGACGGAGATTGACGATGTTGCCGGTGCATATCATGACTGGGTAACACGGCACAAGAGCAAGGCAACGATCGCACGGGAGCATGGTATCAGCAGGCCGACACTGGATCGGCTGCTGAAAGAGTACGAGCGGGAGGTTGTTGCGAAATCGAATAGCTGAAAACACAAGCGCTTAGGCGGGCTGTATGGCTCGGCTGAGCGCTTTTTTTGCTGTCAGAACAAAGTTGTCCGTTTTGTCCGATTTTCCCGATTATACTTGTATTCAGCAAAGACAGACACGCGCGGGAGGTGATTGGATGCAGCAGCGCGGGAGTAAGTATGACCAGAAGTTCAAAGAGGAGGCGCTTGCGCTCGTGGCGAGCGGCGTCTCGATCACAAATGCCGCCTGCCGGCTGCGCATTCCGAAATCGACGCTCGCGGACTGGGTGCACACCCAGAACGAGGGAGACGAGGACGGTATTGCCGCAAGACGCGAGATCCGCCGCACGCAGATCAAGCGGTGCAACAAGGTCGTGGACGATGTTGTTCGTTCTCTCGGCCGCAAGGCTGCCGCGACGCTCAGCGAGATGAAAGATCTGGACGAAGGGCTTGCGATTGTCCGCAAGGCTGCGAAGGACGGTTGTATCTCGTTGGATCCGGCTCAGGTCGAGCTGCTCGGCAAGATCGTGACGAACTACACCGGCACCACTCTGCGCGAGCTGTCCGGCACGCTCAAGGATATGATGGAACGACAGGAAGCGCTTGAGGCGCATTTGAACGAGGGCGAGAGCGCAGGCGCGCAGATCACGTTCGCGTCTCCGGATGAGGAGGCGTTTGCAGAATGAATCGGCTGACGTTTTCCAGTCCGTACCCCAAACAGAAGGATTTTCTGCTGAGCCGGGCGCGGTATATCGCTTACGGCGGTGCGCGAGGCGGCGGTAAGAGCTACGTCGCACGCATGAAGGCCGAGTTGCTCTGCCTGCGCTATGACGGCATTCAGGTGCTTTTCATGCGAAGAACGTACCCGGAGCTGAAAGAAAACCACCTGCTGCCTGCGATGCGTGAGCTGCACGGCGTTGCGAAGTACAACGGCACGGACAAGGCGTTTATCTTTCCCAACGGGGCGCGGCTCAAGTTCGGTTACTGCCGGCATGACAGCGACCTGCTGCAGTATCAGGGTCAGGCGTATGACGTTATCTTTCTGGAGGAGTGCACGCAGTTCCCTGAGAACGTGTTTACCACGATGACGGAATCCAACCGTTCTTCCGGTCTGATGGCGGAGCACTTTCCGCCGCGGATGTACTTTACCTGCAACCCTGGCGGCGTTGGGCATGCCTGGTTCAAGCGGCTGTTTATCGACCGGGAGTACAAAAAGACCGAGAAGCCGGAACACTACGTCTTTATTCAGGCGAATGTGTACGACAACAAGGCGCTGATGCACAACAGCCCGGATTATGTGAACGCGCTCGAGAATCTGCCCGAGGACCGCAAGCGGGCGATGCTGTACGGTGACTGGGATGTTTTCGAGGGACAATATTTCCCCGAGTTCCGGCGCGAGACGCACGTCTGCGAGGCGTTCCCGATACCCGACCACTGGACGCGGTACAAGGCGCTTGACTACGGCTTTGATATGCTGGCTGTCGGCTGGTTTGCTGTGGATGAGAACGGCACCGCGTATCTGTACAAGGAATACTGTGAGGGCAAGGATTTAGGTGAAGGTCACGACGGACTGATTTTGTCGGACGCGGCTAACGCCATACTGGAACGCTCGGACGAGTTGGAACGCGATGCGATCACCTTTGCGCCGCCTGACCTCTGGAACCGGAGACAGGACACCGGACGCAGCGCGGCAGACCGCTTTGCGGAGTGCGGTGTGTTTATGGAGAAAGCAAAGAACGACCGCGTGCTCGGCTGGCTCGACCTCAAGGAATACTTGAAGGTACGCAGGGACACCGGCAAGCCGAGTTTGATGATCTTCCCGAACTGCACGCAGACCATCAAGAGTTTGCCGATGCTGCTGCACGACGAGATGCACCCGGACGATGTGGCAAACGATCCGCACGAGTACACGCACCCGGCGGACATGCTGCGGTACTTTGTGGCAGGCCGTCCGATCGCGGCGAGTGAGCCGAAGGAGTTTAACGAACTGACAACCGAGGAGGAAATGGGAAATGTATTTAGCTATTAGTGCCGTTGCAGCGATGTGTGCCGCTCTGGCGGCTGTGCAGACCCGAAACGCCAAGCGTTTGGGCGCGGATCTGCGTAAGAAAACCATGGAGGCGGAATCTTTTCAGCTTGCCTCGCAGGCAAACGAGCAGCGGCTCGGAGCGGAAAAACTGGTGCATGCACAGCTTGTGGAGCGCTGCACCAAGGTTGAGCAGGCCCTGCGAGAGAGTGAGGACACGGCCTGCCGTCTGCGGCAGGAACTGCAGACCGAGCGCAAAGCCGCGAAGAAGCTGCAGGAAGAACTCGACTCCACCAAGGATGCACACGACGCGGCAATCAGCGCGATGTGGAGCGCCCGCAACGAGGTTGATAATCTCAAGCAGGAGCGCCGCAAGCTGAATGAGGCGCTCATCACCGAGCGGGAGACCGCAGAGCACTGGAAAGAGGAATTCCTCAAGGAACAGGCTTACAGGCTGAGTGCCGAGGGCCGCATTATGCGTGAGGTGAACAATCTGCTCCGCTATGACGGCACCGCCCACGGGCAGGAGGAATTAAGCGATGAATGAGCAGAAAACCACGCTCACGGCTGACAGGGTGCAAGCCGAGTACGAAAAGGGCGTGCAGTACAACACAGGCCTCGGCCTGTACGAGGACGTCAAGCAGTGCGAGAACTTTGTGGAAGGGAAGCAGTGGGAAGGACTCAAGAGCAAGAACCTGCGTCCGATCACGATGAACGTGCTCGACCCGATCGTGCATTACAAGGTGGCGCAGATCGTCTCGAACGATGTGGATCAGGAGGTTGAGCCGTTCCTTCCGGATGAGCAGGCCGAGTATGCGGCGAAAATCCTTGAGCAGAGCATTGACCGCGTGGTGGAGCGTACCAAGCTGAAAAGTAAGCACCACATGGTCTTGCGTGACGCCTGCGTGGATGGTGACGCGGCGCTGTATTTTTACTTTGACGCAAGCAAGGCCTCCGGCCTCGGCGGTGTGCAGGGTGAAATCTGCGCCGAGCAGGTCATGAACACCAACGTGATTTTCGGCAATCCGGCGAACAGCAATGTGCAGGAGCAGCCGTACCTTATTATTGTGCGCCGCAGACCGGTCTCTGAAATCCGCAAGGACGCGAAGCGGCTCGGCTGTGCCGAGTGGGAGACCATTGAGGGCGAGTCCGACGGACTGTACAAGGGCGATGACGAGCAGAACAACAGCGACAGTCTCGGCAACGAGCTTGTGCGGTTCTGGAAGTCCGAGGACGGCCGCGTGCACTACTGCCGCTCCTGCGGGCGCGTGATGATCGAGCAGGATGTGGCGACGGAAATGACACTCTATCCCGTCGCGTACATGAGCTGGAAGCCGCGGAAGAACTGCTATCACGGCGTGATGGAGATCAAACCGCTCATCAACACGCAGATTGAGATCAACAAGCAATGGACGGCACTTGCGCTCATGCTGCGCAACAACGCGATGCCGAAACTTGTTTACAACCGGAACAAGTTCCCCAAGGGTTGGGACCCGGACGCGACGTCTATCGGCGTCACCGGAGATGTGAAGGACGCGCTGACCGGCGTTGCGGGCTCGATGCCCATTCCCACCGAGGCAACCGGTATTACGTCCAGCATGACGGACGCACTGAAAAATGTTGCCGGTGCGAATGATGCCGCGCTCGGCAACGTAAAGAATCCGGAGAATAGCAGTGCAATCGTAGCGGTGCAGACCGCGAACGCTGCGCCGCTTGTGCTGACCAAGATCGCATATTACCAGTTTGTCGAGGACTACGAGCGGGTACTCATCGACATGATGCATGCCTATTACGGCATGCGTCAGGTCAAGATCACGGACGAGGCGACAGACCCGGAAACCGGTGACACGCAGGAGCAGACCCGCGTGGAGATGTTTGACTTCGGCACGCTCTCGGTCGAGGCCCTCGACCTAAATATCCATATCGGCGAGGCGAGCTACTGGAGCCGCATTTTGCAGATCTCGACGCTCAACAACCTGCAGACGGCGGGTGTTATGCCGAATATGGTTGAGTTCCTCAGCCGCATGCCGGAAGGCTCGGTTAAGGATCAGGAAGGACTGGTCGAGGCTGCAAAGAGAGTGCAGCAGCAGGCCAGCATGCAGCAGGCATTACAGCAGGGAGGTTTGACAAATGGATAACAACAATGAGAGCAAGGCGGAACGCTTTGTAAGACTGGCAGAGCCGCGCGTTTCCCGCGCGTGCAAGGCAATTAGCCTGATCGGACATCTCTCGGCAAGCTCGTATGAGTACACCGAGAAGCAGGTTGAGAGCATGTTTGAGGCGCTTCAGAACGAGCTGAACACCCAGAAGGCGAAGTTTACCAAGGGGACGGACCGGAAGTTTCGGTTTTAAGAAGGGAGATACGGCATGAAAACCTTTGAAGATTTGGCACTGAAAGATGTAGCATCTCTGACGGAGAGCACTGACTATAAGGATCGTTTCCTTGGTGAATTTCTGGAAACAAAGATCCGCTATAATAAGCTGCACAAGATGCTTATTAAAGCAGAAGCTCACAATCTGGATTTTACGCCGGACTGTCCGCTTAATGTGCTGATCGCACAGATTCATCACATGGGTAATTATCTGCACGCGATGGAAGTTCGTGCAGAGTACGAGGGGATTGACCTCGGCTTCTGCATTAAGAGGATTTTACGTGATTTGGAGCGTGCTGAGAGCGGCTGTTGCGTGCAAACAGAGGACCTCACGAGATAGTAACACCCCTAAGCCGTGGACTGAAAAAATAGGAGATACGATATGAAAAAGTTGTTTATTTCTCAGCCGATGAAGGACAAGACAAACGATGAGATTGAACGCGCGCGTGAGCGTGCTATCCGCGAAGCGACTGAATATATTGGTGAGCCTGTCGAAATCATCGACTCCTTTTTTAAGGATGCACCGCACGACGCAAAGCCACTTTGGTTTCTGGCTGAGTCTATCCGGCTTATGGCAGATGCGGATCTCGTTTATTTCGCTAAGGGTTGGAAGGACGCACGCGGCTGCATGATTGAGCGCGAATGCGCTGTGCAGTACGGCGTTCCGATTCTCGAACCTGATTATTGATTTTTCTGTTCCGGCGTTCGGACGGGCGGGAGCTGACCTCACCCGCCCATTGATTCCCCTTATTTCTTTCGATGGCGGGCACCCTCGTTCGGGTCGAGGGCGTCCGTCCGAGCGCCGGAATACAACTGAGTCCGAGACTGTGACGGGCAGTAATGCCCAACGACCGAGCCTGCTTTACCCAGGGAACGGCCATACCTATTTTCTCCTTTCTATTGTATGGCGGCGGCAAGGTTTCTGAGTTCATTTTTTCCTTGCCTGCCCGTCAGAGTCTCGGACACGATCTCTTTTCCTGCACTGCGGCGGGCGTGGGCGTTTTTGCCATATCACCCTCGTCCGGGTTCACCTCTTTTGATGTAGCGTTATGAAAACGGGTGGGTGCACTGCTTACGGAACGGCGGTGCGTCCGCCGGAGTGCAGGAACGCACGATAAACACACGATAAACACACGGCAATGAGACGAAAGTCTTTTGCATATAGGAGGATTGTCTAAATGGATTGGAAGACCAGCAATCACATGGACGGAAGCGAGATTCGCGGGGGTATCGGTTTACAGTATTTTGCCGAGGACGGCAATACATCCGACACCGGCGCGGACATGGACGGCTTTGACGAGAGCGAATTTCTCGCCGCCCTCGAAGGCAGTGACGCGGAAGACCAGCGCGGCACGAACGAGGGAAACGAGGAAAACGTGCAGGACGGTGCGGAAGACCAGCGCGCCGAAGAGCAGCCCGAGGAGCCGGAGAATCAGCCGTCGGAGGACGGCGAAGCACCGCCGGAAACGGTGGAACAGCCGGTACAGACCGTGCCGCTCGTCTACAACGGACAGCAGATCCTGCTGCCGGCAGACGCAGTGCAGGCGCTGACCGGTGCACTCGGCGCGAATCCGGTCGAATTGCTCCAGAAGGGCATGAATTATGACCGTAAGGCCGAGCGGGAAATGCGCGTACTGGATCAGTACGCTGAGGCCGCTGGCATGAACCGGCAGCAGTACCTGGAACAGCTGGAGGGCGCACGCAATGAGCAGCTGCTCTCGGCTGAAATCGAGAAGTGCCGCGCGGAGTTTCCGGAAACCCCGGATGCGGCGCTTAAAGCAATCGCCGAGGGCCGCATGGCTTCCCAGCGTGCAGCCGCGGCACAGGCCGCCGAACAGCAGCGGGCGGAGCTTACCGCCATGCAGCAGCGCATTGATCAGACTGTTGAACAGGCACGAGAAGAAGCCAGCATCAAGGCGTGGGACGAATACGAGACACTCGCAGACGTACACAAGCCGGAGGACATTCCGCCGCGTGTGATGGAACTCGTGAACAGCGAGGGCATGACTCCCGTCGCCGCGCACTGGCGCTATCAGGCTGAACAGAATCAGCAGGCGGTCAGGATCGCAGAGAAGAATCAGACAAACAGACAGACAAGCCCCGGCAGTGTGGCAGGAAATGAGAGTGACACCTCTGATCCGTTCCTGCGCGGACTGTTGGGACTGTGAAGCTAAAAGGAGTGACAACACTTTATGGCAATCAATCTTACGACTAAATATGCCTCTACTATTGAGAAACTGTATACCCACACCTCGTTCCTGCGCGCTCACTGCAAGGCGAACGTGGAGATGACCGGCGCGAAAACCTGCCGCGTATATATGCTGAACACCACCCCTGTTGTGGACTACACCCGCAACGGCAACAGCCGATACGGCGAGGTGAAGGACGTACAGGACACCGTTGTTGAGTACATGATGACTCAGGACAAGTCCTTTACCGGCGTTGTTGACAAGGGCGATGAGAGCGAGCAGGCTATCAGCAACAAGAGCGGCCAGTGGCTGCGTCAGCAGATTGCAGAGCAGTGCGTGCCGACCGGTGACAAGTACGGCTTTGCGCGTATTGCAAAGCTCGGCCACATTGCAGGCGTAACCGCAGAGCCGACTAAGAGCACCATTGTTACCATGGTCTACGACGCGGCAACCTACATGGACGAGCACCTCGTACCGGAAAACGGCCGCGTACTGTTTGTACGCGCTAAGGATTACCCAAAGATTATCCTGTCTGACGAGTGGCACGGCCTGGATTCGCTGGCTGGCAAGCAGCTGCCGACCGGCACGGTTGGCCAGATCGCGGGCTTTACCGTAGTCAAGGTGCCGAGCAATATGTTCCCGACCGACGTTTACATGGTTGCGGCGCAGGAATCCGCGCTGGCGTTCCCGTACCGTATCAATGACACCAAGATTCATCAGGACCCGCCCGGCATTTCCGGTGCGCTGATCGAAGGCCGCCAGACCTACGACCTGTTTGTACTGGCCAGCAAGGCGGACGCCGTTGTGGTTATCGGCAAGGATGGCAGCAAGCAGGAGTGCACCGTAGCGATTGCTTCGCACAGTGCGACCGTTACGGCGGCAGGTGCGGACGAAATCTGGTACACGCTGGACGGCTCGGATCCGCGCTTCTCGGCAAACCGCAAGACGGTTGCCAACGCCGGCACGGTTGCCACCAAGGCGGGCGAGACCATCCGCGTGGTTGCGTTCGGCAAGGGCGGCAAGCTGACCTCGGATATTGCGGAGGCTACCGATAAGTAAAGACCCAGGAGGGCGGGCGGCTGCCCGCCCTCTGTTTGTTAGGAGGTGAGAGCGTGGCGACGACTATTAAACGCATTTACACGCTGGCACTAGCGAAAATCATTGAAGCGCCCGGAACGGACGTTGACTTTGACAGCTACTCGCCGACACTGCTTGACAGCCTGCTTGTGGAGGCGTTGCCGTACGAGAACGCCATCCGCGCACAGCGCGGTGACGCGGAACTGACAAGCACGCCGGAAGTCACGGCGATTGACAGCACGGCGCTCGACTGGGACGACCGGATCACGCGCGTGGCGCTGCCGTGGGGACTGGCTGCGGCACTGCTGTTCGACGATGAGAACCGCAAGGCGGAAAGCGTGATGTTCCGGAATGAGTTTGTTTCGGCACTCGAGGACGCTGCGCCTGCTGTGCCGGATTACGGGGAGGAGTAAGACATGCCGCGTAAGGTTACGGTGCCGGATTTCACGGAATCCGAGGAAGGCACCAAGCATTATAAGCGCTTTAAGGGTTTGGACTACTCCACAGATGAGACCCAGATCGACGATGGACGCTCGCCGCGTGCGGTGAACGTGATCGCAGACGAGGGCGGTTTCCCGGAACGGCGCTATGGATGGCGCACGCTGCTGCGGTTTACCGATGCGGACGGCAAGGCTGTTCCTGTCGCCGGTATTTTTCCCTATGAGAACGACAATGACGACGAAAACCTGACGCTCATCGTCCATGCGGGGAGCAAGCTGTATGCCGTAAAGCTTGATGCTGACTACAAGGAAGTAAAGGACAGCCGCAAGGAGCTGCTGGACAAGCTGAACAGCGGCGGCCGCAGCCAGGGCTTTTACATGCACGGCAAGCTGTTTATCCTGACCGGCGAGCACTATGTTGTTTATGACGGCAAAACCGCCGTACACGCGACAGACGACAACGCCTATTGTCCGCTGACCAGCTATCAGCGCAAGGCGGCAGGCGGCGGCGAGACCTACGAAAACGTTAATATGCTGTGCAAGTGGCGCAAGAACCGCTTTATCGGAGACGGCACAAGCACGACCTATCAGCTGGACGTGACCGGCATTGACAAGGACTGCACGCCGACAGCGGCCTATCTCAACGGCAGCGCAATCCCCGTGAAAAGCTATGACGCGGAAAAAGGCACGGTGACGTTTGAGACCGCACCGAGCGCACCGGAGAACGCCGGTATCTCTAATTTTGAGGTGAAGTTTGCCAAGACCACCGAGGACCGGAAGAAGATCCTCGGCTGCACCATCTTTGCCATTTACGGCATGGACGGCAGCAGCAACCGCGTTTTTATTTCCGGCAACAAGGAGCACGCGGCTATGGAATGGTTTTCCGGCCTGTCTGATCCGACATATTTCCCGGATATCAATTACAGCGTGGTGGGATCAAGTGATTTTCCCATCATGTGCTATCTCAAGGCGCAGGGCGAGCTGCTGCTCATCAAGAAGGACAACCGGCAGGAGGGCACGATCTGGCACCACTCGGGAGCAATGCTGAACGATGTGGCAACCTTTCCGCTGAAAGAGGGCGTGCCCGGATACGGTGCGATTGCAAAGTATTCCTCGGCAAACCTGAATGATGATCCTCTGTATCTCAGTCCGCGCGGCGTATATGCGCCGACTACGACGTATTACAACAACATGCAGGTGCGGCAGTTATTCTGCCGGTCGAGGCGTGTCAACCCCAAGCTGTGCAAGGAGCGAAGACTTGCGGACGCTGTAGCCGCCTGCTGGCGCGGCTGGTATGTGCTTGTGATCGACGGCTGCGCGTATGTGGCAGACGGCAATCAGGACAAAAGCGACAACGGCTATGAATGGTACTTCTGGACGAATGTGCCGGCAAAGGTGCTCTGCTCGCACGAACAGGCGCTGTATTTCGGCACTGAGGACGGCAGAGTTTGCCGGTTTAATGACGATCTTGTAGATGAGAACAATGATATTATGATGAACGCGTTCTCGGACGACGGCGCGGCCATTCACACCGAGTGGGCTACCAAGCTGGACACGATGAACTCGCCGATGATTCTGAAAACCATGCCCAAACGCGGCAGCGGCGTACACCTCAAGGCGTACACGCGCAGTGCGGTTGAGATTTGGGTAAGACTCGAAACCGACCACGGAACGCTGATGAAGCGCGTGACAGCGGATCGGCTGAATTTTCACTACATCGGGTTTGAACGTTTTCCGTTCGGGACGGTGGTCAACTCCATTATCCCGTTTCTGTTCAAGCGCAAGGGCTGGAAGGCGATTCAGGTCATTCTGCAGTCCGACACGGTGGACGAGGGCTTTGGTGTACACGAGGTTGTCATTCGGTACTTTGTCGCAAAGTACGCAAAGAGACAGTGAGGTGAGGACATGACGTTTGATGAAAGCAAAATTTCAGCCGAAAAGGCGGCAGAGACCGGCGTGCAGAGCCAGCCGGACGCGCTGACCGGCTCGGCTGAGGAAAACAAGAAGGTTTTCGATCTGCTGCCGCTGCTTATTATCGAGAGGCTTAACAAGCTGATCGAGAGCCTGCAGGCCGCAAACAGCGCCGGACAGATCGGCGCCGATGCGTTTACCAACGTGACCGGCGGCACGGTGCAGGAGCAGCTGCAGAGTATCCAGAAGAACCTTGAGGACTACCGCAGAGATGTAAAGGAGAACGGCGCGGAAAACGTCGGCATGACGCCATTTGACGGCGTGAACGCAAACACCGTGCAGGCCGCGCTCGAACAGCTGCAGGCAAACCTTGTGCGGTATATCAATGCTGTAAAATCCGCCGAGGGCGCGGGCAGGGTCGGCATTACGCCGTTCAAGGGCGTGACGAGCGGGACCGTGCAGGCTGCGCTTGAGGAAATCCGCAGACAGATCGACGATGTAACGGCGGGCGTTATCCCGGACTACGGCGTCACCACCATCAAGCTGGCGCTGCAGGCCGTGACGGCGGACAGGCTGGCGCAGGATGTGCTTGATATGATCGAGGCCGCAGAGCCGGCACGCAGCACCAATGAGCTGGACGATTACACAATGGAGACCGGCCGCTTTATCAATGCCGGTGCGGGCTGGAACACGTTCAAGTTCCGCCATCCGTTTGAGGGCGTGCCGGTATTGACGGTGACGCCGAAGGAATTCAGCGGTTTTTGCGAGATTAAGAGCGTGACTGCGGAAGGATTCCTCTATTGCCTGCGTCAGCCGAGTTTGCAGGGCGGCAGTGCGACGAAGGGCACGGTGACAACGGCTACCGGCTATATCGGCTCGGGCACCGGCTCGTCACCCAGTCACAGTCAGATCACCTATGTTTCCGGTGTGACGCTGCCGCAGGTCGTTCTGCCGACGCTCGGCACGATTACAACGGCAGAGAAGATCGAAATGGATTATATCGCTATTGAGTTTGGAGGTGACGAGTAATGATCAAGAAGATTCAGCAGGATTTCAGCTATTACTCGCATGAGTTTAAGGATAACTACCGAAAAGGCGTACACCGCCTGCGCACTATCCTTGCCAGCAGGGCACAGGCACAGGCGTTTGTGAGCAATGCAGGCGGCGTTGCTGTCGTGCTCGGCTACGAGCCGGAAACACCGGACAAGAACGCACAGGAGCTGTATGCGCTGCTTGCTGCCTCGCCGTATATCGACGATGCGGTACAGACGTTTCTCGGAAGCATTTACGAGGCAGGCGCGGAAAGCCAGGACGCGATGTATTCGGACAGCGCCCGCTGTCTGGAAATCCTGCACGATCCGGTTATGTCTCGCGCCGCAGGTGCCGGCACGGTAAGCGCCGGAAAATGGATTGCAGCTCTGGCGGGACAGAGCTGTGCTGCCTACACGGACATTGCGGCTGTTGCCGCAAGCGAAACCGCGATGACTGCCGTGGCTGCGAGTGAGACTGCAATGGCGGCTGTCGTCAGGAACGCGACGGCACTTAATGCTGTTGTAACTTCTCAGGTTGCACTCAACGCTGTTGCCGCAAGCGAGACTGCGATGGCAGCTGTCATCGGCAACGCAACGGCGCTCAATGTGGTTGCAACCTCTCAGGCTGCGATGAACGCGGTAGCTGCAAGCGAAACTGCTATGACGGCGGTCATTGCAAACACCGCAGCGTTCAATACGGTGGTGACTTCTCATGTAGCGATGAACGCGGTAGCTTCGTCCTATGTGGCTGTGGCCGCAGTCTACGAGAGCGCGGTTGCGGTTGAAGCTGTCAAGGCAAACGAAACAGCCTGGGCCACCCTTACGGGAGCGTCCAGCGCAGTTATGGGCAAGGCCGCGGCGAAGCTGGCCGGTTTGAATCCTGCGGACTATGCTGACATGACGGCCGTGGCTGCATCTTCGACCGCTATGGCGGCCGTTATCGCAAACAGTACAGCGCTCAATGCTGTGGTATCGTCGTCGGCTGCCATGTCCGCAGTAGCGGCATCTCAGACCGCTATGGCGGCCGTTATCGCAAACAGTACAGCGCTCAATGCTGTGGTATCGTCGTCGGCTGCCATGTCCGCAGTAGCGGCATCTCAGACCGCTATGGCGGCCGTTATCGCAAACAGTACAGCGCTCAATGCTGTGGTATCGTCGTCGGCTGCCATGTCCGCAGTAGCGGCATCTCAGACCGCTATGGCGGCCGTTATCGCAAACAGTACAGCGCTCAATGCTGTGGTATCGTCGTCGGCTGCCATGTCCGCAGTAGCGGCATCTCAGACCGCTATGGCGGCCGT
>CEAO01000851.1_pt1 | contig 48792 bp, 43 predicted proteins | sample 557631 | NCBI WGS metagenome assembly CEAO01 (sample SAMEA3182049, study PRJEB8094) | gut metagenome | biome: human; feature: gut; material: Stool; isolation source: human stools | place: Canada | collected 2012-02-08 | reverse complement strand
CCCTTCATACCGCCACCGGGCATTCTGTTCGGCTGCCTGGAAAAGCGCTTCGGCATCCTCCGGAGAAACGGCCTTGAGCGACGTATAACGGACCTCCTTGAGCAGGAAATCGCGGAACTTCGCCCAGTCGGGTTCTTTCGAATCGAGTACGAACGGATTCTTGCCCTGCTCCTCCAACTGCGGATTATAATGCCACAGATGCCAGTAACCGCACTCTACTGCCTGCTTGCCGACCGTCTGTGTCCGGGTCATACCGCCCTTGATACCGTGATTGATACACGGCGCATAAGCGATTACGAGCGACGGACCGGGATAGGCTTCCGCCTCTTTGAGGACATTAAAAAGTTGGGCCTGCGAAGCACCGATCGACACTTGAGCCACATACACGTAGCCATACGTCATCGCAATCGCACCCAGATCCTTCTTGCGGATGCGCTTACCTGCCGACGCGAATTTGGCGACGGCACCCACCGGAGTCGCCTTGGACGACTGACCGCCCGTGTTGGAATAAACCTCCGTATCGAGCACCAGAACATTCACATCCAGCCCCGAAGCCAGCACGTGATCCAAACCGCCGAAACCGATGTCGTAAGCCCAACCGTCGCCGCCGATCACCCATTGCGACTGCTTCACCAGGAAATCCTTCAACTCCAGTATCTGCCGGCAATAGTCGCAACCGCAAGCCTCAATCGCGAATACACACGAACCGCGATCTATCGCCTACATAAATTTAACGCTTTTAATACGGGTGTCCCGCCCGGCGATTTCACGTTCGACGAGGCCCGTCACCACATCTGCGGCATCGTGCCAGCGGTTAGCACGGAATTTCCAGCGGTAAGTGGTCAGATGGGCATACAATTCGGGCCAGCGCAGCGCCCAGTCGCAGGGAAAACGTACCGTATGAACCACCGTCGCTGCGTTCGAGAGGATGCGGGCTTCCTTGTTAGCGGACTGGTGAAACCACTCCACACGAACCTGCGGCGCTAAAGCCTGCACCGCGCGGGCAAATCCCCGGCCTCCGTTGTTACTCTCGATCAGTGCCGCACGCGTACCCGACTCGCGGAGCATCGTTCCCACCAGTCCTTCGGTCATCTCCATCGGTTCGCGCGAATAAACCGCATCGGTAACGTAGATCACCCCGTCCGGATCGACGACATAACAGAGCGAACAGAGGTAATCGTCGCCCGTATCGGCCGTATCGGTATAGTTCGCCCGGCGCACGATGTCGCGGGGCAGCTCCTCGTAAGTCAGGAAATTATCCCCGTAGAGCAGCCCTTCGCGCACCGAAGGACGCCCCTGATACATACACTCGAACCGCACGGGATCGAGCCGCCGCTTACCACGCAGCAATTCCGCGCCGTGAAGCTCCTCCCAGAGCGCTTCGCCCGGTTCACGGGGATCGACCGGCGACGGAGGACGCGTTTTGAGAGCTTCGAAGTTCAAATAGAGCCAGGTATCGGGCGGCAGCGTATCGAGCTGCGCCCAGTCGGTGAACTCGACGAAAGGCTCCCGGCGGCAGAGCGTGCCGATCAAATCCTCCTCGTGCCAGCGCGTGAAGACGATCAACTCGCCGGAGAAGTTGTGCATACGGGTCTTCACGACCGAGGTGTACCACTCCCAACAGTTCTCCCGCACGACGGGCGAATTGGCCTCCATCGCATCTTTGTACATATAGTAATCAATTTTGTCGCAGATTAACAAAAAAACGTTAAATTTGCGCTAAAGATTGATTGACAGCGTTATGGAAAAATCGAAAAGAGTAGTCGGTTACGCCCGTGTTTCGACGGAGGCACAAGACATTACCCGTCAAATTGAACTTATTACGGCCTATTGTAGCGACCGAAATTATCATCTAATCAAAATCATTCAAGAGAAAATTTCGGGAGCCAGAAAGGACAGGAAAAGTCTAAATGAACTTTTAGATGTGGACGATGCGGTCGCCGATATGATTATCGTTTCGGAACTCTCCCGTTTATCGCGTGAAGATGATATTTTATCCGTTCTTTCAACGATAAACGAACTTTTGAAACAAGGTGTCGATATTCTGTTTTTGGATAAGCAAGACCGCATTTATAAGGCTGGAACTATTTTATCCCTTTACGACATCATTACGCTGTCAGTAGAAGCTAAAGCAAGTGCCGACGAACGCTACAAGATTGCAGGACGGATGCAGACGGGTTTACGCTCCAAACTGGCCGAGTTTAGCAATATGTTTGCAGGCGGTACGGTTCCTTTCGGCTACAAAGTCATTCACAATCCCGATTACAAACTGAACCAAACGCCTAAAAAACTGCTTGTCGTCGATGCCAAAGAAGCCGAAGCGGTAAAATACCTTTTTCAGCAGCTAATCGACGGCAATACGATACGGCAGACTGTAAGGGTTTACAATAAATTATACCCTTATAAACTCTCTTATTCGGGCATCTGCCGCATTATCCGCAATCCAAAATACAAAGGGGAGATATACCGACGGGGAAAATTGTACGGCCAAATTCCCGAACTGCAAATCATCACGCCCGAAGATTTCGACAAGGCCAACAAACAGATGCGTGAAAACAGTCTGTTTCAAAGCAACGCTCCGAAATACTATAATCCGCTGAAAGGTTTGCTGTTTTGCCCGTGTGGATGCGGTCTTTACATGAAACCCAACCACAACAGCTATCTAATCTATCGTTGTTCAAGTGCTTATAATGATAAACAGAAATGCGAAAATTACGGTGTCAAATGCGCTTATATCCTATCGTCCGTTTGGACTTGTGTAAAGGAAACCTTACACACCGAGGAATACAAGCGTTTCAATACCCAGCGGGCAAATGAATTGCAGGGGATAAACAAGCAGATTCGGGAAACAATCACCCGAAAAGTCAATAGCGTCGATGAGCTGAAAACGCAATCGGCATCGTTGATTGCCAAAATCAAGAAACTGAATAATGATGACCTTATCAATGAATTGGAAACCGATTATAACGTGCTTTGCAAACAAATCAAGCAAACCGAGCAGGAAATTTCCGAACTGAACGGACAGATAGCCGAAAACGATGCCGAAATAAAACGGAACGTGGAGCAGAAAGATTTTAGCAAAATGGAGCAGTCAGCCTTATACAAGGAAAAATTGCAAAAGGCCGTCTATCATTCCCAGTCTGCCATGCGTGGCATTTTGGAAATAGTCTTTAAGAACGGCATGACACGTTACGTGCTGATTAAAAAGCACCGAAACGGCGGAACCTACCTTTTGCCCGATACGTTCAAAGGCGACATGGAGCGTAAACAAATTATCGTTCCGTCCTTACGAACCGACAAGGATAATCCCTATTCAGCCCAGCCGATGAATTTGCGCTACACGTTCGACGAATTTTTCAAGGCCATGCCCGTCGAAGAATACGAGATCCCGATAACGGAATGAAAGAAAAAGCATTGCTGGAAAATTCTCCTGCAATGCTTTTTCCCTATTTTTCAAATTAGCCCATTCGCCTCATATTGTTAAGCACTTGCGGAGTTAGCCATATGCTGTTTCGCTTCCCGATTCCTTCCATAAATTCCACAAAATCGGGTGATAGCTTTACATTATGAAGATTAAAATTAGTAGCACCTCCCATATCAAGAAGATTCTTATTTACAAGACTTTCTACGATTGGCGTTATCGTCTGTGCCCCTCTTGCGTCTGTCCACCATTTGATAAACAGACCTGTACCGTCCATTTGCGTTTGACTGTAATAACATAAAAGGAGAAATAATTCTTCATCCGATGTAATGCCGAATCGAGCCATCACATTCAAAAAATCATTCACAAAAATAAGGATGGGTTCTGTTTTCAAGTGCAAGGAATCTTCCATTTCACGAAAAGTTTTAAGGATTTGACAAAATAACATAGCTAACTATGCCATAAACAAATATACTAATTTTCGTCAAATAAGAATCGCTGAAAAGCCCTCATTTCGGCTCCCGATAAAGAATACCCCGATTCATTTGTTTGCTGAAAATAACCTTTGTACCTTTACAGAAGCCAGCAAGAGGGATAAAGGCGATGCCTAAATCTGTCCCCTGCTTCGTGCTTAAAAGTGGCACTTATACCACTACCTACCCAATCAACACCTAATTATAGGCTCTCGGCTTTAGGGAGCCTCAAACCCGATTTTCAGACTATGCTGTACTATGTAACGCAAAACAAATGATTCGACAACCGAAAAGCCGCCAAAGCCACGTTAGGCTCCGCCTGCTTTCGGAAACTGCTAAAAACAAAAGAGATACTATTTACTAATTACGTCGCTAACGATGAATTATACAACGATTCCAAAATCAATTTGCCAGCTTCAGACGGGCAACGGCAAACCGACTGACATTTACGTTTGAGCAACGATTAAATGCAAATCGGACTACAAGACACAAATAAGCCATATAACGGAAGAAAGGCTGTCCCAAATAACGGGAGTAAATATCCGTACCGTCAAACGGTCTGTCCAACGATTAAAGGAGTGCGGAGCAATGCAGGTTACAACCCGCATAATCGACGGATGCAAACGCCGTAATTCCTATTATATAGCCAATCCCCAAACGGATTTCTATTTCGTGGATAACCGATTCTTTACAAAGAACCACCCGCCGAAAATTGCGGGCTTTCTGCTCTTATTAAAGGCTATATGTCTTAATAATACGAATACTATCCTTTGAAATATCGGACAGATTGCCGATGCTGTCGGAATGAATCGTAATACGGTTTCAGCTCTTATTAAAGAGAGTAACGGATTAGGGCTGATTAAGGCCCTACCGAACGGCTACGAAATAACGGATGATTGCTTTATAAACCCACCGCAGAAAGACACGGCACACGCCGTCTATAATGAAATATGCCGATTCTGCATAATAAAGAGAACGAATCCGCCGCAATGAAATGAACGGGCAATGAATCGGATTCTTACTAAATACAACATTCCGAATCTGCCAATAGATAATCCGCTGTCGGTTACTTACGCCCTTAATGAACGCTGCAAGATGATTCCCGAATCCGTGTCGCTGGCTTATTTCGTTAAAGTGTTATGCACCCAAGACCCGATAAAGGCAAACAAGCTACATTCACAATCTTTTCTACTCACATAATATACTTTCATTCAGACGCCCCGATTTCACAGTCGGGGCGTTTGTGTTATTAATCATTAATTTGCAGTCAAATTTTCCATAATAGGCATACTTAATGTAAATTTATATCTGCCATAAATTCCTTGAATTTTTTCGTTTCCCGCTTCAATTTCTAAAATCACATCTCCTTTATTCAAGTTCATAACTTTTTTCACTATCCACATGCCTTTCCCTTTTCCATTGCGCTCTAATCTTTGGGGAAAAACTCCCGAATAATTATCTGTAAAAATTAAATCTTGTTCATTATTCTGAATATACAAACTAATCATTTTGAATGAAACCAATAAATTTGAAGCAGAAGATTTAAATTCAATATCAAGAGTTGAATTTGGCATAATATATTTACATGCATTATCAAACATATGGGATAATGCAACAGAGATTGTCCTAAAATCAATGGCTACAAGTTTATTACAAGGCCTAACATCAACTGTTACATTTTTTGCTTTTAAATCAATCCATCGAGGACTTAATGCCCTTAAAATTAATTTATGAATTTGGTGCGGTAGAATTTGTAAATCGTCAGAAGGATTATCAGACGTTAACATATTATATACAGCTATTTCATTCCTTATTAATCCTGATGATTTCCAAATGCGATAAAGCGACTTAGCCACTTCGCTTACATGCGAACTTACAATACTACATACGGCTTCTAATTGATTTGCTCTTGTATCTTTAGGATTCAATGATTCTTGGGGAAAAAGCATTTCAAATTCTTGGACAATATCTGCATTTTGGGTAGATATATTGTGTTTTAAAATTGAAACTTGATCTCGGCATTCCCTTGTGATGTTTTTTTTGTGCTGAATTAATTCAGCTCCAAAAAAAGCGGCTGTTTCTTGATACCGTTTAAATATTTTATTTGTAATATTCTCATCATACGTACATAGATATAATCTAATTTCATCGGATAAAATTACACCATGTCGCTTTTTTTTATTTTTAATAGGACATAATTCGCTTACCGACACATTTACACAACGGTTTGCTTCACTCCATAACTCTGGAGGAAGATTACTCGCTATAATATCATTTGTTAGGGAGGTGATATGATAATACATTATGGAATTGAACAAAAGATTTTGATAATATCTAATATTAAACTCACATTTGATATTTGGAATAATTTTGATAAATTTTTATTTTCAAAATTTTTAGTGTTATAAACATTAGCTAGGGCTATTGTGAGTTTTTCTCTATCGACTGCATACCCCAATTCTTTGCATATTATTTTATATAATCTTTCTACGCATTGTTCAACCGAAAAACATTCCATTGCATATATCTCCAATAAACGCTCAAATTCATACGGGTCCGTGTCTTTTGCAAGCCGATAATCTGCATCGTTCATTCCTTTATGAAAGGCTTTAATTTTTTGAGGTTCTTCTGCACTATATACAATTATCTTTTTATATTTATATTTTTCACGTAGAGCAACGATTAGCCCCAACCCTTCATCCGCAAACCCCATTTTCTTACCAACCCCCTGAATGTCAACAAACAGAACATGGGAATCTCTTATCTCTTGCTGCTCTAATGCTTCAACATCTTTTATTCGAGAAACATTTGTCCAACCGTCTCGTTTGAGAATATCTATAACACGATTAAAATTCTTATCATCAATAAAACAAACTTTGCAAGCAGGCTTAATCGTTTCTAATGTTCGCACTGGCAATTGACGATTTTTGCGAGAAAAAAGGTTAGAAATAAAATCGAACATAATTTAAATATTTTATATACAAATATATAAAATTTCAATTGTTCTTGCAAACACTCGCTCTTTTTCACCCCTCCCCCTTTTCAGATGGAAAACCGAATTTTTATTCCTCCCATTTAATAGGATTCCACATAATACAAGCCGCCCCCTATTTATGCCCGAAACCATATAACAGCATAAAATTATCGGAATTATATAGAATCGGAAAGCTATTCTTACATGGAGATATGCCGCCTTTTTAGTTGGTTATGAATGGAGTTATCTTTTTACAAGTAATGGGGAATAACTCTAAACTTTACAGACCATGAAAACATTAAATGAAAGGGCGACAGATATTCTGCAAGCCTTGTTAGCCGTGCGGTCTTACAGAATCGACCACGGGAACGGAGTTTACACACGCTTACGTGCCGCAATGATTGGGCGCAATGGAAAGTACAACCTTATTTCGCTGGTAGAATACTACGAATCTAAAGGTAAACTTGCGCAGAATACAGAAATGAATTTTGCATTTGACACAAGTACAAAGCAGTTTATCCCGTACTATTACTGCAACAAAACTCTCCGCATTGAATCGCATAGTGCGTACCCAACAGAAAACGGAATGGAGAATTGCGCCGAGGAACGACAGGCTGACCACACAAATTTTGCAAACCGATGGCTAATACGCATGAACTCGCAACAACCGATTATATGAATGCGCAACGAGTAGTACAGAATTGTGTTTTGAAGAATCAAAGCACGGTTATCGAGGAAATGATACGGGCAAACCTTATTTCCGAAGAATATCTTTATCCGTTCGCGGATGATGTCATGGAATGGTGGCTGATTGATTCTTGGCTGGCCGAACGACTGAAAGAGCAGGGCGAGGTTATCATCGAGGAATACACGGTTGCTACTGGTGGGGCAGACAATCCAGCGGGCAGGCTATTTACATGGACGGCGTAATACAAGAAATCTGCGGAGAAGATTAACCCAACTTACAACTAACAAAGTTTCGATTCCATACTCCCGACTATTGGATAGAAACTTTGTTTTTCAGAAATTTGATACGGCAACAATCCCGAAAAGCGGGATAAGGTCATTGCGTTTTCAGAATATGTTTTTTACCTTTGTGGATGACATATTGAAATTTACGGAAGCGTAAGTTTATTCTCGGATAGTGAACGTAGGAAATTCATTGAACATGAGAATAAGCAGACCTTATCTCCCGTCATATCCTTTACGGATACGGCGCGGGGTTGTTGCTTATTTGAATGTTCGGGCAATCCTACGGCCTACTATCCTCAAATGAGCTTTCAGCCCTGCGCTTTCTTATTATTGAATCCACTATTGAGGGGCGGATAGTAAGATTTAAAATACTTGTTCAACTTAAATAAATCTTACTATGAAAAAACTATTGGCTTTTGCCGCATTATTTGCGGTGGTTGCGCTCACATCGTGTAAATACGATGATGATGACCTTTGGAACAGCGTTCACGGATTGGAAAACCGTGTCGCAAAATTAGAGGAACTCTGCAAGCAGATGAACACAAATATTTCATCGTTGCAGACTATCGTAACAGCATTACAAAACAACGTCTATGTTACGGGAACTACACCTCTTATGAAAGACGGCAAAGAAATCGGCTATACAATTACTTTCAGCAAAGGTAACCCTATTACCATCTACCACGGTAAAGACGGACAAGACGGTGAAGATGGGATAACACCCACTATCAGCGTAAAGAAAGATACTGATGGTGTCTATTATTGGACGTTGAACGGTGAATTTATCGTGGTCGATGGTGGAAAAATCCAAGCCGAGGGCACAAACGGAACCAACGGCACGACCCCGCAATTCAAAATCGAAAATGATTATTGGTTTGTTTCCTATGATAACGGAGCAAATTGGACGCAGTTAGGTAAAGCAACAGGTGAAGATGGCGTTGGTGGCGATTCTATGTTTTCGGGCGTGGATTATGAAACCAGCACGGACTATGTAATTTTCACCTTATCAAACGGTACGCAAATCAAACTGCCTACATGGTCTGCTTTTGAAGCCTTACAGCGTCTTTGCAACGAAACGAATACCAATCTTTCAGCATTGCAGACGATTGTAACAGCACTCCAAAACAACGATTATATTACGAGTGTAGACCCGCTGACCGAGAACGGCAAGGTGGTAGGCTACACGATTAAGTTTGCCAAGAGTAACCCGATTGTGATTTACAACGGTAAAGACGGTGCAGATGGAAACACTCCCGTTATCGGTGTGAAGAAAGACACGGACGGCATCTATTATTGGACGTTGGACGGTGAGTTTATCGTTGCGGACGGACAGAAGATAAAAGCACAAGGGACAGACGGTAATAATGGCGCGGATGGTTCAGACGGAGTTACGCCTAAACTCGAAATTCGAGAGGGATATTGGTGGATTTCCTATGACAACGGAACGAATTGGACGCAATTAGGCAAAGCTACGGGAGAGGACGGCAAGGATGCAGATAGCATCAAAATCACGCAGGATGAGAACAATGTTTACTTTGAATTGGCAGATGGTACGGTAATCACGATTTCCAAAACGGGACAATCAGCAGATCCGAATGTCATTCAATTTGAAGATGAAGCGGTAAAGGCAATTTGTGTAGGCTATTGGGATTTTGATAACGATGGCGAATTGTCATATAATGAAGCAGCCAAAGTTACAGATATAACGAATGTTTTTAGGGGCACAAATATTTCAACATTTAATGAATTTCAATATTTTACAGGATTAACAGAAGTCTCAAAATACACGTTTACTGGTTGTGAAGATTTGATTAGAATTATTATTCCGCAAAATGTAAACATTATTGATGAACACGCATTCGCAAATTGCACAAATCTCGCAAGAATAACATTAAATACAAGCCTTACCACAATTGGCATATATGCATTTGGGAACTGTAGTAGCTTAAAAACAATTACAATACCCTCAAGTGTAACAACTATTCGAGGATCTGCATTTTATCTTTGTAAGATATTATCAACTATTTATTGTACCCCCACTACACCGCCCACGGGATTAGATAATTATACTTTTGAAACTACTTGTAAAATATATGTTCCTCTATCAGCAGTCAGCAGCTACAAATACAGAGAGTCATGGAGCAAATATGCCAGCCAAATAGAGGGATATGATTTTGAATAAAACTGAACGATGAAAATAAGTCGATTAGATGTGCTAACAGCCTGCTGGCATGCGGCACAACATAATTCCGATTATAGTAATATTGGGAAAATAGAATATGAATTAGCTAAATACATACAGAATAATCATAATTTATCCAAAGAGGAGTTTTTCCTTAAATATATAAACCGAACAATCAATATTTCTTTTATACCGACATCCGATGCTTATAAAAGATACGGAGATAATATAACGATTAGCGTTCGGATTAATACAGATGCAGAAAACATTATCAAATCATATTGCGCAAATGAAAAGTGTTCATTTGGTAGAATAATAGTAAATGCAACATCTCCAACATTAGCAAAAGATAAATTGGCTGAATTAGCGGAAATAGGATTTAACACCCAAGATATAGCCGAAATTTATTGTTGCTGATATTCTGATTCGGGAGTGACAGACTTTGTGAAAAGGTTAATCTATAAGACCCTTTTGCAGAGTTTGTCACTTTCTTGTTTTGTTTATTCCGCTAATAATCTTATCTTTATAAAGATAAATAACAATTAAATTTTAGCTAAAATGAACAGATACAAACAACCTAAAACAGAATGAAAGACCGACGCATGAGAGGATAAACAGATAATCCAAAAGGCGGTTAAATGGAGCCAAGCAGAGGGAATAGTCCTGCTTGTAGGAAAACCCAAAGACGAAATATTTCCCGAAACATTTATCTACTTGTTTGCCCCTAATATGGCAGACATAACAAAGCCCGTCGAAATTATCCTTACAAAGAACCGACAATACATATTCGGATGAAAATGCGAGCTCGAAGATATGGACGGGATAATCGGCACAATGACGGCTAACGAGGCACAAATCGAGGGAACGGGCGAAAAGGTGAATTTGTTTGACTACCACGTGAAAGCCGATACAATCCTATTCCAATACACCACGCCCGACGGACGGGACGAGATGGTGAAATTCCCGTTAGCTGGATTCTGCGAAAACTATCTGATGCAGTTTGTAAAATAATTCGGTGGGGTTGAATTGCATCGTATCTATAAAGGTTAAGGAGAGGAGGCCGAAAAAATGCGGTGTTTTTCCTTTGGCATAAAATTTCAGATTAAAAACAAAGCAAATTTTTTCGTTCATTAGTTAGTTTGCGATAATTTTGATTATTTTCTGTACGAAGTGGATCAGGACGAGGAGTCGTTCATCGTACCTGCGGGCAGCCGCTGCACGCTGCGCGTCAACTACGAGCTGCCGCTCTTCCGAGGCTGGTACGATCAGACCGGGGGCCAGAACGTGCTGCTCGGCACGGCCCGAAGCATTACGTTCACAGCCACCGAAAAACGAGCCGTGATGCCGGGCTACCTCTCTGCAACGAACCTCAGCGCTGCGGGTACGGCCAACAGCTACATCGCTGCGGCTCACAATGCGGGTTATCGTTTCAACTCCCGGGTGCAGGGGAACGGCCGCGCGACGACGGGCCTGACGCCCGCGACGCTTTCGGGCACGACGGCCCGCGTACTGTGGGAGAGCGGTGGGACGCGGGGCGGAGTGGTCGCCGAGGTGGAGCATACGGGCAGTACGATCTGCTTCCGTACGGGTCCGAACTACGGCAATGCCCTTATCGGGCTGTTCGACGCTGCGGGACGCTGTATCTGGTCGTGGCATATCTGGCATACGAACTACGATCCTTGGGCCACGGCCCAGACCTGCGCTTCGGGATATACGTTCATGGATCGCAATCTCGGAGCGCTCACAACGAGCGTCAGCGATCCTTCGCTGCGAGGACTTTACTACCAGTGGGGACGCCCCGCCCCCTTTCTTCATCCCTCCTCCGTGACGAGCACGGTACCAGCTGCGTTTATCTCCGCTGCGGGATACGAGTACTATGTCCATGATCCGCTGCTCGACGGCGGCTCTGTGTCGATGACCCCAGCGCGGGCTTTGGCGGAACCCTGGGCCTACTGGTCGGGGCTGTATGCGGGCGACAGCAACGACATCGACGACTGGGTGACGCCTCAGAACCTCAATCTGTGGGGCAATGCCAGCCGTTCGGGGAGTTATTCGACGTCGAGTTCCAAGTCGATTTACGACCCCTGTCCTCCGGGGTGGCGGGTCCCGGCTCCTGCGGCTTTCGAGCAGGCTTCTTTCAGCCGTACCGGCACCTCGCGGAACAATGTTTACTACCTCCGCAGCCGCACCGGCACCTCCGTAACCTATCCTATGGGCGGTTACTTTACGGGTCACGCTTTCCGCGATAACGGCACACGGGTCGACGTCTGGACGAACGCTCCGGCTCAGCTGAACGGACGCTGCCTCTCCACGAGTACGGCGTTCACCGTTTCCGCTTCGACGATCAATACCGCAGCATACCAACAACGCGACTACGCCTTGCCGGTGCGATGCGTCGCCGAATAACCATGAACCTAAATTTTCAAGTTTCCATGACACGACTACTCATTCTTCTCTCACTGCTGGCCTCCGGCATCGGCTGGGGTTGTGCCGCCGACCTTGCTGCGACGGCCACGCCTCCGACCCGCTCCGTGAAGGTCGAGCTACAATTTTCTCCCGATCCTGCGGAGCGGATCACCCGCACGGCGGACGAGGAGGCGATCCGCGACATCAACCTCTACCTGTTCGGCCGCAGCAACGGCCAAAGCCTGCATTTTTACTCCCGTTCGGCGCTGGTGCGGTTCGAGTGCCTGCCCGGGGAGTACGATCTCTACGTTGCTGCCAACCTGGGTGCGGACCTGGGCGAGCGGAGTGCGCAGCAGCTCCTCGACTATACGATCAAGTGGCAGGAGGAGTATGCGACGCTTCCCATGTCGGCCGTCATGACCGTTGCGATCGCGCCCGACAAAGAGAACAACACCGTTACGTTACCTCCATTGAGCGTGCGGCGTACCGTGGCCAAGATCGCCTACAACATCCGCGTGGCGGATAAGGTCCCCGACCTCGAACTGCGCTCCGTACGCCTGTGTTCCGTCCCCGGCCATACGACGCCCTTCACGCCTGCGAGTACTCCTTCGACCTCGGAGAAGGATTTCACCGACGCTCCGCTCGTGGAGCTTCCCGACGCCGCGCGGCGCAGCTGTTCGGGCGTGCAATACCTCTTCGAGAACCCGCAGGGCACGGTACCTTCGATTACGGACCAGCGGGACAAAACCGCCGACAACGCCCCTGCGTGCGCTTCGTACCTGATGATCCGCGCCACACGGGGCAGCCGCATCCTCGACTACCGCATTTACCTGGGTGAGAACAATACGACGGACTTCAACGTAGGGCGTAACACGGCTCATACGCTCGACATCACGATCTCGGGCGACAATGAGGTGGACACCCGCGTACACGGCTATACGTTGAGCGTGACCGACGATTTCGAGAGCAACCGCATCGGCGACTATTGCGTACTTCCGTTCAACGCTTCGCTTTACGTGAATATCGAACGTACGAAGAGCGAGCCGACACTTACGGGTGAGCTGGAGCTGCTGACCCCGACCGACGGGACCCTCCTCGTCGATTACGAGGAGTGCGCTTCCCGCCTCGACCTTCCGATCAATCGCCAGCAGGGATCGAACTATTACGAACTGGTCTATTACCCGAAGGTCATCACCGAAGCTCGCGCACGGCTCACTTATGAAGTGCGTGTGCGCGACAGCTATGGATACGAGAGCCGCAGCCGCTTCGAGCACTGCTTCGCCAATGCGCTCTACGTCGTACCGTCCGGCGGCGGTACGGTTTCAGCGGCGGGTGCTCTGCACGCGGAAACGGCGAACGGCGGGATGCTGCGTGCCGCCTGCTACGAGCGGGGTTGCACCCTCACGGCGAAAGCCGACGCAGGTTATCGTTTCGCGGGATGGTACGCCGACGAAGGGCATAGCGAACTGCTCTGCGAGTCCGAAACGTATTCTTACGTGCCCAAGACGTATGCGGCGTCGCTTTATCCGCTCTTCGTAACCGAGAAAGTACATATCCTGACGGACATCTACACCGTACGCTTCGAGTGCGACGCGCCCGTCGAGGTGGATCAGGACGAGGAGTCGTTCATCGTGCCTGCGGGCAGTCGTTGCACGATTCGCGCTATGGAGCCGGCATTGCTCACGGGCTGGTACGATGCCTTCGACAAAAGCCGCCGGCAGCTTATCACCGCCGATAAGACCTATTCCTTCGTCGCCACCGAGGAGCGGATCATCGCGCCCGACTACGCCGAAGGTACCGACCTGAGTGCCGCAGGTACGGCCAACAGCTACATCGCGCCCCGCATGCAGGAGATATATCTGTTCGATGCAACGGTGCAGGGCAACGGACGAGCGACCACGGGCATCACGCCGCAGAAACTCAAAGGGACATCCGCCCGCCTTATCTGGCAGACGGGAACGGCGGAGCGGGCTGTCGTATGCGATGTGGGCTACAACGGCAGCCGCATCAGCTTCCGCACGGGTACGGCCATCGGAGGCAACGCCCTTATCGGGCTGTTCGACAAGGACGGCGACTGCATCTGGTCGTGGCATATCTGGGCGACGAACGGCGCTCTGACCACCCACGTCTATCCTTCGGGATATGTGTTTATGGACCGTAATCTGGGGGCTGAAAACCTCGATCCGGGGGATCCGGCCAGCCGAGGCCTTTACTACCAATGGGGCCGCAAGGATCCCTTCCCGTACGATCTCGCAGCGTTCGACTATGGCGAAGGGTTCGCCTTCGGGACATACTACGGCGAAGATTCTTCGACGGCGACCGTGACGTGGGCTGCGGCACATCCCGCGACACTTCTGGGGCGTGCTGCAGACCCTTCGGATCCGGCGCAGCGTCTCAGCTCGTGGCTGGGGCAACCTTCGCCGAACCTCTGGGGCAACGCCTCGACGGGCGGCCGTCCCACGACTGCGGGCGCGAAGTCCATCTACGACCCCTGCCCTCCGGGCTGGCGCGTGCCGCCGCCCGAGGCGTGGACGCTCGAACAGACGACTGTTTCCAGCACTATCGAAGGCGGGTGCTACCTCTATACCGGCAGCGTATGGCCGTACTATCCCTATGCGGGGCTGCTGCATGTCATGCCTACCGGCAAGGAGATGTACGTCGGCGTCGGGATACGGACACAACTCTGGACGAATGTCCCGGGGAGTCCTGCCTCCGATCCGTCACGTGTGGATGCGACGACGGCCGTGAGCTTCGGCGTCCTGCCGCCCGAGGTCTTGCAGCTCTACCGTCAGAATCATCAGGCCGCAGCCTATCCTGTGAGGTGCGTAAAAGAATAACCGATTATGCAAACGAAAACGATCATCCGCTGTGCGGCACTTCTGGTGTGCCTCGCAGCCATACACCACCGTGCCGCCGCACAGTTCTTCGGCGTCAGGGTGAACGCCCTGGCAGCGCTGACGGGCACGGTCGCCGTGGGTGCCGAGGCGGCGCTGACGGACAACTGGACCGTCGAAACCTCCGCCTACTGGAATCCGATCCGCACGGAGCGCCTCACGACGCAGGTCGGGGCCGTACAACTCGGCGTCCGACACTGGTTCTACGAAGATTTCGTCGGGCACTTTCTGGGGCTGCACGCCTCCTGGGTCGACTACCGCATCGGCAATCGTCGCCGCACCTACGACGGGCGGGCCTACGGCATCGGCATAAGCTACGGCTATGCGTGGATCCTCTCGAAGCGCTGGAACCTCGTCGTGGAGGCTGGTGCGGGACTTTATCGCACGCGCGACACGCGCCGCGATCCGGTCACGAGCGACTGGGGCGACCGTTATATCCGCCACGCGCGGCGCTGGACGCTCGCACCGTCGAAACTGGAAGTCTCCTTCAACTACCTGTTCTGATATGCTATTCCGTAACATTTTATCCCTGATCGCCGTACTGACGGCCGCAGGCGTGCCTGCGGGCTGCTCGACGACCGCACGGCTGACGCGCCGACAGGCCACGGCACACCTGGCGCAACTCTCACGTACAGAACGCCAGTCCAAAGTCCGTGACGACCGCCCGCAGGTCGTGCGCGTGGAACGCGACAGCAGCGACTACTACCTTGTCCCCGTCGAACGGGACGGGCAGGGCGAAGCCCTCGGCACGGTTCCGATCGAGGAGGTCGTCGTCGTGGCCCGTGTCCGTTCGATCCCCGAACGCCGGGGGCGTGTGACGCTCGACTTCAACGTCGAACTGCCCAAAGAGCTGCTGGGGCGCAGCCGCAGTGTGGTCATCACGCCCTTCCTGCACCGGCAGGACGAACAGATACCGCTCGACGACATCATCATACGCGGTGCGCTGTTCGACCGCGTGCAGCAGCGCGACTACTGGCAGTATACTACCTACCTGGGACGCTTCCGCCCCGACAGCGTGCGGGCCGAGCGGGCTTTCCAGCGGTTCGTGAAATATCCCTATGCGCAGGATGCACGGCTCGATTCGCTTATCGAGAACCGAACTTCGATCAGCTACTATTATTCGCAGGAAGTACCTACGGAGGAGACCTCCCGCAAGATGCTCATCACGCTGCGGGGCCGCGTCGAGGGGCTCGACGACAGCGCCTATACGCTGCCGCCGTCCGATACGCTGACCTATACCGTATCGTCGCTGCTGTCGTTTCTGGACACCCTGCCCCGGTACCGTATCCGCGTCATCGACAAATACGTGACCGTCAACGACCGTTACAGCCTGAGCTTCCTTACGGGCGACGCACGGCTCGTGGATACGCTGGGTGACAACGCACGGGAGCTGGCACGCATCGCCGCACTCATGGAACGTATCGTCACGCAGCGGGAGTTCCATGTCGACAGCATCGTCCTTACGGCTTCGGCTTCGCCCGAAGGCCGTCGTGGGCTCAACGAGCGGCTTTCGCGGGCGCGCGCCGAGGCGCTGCGCAGCTATCTTGCGGGATGCTTCGGCCGGCGTGCGGACCGCCTGCTTACGATACGCAGTGCGGGCGAGCTGTGGCCGGAGCTGACGGCCCGCATCGCCCGTGACGACCGCCTCGCGCACCGCGACGAGATTCTCGGCATCATCCGCCGCATCGGAGATCCCGACCGGCGCGAGGAGGAGATTCGCCGCCGCTATCCGGCCGAATATGCCTGTATTCGTGCGGAGCACTATCCCGCGCTGCGGGCCGTAAAACTCCGCTGCCATCTGCGCCGCGTGGGTATGGTCAAAGACACGATCCACACGACCGAACTGGATACGGCCTACCTGCGGGGCCGGCAGCTGCTCGAAAAACGCAAATACGCACAGGCGCTCTACGTCCTTCATGACTACCGGGATCGCAATACGGCCATCGCACTGCTCTCGCTGGGACAAGACAGGGAGGCGCTGCGCATCCTCGAAGCACTTCCCGCGACAGCCACGAGTGAGTATCTTCGAGCGATCGCCTGCTCGCGGCTGGGCCGCAAGGCCGAGGGACGGCGACACTTCCTCGAAGCCTGCCGCCGCGATGAGCGCATGGAGTATCGTGCGGCGCTCGACCCCGAAATCGATGAACTCTTAAAAAATTGATACTATGACGACAAATCATCTGCGCCGCATCTTCGCGGCGATGCTTCTTCTGCTTGCACTTTGCGGCCTCGGCGCCTGCACGTTCCATGAGGTCGAAGAGATCGAGGTGATCTACGCGCCCGAAGGCGACGGCACGATCGTCGTACCCGACTGGGACGACACAAAACGATAACGGATGGGAAGTTCCGATATTACGAACGTCTATGCCGCCCTCGATCGTACCCATACGATCGTTGCGCTGGAGAGATCCCGACGGGGCGACGAGGGTTTCAGAACCTTCTTCGACGAGTTCGCGGATTATGCGGCCAACAAGGGATATATCCCGTATCTTCTGCTGTTGAACTTTCACATCGACGACAGCTCGCGGCTGCCGCCGATCGAAGCCAAAGAACGCGGCTACCGGCTGGCACATCTGGCACCGCTGGAAGTGAAGGACATTCGTCAAGCCCTGACGTTGTACGACCTGCTCTATTGCCGCAAGCACGGCCTCGATCCGCTGGCTGCGCAGAACACCGCCCGGAACCTCTGCTACAAGGACGCTTACGCGGGCTTCCGCAACGAATCGATTCCCGCGCTGTCGCAGCCCGGAGCACCTTACAGAGCCGTGGAAACGGAGGGCGGCGTAGCTCTTTTCCGCCGTGGAGAACGTGGCGACGAGGCGGCCCGCAGCTTCTTCGCCTTCCTCACCGCACATCCCGACGGCAGAGGACTCACCTGCGGGGTCGAAACTTTGCGCATATACGATGTGGAACTCTCCGAGGAGCAATACTCCTCGGAGGCGTGCCTGCCGTATTTCGACCACGAGCAGATGCGCTTCGTGCCGCGCCACAGCGGACGGTGCGACAGCGTGTTGCAACGGGGCTGCTGCCTCAAAGAGTACGACATGCGGGCCGGGGCCGCGAAGCTCGCGGCCGCTCCGGACTCCGGAACCGAGGCATCGTCCGAGGCGTTGCGACGCCTGCTGACGGTCGTAACGCTCCGGCATATCGCACGCAACGGCTACGAACCTTTCTGCTGGGGAGGCTCCGACTTTCCGGGATACGACTTCCCGTTCGCGGATCGGTTCAAGAACGCCGATCGGAAACCTGCAGCGGCCATGACGGACGACAGCCGCACGACGGCGGCCGACATCCTGCGCACTTGCTTCGGCATCGATCCGGCAAGGGAGGAGCCGCCGTGTCCGCTGCCGAGCGGAGACATTCGCTTTTACAGGGATTTTCTCTCTATCGACCTGCTGTTCCGACCCGAGAGGCTGTTGGAGCGCTACGAACGCGACAGGGACAGAAGAGAGATGCCTTGTCACATTCTCAAACACTAATGACGATGGAACAAGATCAGGAACAGATGCAGGGTGCGTTGTACGTCGCCGTGGACGACGGCAACAAGATTATCGCTATGGAGCGATCCCGTCGCGGCGACGAAGGATTCCGCGCCCTGCTCGACGAATTTACGGACTACGCCGCCAATTGCGGGGCGATTCCCTCGGTGCTGTTTTTCGACATACGCACGACCGATGCCGCGTTGCTGCCCCGCATCGAAGCGGCGGAGCACAATTACCTGCTGGATCCGTCCACAGTCACCGAGAAGCTGGACATCCGGCACGCTGTAACGCTGAAAGACCTTCTCTACTGTTACAAGTACGACCTCGACCCCCTTGCGGAGGGTAACTGCGGCAACATGCTCTCGACAAAGGCCGACTACCGACAGTTCCGCAACGAGGGGCTGCCACCGGTCGCCCGTGAGGACCTGCGGCGCTGCCGTGCCGTGGAGACCGAGCGGGGTGCGGTGCTCTTCACGCAGGAGCCGGACGGTCGGGAGGCCTGCGAACGCTACATGCAGCATCACGCCGATTGCTTCTTCGACCCCGATCTGGGGGTTGAAACCCTGCGCGTGTACGAGGTGGAGGCCGATCCCGACGGCTTCTGGGACAAGGTGAATCCGCAGGTGCTTCCCACGGCAGGCGGTATGATGTGGGTCCCGGAGCATCCCTTCGTCGATGCCGAGGTTCTGCGTCGCGGATATTGCCTCAAAGAGTACGACATGCGGGCTACGGCCGACAACTTCTGGGCCTTCGTGGATCCGCAGCACGGGGAGAACCTGTATGTCTCCAACGGCATACGCGATCTTACGGGGTTGCAGATCATCATGCAGCGCGGCTACGGGTATCTTATGCAGAATGCCGAAAGGTATTGGAACCGGGAGTTCGTCTTCCGCAGCGGATTCGACAACATCGAACGCAAGTACGCCTCCGACCTCTCGGACGAGGGGCGGGCGGCCAAGCGCGAGGAGCAGTACAATCTGGCCGCCTACATCCTCGACCGGAAGTTCCCGATACGGCGTCGGCCTTCGTCCGAGATACCTCCCATGCAGGCCGAAGGAATCCGCACCTTCCGGAATTTCGACGCCATAAATCTGCTCTTCCGTCCCGACAAGCTGCTCGAAGCATATCAGAGGCGGCGCGACGAGCCGGTCCGAGGCGCGGAATTTCATCTGAAACGACATTGAAGACCTATGACACGACCACAGAAAGACGGATTTGAGTTCTATTTTGCGCTCGACACCCACTGCAAAGTACGGGACTACGCCATTCGAAACGATACGGGCGAAGGGTTCGAGCAGTTTATCCAACGCAATGTCGAGGGACAGCGCTCGGGAGGAAACTATCCTGACTACTGGCTCTTTCAGTACACGATTCCGGACGACGTGCTCCTCCGGATCCGCCAGCAGGAGCGGCTCATCGGCCCCGACTTCCTGCAAAACAGCCTGCCGATTCTGCTCGAAGAGGGTGTGGCGCCGCAGCGCATCGTGCGCCTGCTCGATGCCGCCTTTTGCTGGCAGATGAATATTCCCTACCTCTCGCCCGAGGCGGAGTTGGAACGGCTCCGGTACCACGACGGCTACGAGCGTGCGATGTTCGGCTTCGACAAAGGGATGAAACCGCTGTCAAGATTCGACACCCTGACAGCCGTAGAGACTCGGCAGGGATTGCTGCTATTTACCGAAACGCCCCTCGGAGCACAACGTTTCATAGAGATGTGGGACTACTATCTGCTGCACTTCTTCCACCCTCAATTACAGGATACGCAGTTACAGATATATCGGCTCCCGCAGTTCGATACCGGCTGGCAGAAGTATGTCGATCTATTCCGGCTCGAACGCGACGACAAAGACAAGGGACGGTATGCCTTCGACGAGATACCGCCCGGAATATTCGCCCCGAAAGCATTGCTGGCGTACGGCATACGGACCGACACGTTCGATCTGGCGCCGACGGTACAGAATTATAAGAAATTGATCGACGACGTTCCGCACACCCCGCATTACGGCAACTACAGTTTCGACATCGCCGTTTTACAGACGATGCAGCAGAACGGAATGGGCGGAGGAATGGTGTACGGGATTATGAACGGTTTTTTCCCGAGTGCCGAAGCATTCGAAACGCTGGCACGCGAATACGAAACATCAGCGGAAAGTTCGGCGGCGCAGCGGAAGTTGCAGGAACGAACCCGACAGTTGGCCGCTGAGATACTGAAAAAGAACTATCCCCTAAGACGGGGCATGCAACCGCATCGGAACAAGTACGACGACATTCCGGACCTGCATGTTCCCTCCGTGCCGCCGAATCGAATACACGGTGTAAAACGGCGGTAAGAGATCAGCGGTTTCGCTTCGTCCGATAAATTCGAAAATACCCGAAAAGCCGAGTAGAGGTTTTTCGGGTACTTTTATTTTCAGAAAGTCGATATTACGAGAAATGAATATAACGCACTATACATAATCGTGTACATATCCTTATTCTGTTTTTACAGACGATTTCGATAAAGAGATAATTTTCCCGCTTTGGGATACGCCCTCGATAGAGATGTCATAATCGGCGGGAGCATCGGTGGTATAAAACTCGACGGTAGCCTGCCCCAGATCATCGAGCTTGACGACAGGATTCCAGTAAAGCGTCGTGCGATAGTCGGGTGTATTGGTTCTACGTTTCTCTTCGGTGTCGTATGTCGGAGAGTAAAACTCCGCAGGGGTTTGATAACCCAATGGCGTCACTACGCTTACGTCCGGCGATGGTGCAGCGGCATACGCTTCGGCCAGCGCTTTTCCCTTTTTCATGGTAATGGCTATGATGCCGCCTTTGAGGTTCGTCCCCCAATAGGTCGTCTGGTTGCGGTCGATCAGGTCGATACGTGCTACCTGTTCGATCGGGTAATACAAACAATCGGGGACATTATCAAAATCATCGAAATACTGCATACCTCGTTTCCATTCGTCATTTTGTACTTTTTCTCTATAGTCTGCAGCTGCTTGTCTGAGATCTGAAGCAGAACCGCCATTCCGTGCAATATTTCCTATTGCAACCAAAGCTCTCAAAGCACCTGCGGAGATTGCTTTGCCAGAGTCGTAATCCAAACTATTTACTTCCCTTCCATCTTGCTTTTCAGATAACATACCAACCGTTTCCTCTAATCTTCCGTCGACCATAAAGGCCGGTTTGTGCCCACGGTATAATACCCTTCGTCCCATGACCTGCATTCCGGGCATCTTCTCGATGAAGTCGAGGATCGTCCCTGCGCTGACCTCCTTGATCTGCTCGGCGTTCCACGACCGTGCGGCCAGGCGGTGTTCCGGCGCGTTTTCGTCGATGTCGTCGTCCCAGGGTTTTGCCGTCACGACCACGGTGTCGATGACGATATTCCGCATGTCTGCCGTGCCGCGCTGCTCGATATACCTTCGCGCCTGCGCCACGTAGGTCGGATCGGGCTGCCGCAGGCGTGGCAGCGTGCGGTATTCGGGAAACGAATCGGGAGTGATGAGAATCCGCGCGTCGGTGATCGTCCGCCCTCGGACGGTGGGGCGCAGCACGAAGGTCGTGCTGTCGGGGAAGTCGAACCCGTTGAGTGCGAACGACCCGTCCTCGGCGATGGGAGCCGAGGTGGCGTAGCCGCTCTGGGGTACCAGCAGCCGCATCGTGTAGCGGTCGAGCTTCTTCTTTTTGGAGAACATGGCCGTGCGCTCGATGCGTCCCGCGATCTCCTGTCCCGCCTCCAACGGGTAATAAGGCTCCTTGTATTCGTCGCGCAGGAGCTTCGGCACGTCGTACCTGCGCCAGCCCTGCGTAAGCAGCAGTTCGTCGAGCCCCTCGTCGCCCTGCGCGTTGTCGGGCGCGAAGTACCAGTCGGGGTCTTCGATCACACCGCGCAGCTCGGAAGAGAGCATCAGCGTGGAGTAGATGCCCGCCGTCGCTACGGGAGCCGCCGCCTTGCGGTCGGTGACGGCGACGGCGAAGTCGCCCTGTGCGGGTCGGCGTTTGGTGTCGTGCACCTCGAAATGCAGCGTTACCTTCGAACGCTGCTGCAACGTGCCCTCCTGCCGCATCGTCACCTCGGTCTCTTCGTCGCGGCGGTTGAAGACCAGCCGCTCGGAGTAGGCTTCGCCCGTGGGGCTGAGCAGCAGGATCTGGTAGAGGCCGCCCGGCAGTTCGTCGCGCAGGAAGGTGAGCGATGCGTGCTGCGGGTTCCACTCCTTGTAGTAGCACTGCGTGCCGCAGCGGTGGACGAGGAGCTTCAATCCCTGCGGCCGCCACTTTTTAGCCGAACGGACGGATACGACGAAGGAGGTGTCGTTGGGCTCGACGCGCAGGACGAAGGTGAAGTCGTTGGCCTCGGGCAGATCGAAGCGCCGCGACTTGCCGCCCGATGTCTGGACGCATTCGGCCGTGTAGCGCCGGCCGGGCCGCGGCGTGAACTCGAACGACCCCATGCCGGCGTGGCGCGAGGCGAAACGCGCGACGGTGCGGCCACGGTCGTCGCGCACGGTTCCCGTCACCTGCCGCGAAAGTCCGTCCTTGCCCAGGGCCTTGAACCCCACGCGGCAGGGCTGTCCGTCGATGAGGTAGCCGCTTTCGGGGAAGAAGGCCACGTCGAAGGGGCCTGCCGCCGTGCGGCGCCGTCGTTTTTCGGGTTGTCGGTAGGGATTGACCGAAAGGGGTTTCGAGAAGAGATAGTCGCCGCCGAGGTTGCGCATGTAGAGCGTGTAGGCGCACAGCACGTATTCGTCCTGCGCGAGCGTCGCGGGCAGAGGCAGGTAGCCGGCATAGACGCCGCCGCGTTGCAGAATCTTGATGCGGCGCACGAGCAGGTTGTCCGTCGTGCGAAGCTCCACGTAGACGTAGCGGCTCGCCGTGAGCGGTTCGAGCGTCGCGGCGTCGACGCAGTGCGCACGCAGCCACACCGTGTCGCCCGCGATATAGGCGTCGCGGTCGGTCGTCACGTGGATCTTCTCCTGCGGAAAATTACGGATTTGCTCCAAAAACGGGTTCTTCTGCGCGTGCAACAATACCAATGGCCATGTGACGACACAGAGGTATAATATAACAAAGGACAATTTACACCGATTCATCACACAAATTCTTTCTCACAAAGGTAAAGTTATAAAAAAACAATAAAATATTTGCATTGTTTGATGAATTTTTATAACTTTCGAATACCAACTAATAAAACTGCTTTATTATGAAAACACTAAAACTTAAAAAAGACGTGGTATCCCGTCTTGACAGGGAGCAGAGTGCAATGGTTAAAGGTGGTGCAGGACAGACTACTATCATTCCTGCAACGAATTATTGTGCAGGAACTCAAAAAAATTGCGCAACAAAAGATCAACTGGGGTTGTGCGTATCTGCTACTACATGTAAGTCGGATAATGTTATAGCCTGTGTAGAAGTAAGCAAAAATGACTGTATAGTTTCAGGAGGAAGTTGTATCCAAACTAAATGCGATTGTCTGAACACTTACGCATTGACTTGCAATTGCGAATAGGAACCAAGCAAGCAAGTAAATTTTAGAAAGCTCCCCCTCTCGTATTAACGAGAGGGGGAGCTTTCTAATATAAGTTATGTACCGATAAAAGATATGATATTTTGTATCTGCTTTATTTAGATCGTAACGAACCAATAAATTTAATGAATTTTTCCTTATTTGTCACATGTTTTTGAAAATAATAAATGCCAAATGAATTTATTCTTAAAAACAGTTGCCAATATATCATTCTGGCTGTATCTTGTAAAAAGATAAAAGGAAACAGAATTACTAACTGAACAATCACCCAAATAATGAAACCGACGTTTGCCCCTTTTCCCGACTTTGTTTTCAGGACGCCATTATTTCCGCTGGATGCTCCGGCAGAAGATACGACCTTGAGTCCTGAATTTCGGGAAGCGCTCTATTTAGCCTCGCCGGAGCTGTATGAAGGTTGTGTATCGAAAGACCGAAAAAAGCAGACTAAATTCGAACATTCCGTTCTGAAATACCGGCATCGGGCGATGACACGGTGTACTCCGTTCGGTTTATTCGCAGGATGCAGCACGGGAAAGATTGCGAACAGTACATCGATCGAATTACCGGCTACGAAGGACAACAAACGCCGCACCCGGTTGGACATGCAATATCTGTGTGCTCTGATTCAGGAGATCGAGCGTGACCCCAACGTGCGGGAGCAACTCGTATATTACCCGAATGATAGCCTTTATGAAATCGGCGGAAAATATCGCTATGTCGAATATCGCTATAAGAAATCGCAGCGCCAGCATACGGTTGCTTCGTTGGAAATCGACGAAGCGCTGGCCACGCTCCTGAACACGGCGGCAGACGGAGCGACAATCGAACAACTGGTGCAAGCACTCGTCGATGACGAGATAACCACGGAGCAAGCGCATGAATATGTCATCGAGACTATCGCCTCGCAAGTGCTGAAAAGCGAACTCGATCCATGTGTCGTCGGTGAAGACGTACTCGATACGCTTATCGATAAACTCTCCCGCCTGCAAAATGTTCCGATCCTGCAACCGCTCCGACAAATCCAGGAGCTTCTGAACCGAATCGACGCACAACCGGTAGGTACGACACTGCCGTTATATGATGAGATTTTATCGACCGTAAAAAATATCGGCGTAGGCTACGAGCCGAAATATCTGTTTCAGACGGATATGTTCAAACCGGTGCATCGGGCACAGGTGGATGAAAAAACCGTATCTCGAATCGTTCGTTTGATCGACTTTCTGGCGAAGATTACACCACCGAACGAACATCCCACGCTGCAAAATTTTATTCAGGCATTCCAAAGCCGGTACGAAGAGGCCGAAGTTCCGTTGGCTGTGGCATTGGACGGGGAGTTGGGATTGGGTTATCCGGTTTCATCGGGTAGCGGCGACGTCAATCCTCTGATTAACGATCTCGTTTTCCCTGTTCAATATTCTAATATTACGACAAGTCATCAAAGTTCTGCTGATCGAGTTTTATTCCGGAAATATATCGAAAATGCCCGCAAAGGAGGCCACGTCGTATTGCTGGAGGACAAGGATTTCGAGAAACTGGACTACAAACATCAGTTTCCCGATACGATTGCCGTTATGTGCAGCCTGCTCGATAACGATCTAATCGACATAAAATCGATCGGCGGAGTATGTGCGGCCAACCTTTTGGGGCGCTTCTGCCATATTGACGAGAGTATTATGGCTCTGGTCAAAGAGATCGCCGATTTCGAGCAGCGGCAAACTCCGGACGTTATCTTCGCCGAAATATCGCATCTTCCCGAATCACGCATCGGAAATATCGCCTCGCGCCCGGTATTTAGGGAACATACGCTGCATTATCTGTCGAATTGCGAACACGACGGAACGGATATTCCCATATCGGACTTGATGCTTTCCATTCGGCAGGGACGTCTGTTTCTCCGTTCCAAAAAATACGACAAAGAGGTCGTTCCCCGCTTAACGTGTGCCCATAACTATTCGATGAGTCCCATTCCGATTTACCGTTTCCTCTGCGATCTTCAACACCAACGGATAACCGGCGGATTGAGTTGCGGTTGGTCGGGACTTTTAGCCGCTTATGATTATCTTCCTCGGATTCAATACAAGAACATTATTCTTTCGAGAGAACTGTGGAGAATCAAACAGGAAGAGGTCGAAGGGATGGACAAATTATCCGATTCGGAACTTTCCGTCCGCTTCAGGGATTTTTTACAGAAACGACAAATGCCGACGGAAGTCGTTATTCCCGACAGCGACAACGAACTCTATTTGAATTTGGAAGATACACAATGCCAACGACTTCTTCTGGAAGAGATCGCCAAACGCAAACAGATCGTATTGGAGGAATTTCTGTTTCGTAACGACTCCGGTATTGTCCGCCGGGGAAAAGACCGATTTACGAACGAGGTGATTTTCGCCTTTCATAAAAACGAGCAACATGATACAGAGAAAGTTCATACCCGGTAGCCAATGGCTATACTTCAAAATATACACAGGTGTCAAAACAGCCGATGAGGTTTTGGCGCATACCATACGGCCATTTCTTCGGGAACTGTACGCAGAGCGATGGATCGACGGCAGCTTCTTTATTCGTTATAACGACCCGGATTTCCATATCCGTCTGCGGCTCCACATCGACCGATTCGAGAACTACGCCCCTATCTTCCGGCGTTTCGAAGCGTCGTTTCAGCCTTTGGTGGAAAACGGGGCTGTTATAAGGGTTTTATGCGATACTTACGTCCGTGAAATCGAACGGTACGGGGCAGATACTATGGAGCCGGTCGAACGATTGTTCGGAATAGACAGCGGTGCGATTCTGAAATTACTCGAAAAGATTGAGGAATTACCTACGGACACGAGGGAAACGACCCGCTGGCAGTTGGCACTGACATTACTGGATGATACGATGACCGCCTTCGGAAAAACACCGGACGAGAAAAAAGCACTGTTTTCCCGGATGGCCGAGAATTTCAAGAAGGAGTTCGGATTCACCTCGCATTCGTTCACGAAACAGATCAATGATAAGTACCGCCGTTACCGAGCGGACATCGAAAAAGCGTTGTCCGACCGCGAGATGTTTACGGATTACGAAGCCATATTACAACCTCGCAAGTCGGAAATCGGGAAAGTCGCTGCGGAAATTTCCCGAATCCAATCCTCCGGCCTGGCGGTACCTACGATCGACGAGTTGCTGGGCAGCATTTCGCACATGACGATGAACCGTTGGTTCCGTACCAATAACCGGCAGTTCGAATTGGTTATTTATGACTTTTTAACCAAGTATTTCGAGTCGGCGATCGCACGGACAAAGCGGCTTGTGGAAAAACAATGAAAGTATTCATTCCTATTCGGTAAAATGAAAACGCGAATCGAACATAAAATCCATGCAATAGCCGATGTGCTGTTTCGGGATATGAAAGACGGTAAACTCGACAACGAAGGCGTCGGGTTGTTGGCCGGACAGACCGGCATTATTATCTTCTGCAAACACTATCTGCAAGTATTTCCCAATTCGGAGAAAGAAGAAATTTTAGAAGGCTTCCTCGAAACGTATTTCGATAAATTAACCTCTGAAATAGGATTATTGACATACTGCGGCGGATTTACCGGCGCTTTGGAGGGTTTGAAATACCTGAACCGTGAGCGGTTGTTGGAGATCGACTATTCCGATGTGGAGAAAAACTACCGGGAGCTGCTGCAAACATTCGCTATAAACAGTATTCTAAACGGGAATTACGACTACCTGCATGGCGGACTGGGTATCGTCAAATATTATTGCGACGACGCAGAGTTTGTAAACCGGGCATTGGAGGCATTGGAGCAAACCGCTGAAAAAGGAGATAGAATCTACAAATGGAAATCTTCGCTGGGACTGGACAGAGGCGTCGGATACAATATCTGCCTATCACACGGGATGTCGAGTATCGTATCCGTATTGAGCTTGTTGGGAAGCGAAGGGATCGATCAGAAGAAACGGGATCGGATCATCAGGAATACTTGTAATTATATTCTGTCCCAGGAGATCGATCCGCAACAACACGGCAATTATTTTCCCAGTCAATCATTAGAGAACGATCCGGAGCAAATAAATCATCAAAGTCGTTTGGGTTGGTGCTATGGCGATTTGGGCGTAGCGACATCGTTGTGGCAGGCAGGAAAAGCGTTGCATAACCGGGAATGGCAGGAAAAAGCATTGGAGGTGCTGCGGTTTTCGACTTCGCGTAGGGATTTCCAAAATGCCGGTGTTATCGATGCCGGTTTATGTCATGGAGCTGCAAGCGTGTGTATGATGTTTCACTATGTGTATATGCAAACCGGTGAAAAACTGTTTGAAGAAACCCGTGATTACTGGCTTGACGGTACCTTGGAATTAGGTAACATGGAGGATGGATTGGCCGGATATAGAGCATGGCATACGGCTGAATACGGAGGTTGGGTAAATGAATATGGACTTTTGGAAGGAGTTGCAGGAATCGGATTACTATTATTGTCTTTATATATACCTGCCCTTCAAAATACTGAATGGCTGAATTTCTTTATACTTAGTTGATTAATCTATTTATAGTATGTCCCGTTTTTATCGTCTATTAATAGTTTTATTATTCTGCGGTACCTTTGTTAGCTATTCGCAACAACGCATTTATCCTGATTACAATTCGTCTTCCGGGTTTGAACTCGATTCGCTCGATGCGTATGATCCATTAGTATTGGATAATCTCGAAACTCTGGCTCGGGTTTGGGGATTTGTGAAATATCATCACCCGGCTATGGCTGATACGACTATCCATATTGACTATGAGCTTTTCGGTTTGTTGCCGCGCGTAGTACACGCTGGAAAAGCGGAACGCAACCGAATCCTGTCGGAATGGATTAATGAATTAGGTGCATTTGAAGTCGATACAACCTTTCAACAAGAACTATCCGCAATCGATCATATTCTAATAAATGATTTTTCATGGGTCGAAGATACCGTTCGACTGGGAAGTAAATTGAGCCAAACCTTATCAGATTTACGGTATGCTATTTCCAAAAGCAACAAGTATGTATGGAATGAAGGGGTCACCATAAAACTGTATGATGATCCATTTCCCAATTATGATTATAACCATTTATACGATGCAGGATACCGCTTATTAATTTTGTTTCGCCTTTGGAATGCGATCGACAGTTATTGTCCTAACCGGAATATAACAGACACTTCTTGGGATAAAGTACTTGAAAAATATATTCCCCGGATGATTCTTGATAAGGACAGTTACATTTTAACCCAATTAGAACTCTTGTCTGAATTGAACGATACACACGCATCAGGCCCATATTCAGCAATATTCGGGGCAAAACGAGCGCCTGTTTTAGGACAATTGGTCGAAGGACGACTTTTTGTAACAGATACTTTTGATAATCAGTTATTATTACCGGGCGATGAAATTACCGTCATCGGTGGAAGATCAATTTCTGAGATAATATCTATGGCAAGAAAATACACCGCCCAATCCAACGAATCCGTCCTGATGCGTGATGCTGCCGATTATGCATTTTGGACACCTAAAGATTCCTTAAATTTAGTATTTCAGCGTAATGGACAGCAATATCAGATAAAAATACCTTCCATAAAACTTTCGGATTATTATGCCGAAAAACGAAAATGTGAGGATTCTAAAGTGTCTTTTCGTATGCTTAATGACAGTGTATCCTATATCTATGCTGGCACATTGCAAAGTGAGGATGCTCAACAGATTTATAATGCTATCAAAGATACCAAAACTTTAATTGTAGATTTAAGATGCTATCCTCGGGATTATTTTACTCTCTATAATTTCTTTGCAGAATACCTTATCCATATACCACAGTATCCGACTAAAATATATCGACCAGATTGGGGCTGTCCGGGATATTTTTTCCGAATTGATAACCCTGTATTTGGAAAGCAAATGAAAACTGACCCTTCGAATCCAGGTACTTGGCATAATGTAGAAAATCACAATGCATATACCGGGAAAATAATAATTCTGGTAGATCAAACAACACAAAGCGCCGCAGAATATTTTACAATGCATCTTCAATCCATACCGGACGCGATAACAGTCGGCTCACAAACAGCAGGAGCAGATGGGGATATTGTCCTTGTAACGATGCCAGGATATATGAACTTTTATTTTTCAAGTGTAAAAGTCTTATACCCAGATGGTACTGATACTCAACGACGAGGTGTGAGAGTGGACATCGAGGTAAGGCCAAGTGTCGATGGAATTAGAAACAATAGGGATGAAGTATTGGAATATGCACTCCAATTAGCCACAGAGAGCTAATCTCTAAGATGAATTTATTATGAAAAACTCAAAGAAGTTACGGCTCAAAAAAGAGATTGTCGAGGCTCTGACTCCTATTGCTGCGCGGTACGTGCAAGGAGGTTGTAGCAAAGGAGAAATTACAGTCATATCAAAAGACTGCGGAAATAAAACCCAAAAGTGTACTCTTGACTGTTCATTGGGTACTTGTGATCCACAAACAGGAACTAATTGTCCGTCAGCTTATACTTGTGCAGAGATTTGTGGAGGAAGTGTTGTGCGATGTATTGGTGATTTGGAATAAAATTAACTGTTGGCCGACAGTAATTATATGTACAATTAAAAAATCTTAGTTATGAAAAGTCAGAAAAAATTAGAGCTAAAAAAGGAAACCATTGAAATCCTTTCTCAAAATTCAGTACGACGCATCCAAGGAGGGTGTAGTAAGGGAGAAATCACGGTAAAAAAACCAACGGACGGTACATGCAATAATTGCTTCCCGACTATAACATGTGAACCGTCGGTAGATGTCTGTCCTACAAAAGATGCAAAATGTAAATCAGATATGCATTGCTCTGAATTTGCATGTGCAAGCGCCACAGTATGTGGCGACACAACACAAGCAATTGATTGCAGGCATGTAGGTGCGTAAGTTGATTGCCATATAGTATTAGATTTAGAAACGGCATTATTTATTGAGATCAAGGAGAAGAATTTTCTTCTCCTTGATTATCAAGATAATTAAAACCTATAATAATGAGTTTCCCTCGGTATACACAGTTGGATACGATGGACTGCGGCCCGACATGCCTGCGAATTATCGCTGCATTTTACGGTCGGCACTACTCCCTGCAAAATCTGCGTGATCGCTGCCATATCACGCGGGAAGGCGTCTCGTTGTTAGGTATCAGCGATGCGGCTGAAAGTATCGGTTTGAGGTCGGTCGGTGTAAAACTCACGTGGCAGCAGCTCCGCGACGAAGCCAATTTTCCTTGCATCGTACATTGGAACCAGCGACATTTTGTGGTCGTCTATAAAATCGAGAAGAAACGCGGGCAGTGGTGGGTCTATGTTTCCGATCCGGCCGTAGGATTACTCAAATATAGCGAACGACAATTTCTCAAATCGTGGTTGCAGACTGGAGCCGAAGATTCCGTTTTGCAAGGTGACCTTTCCGGCGATTCCTCGGCCAAAGGCATTGCCCTCCTGTTGGAGCCGAAACCGGAGTTCTATGCAGAGAAGGGCGATGAGGATAAACGGCTGAATTTCGCCTCGATGCTGCGTTATCTGCGGCCTTACAAATCCTACCTGCTCCAACTCGGCCTTGCGATGCTGATTGCTGCCGTACTCGGCCTGATCCTTCCGTTCCTGACCCAATCGGTCGTCGATACGGGTATCGGGAATAGCAACCTTTCGTTCGTGGTGATGATTCTCATCGCCCAGGTGGTGCTGACACTCGGACAGATGGCCAACAACCTCATCCGTTCGTGGTTGATGCTCCACATGACCACACGCATCAGTATCTCGCTCATTTCGGACTTTCTGGCCAAACTCATGCGCCTGCCCATTGCGTTTTTCGATTCGAAGATGGTCGGCGACATCATGCAGCGCATCGGGGATTACAACCGGATCCAGACATTCCTGACCGGTTCGTTGCTGAGTATCGTGATGGCTGCCGTGTCGCTCGTCATATACAGTGTCGTGATGGCCGGGTACGATCTCGGCATCCTCGGCGTATTCCTGCTCGGCAGCGGTCTTTATATCCTGTGGGTATTGATATTCCTCAAACGCCGCCGCAAGCTGGACTACATGCGTTTTCAGGAGTCGGCCAACAACCAGAGCAATATCGTCCAGCTTATCAACGGTATGCAGGACATCAAGCTGAACAACTGCGAGAAGCAGAAACGCTGGGAATGGGAACGTATCCAGGCCAAACTGTTCAAGGTTTCGATCAAGAGCCTGACACTCGGACAGACACAGGAAGTAGGCGGTACGTTCATCGACCAGACCAAGAATGTTATCATCTCGTTCCTTGCCGCCAGTGCCGTCATCAATGGGGAAATGACGCTCGGTATGATGATGGCCATGCAGTACATCATCGGCCAGCTCAACGCCCCCATATCGCAGTTCATCAGTTTCGTGCAGGCCACGCAGGATGCGAAAATCTCGCTCGAACGCCTGAACGAAATTCAGGAAAAACCGGATGAGGAACCCGAAGACGCGGGTCTGATCCGCGACATCCCCGAAAACGCGGCCATCGAGTTCCGAAACGTAGTTTTTCAATACGAAGGGCCGCACTCGGACAAAGTGCTGGACGGAATCGACCTGACGATTCCGCATGACAAGGTTACGGCCATCGTAGGCGAAAGCGGCAGCGGCAAGACGACACTGCTTAAAATGATGCTCGGCTTTTACGCTCCGGTCGAGGGTGACGTGTTGCTGGGCGGTCGCAGGCTCTCCGCTTTCAGCCCGAATTGCTGGCGTCAGGAGTGCGGAACGGTCATGCAGGAGAGTTTCGTATTTTCCGATACGATCGCCAATAATATCGCCGTATCGGATGAAATACCCGATATGAAACGGATCCGCCGGGCGGTGGAAATCGCCAATATCGGAGAGTTCATCGAATCGCTGCCATTGGGGTATAACACCCGTATCGGAGCCGACGGACACGGGTTGAGTACGGGTCAGAAACAACGCCTATTGATTGCCCGTGCCGCTTATAAAGATTCCAAATACCTCTTCTTCGACGAAGCGACCAATTCACTCGACGCTAACAACGAGCGCACGATTATGGAGCGTCTGGAGAAATTATTCAAAGGCAAAACCGTCGTTATCGTGGCACACCGTCTTTCGACAGTCCGCAATGCCGATAACATCATCGTTTTGGCGCACGGACGCATCGTCGAGCAAGGCACGCACGAAGAGCTGACGGCAAAAAAAGGATATTATTACGGACTGGTGAAAAATCAGTTGGAATTGGGAAGTTAAAGAAAAATTACTAACTTTAATAAACTATTGGAGACTTGCCTTCTTCAATAAAATGGAAAATTTAGACTTTCGTTTTTCCGGTTCGGCAAAGGCAGTGAAAATCGCTGCCCTCACCTTGCCGAAGCCATTTTTACGAGAAAGCAAAACAGAGTGTGACGGCTCATAAGTTCAACTTAAACGCAAGAAAGGCAGTTGCAAAAATACAATTTTCCGACCAATTTGCATTATTGTGACGAAACGGCAGTTTATTCCGGTGCTGTCGCACGCAAAACCGATTGAACGAACTGAATGTATTCTTTCAAAAAATGAAAGCTATGAAAAAGTTTAAGGTCATCGAGGAAAGTAGATTTCTGAATAAACAAAATTTAAAGCAGATTGTAGGAGGTAAATGCATTGGAGATACAAATTTTACAATATGCGAACCCGGAGCACAATTAGCTGGGGGATTCTCGACCAACCCTATGTGCCCCGGACAACTTCGGTGGGGTACTTGTGATATTGGATGGGATTATCAAGGTGCAGGTGCATGTTTCAATAATTTTGTGACAGAACCTTGTAGCGCTAAGAAACAATATATTGGTCCAATAGCGCCGCCATTGGGTTAAATATTTTTTAGGGAGAGGAATGCTCCTCTCCCTAAAATTCAGAAAACTTACCAACTATATCTTATGAAAAGATTAATTTTTTTTGTATTTGTTTTTAGCTTTATAACTGGCATTACATGCGGTCAGATTCAAACGAAAGTTGACGAGCGTTTTGAACTTACGAGTATTGCATTTATGCTGGCAGGAGCTCCTGAATATAATCAATGTGGAGTCCGATCCTATAAACAAGATATTCAAAATCAATTTGAGAAATACAAGTCTGATAATTCTATAAAATACATGCGAGAGCTTAATCAGGCTCATGGAATCGGTTATAATGCCATAACGAACGTAGCTGATTTACTTCAAATTAAAAATGGCATTATTTCTTTGCAACCACAATATGATATGAGCGATGTTTTCGAACGTGATTCGCGCTGGAACGAATCACTATTGACAGAATTTATCACCATGCTCAATCGATTCTACGATAAAAGTAATTTTCAAAAGTTTTACAAGAATCATCAAAAATTATATAAGGTCGCAGAAGAACGAATGGATACCTTGCTTGCAAGAGCAAATACCGATTGGTTTGAAAATTTTTTCGGGAGATCGTTGGATGGTTTCTCTCCTGAAGTCTATATCAGCCTTGTCAATGGTGCGAGCAATTATGCAATGGGAAATAATAGCGTGCTGATTGGAGTGTTTGATGATGCAGAAGGCTTACCCAATCCGACTAATTATAATACACTACCTGTGCTTATTCATGAATGGGGACATCACTTTACTAATCAAATTGTCTTTGAGTATTGGACACAAATGAGAGATGCGGCAGAATTGATCTATCCCTATGTCGAATCGGCAATGAATCAAGCCGGATATGCAGGGGCAGAAACTATGACGATAGAGTGGTTGAATAATCTTTTTACGATTATGTACTATAGGGAAACAACCCCGGAGATGGTACCTATGACAACGGCGCTTATTATGCAAAAAGGGTTCATTTGGATTGATAGAAGTGTATGTTTTATGGATAATTTTTATACCTATCGAGACAGATATCCTAATATAAAAGATTTTATGCCTCAATTAATTGCATTCTTCAACTACACTGCCAGCCAATTTGATATTGTCTATAGGGAATATAAAAATAGCTGTCCATTTATTACAAATATCTATCCGGCATACGGAACGGATATTACCAACTTTGATGAAATTGTGATTACGTTTTCGGAACCGATGCTTGGCACTTGGGGATTTCAAAGTGCAGAAGAAGATGAAAATATTAAAAATTTAAGAGAAATCATTAAGGCAATTCAATGGTCTAACGATAATATGCAAGCACATATTTTACTTGACAAAACAAAAATGGAATCGGATTGTAGGTATGGTGTACGTTTATATCCATCTGGATTTTGTTCTGCTCGTTATTTTCCTCTTGATGAAAAATGCATTAATTTACAATTTAATACAATAAGAAAATGAAAATTTCTAAATATACTTTTTTCTTTGATATAGAGAATACGGATTTTTACGCTTATAATACGCTTTCCAATGCACTAATCGAAATAGATCAAGAGTCTTATAATATTTTACATAATAGGATTCAGGACGAAGACTTATCCGAAATGTTATTTGATAATGATTTATGGAACGCATTGGTAACAAATAATATCTTAACCGATAATAATGAAGATGATTTTCTCAAATATAAGGCTTCTATTATGAGAATGAGGAGCCAGCGAACAGGAATGCATTTAACGCTTGCCCCAACTATGGATTGTTGTTTCCGTTGCCATTACTGTTTTGAGAAATACAAAGAGAAGAAGTACATGACACCGGAAGTAATGGATCGAATTACCAAATACGTTACATCATGTTCTGATCTAAAAAACATCAAAATTACTTGGTTTGGAGGCGAACCACTTATGGCTGTTCCTCAGATTGAAGAATTTTACGACAAGTTCAGTGCTGTATGGAAAGAACCTGTCAACTCAAATATTATAACAACTGGATACCATATTGATAAGGAGGCTGTTAGAGTTATGAAAAAGGTTGGGATAACATTCGTACAGATTACTCTGGATGGAATGAAAAAGACACATAACGAAGTAAAGCATTTGGCTTCAGGAGAAGATGTATTTGAAAGAGTAATTTCTAATATTGAATTATTGAATGATCTTGCTCCTGAAATTAATGTTACGATTCGTGTTAATCTAACCTTAAAGAATAAGCATGAATACGCAGAACTATATAAATTTTGTCAAAATCGATTTGGAGAAAGACGCAACATAGGTTTGACACCAGCATTTGTTCTGGATCGTAGTATAAGTAATTGTGATGTATGCATCGAAAATGGCATATTGTTTACTCATGAGAATCGATCTGAATTTATTTTAGATTTGGCACATAAAGGATTTGATTCTCCATTTATTCGTTATCCAGAACCGTTTTTTAACGAATGTGCAGTTAGAAATGATATGGCTATCGCATTCGATCCGGAAGGATATACCTATAAATGTTGGGAGGTAATAGGAAATAAAGAATACGCTATTGGTAAATTGGATAAAGACGGTATTTTAGCAAATATTAATGAAAAAATCTTAAATCGCCAGCTATATGGTGCTGATACGTTTGAAGATCCCGTTTGTTCCAAATGTAAGTACCTTCCAATTTGCAACGGAGGCTGTCCTATTCAACGTATTCAAAATAAATTTGAAAAAGCTCATAACGATTGTTGTACTCCATACAAAGGCTTTACTCCCGATTTTTTGAAAATACATATCGCCAGAAAAAAAGCACTGGAAGTCGCTGCTACTGAAAAACAGCAATAAAAGGACAGGTTATGCCGCAGTTCAGAGATAACTTTCACAGCGAAGAGGCGCAGGAGATCATGGGACGTGCGCCTTCGTGGGTCGTGCGGTGGGGAATTACGGTCATTTTCGTCATACTTGCCCTAATCGTTTTGGGCTGCTACATCATCAAGTATCCGCAGACCGTCACGGCTCCCATATCCATTACGACAGTCAATGCCCCCTCCGACCTTACGGCCCGTTACGACGGACTGCTCGACAGCGTATGTGTCGGCAACGGGGAGAACGTCCGTACCGGTCAGCTTATCGCTTTGCTCGCGACACCGGCCGACTACGACGACATCCGGTCGTTGGAAGAGCACCTCTCCGCCACCGATTCGCCGCAAGCGCTCGCCGAGGCCGAATGGGTGTCCGACCGATATGTTCTGGGCGACCTGCAATCCACATGGGCGGAGTTTGCCGCCCGCTGCCTCGATTTTAGGCATTATCTGGCCACCGATCTCATCGGAACGAAGAAGCGCCTTCTCGAAGCCCAGATTGCGAAAAACAAGCGCTATTATGCCCAATTGGAGGCACAGGGCAAACTGCTCGACAAGGACCTTGCTATGGGGCAGCGGACATTGGAGCGGGACTCGCTGTTGTTCACTCAATCGGTTATTTCTGCGGCCGATTATGAAACTTCCGTACAGAACTATCTCGCCAAACAGAACAGCAAGGCCGGCTTCGATGCGACACTGACTTCTACGGAACTCACCATCCTGCAAACCGAACAACAGTTGGTGGAACTCTCCGTGCAGCGTGAGAACGAGGTGGCCGAGTACGAACGTACCATAGGTCAGTTACGCCAACAACTGCTCGCCGCCATAGCCCAGTGGAAAGAACAGTATGCGGTCATCGCTCCGATGGACGGTATCGTGTCATTACAGGGATATTGGAGCAAGGGGCAACATGTGACTGTCGGCTCCGCTCTTGCCAGCATCGTCCCGGAAAAGGAGACTGAAGTGATCGGCCGTATGGAGGTCCCTTCGGCCGGATTCGGCAAGGTGGAAACCGGGCAGACGGTCAACGTCAAGCTGAACGGCTTCCCCTATATGGAGTATGGTGTCCTGAAAGGTACGATACGTTCTATTTCCTCGGTTCCGGCTTCGGTGCAAACCGCGACCGGTACGACGATCGCCTATACGGTCGAAGTCGTATTTCCCGAAGGAATGAGGACGACCTATGAGAAAGAGCTGCCGATGATTCAGCAGATGGACGGTACGGGCGAAATCATCACGGAGGATATGCGCCTTATCGAGCAATTCATACAACCTATCGTATCGCTGTTCAAAAACCGCTGACCATGAGATGCCGCATAATACCATTGTTCGCCGCCGTCGCTTCGGTGCCGATGTTGTTCGGTGCAACACCGCTCAGCGCACAGGAAGTGCAACGCTGGACGCTGGAAGAATGTATCGCCTATGCTTTCGAACATAATATCGAAGTCAAGCAGGCCGAACTCGACGTTCAAACCAAACGGCTAACCCGCTCGGATGCGGGTTGGGCCTATGCTCCCGACATCTCCGCATCGAGCAGTTACAGCTTCTCCAGCGGCCGCGTACTGGATCCCACCACGTATGAGTTCGTGGAGCATCAGAGCGTGAACGGTACTTCGACCTCTGTCGGTGCCTCGGTCACTTTATTCAACGGTATGCGGAATCTCCATAACCTCGAACGCTCCCGCCTCGATCTGCGTGCGGCGCTGTTGGGTGTGGAGAAGGCCCGCAACGACATCCGGCTCAATATCACGGCCTATTATCTGGAGATTCTTTGCGCCGAAGAGAACATCCGCAATGCCGAACAGACGGTCGAAACTTTGAAAATACAGGAGGAAAAGACCCGTAAATCGGTCGAGGCGGGGAAAGTCACCTCTGCCGACCTCTTGCAGATACGTTCGCAACTGGCCAATGCGGAAAACACTCTTTTGTCGGCTCGAAATTCCTACGACATCGCCCGCCTGAATATTTGTCAGCTCCTGGAAATAGAAGATTACACGACATTCCATACCGTCGCTCCTTCGGATAATATTTTGGGAGATACGCCGATGCCGGTCAGTACCGATGCGCTTCTGGCCTCGGCGCAGCAACTCCCGGAGGTGGAGTCCGCAAGGCTGGGTATCGACATCGCCCGCCGCGATCTGCGAATCGCCCGTTCGTCCTACTATCCGACGCTTTCGCTTTCGGCCGGCTACGGGTCGAGTTATTCCGACGCCAGACAGAAAATGTTTATGAATCCCGACGGCACGTACCGTTACGAAGCCTATCCGCTCGCCGAACAGTACAAGGACAATGCGAGCAGCTATATTTCCGTATCGCTGAACGTTCCGATTTTCGGTCGCCTGACGACGCGGCACAACGTCCAGCGGCAGAAGATCGCCGTTCGCCAGGCAGAGTATGCGTTACGCACTACGGAGAAGCAGGTGAACAAGGAGGCTACGCAAGCACTGATCGATTCCCGGACGGCGTGGGACAAGTATCTCTCTTCACAGAAATACGTCGCCTCGGCCGAGGAAGCCGCCCGGCAAATGGAGCAAAGGTACAATCTCGGAGCGGCTACCGTCGTCGATTACAACACGGCGCTCGATGCGCTGGTCGAAGCCCAGGTTCAACTCCTGCAAGCCAAATATGAATATATCTTCAAAACCGAAATAATTAAATTTTATCTCGATTCGAACAAGAAGTAATTACATAAAATAAAATTTTATGTAATTACTGTGGTTCATTCCTATTTCCACCGAAGATGCAAAGCGTCTTCGGTTTTCTTGTTTTATTCAGAAAAGTATTCAACCCTCGGTCGGCCCGGCAAAAGTAGACGTGTCCGTGCCTGCCCGCAAGTCCTGCCGGTTTTCCTTACGGAAAAACCTTGCGGGCAGCCCCGTCCCCGACTATGGCCTTCTGCGTGCCGCCCGAATGGTTCGAGCGGCGAAACTTAAAATTCAAATTTATGAATACTTCCGTAACGAGTGCGTCCTCCGCACGTGTAGCACACCAACAAGGACTGAACCGGGTCGTAGCCGACAGAGTACGGCACCTGGTAGAACACCGAGCACCCGCAGTGCAACAAACCATCCAGCGCATGATCGTCGAATCCGCGCAGCTGCAAGACTACCTCCTTCCGATCGGCGCCCAATACCGGGAAACGGGCAGTACACGCAAGGTACTCTTTCTCGACGACGGCAATCGTCTGACGATGCAGATGCCCGAAGGACGCTTCCGCCTTCACGACAACGCCGTAGGACAGGCGGCCGAGAAGATGAACGTTCCGTCGCGTTACCTGCGCGAGTTGGCAGGCGGAACATCGTGGAAACGCACACTGGCCGCACGCATTCTCAACGAACACACCTTGTGGAGCGACCGCAGCCGTGTTCTCGTCCGCGCCGTAGGCGACGAAGTGCGCGGTATCCTCTCGGACAGCTACCGCCGCCTCGACAGCCAGCGCATCCTCTCGGCATTTCTGGGCAAGGCCCTCGAACAGGGAGCCGTGGCATACGATGCGCTGTGGACCGATACGAAGATTTATGTCGAGACAATCCTTCCTCAGCCGATCTGCATCCCCACCGAGTTTAATGGTGAGGTACAAATCTATATGGGAGCGCGTTTTTCCACCTCGGATTTCGGCGACGGGGCGGTGGACATCCGCGTCTTCCTGCTCAACGGCGTCTGCTTGAACGGTATGGTGCGTGAGAACGTAATGAAGCAGATCCATCTGGGCGGTAAGCTGCCCGATAATATCCAGCTCTCACAGCGGACCTACGAACTCGACACGCAGACCACCGTGTCTGCGGTGAACGACCTTACGTCCCAGCTCTTCGGCCGCGACAACATCCGTCGCAAAGCGCTCGAAATAAAGGCTGCGGCTGCCAAGGAGGTCAACTTCACACAAGAACTGGAACGGCTCATGCAGAAAGGCCGCCTGCTGAAAACCGAGAACGAAGGCGTGCGGAAACTGTTGATGAACAACAATCCCGACGACGGACTCGCCGGAGGGCCGACGCTTTGGAAACTGACGCAGGCGATAACGGCCTATGCCCGCGAAACACAGCCGGCACGACAACGCGAACTGCACGAGCTGTCGGGAGAACTGCTTAACCGTGTGAACAACTGACGACGCTATGAAACAGGTAAAGGATAAATATACCCACACAACGCTGGAACAGATGCCGGAGCATAAACTTTTCCGCGCATTGATGAGCGGGCTGAACGACTTCGGATTCGACTGCAAAGCCTTTGCCGCAGGACTGCAATACGAACATCCGACCGTGCAGCAGCGATTCTTCGCTCTGCTGCGCACGTGCGTCCTCTTCATGGCAGAAGAGGGCAACGTGCATATCGACGACCGTAACCGCGCCTCCTATCGGATGTGCCGCGAGATTGCCGAACAGCTTAAAGACCACCATTTGCCATGCAGATAAAAACGAACTTGTTTCCGATGAATGAATTGACTTGTCGTGCCTGCGGGTGCAGGATCGTACCCGAACACGGATATTACAATACGCTCGATGGCGCCTGCTGCATAACCTGTCGGGAAAGACGGCCGCTGCATCGTCTGAAATTGCAGGTCTGCGATTCGCTTGCAAGGTTATGTAGAACGTCGAGATGCTGCAAATTATGAAGAACGAGACAGAAGATTTTATGGCGTTGGCCAAAGCCTATGCTCAAGCTGAACGTGCATTACGAATCGAACGCTGGGTAATCGTCACTTTCGAGCTTCGAAAGACGGACGGACCGATCGAGATTCTCTACCGTTACGATCTGCCGCGTACGATGCTCGAACGTTACCGATGGGTGGTACGCTGGCGCACGGCTCGTTTTCAATGCCGTTTCCCGCGTGATACGATCACAACGACATACGGTTATTACGACAAACGCACGGGATTGAAATTAGACGTCGATTCCTGTCTGTCGAAGCTGCGGGCGGCAAAAGCACAGATTACGCTTGCCAAACGTTATATTGCGCAGCAGCGATTGCGTTATCCGCTATTTTACGACGAACAGGCATATCCCGATTTGCTGCGTTTCAGGCAGAAGCTGCGAGAAAAACAGCATCGTTATCAGAATGCCTTGCTGCGATTACGTCGAGCTGTTCTGCAACATCGACAAAAAACCTCCGATTCGTCCAATAAAAAACGATTACAGGAATGACACCTTTACCTAAGAGCGTATCGACAGAGCTTCGCTTCCCGAAGGTATTTATGCTTATGACATACGGGGCGGAGAGGATAACGCTTTCGGAACGATCGAACCTTGTGTTACGGTCAACCATACGGGAATGATCCTAACCCGGCAATCCATCGAAATGGGTCCTGAAGGTTATATCGAAATCGATATGGACGGTGACGACGAACTCATTGATGCGATGACATACGATGAATGGATCACACAACCAGAAACAACCTGCTAAGTTGCAGACAATACGAACCTTTGACGGCCGCTCCTTCAGTAGGAGCGGCCGTCCTGTAAAACTCCGGCGCAGGAGGATAAACACTGCATAAAACAGTTATGGAATTGCTTACGAAACAGATTATTCGGAAATTCGAAGAACATCCGATCTATTCGCAGGACGGCAAAGGTCTGAAGGCCGAGGTGCTTGTAAAGTATTTCAACCCCATGGGAGCCGGAACGTGGCTCATTACGGAGGCGGAGAAACAGGAGGACGGAGATTGGAAACTCTTCGGGTTTTGCCACATTTGCGAGTGGGAATGGGGTTACCTGATGCTCTCCGACCTGCAACGTATCGCGTTGCCGGGCGGCCTCGGAATAGAGCGCGATTTATATACGCAGGGACGAATCGTCGAAGACTTTATAGAATAGGGATTATAAGTTGTAGTATTCAGTTGGATAATCTCTAAAATACGCAGAGTCTCGTCGTTCAGTTCGAAGACCAAAATTTCGAAACCGAAGGCCACTCCGTCCTAATCAGCGACGAATACCACGACGCCTGCTACGTGTACGGATTCCGAGTGAACGAAGATGTACTCTATGCTCTGTTGGATTACGACGACGGCAGACTGCGGACGGTACCGGTTTCTGACCTATGCGTCGTGGAACTGTTCGACGCTTTTGGGCTGTTGGTCCGAAACGCTTAAATCCAAGAAACGGCAAAATACAATTATAACAAGATTATATAATCGATTCTATGAAAACGAATTTTTGTGTTACAGCCGCTCGAATCCCAATCAGGTCGTCTGGCATTATGCTGAACTGGGAAAAGTCGGCGAGGGCGTGTACACCTACCTTCAACAGAAGGATCAATATCGTGAAGAGGACGATATGATTGCCATCGTCCTGCAACTGGAAGACGTCTTTTTCGAATACGGCACTTACAGCCGTCGATTCCTCGCTGATAAGGACGTGGCCGCTGCCGGAGCCGAAGTCCTGAAAAACTTCCACCGGACCATCGAGCAGACCATGCAGGAAGGACGACATCTGCAACTCCTCCTCGTGCGGATTTATGAAGAACTGGGCCTCGATGCGGCACCTTTGATCCGTTACCGGGAAGAGCGTCAATTGCGCTTGCAGCGAGAGGACGAGGAGCGGAAACGCCGGAAAGAGCAGCAGCGGCGACAAGCCGAAGAGCAGCAGCGCGAACAGTTACGGTTGGCAGGGACCAGGTTCCTCGCTGGGGAATACATCTCCAGCGAGAATTTTATCGGGCTGTGCAAATTCAAGCGGATTCCCATACCGCTTCGCACACACGGAACCCTGTCCCGAAGCGTAATCGAACTCTCCCGAGACAGTATTTGTCACTCGCACACGAAAAGCGGAGCCAAGCCTAAACTCGACGGATGCTTCGCTATGGCCGAAGCCCTGTACGAAAAACTCTCCGAGACAATGGATGCAACGATGAAATAAAAACAGTACGGACGGCATTGTGTGCCGTCCGTACTATTTGACAATACACTATCGCAGCGATTTACGATAGTTTCGGTCCAGAATCTTTTCGATCTGAGAACGCGGGTAGAGGATTTTGCTGCCGATCGTCGTGTAGGGAAGTACCCGACGGTCACGGTAGTTTTGCAGGGTACGGGGACATAACGAAAACAGCTCCATCACCTCTTCGCCGGTAAGATAGCTTTCCGTGACGATCGTCGGTCGATGGGCCGCGATCGATGTATCCAGCAAATGAATCGCACGAAGTATTTCCTGCCGGAACTCCTTGTATTCCGGCGAGGTTCGCAAGAGTACGTCGTCCATTACTTAGAAGGAGCGATGAGGTTGTTTTGCAGAATACGCGCGATGTCTGATTCTTTGTACAGAATCTTGTTGCCCAATGATGTACTGGGTATGATCCCTTCCGAACGATAGTACTGCAAGGCCCGTTTGGTGATGCGCAGTGCTTTACAGACTTCTTCGGCTGTCAGCCAGCGTCGCGGTTGCGGCGGTGAGAACAGCTCTCGGAATCGCTCAGCACGCTCCCGTAAGGTTGTTACGAGCGTTTTCATTTCGTCGAAAGCGCTCTGTTCGATCATTTGAAACTCCATAACTGCACAATGTTTTATTGTAGATTGTGCCGGAATATTCCGGTAATCCGCAAAGAAAATAGTTCAAATACCGTTTTACAAGAATGTCCGCTTGAGGCATTTCCAGGCTTGTGAGAATGGTGATTGGGATTATTTGCTCTTTTTATGAAATTTTTCTATCTTTGCAACGACCAAGTGCGACGCAAGGGTAAAATTATGCAGATTATCTGTGGGTTATTCGGTGTACTTTGATTTTTATTTCCGAATAACAGGTTGATATACTGAGGATTGGGCGGATTGTTCAAATCCCTCTCTCTCCGCAAACGACCGGAAGGTCGGTTGGGTTGCAAACGAATGTTTGCAACCTTTTTTATTTTCGGGGTGGACAAATTTGTCCGGAGCGGTTTGAAGATAAAAGTTGGTCGTATGGCTGGCAGGCGAAAATCAGGAGTTCGCAAGGTCGCCTCCGGTCCGACGGAGGGAAGGACGGGCGGCATGCGGTAACGCGAAGTCCAGCACGCTCTGCCGAAGAGTGGAAACGGGGAGAAATGTTGTACGGAAGCACAGCCTTTTTGTGTCTGCAACGCGGCAAGGTCGTTCGAATGGACTGCGGCGATAGAGAATGGCTGATACGTTTTTTGTTTCGGGATATTTGTAACCTCCGGCCGGATCGGGGAAAATGGAGGGCGAAGTTTCTACCTCATTCCTCTCCTTCCAGCAATGGAACACAAAAAGGATTTAAAGGTGTATATATTTCTTTTAAAAATTATTTGTTAAATTTACAAATGATTAGACACGAGTGAAAATAATCGTATTATGGACAGTAATATAGTTCTATCTTATTATGAAGAGCGTACAAGAGATTGGCGTACGCGGTATGTTGCTGATATTATGCATATCAAGTATGCAGAGCATAAAATTATAAAAGACTATGACCTAGCCATCGTCAGGCAAAAGGTAGATAAGCTTATTGAGAAGTGGAAAGAAATGGACAATAAGGAAAAGAATACTGAATTTGCCCATAATAAAACACTGGAAATCAAAAAGCTGAACTATAAGATAAAAAATATCCTTTTAGATGGATTGGTTCAGAATATTGACGTATTTCAGCATTATAAAAATAATGCCGAAGAAGAACTAGCAGAACTAGATGTTTCTATTAAAAGCACAAAATCTGCGATCAGTAAATTAAAGAAACCATCCTTGCCAAAAGCTTGTGTTAAACTTGAGAATCCGACTAGACCTCTGCAATCTGATTTTGTGGCTAAATATACAATAATACATAAAGTTTTACCTTTTCTAAAATCAATAGCTGATTCTAAAAAGAAGAAGGAGTTTGAACGGGCATACCAGCTTTACGAGTGTAATTGCAATGATGTTTATAAATTTAATCTTGAAGAAGAGAATCGATACGAAAAGGAATTCAAGAAATATTCGGAGGAGTTGTTAGAATACCAGAGAGAAAAGGATCGATTAATAAAAAACTTGCAAGAGGATGAAAAGGAATATTCGAGTAAGAAGCAAGAAATAGAGTACAAGATTGAGACATTTAAAGACAATATAATCAATGGGAAAAAGGAAGCTATTGAGGAATATTGCTCTTTGCTGTTGGAATATTCTGCATATCCTATTGAGTATGATAAAAATATAATACTAACATGCAATCAAGATCTTTTGGTAATAGATTATTCCTTTCCTTCTGTCGATACATTCCCATCGTTGGTTGAAATGAAATTCACCAAAGGGAAATGTGTTCCAGTCCAAATGACAGAAAAAGTTTTTTCCAAGCACTATGATGATGCGCTTTATCAGATTACATTGCGATCTATATACGAGATTTTTGCAGATAAATATTTAAGTTTTGTAAATTCTGTTGCATTTAACGGGTGGGTTAGTGCTCTTAATAAAGCTAATGGCAAAATAGAAACTAATTGTATATTGTCGATTAAAACAAATAGAGAACAGATTACTGACATTGACTTTATGAATGTTAGCCCGAAAGCCTGTTTCAAATCTCTAAAAGGTGTTGCAAGTAGTCAGCTTTATACTATTACAGCCATACAGCCTATTGTGGCACTTAATAGATCGGATAAAAGGTTTATTGAACATTATGATGTAGGAACCGAAATAGACAATTCTACCAATCTTGCTTCTATGCATTGGGAGGATTTTGAACATCTGATTAGAGAGCTATTTGAAAAGGAGTTTAGCTGTAATGGAGGTGAGGTAAAGGTTACCCAAGCCAGTCGAGATGGGGGTGTTGATGCTATTGCTTTTGATCCGGACCCTATTCGTGGTGGAAAAATTGTAATTCAAGCAAAACGGTACACAAACACGGTTGGTGTTTCTGCGGTCAGGGATTTATATGGAACTGTTTTGAATGAAGGTGCAACGAAGGGCATTCTTGTTACGACGTCAGACTATGGCGGCGATTCATACGAATTCGCAAAAGATAAGCCGATTCACTTGATGAATGGCGCGAATCTTTTATGGTTATTAGAAAAGCATGGTCAACACGCAAGAATCGACATTAACGAAGCGAGAAAACTAATGGCTCAATAGATGATCAAAATAAAATGAATAAGACAGATTCCGACAAACTTGCTGCAATTCATAGGAGTGCAGAAATTAATAAATTAGAGATTGAGAATATGATAGACATTTTTGAAAAGAAAATGTCTATTGTAGAAAATAAATTAATCGAGTATGAATGTCGTTATGAATTGACAGAGCGACAGGAAGATATGATGTATAAATTACAGGAGCAACTTAATGAGATGCAAGATTCTATTGATAGTATTGAAGAAGTACGCAATGCACTGGAAGATTTGATTTCCGCAACTGTTAGTTTTGTATGATTTATTCCAAATTTTTTGCGGCCTGATAGCTCTTATGGGGTTGATGGGTTAATTGTTTGAAAGTTGGTATTTTAGAATGAAGCCATCTGTTTAGCTTCTGGAGCTTTTTCTTGATTTGCAATAGTGACGGAGGTCGTATTTATCCATTATTACGGTACTCTGAAAAAATTGTAAGGTAGATTTCCGGTAAGCCGTTTGAGACGGTTTTGTCGGATTGTATTATTACTCTTTGTCATTCTCTTTAATGGTAATGCCTATCATGACGGTTTCTGCCTGTGCGTTGTTCCATACGGAGTGGGGAATACCGCCTTTGACGATGAACGCTTCGTTTTCGCGGATGATTCGCTCTTGTCCGTCCAGCAGCACTTTGGCTTCTCCCTGCGTGACGATGAACAGGTGGTCGGTAGCGTGGGTGTGGGCGTGACGGGGCCGCCGCCGTCAGGGGCGAGATAGGCGATGGCGCCGTTTACGATCTGGCCGCAGGCTCCGAACAGATTTTTGGCCAGGAAATTTACGTGTTCGGATGGTGTGATGAATCCATCTTTTTTATACATATCGGTATTTTTTTGAAGTTGTCCGGGGTATTTTGCCCGTTATTTGTTGAAGCGAGTACAGATTGTTAAGACGAATCGAGTACCTTAGATTTGCGCAGTAAACAGGAGATGAGATAGAGTTGGTAATTTTGTAGAGAAGAGGTTAGCTAAAAGAAAGGGAGGCAGGGAGTGAACCAGGTATCGATAAGAATTCAAGATTCATTTCCATATTAGGACTCTTTGTCTTTCTTGAACCGAGACCTGAATAAGAATTTAACCTTTCATTGTTAAGGTAGTTAGGATAGGTTCAAGTTCCTTTCTCTCAATTTGATGGTCAAAAACAAAAGTAATGGACAATTTTTATTTCATCGGGGTTGACGTCAGCAAAAAGAAACTGGACTTCTGCGTACTATTCGAGGGTAAGGTTCTGCGCGAAGAACAGGTAAGCAATCACCAGCAGGCTGTCGCCAGACTGATCGGCGAGTTGAAGAACGATTTGGAAATGGATAACGAACAGTTTTTAATCTGTGCCGAACATACGGGGCAATATACTTTCCCTCTGGTATGTGCTTGCAAGTCGGTCGAGTGCAAACTTTGGTTGGAGAACCCGTCCCAGATCAAATATTCATCCGGTATGCAGCGGGGCAAGAACGACAAGGTGGATGCAAAGCGCATAGCCATTTACGCTTCACGGTTCGGAGATAAGGTTAAGTATTACGACCGTCCCACCGAGGAGATAGAGAGGCTTAAACAGTTGGAGAGGGAGCGTGCGCTTTACGTTACCGACCTGGCTAAATACAAAGGCCAGATGTACGATCAGAAAGATTTTATGCCGGCGGCGCTTTATCGCAAGAAAACAAAGCGGATGAAAGGCTTAATACAGGAACTACAAGCGGCTATCGATGCGATCACTGCTGAAATGGAGAAGATCATAGGCTCA
>CEAO01010481.1_pt1 | contig 49014 bp, 44 predicted proteins | sample 557631 | NCBI WGS metagenome assembly CEAO01 (sample SAMEA3182049, study PRJEB8094) | gut metagenome | biome: human; feature: gut; material: Stool; isolation source: human stools | place: Canada | collected 2012-02-08 | reverse complement strand
GCCGACGATGTGTACGGCGGGCGGCTGCCGGTTCATGTGCGGTGCCTCATCGACGAGTGCGCCAACATTGGGCAAATCCCAAAACTGGAAAAGCTGGTCGCCACCATCCGAAGCCGGGAGATTTCCGCCTGCCTGGTCTTGCAGGCACAGAGCCAGCTCAAGGCCATCTACAAGGACAACGCCGATACCATTATCGGAAATATGGATTCCTCCATCTTCCTGGGCGGCAAGGAGCCGACCACGCTCAAGGAGCTGGAGGCCGTACTGGGCAAGGAGACCATCGACACCTACAACACCGGCGAGAGCCGTGGGCGTGAGACCTCTCACAGCCTTAACTATCAAAAATTGGGGAAGGCGCTGATGAGCCAGGATGAGCTGGCCGTCATGGACGGCGGCAAGTGCATCCTCCAGCTGCGCGGGGTGCGGCCGTTTTTGTCGGATAAGTACGACATCACCCAGCACCCCAACTACAAGTACACCGCTGACGCCGACCCGAAGAACGCCTTTGACATCGAAGGCTATCTCAAGGCCCGGCTGAAGCTCAAACCCAACCAGGTCTGCGACGTGTATGAGATCGACGCCGCAGCTGGCGAATGATGTTCCGCTTTAGAAGGGAGTGATCGTATCTATCCGCCACAACCGCCCCGCTGGGGCCATCGGCGTACAAAGCGGACGATCTCTATCAAAAATAATGAAAAAAGGAGGAAGGCCGGAGTCAGCCAGCCCGGATACCGGGCGGCGGATTGTCCGGCTTTTGTATGCCTATGAACCATGACTAAATCAAACTTTTTCAAATGATTCCGGCCAACTTTATTTATGGAATTTTTTAATCAGGCAATCACCGTTCTCCAGACCCTCGTTATCGCCCTCGGTGCCGGTCTCGGCGTGTGGGGCGTCATCAACCTGCTGGAAGGCTATGGCAACGACAACCCCGGTGCGAAATCGCAGGGCATGAAACAGCTCATGGCCGGCGCGGGCGTCGCCATCGTCGGCATGGTGCTGGTGCCCCTGCTGTCCGGCCTGTTCACCGTCTGATCGTTCCCCGCTGAAATCCTCGCCCCCTCCCGCGCACAGCGGGAGGGGCGGAAAGGAGGTTTGACACCGTATGGATTTCTTATTGGATGCCCTGACCAACTGGCTGAAGGAAATGCTGGTGGGCGGCATCATGGGAAACTTAACAGGGATGTTCGACAGCGTGAACCAGCAGGTCGCGGATATATCCGTACAGGTGGGCCAGACCCCGCAGGGCTGGAACGGCGACATTTTCAGCATGATCCAGAACCTCTCCAACTCCATCATGGTGCCGATTGCAGGCGTGATCCTGGCCATCGTGATGACGCTGGAGCTGATCCAGATGATAACCGACCGCAACAACCTGCATGATGTGGACACCTGGATGATCTTCAAATGGGTGTTCAAATCCGCCGCCGCGATTTTGCTCGTCACCAACACCTGGAACCTCGTCATGGGCGTGTTCGACATGGCCCAAAGCGTGGTGGCCCAGGCGTCCGGCATCATCGGCTCGGACGCTTCCATCGACATCTCCGCTGTTATGACCGATATGGAGTCCCGGCTGATGGATATGGACCTGGGGCCGCTGTTCGGCCTGTGGTTCCAGTCGCTTTTTATCGGCATTACCATGTGGGCGCTGTATATCTGCATTTTCATCGTCATTTATGGCCGTATGATCGAAATTTACCTGGTCACGTCGGTGGCCCCCATCCCGATGGCGACCATGATGGGCAAGGAATGGGGCGGCATGGGCCAGAACTACCTGCGCAGCCTGCTGGCGCTGGGCTTCCAGGCGTTTTTGATTATCGTCTGCGTGGCGATCTACGCCGTACTGGTGCAGAACATCGCCACCGAGGAGGACATCATCATGGCGATCTGGAGCTGCGTGGGCTACACCGTGCTGCTGTGCTTCACACTGTTCAAAACCGGCAGCCTCGCGAAAGCAGTGTTTCAAGCGCACTGAGGAGGCTTCCGCATGGGAAAATATCAGATTATTTATGCAGACCCGCCCTGGAGCTACCGCAGCGGCAAGGTGCAGGGGGCAGCCCAAAATCATTACCCAACCATGTCGGACGAACAGCTGTACCAACTTCCGGTATCTACGCTGGCTGCTGATACCAGTGTTTTATTTTTATGGTGTACTTTTCCCAAATTGCCGGAAGCGTTGAACCTCATTAAAGCGTGGGGATTCACCTTCAAAACGGTTGCGTTTGTCTGGCTCAAGCAAAATAAATCCGGCAAGGGATTCTTCTTAGGGCTTGGCTGGTGGACAAGAAGCAATGCAGAGATTTGTCTGTTGGCTGTGAAAGGAAAACCCAAAAGGAAGAATGCCAGTGTCCGGCAGCTGGTTTTTGCACCTATTGAGCAACACAGCAAGAAACCTGATATTGTGAGAGATCGCATTTTGGAACTAATGGGCGATTTGCCGAGAATTGAGCTGTTTGCCCGCCAAGCCTCTCCTGGATGGGACGTTTGGGGCAATGAAGTAAATAGCTCTATCGAATTTCCGTAAAGGAGGGAAAAACGTATGGCTTATGTACCCGTACCCAAAGACCTGACCAGGGTGAAAACCAAGGTCGCGTTCAACTTAACCAAGAGGCAGCTTGTCTGCTTCGGCTGCGGGGCGCTCATCGGCGTGCCGCTTTTCTTTTTGCTCCGGGGGCCTGCTGGCAACAGCGTGGCGGCCATGTGCATGATGCTCGTCATGCTGCCCTTCTTCATGCTGGCGATGTATGAAAAACACGGCCAGCCCCTGGAAAAGATCATCGGCAACATCCTCAAGGTGGCCGTCATCCGGCCCAAGCAGCGCCCCTACCGCACCAACAACTTCTATGCCGTGTTGGAGCGGCAGGCAAATCTCGACAAGGAGGTGTATGACATTGTTCGCGGCAAAGACAAAGCGGCAGGCTGAACCGGCAGAGCCGCAGACCAAACCCCGGCGTAAGCTGACCCGCGCCGAACGCAAACAGATCGAGGCAGCGATTGCCCGCGCCAACCGCACAGGCAAAAAGGAACAGTCCGCCCAGGACAGCATCCCCTATGAACGGATGTGGCCGGACGGCATCTGCAAGGTGGCGGATGGCCGCTACACCAAGACCATCCAGTTCCAGGACATCAACTACCAGCTGAGCCAGAACGAGGACAAGACCGCCATCTTCGAGGGATGGTGTGATTTTCTCAACTATTTTGACAGCTCCATCCGCTTCCAGCTGTCCTTTTTGAACCTGGCGGCGTCCCAGGAGACCTTCGCCAACAGTATCACCATCCCGGCCCAGGGAGATGACTTTGACCCCATCCGGGTGGAGTACACGCAGATGCTGCAAAACCAGCTGGCGCGGGGCAACAACGGCCTCATCAAGACCAAGTACCTGACCTTTTCCATCGAGGCCGACAGCATCCGCTCCGCCAAGCCCCGTCTGGAGCGTATCGAGACCGATGTGCTGAACAACTTCAAGCGGCTGGGCGTGGCCGCCGAGGTCCTGGACGGCAAAGCTCGGCTGGCCCAGCTCCACGCCATCTTCCACATGGACGAGCAGGCGCCCTTCCAGTTCGAGTGGGACTGGCTGGCTCCCAGCGGTCTTTCCACTAAAGACTTTATTGCGCCGTCCGGCTTTGAGTTCCGCACCGGCAAGCAGTTCCGCATGGGAAAGAAGTACGGGGCCGTCAGCTTCGTGCAGATTCTGGCCCCGGAACTGAATGACCGTATGCTGGCGGATTTTCTCGATATGGAAAGTTCCCTCATTGTGAATCTGCACATCCAGTCGGTGGATCAGGTGAAGGCCATCAAGACGGTGAAGCGCAAGATCACCGACCTGGACCGCAGCAAGATCGAGGAACAGAAAAAGGCCGTCCGCGCCGGGTATGACATGGACATCATCCCCTCCGACCTTGCCACCTACGGGGCCGAGGCCAAGAAGCTGTTGCAGGACCTGCAAAGCCGCAACGAGCGGATGTTCCTGGTGACGTTCCTGGTGCTGAACACGGCGGACAATCCCCGCCAGCTGGGCAACAACATCTTCCAGGCCAGCTCCATCGCGCAAAAGTACAACTGCCAGCTGACCCGGCTGGACTTCCAGCAGGAGGAAGGCTTGATGTCCTCTCTGCCGCTGGGGCTGAACCAGGTGGAAATTCAGCGGGGGCTGACTACCAGCTCCACCGCCATCTTCGTGCCGTTCACGACCCAGGAGCTTTTTCAGAACGGCAAGGAGGCGCTGTACTACGGCATCAACGCCCTGTCCAACAACCTCATCATGGTGGACCGCAAACTGCTGAAAAACCCCAACGGCCTGATTCTGGGTACGCCGGGCAGCGGCAAATCCTTCAGCGCCAAGCGCGAGATCGCCAACTGCTTCCTGCTGACTTCGGATGATGTCATCATCTGCGACCCGGAGGCCGAGTACGCGCCGCTGGTGGAGCGCCTGCACGGGCAGGTCATCAAGATTTCGCCCACCTCCACCAACTACATCAACCCGATGGACCTGAACCTGGACTATTCGGACGATGAAAGCCCGCTGTCGCTGAAATCTGACTTTATCCTGTCGCTGTGTGAACTGATTGTGGGCGGCAAGGACGGATTGCAGCCGGTGCAGAAAACCATCATTGACCGCTGTGTGCGGCTGGTGTATCAGGACTACCTCAACGATCCGCGCCCGGAGAATATGCCCATTCTGGAGGATTTGTACGACCTGCTGCGGGCGCAGGATGAGAAAGAGGCGCAGTACATCGCAACGGCGCTGGAAATCTACGTCACCGGCTCCCTCAACGTGTTCAACCACCGCAGCAACGTGGACATCAACAACCGCATTGTCTGCTACGACATCAAGGAGCTGGGCAAGCAGCTGAAAAAGATCGGGATGCTGGTGGTCCAGGACCAGGTGTGGAACCGCGTCACCATCAACCGGGCCGCCCGCAAGTCTACCCGCTACTACATCGACGAGATGCACCTGCTCTTGAAAGAGGAACAGACTGCCGCCTACACGGTGGAGATTTGGAAGCGGTTCCGCAAGTGGGGCGGCATCCCGACCGGCATCACGCAGAATGTCAAAGACCTTTTGAGCAGCCGCGAGGTGGAGAACATCTTTGAAAACTCCGACTTCGTGTATATGCTCAACCAGGCGGGCGGTGACCGGCAGATTTTGGCCAGGCAGCTGGGCATTTCCCCGCACCAGCTGTCCTATGTGACCCACTCCGGCGAGGGCGAGGGGCTGCTGTTCTATGGTTCCACGATCCTGCCGTTTGTGGATCACTTCCCGAAAAATACCGAGCTGTACCGCATTATGACCACCAAACCCCAGGAAATGAAGGAGGCTGATTGATTATGAAACCCGAAATTCTGAATAACGACCACATGATGTTTCTGGACCGGGCGCTGGAAACCCAGCGCACCGCGCTGCTGACGGCGATGGCGGACGCTGTTTCCGAGTGCCGCACGGCGGCGGACCAGGCGGCGGAGCTGACCGAAACCGGCGAGATCGGCCTGCTGCGGCTGGTGGAGATTCTGTGCGCCGCCAAGGTCCAGCGCGGGCAGGCCGGTGGAACTGTACTGGAGGGCACCGAAGTCCAGATTCTGGCCGACGTGGTGGCCCAGCTCTACGCCTGCCTGACCGAGTGCCGCTTCGTAGGGCCGATGGGTCTGGCGGCCTATGCGGAGCTGTCCGGCATGATGGCCTCCCTCATGCTGGGGGAATGGTTTGATTAAGGAACCGCGCCTGCGCTTTACGGAGGAAGAACGGGCCGACCCGGCGCTGGAAAAGCCCATCCGCAAGGCGGAGAAGGCCGCCGCCAAAGCAGACAAGGCGCAGGCAAAAATCCCGAAAAAGCAGGTCAAACGGGCCGAGGTGGACCCCAAGACCGGCAAGGTCACGACCAAGCTGGTGCTGGAGGATAAGCCCCGGCCGCCCTCCAAGCTGTTCCATACGGTGCGGGACGCGCCGGGCAACGCAGTGACGGGCAAGATTCACCAGGAGATTCAGGAGTCCGAGGATGACAACGTGGGTGTGGAGAGCGCCCACAAGTCCGAAGAAGCTCTGGAAACTGGCGTGCATCTGGTACGGGAGGGCTACCGCAGCCACAAGCTGAAGCCCTACCGCAAGGCCGCCCAGGCCGAGAGGAAGCTGGAAAAGGCCAATGTGAACGCCCTTTATCAGAAGTCGTTGCAGGACAATCCCCAGCTTGCCAGCAACCCGTTATCCCGCTGGCAGCAGAAGCAGCAGATCAAGAAGCAGTACGCCGCCGCCAAACGGGCCGCGCAGTCCGGCGGGACCGCTGCCGGTGCCGCCCAAAAGACCGGCAAGGCGGCCAAAACAGTCAAGGAGAAGGCCCAACAGGCAGGGGCCTATGTGATGCAGCACAAAAAGGGATTCGGCGTCCTGCTGGCGATCTTCCTGCTGATCTGCCTGCTGCTCAACACCATGTCCTCCTGTTCCATGATGGCGCAGAGCATCGGTTCGGCGATTTCCGGCACCACCTATCCTTCGGATGACCCGGAGCTGGTGGCGGTGGAGGCTGACTACGCTGCCAAGGAGGCTGCGCTGCAATCGGAGATCGACAACATCGAGAGCAGCCACCCCGGCTATGACGAATACCGCTATGACCTAGACATGATCGGCCACGACCCGCATGAGCTGGCGGCCTACCTGTCCGCCATCTTGCAGGGCTACACGCGGGCAAGCGCCCAGGCAGAGCTGGAACGCATCTTCGCGGCGCAGTACCAGCTGACGCTGACCGAGGAAGTGGAGGTGCGCTACCGCACCGAAACACGGACGGACAGCGAGGGCAACAGCTATACGGTCGAGGTCCCCTACAACTACTACATCTTAAACGTGACCCTCACCAGCAAGCCCATATCTTCCGTGGCGTCGGAACTGTTGACGCCGGACCAGCTGGAAATGTACCAGGTGTACCGGCAGACGCTGGGCAACAAGCCGTTGATCTTCGGCGGCGGGTCCGCCGACACCAGCGATTCCGAGAGTTTGGCCGGTGTGGAGTTTGTAAACGGCACCCGGCCCGGCAACCAGGCGGTGGTGGACATCGCCAAGAGCCAGGTGGGCAACGTGGGCGGCCAGCCCTACTGGAGCTGGTACGGCTTTACCTCCCGCGTGGAGTGGTGCGCCTGCTTTGTCTCCTGGTGCTACGGCCAGATGGGCCTTTCCGAGCCGCGCTTTTCGGCCTGCCAGTCTCAGGGCATCCCCTGGTTCCAGTCGCATGGACAATGGGGCGGGCCGGATTACGCCAACATCGCCCCCGGCGATGCTATCTTCTTTGACTGGGATTTGGACGGCCGGGCCGACCATGTGGGCATCGTGGTGGGCACCGACGGCAGCAAAGTCTACACCGTGGAGGGCAATTCCGGCGACGCCTGCAAAATCAAGAGCTATTCTTTGACTTATGAGTGCATCAAGGGGTACGGCCTGATGAACTGGTGATTTTTTGTGGAGGTATAAAAACTGAATATTGTATCCTTTGGGGGCGGCACGAACAGTGCCGCTCTTTTAGTTGGGCTTCACTGGCACGGGATTCCCGTTGACCTCATTACCTTTGCGGACACCGGGGCGGAGCAGCCCCACACCTATCAGTTCCTGGAAACCATGAACCAGTGGCTGCGGGAACATGGGATGCCGCCCATCACGGTGGTGGAGAAGATGGACCGCAGCGGCAACCGCCTGACTTTGGAAACCGAGTGCCTGCGTTCATGTACGCTGCCCTCCATCGCCTACGGCTTCAAGCGGTGTTCACAGAAGCACAAGATCGGGCCGCAGGAGAAATTCTGCAACCATCACCCGCAATGCCGCGCCGTGTGGCAGGCAGGTGGACGGGTCACGCGGTTTATTGGCTACGATGCCGGGGAGCGGAAACGGTATGAGCATTCCAAACAGTACAACGCGGCAGACAAAAAATATGAAAACCGCTACCCGCTGATCGAGGACTGGCACTGGACGCGGGACGATTGCATCCGGGCGATCCAGGAGGCGGGGCTGCCTCTGCCCGGCAAATCGTCCTGCTTTTTCTGCCCCAGTATGAAGCGCAAGGAAATCGAAGCCCTGAAACGGCAGTACCCCGACCTGTACCGGCGGGCGCTTGCCATTGAAGAAAATGCAATGCCCCATCTCAAGACCGTCAAGGGTTTGGGGCGCAATTACGCTTGGAAAGAGCGATATGGAATGGAGTGATTGACTATGGCTAAGAACAAAATCGAGCGCATCGACCAGGAAATCGCCAAGACCCGCGAGAAGATTGCGGAACAGCAGGAAAAGCTGAAGGCCCTGGAAGCGCAGAAAACCGAGGCGGAAAACCTGGAAATCGTCCAGATGGTGCGCGCTGTGCGCATGACCCCAGCCCAGTTGAACGCCCTGCTGGCTGGCGGCATGGTGCCCGGCCAGGCGACGGGTCCCGCCGATTCCGAACAGGAGGATATGCCCCATGAAGAATAAGAAGATTTTCAGAACCCTTGCCGCCCTTTGCATCTGCCTGGTGCTGATGGGCGGTTTCTCTGTGACCGCCTTTGCCCAGGGCACTGACCCTGCGCCGGCGGCCACACCGGCGGCGGACGCCACCAACGACAGCAATGTGGTGGTGGAGGAAACCACCGAGGACAGCCCACCCCTGACCCCGGAGGGCAACGCGGCGCTGGTGGATGACTACGGCGGCAACAAGCAGCTCATCACCGTCACCACCAAGGCGGGCAACTACTTTTACATCCTGATCGACCGCGCCAACGAGGACAAGGAAACCGCCGTCCACTTCTTAAACCAGGTGGACGAGGCTGACTTGATGGCACTGATGGAGGACGGAGAGACGACGGAGGAAACGCCTGCCGTCTGCAACTGCACCGAGAAGTGCGCCGCCGGTGCGGTGAATACGGCCTGCCCGGTGTGCGCCGTGAATATGGCGGAGTGTACGGGCCAGGAGCCGGAACCCACGCCCGTCCCGGAAACAGACCCGGAGCCGGAACAGGAACCGGCAGGGTTGAACCCGGCGATGCTGCTTGTGGTGCTGGCTGTGCTGGGCGGCATCGGTGCGATGGTCTACTTCAAATTCATCAAGCAGAAGCCCAAGACCAAGGGCAGCGACAACCTGGATGATTACGACTACGGTGAGGACGATACCGAACAGGAGGATGCGGACCCCTGGGAGACCGAGGAATCCGACGAGCCGGAGGACGCCGACGGGGGCGGCGATGAGGAAAGCGAGAACCCGGCCAAATGACCCGATTCACCGACAGCCCTTATGAACTCATGATGACGCGCAGGCCGGAGGGCGGGAAGGCAGCTTCCCGTCCTCCCTCTTTATCTCCCGGCCACCCCTGTTATGGCTGCGGAACCTACCGCCCCGGCCAGCCCTGTGTGGGCTTCTGCCACAAAGAGCTGACTGCGTGGCTGCGCGAAAGGAGAAAAGCAAAATGAACCCTTTTATTCAATTTCTCATTGTGTTCGACCTGATCTGCTTCGGCGTCTACTTTGGCGGCGACATCGTTTGCACGGCGCTTGCCAAGGTACGCAAAAAACCGGGCCAGAAAGACCCCTATGAATTTGAAGTGGAGGACGAACCCGCTGAACCGCCTCTGTCCATTGACGCCATCCGCCACTTGTTCCGCGGCGAGGTCCACGATTTTGTCCGAAACAAACTTCTGCCCTGCGGGCAGGAGACGCTTTCCACCTTGACCGAGCCGGAGCAGACGGCGGCGCGGTTCCTGTTCTGCGCCCTGATCGGCTATCTCAAAGAGGAAGCCCCGATGGATGAGCAGAGCTTCCCGATGGTGATGGAGATGCTGAACTATGCGGAGGGCGCGAAAGAGGACGGCGACAAGGACGTGATCGACATTCTGATGGAGGAAACCGCTGCCCGGACCCGCCAGCGCGAGGAATATTTCAGCGATTACCGCCGCTATCAGCTCATGCAGGTGGATAAGGCGCGGGTGCTGCTGGCCTGCCGGGTCATCATCAACGACCTGCTGGGAAAGCTGTACCGTTATGATTACAACGTCGGCTATGACTGCCTTCTGGACGATGGCAACAGCGTTTCCAGAAAACTGAAAAAATCCAATGAAGAAATGGAGGTTGAGGAAGATGCGCCTTGTGATCGCTGAGAAACCCTCAGTGGCAAAATCCCTGGCCGCCGTGCTGGGGGCTGCCACCCGCAGGGACGGCTACTTAGAGGGCAATGGCTGGCTGGTGAGCTGGTGCCTGGGGCATCTGGCCGGGCTGGCGGATGCCGCCACCTACAACCCCGACTATGCCAAGTGGCGCTATGACGATCTGCCCATTTTGCCGGAGTCCTGGCGCTTCACAATCGCCAAGGACAAGCGGGATCAGTTCGACGTGCTGCGGACCCTGCTGCGGCGGGAGGACGTGACCGAGGTAGTCAACGCCTGCGACGCCGGGCGCGAGGGCGAGCTGATCTTCCGCACGGTCTACTGCCTGGCGGGCTGTACCCAACTCATGAAACGGCTGTGGATTTCCAGCATGGAGGATTCCGCCATCCGGGATGGCTTTGCACACCTGCGCCCCGGCGCGGACTATGACGGGCTGCACCAGGCGGCCCTCTGCCGGGCCAAGGCCGACTGGCTGGTGGGTATCAACGCCACCCGGCTGTTTTCGGTGCTGTACCACCGCACCCTCAATATCGGGCGGGTCATGTCCCCGACGCTGGCCCTCATCGTCCAGCGGGAGGCAGAGATCGACGCCTTCAAGCCGGTGCCGTTCTATTCTGTGGCTCTGGACCTGCCCGGTTTTACCGCTGCCAGCGCCCGCATGGACAAGAAAGCCGATGCCGAACAGCTGAAAAACGCCTGCCAGGGCGGCACGGTGACGGTCAAACAGGTGGAACGCAAGGACAAATCCGAGAAGCCGCCCGCCCTCTATGACCTGACTACCCTCCAGCGGGACGCCAACCGCCTGCTGGGTTATACGGCCCAGCAGACGCTGGACTATCTGCAAAACCTCTATGAAAAGAAGCTCTGCACCTATCCCCGAACGGACAGCCAATATCTGACCTCGGATATGGCTGAAAGCCTGCCGGTGCTGGTGAATCTGGTCGCCAACGCCATGCCGTTCCGCAAAGGCATCGCCATCTCCTGCGATGTAGCAACGGTCATCAACGACAAGAAAGTGACCGACCACCATGCGGTGATCCCGACCCGGAACATCCGGGAGGCGGACCTGTCCGCTCTGCCGGTGGGGGAACGGGCGATTTTGGAGCTGGTGGCGCTGCGGCTGCTGTGCGCGGTGGCCCATCCCTATATCTATGATGAAACTTCTGTCACGGTGGAGTGCGCCGGTGCGGAGTTTACCGCCAAAGGCCGCACGGTGAAGCAGCCCGGCTGGCGGGCGCTGGACGCCGCCTACCGGGCCAGCATGAAAAATGTGGAGCCGGATGGCAATTCCGAGGACAAGGCCCTGCCAGAACTGACCGAGGGCCAGGCGCTGCCGGTCGCCTGTGCCGCCGTCAAGGAGGGTAAGACCAGCCCGCCCAAGCACTTCACCGAGGACACTCTGCTCTCCGCGATGGAGACTGCCGGAAAAGACGATATGCCGGAGGACGCCGAGCGCAAGGGGCTGGGCACCCCCGCCACCCGCGCCGGGATTTTAGAAAAATTGGTGTCCACCGGCTTTTTGGAACGCAAAAAGAGCAAGAAAACCGTGCAGCTTTTGCCATCCCACGACGCCATTTCCCTGATTACCGTCCTGCCGGAGCAGCTGCAATCCCCGCTGCTGACCGCCGAGTGGGAGTACCGGCTGGGTGAGATCGAGCGCGGTGAGCTGGCCCCGGAGGACTTCATGGCCGAGATTACCGCCATGCTGCAGGAGCTGGTGGGGACCTATCAGGTCATCAAGGGCAGCGAGTACCTGTTTGCTCCGCCCCGCGAGGTGGTGGGCAAATGCCCCCGCTGCGGCGGTGAAATTGCAGAAATGCAAAAAGGCTTCTTCTGCCAGGACAAATCTTGCAAATTTGCGATCTGGAAGAACAGCAACTGGTGGGCAGCGAAGCGCAAACAACCCACCAAGGACATTGTGGCGGCGCTGCTGAAAGATGGCCGCGCCCATGTGGCGGGGCTGTACTCCGAGAAAAGCGGCAAGACCTACGACGCCACCGTGGTGATGGAGGATACCGGCCAGTACGTCAACTTCAAGCTGGAGTTTGACCGGCAGAAAGGCGGCGGCAAATGAAACTGAGTTTGTATGAACAGGAAACGATTATCCTCTATAACCAAGCCGAGGCCACCGCCGAGGTCTATTCCCACGACCCGCGCCTGCTGGAAAAGCTGCGGCGGCTGGCCGAGAAGTACCCGGACCAGATCGTGAAGAAAGACCGCCAATCCTTTACAGTGCCCAAACGCTGCGTGTCGGTGCGGGAGCCGTACAGCGCCGAGCGCCGCAAGGCCGCCAGCGAACGGGCCAAGGCTGCCGGGTACAGGCCGCCCATCCCTAAAGCGAGCAGCAAGTGAGTATGGGCGAGAGCGTATTTGAAGTCGTAAAACAGTCCGTCACCGTCCGGGAGGCGGCAGAACTGTACGGCATCGAGGTCAACCGGGGCGGCATGGCCTGCTGTCCCTTCCACGATGACCGGCACCCCAGCCTGAAGCTGAACGAGGACTACTTCTACTGCTTTGGCTGCGGGGCCACCGGCGACGTGATCGACTTCACCGCACGGCTTTATAACCTGACCGCAAAAGAAGCAGCCGAAAAACTGGCCCAGGATTTTGGGCTGGCCTACGACAGCAAGGCCCCCATCCGGCGAAACTATGTCCGGCAGAAATCCGATGTGCAGATGCGCAAAGAAAAACGAGAACACGCCTGGCGCGTTTTGGCGGACTACTACCACCTGCTCCGAAAATGGGAGACCGACTATTCCCCCAGGACGCCGGACGAGGCCCCGCACCCGCGCTTTTTGGAGGCCGTCCAGAAAAAAGACTACATGGGCTATCTGCTGGACACCTTTCTCGACAGCAGTACCGAGGAACAGGACCAGTGGATCGCAGAACACACCGCTGAACTTGCGGCCATAGAAAGGAGAGTGAACATCATGGCTGACAAACCCACCAACCGGGAACGACTGCAACAGATCACGGCGGGCATCGAGCAGGGCATCCAGGAGCTGTTCGAGAGCGAAAAGTATATGCGCTACCTGTCCGTGATGTCCCGGTTCCACCGCTACTCCGTCAACAACACCATGCTCATCTATATGCAGAAGCCGGACGCCACGCTGGTGGCCGGGTACAACAAGTGGAAAAATCAGTTTGAGCGCCATGTAAAAAAGGGTGAGCATGGTATTACCATCATCGCGCCCACGCCGTTCAAGAAAAAGATTGAGGAACAGAAGCTGGACCCGGACACCAAAGCCCCCATGCTGGACGCAGAGGGCAAGGCGGTCATGGAGGAACGGGAAGTTGAGATTCCCATGTTCCGTCCGGTGAAGGTGTTCGATGTAAGCCAGACAGACGGGAAACCGCTGCCGGAGCTGGCGTCCTCCCTGTCCGGGAACGTCCAGAACTACGAGGCTTTCATGGAAGCCCTGCGCCGGTCCGCGCCGGTGCCGCTTTCTGTGGAGCCGATGGCCGCCGACATGGACGGGTATTTTTCGCCGGACCGGCAGCGCATCGCCATCCGGGAGGGCATGAGCGAGGTGCAGACTGTTTCCGCCGCCGTCCATGAGATCGCCCACAGCAAGCTGCACGACCCCAAAAAGTATGAGGCGGAGCCGACCTGGAAAATCGTGATGGTGAGTGGGGGCGGTGTCAAGCACGATTATCGCCTGGACTTCGCCACCGAAGCAGAGGCAGAACAGGCCGCCGCCGAGGATGACTGGCGCTATATGGACGAAAATCAGTTTGAGTGGCGGCTGGAGGTGGAGGAAGATCTGACGGCGGTGAAACAGGCTGTCAAGAACCGCAACACCGAGGAGGTGGAGGCCGAGAGCATCTCCTACGCCGTCTGCCAGTATTACGGCATCCAAACCGGCGAAAACAGCTTCGGCTATATCGCCACCTGGAGCCAGGACAAGACGCTGCCAGAGCTGCGGGCCAGTCTGGAAACCATCAACACGGCCGCTGGGGAGCTGATCACGGATATTGACCGGCACTATAAAGCAATCTGCAAGGAGCGCGGTATTGACCTGACCGCCCAGCCGGAACAGGCTGAACCCCAGCAGCCCGCAGAAGAAATGCCCGACACACCTTCCCCCAGCACCGAAGCCCAGGAGGCCCTGTTGCTGGTTGATGAAGCCACCTATCTTCATGTTCAGTCCTGCGACACCGGCTGGGATTACACACTCTACGATGCCGCCACCAGGAAGCAACTGGACGGCGGCCAGATGGACGCGCCGGAGCTGCCCCTGTCCACCGCCGCGCTGAAAATCTGTGAGATGCACGACATGGGCAGCCAATCCGTTCAGTATGCGCCGCTGTCCATGATCGAAACTTTGCAGGAGGCGGCTGTCCAACAAATGCAGGCAGCGGCCCAGGCCGCCACCCCGGAAACTACCATGTTGCCGGACGCCCCGGAACAGCACCTGGACGAATACCCTATGCCCGACCCCTCGCTGACCCAGGACGATCTGGAAAAATGCGGCTACCTGGATGGGGACCTTCTGCCCCTCTCCAAAGAGCGGGCCTATGAGTTGATGGCGCAGGACCTGACCGTTTACATGGTTCAGCAGGGCGAGAACCCCGCGATGGCCTTTGATACTGCCGACCTGGACGCTCACGATGGCATTTTTGCCGTCACCCGTGAGGAATGGGAGGATAGTCCCTCCTTTGATGCTCAGGTCAAGGAGCGTATGGACCACCAGCAGGAACGAGAGCAGGCGTTTCTCAACCACAAGGGCGATTGTTATGCCATCTATCAGGTGAAGCACACCGACGAGCTGCGGGACATTCGCTACGAGGGGCTGGAATGGATCAAGTCCATCGGGCGGACTGTGCAGCGCGATAACTACGACCTGGTCTATACTGCGCCGCTCACACCCGGCGACCTGAAAGGCAGCGTGCTGGACAATCTCGAATACCGCTTCAACAACGAACACCCTGCCGACTACCGCCACCCGTCTATGAGCGTCAGCGACATCGTTGCCATCAAGCAGGACGGCAAGGTATCCTGTCATTACTGCGACAGTTTTGGCTTTCAGCAGATCCCCGGCTTTCTGCCGGACAATCCGCTGAAAAGTGCGGAGATGACGGTTGAGGACGACTATGGCATGATCGACGGCGTTATCAACAACGGCCCCAAGGAGCCGACGGTGGCTCAGCTGGAACAGCAGGCCCGCAGCGGTCAGCCCATCTCTCTCATGGATTTGGCGGCCGCCGCCCACCGGGAAGATCGGGACAAGAAGAAGTCCGTCATGGAGCAGCTGAAAAGTCAGCCTAAATCCGAACATAAAAAGACAGCGCCCAAAAAGAGCGCGGAAAGGGAAATCTGATATGAATGCTTTGACTTTTGAGGAAACCAATTTGCTGTGTATCTACAACCCCGGCAGCCGCCTGGGGGCCATCGAGGCCCTGACCGAGATGCGCCGTGAGCTTTCGCCGGACGAGACCGAACTGCTGGCCCTGACCGACAGCACCCTCGCCAAGCTCCGGGCGATGACGGACGCCGACTTTGATGCGCTGGAACTGTACCCGGATTTTGACGAGTAACACCCTGTTTTGACCAGCCGGGGCGGCCACCATACCGCCCCATTTTCATATCCGAAGGAAGGGAGGACAGACAACCATGCCAACCAAAGCAGAAATGTACGCGCAGATGGCGGAGAAGGTGGCGGTCCAGCTCACCGGCAGCTGGCAGGAATGGGCGGGCTTTCTCACCAACGCTGCCCGACTCTACAAGTATCCATTCCACGAGCAGCTGATGATCTACGCCCAGCGCCCGGACGCCACTGCCTGCGCCGAATACGACCTGTGGAACAACCGCATGGGCCGGTATGTGCGGCGCGGCTCCAAGGGCATCGCCCTGGTGGACGATTCTGGCGACCGGCCCAGGCTGCGGTATGTGTTTGATATTTCCGATACCGGCACCCGTGAACACTCCCGCACCCCCTGGCTGTGGACGCTGAACGAGGAACACACCGCGCCGGTCATGGCGATGCTGGAACGCAACTACGATGTGAGCGGCGGCGACCTGGCCCAGCAGCTGGCCGATGTGGCCGCCAAGCTGGCGGAGGAATACTGGGCTGACCACCGGCGGGATATTCTCCCTATCGTTGACGGTTCCTTTTTGGAGGAGTACGATGAGTACAACATCGAAGTCCAGTTCAAATCCGCCGCCACGGTCAGCATCACCTACGCCCTGATGTCCCGCTGCGGGCTGGAGCCGGAGCAATATTTCAGCCATGAGGACTTCATGCCGATCTTCGACTTCAACACCCCCGCCGTGATCGGGGCGCTGGGCACAGCCATCAGCCAGGCAAACCAGCAGGTGCTGCGGCAGATCGGCGTCACCATCCAGAACTATGAGCGCGCCAAGAGCGCGGAAAGGAGTGCCACACATGGAGAACAACCTGACTTACATTCAGAGCGGGGATTACCTGATTCCCGACCTGCGCCTGAGCGAGCAGCCGCAGAAGCCCCTGGGCAAGTACGGCAGGATGAGGAAAGCCTATCTGAAGGAACACCGGCCCATCCTTTACAACCAGCTGCTGATGACCGAGAAGCTGTACCCGCACCTTCTGGAGATCGACGAGACGGCACAGAGCCGTCTGGAACAGATGATGCCGCAGCTGGCCGAGGCAGCGGGCGCGACGGAAGCGCTGAAAGCCGCCGACCCGATGCAGTGGGTGGGCCTGATGAACACCTGCAAAGCCCAGGCCGAGGAGATTCTGATGATGGAACTTATCAACAGCTGACCCTAAACCTGTTCCTCTCCGAAGCGGAACAAATTCAACAGATTGACGAAGCAGAGAGCGTGAAAACGCCCTCTGCTTTTTCTTTTGCCCAGGAACAGCCGCAGCCAGAAGCTGCCGACCATGAGCCGGAGGCGGCAAAGCTCACTCTCCGGGAGCTGCATGAGCGATACAAACCCATTGTGTTGGAGGCTGTTACCAAAGACACCAGATACCAGAACACCTGCGGTCACAGTGACTATGAAAGCGCTGTGATCGAAGGAAGATCGGCTATCCAGCGCGCTGTTTTAGCGTCTGGCAATAAGGAGTTGCTTCACCTCTATTCCTACACCCCGGTGTTCCGGCAGCGCCTTCATCGTGAAGTTATCGACGAGACCTATCCCAAGCTCCATGAGCTGCTGCGCCCACTTTCGGACAATGACATTGACCGAGCCATCCAGGACTGGAACGGCAAGATCGAAAGCAAGCACGCCGTTGTCCGCTACATGAAAGACCATGCGCGGGAAAAAGATACCGCCGCATGGCTGGCCCATGAGTTTGACGGCGGCGACGGCAAAACCCCGTTTGCAGTACGCCTGGAAAGCCCCAATGGAACGATGCTGCCCTGGCCCAAGGTGCAGCGCCGGATCGCCCAGCTTATCAAGGAAGATCGGTTCTATACCCAAGAAGAACAGGACCGTTTTGACAACATCGACCCCATCGCCATCCGGGAGGCCCTGGCCGAGCGCGGCATCGTGAACGGCCAGGTGGTGGACCCGGAAAAGCTGGACAATGACCCTTTCATACAGCAGGTGATGCAGGATGTGGAGGCTGTTTCAGCCGAGGAACAGGCCGAGACGGAGCCGCCTGTGCCGGACTTATCCGGCCAGCCCGTCACCCGCGAGGGAGACACCCTCACCATCGGCAGCGGCGAACCTACCCATGAGATGGATATTACCGTATCGGATGAGGAATATGAAGCCATCCGGCAGGCTATCCCGGAAACAGAAGCCCCCACCACCTACGACCCCGCAACACCCCCTTACCATGTGGGTGATACGGTTTATCTGGACAATCAGGAGTACCAGATCACCGAGCTGCGGGAGGGCACGGTGCAGCTGCTGCCCTCCAATATGGCGTACCCTATCTTCCGGGCCGAGAGCCGGGAGCGGTTCGAGACGCTGCTGCGTGCGGACACCCGCAATGAAGCCATCAACGAATTTTTGCCTGTAAACCCCGACACGGCAGACCAGGACCTGCGGGACGTGCTGGTCCACGGCCTGATCGGCGCGCCGGACAAGGCGGAGCTTTCCGAGCTGCTGCACACCGGCAAGCCCAACCGCGAGATCGCACAGTGGCTGGGCCGGGCCTTCCCCGGCATCGTGGAGACGATGGAGCTGGAGACCGGCGATACCGCCGACTACCGCACCACGTCCGAAGGCATCGAGTTGGAAGTGCTGGATGCTGACGAAAAGCGGCTGGCCATGCTGTATTTTCGCTGGGATGAGGTCGCGCCCCTGCTGCGCGGGCTGTATGCCCGTCAGCTGGACGGCTTTGGGCAGGAGCAGGCCGAACCGGCGGTTGAGGCTGCTGTCACCGTCGAAGAACCCGCCGCCGAGACACCGGCGTTCCATTCCGAGCCGGTGACCGTCTATCCTGGCGAACAGAACCATCTGCCCTATGATGTGGTGGTGGAGCGGCTGCACGTTGACCAGCCGGAACCCACACCGCCCGAACCGACGCTGGACGTGAAGCCTAGTGAGAAGCCGGAACACCCGGTCGCCATCCCGGTCAACGGCGAGTGGCAGACCTTCCCCAACCAGAGGGCAGCCGAACAAGCGGCCTATCAGGAATACCGGGACAACCTGCGCCGCAACGCCGAGAACTTCCGCATCACCGACGAGCATCTGGGCGAGGGCGGCCCCAAGGCCAAGTACCAGGCCAATGTGGCGGCGATCAAGCTGCTGAAATACCTGGAGGAAACCGCCGGGCAGGCTACGCCGGAACAACAGGAAGTGCTGTCCCGCTATGTGGGCTGGGGCGGTGTGGCGGATGCCTTCGACCCGTCCAAAACTGCCTGGGCCAAGGAGTACGCCGAACTGAAAGAGCTTTTGACCCCGGAGGAATATGAAGCGGCCAGGGCCTCCACCCTCAACGCCCACTACACCAGCCCCATCGTCATCCGCGCCATCTATGGCGCGGTAGAGCAGATGGGCTTCCGCACCGGCAACATTCTGGAACCGTCCTGCGGTGTGGGCAACTTCTTCGGGATGCTGCCGGAAAGCATGGCCGGGAGCCGTCTGTACGGCGTGGAACTGGATTCCATCAGCGGCCGGATTGCAAAGCAGCTCTACCCCAAGGCCGACATCACGGTGGCAGGATTTGAGACCACCGACCGGCGGGACTTCTATGACCTTGCCATCGGTAACGTCCCTTTCGGACAGTATCAGGTGAACGACAAAGCCTACAACAAGCTGGGCTTCAACATCCACAACTACTTTTTCGCAAAATCGTTGGACCAGGTACGGCCGGGCGGCGTGGTGGCGTTCGTCACCAGCCGCTATACGATGGATGCCAAGGATTCCACCGTGCGCCGGTATCTGGCCCAGCGTGCCGAGCTGCTGGGAGCCATCCGCCTGCCAAACAATGCGTTCAAGGCAAATGCCGGAACTGAGGTCGTTTCGGATATTCTCTTCCTGCAAAAGCGGGACCGTCCGCTGGACATTACCCCGGACTGGACGCAGACCGGCCGGACCGAGGAAGGCTTCACGGTCAACCAGTATTTTCTGGATCACCCGGAGATGGTGCTGGGGCGGCCCACCGCCGAAAGCACCCAATACGGCAAACAGGATTACACCGTGGCCCCCATCGAGGGGCTGGAGCTGGCCGATCAGCTGCACGATGCCGTGAAGTACATTCGCGGCACCTACCAGGAGGCCGCGCTGCCGGAGCTGGGCGAGGGCGAGGACATCGACGAATCCCTCCCGGCTGACCCCAATGTGAAGAACTACTCCTACACGGTGGTGGACGGCGCGGTGTACTTCCGGGAAAACAGCCGCATGGTGCGCCCCGACCTGAACGCCACCGCCGAGGCCCGCGTCAAAGGGCTGGTGGGGCTGCGGGATTGTGTGCAGCGGCTCATCGACCTGGAGATGGACGCCGCCGCGCCGGATGCCGACATCCGGGCGCAGATGGCCGAACTGAACCGCCGCTATGACGATTTTTCCGCCAAGTACGGACTTATCAATGACCGGGCGAACCGGCTGGCCTTTGCCGATGACAGCAGCTATTACCTGCTCTGTGCGCTGGAAGTGCTGGACGAGGACGGCAGGCTGGAACGCAAGGCGGATATGTTCACCAAGCGCACTATCAAACCCCATGAGGCCGTCACCACCGTGGACACGGCCAGCGAGGCGCTGGCGGTCTCCATCTCGGAGAAAGCCTGCGTGGACATGGCTTATATGGAACAGCTCACCGGCAAAACCGGCGAGGAACTGGCGGACGAGCTGCGGGGTGTCATCTTCCGTGTGCCGGGCCAGACCGAACCGGACGGGACGCCCCATTATGTGACCGCCGATGAATACCTCTCCGGCAACGTGCGCCGGAAGCTGCGCCAGGCCCAGCGGGCGGCGGAACAGGACCCGGCCTTTGCGGTCAACGTGGAGGCTCTGACCGCCGCCCAGCCCAAGGACCTGGACGCTTCCGAGATCGAGGTGCGGCTGGGGGCAACCTGGATTGACAAAGAGTATATTCAGCAATTCATGTACGAAACCTTTGACACGCCCTTTTACCTTCAGCGCAGCATTGAAGTCCACTACTCTGCATTTACCGCCGAGTGGCAGATCTCCGGCAAAAACGCTGTGGGACAGAGAGATGTGGCGGCCTATACCACCTACGGGACCGGCCGCGCCAACGCCTATAAAATCCTCGAAGATTCCCTCAACCTGCGGGATGTGCGTATCTACGATACTGTTGAAGATGCGGACGGCAAGGAGCGCCGGGTGCTGAACGCCAAGGAGACCACCCTGGCCGCCCAGAAGCAGCAGGCCATCCGGGAGGCATTTAAGGACTGGATTTGGAAGGACCCGCAGCGGCGGCAGGCATTGGTGCGCCAGTACAACGAGGAAATGAACAGTACCAGGCCCCGCGAGTATGACGGCAGCCACATTGTTTTTGGCGGCATGAACCCGGCCATCACCCTGCGGGAACATCAGAAAAATGCCATCGCCCATGTACTGTACGGCGGCAATACCTTGTTGGCCCATGAGGTGGGCGCGGGCAAGACCTTTGAAATGGTGGGGGCCGCGATGGAGGCCAAGCGGCTGGGACTGTGCCAAAAGAGCTTATTTGTGGTCCCCAACCACCTGACCGAACAGTGGGCGTCGGAGTTCCTGCGTCTGTACCCGTCTGCGAACATCCTGGTAACGACCAAAAAGGACTTCGAGAAGCACAACCGCAAGAAGTTCTGCGCCCGTATTGCCACCGGCGACTACGACGCCATCATCATGGGTCACTCCCAGTTCGAGAAAATCCCCATCAGCAAGGAACGCCAGGAGCGGCTGCTGCATGAGCAGATTTGGGAAATCACCGAGGGTATCGCCGAGGTGGAGGCCAGCGGCGGGGAACGGTTCACCGTCAAGCAGCTGGAACGCACGAAAAAGTCTTTGGAGGCGCGGCTGGAAAAGCTGCAAGCCGAGGACCGCAAGGACGATGTGGTGACGTTTGAACAGCTGGGCGTGGACCGGCTTTTTGTGGACGAGGCGCACAATTATAAAAACCTGTTCCTCTATACAAAAATGCGGAATGTGGCGGGCCTTTCCACTACGGACGCGCAGAAATCCAGCGATATGTTTGCCAAGTGCCGGTACATGGATGAAATCACAGGCGGGCGCGGTGTAGTTTTTGCCACCGGCACGCCGGTTTCCAACAGCATGACCGAGCTTTACACCATGCAGCGGTATCTCCAATATGACCGGCTGCAAGAGCTGGGCATGGCGCACTTTGACTGCTGGGCCAGCCGCTTCGGGGAGACAGTGACCGCTTTGGAGCTTGCCCCGGAAGGGACCGGCTACCGGGCGCGGACCCGCTTCTCCAAGTTCTTCAACCTGCCGGAGCTGATGAACCTGTTCAAAGAGGTGGCAGACATCAAGACCGCCGACCAGCTCCATCTTCCCACCCCGGAGGTAGAATATCACAACATCGTGGCCCAGCCCACCGAACAGCAGCAGGAAATGGTGAAGGCGCTCTCGGAACGCGCTTCCCTGGTACACAGCGGCACGGTGGACCCGTCCCAGGACAATATGCTCAAGATCACCAGCGACGGGCGCAAGCTGGGGCTGGACCAACGGATCATCAACCAGCTGCTGCCGGATGAGCCGGGCACCAAGGTCAATCAATGCGTGGACAATATCATGCAGATTTGGCGGGACGGCGAGGCCGACAAGCTGACCCAGCTGGTGTTCTGCGACATCTCCACGCCCCAGGCCCGGCCTGCCAAAAAGGTAGCGAAGGCGCTGGACAACCCGACCCTCCACGCTTTGGAGGACGCGGTGCCGCTGGACGAGCCGGAACCGGCCTTTACGGTCTACGAGGACATCCGGCAGAAGCTCATCGCTAAAGGTGTGCCCGCCGAGCAGATTGCCTTTATCCATGAGGCCAACACCGAGGTGCGCAAAAAGGAGCTGTTCTCCAAGGTCCGCACCGGCCAGGTGCGCGTCCTGCTGGGCAGCACGGCCAAGATGGGTGCAGGCACCAACGTGCAGGATCGCCTGGTGGCGCTGCATGACCTGGACTGCCCGTGGCGGCCCGGCGACCTGGCCCAGCGAAAGGGCCGCATTGAGCGCCAAGGCAACCAGAACGAGACTGTCCATGTGTACCGCTATGTCACTGAGGGGACGTTTGACGCCTACCTCTGGCAGACGGTGGAAAACAAACAGAAATTCATCAGCCAGATTATGACCTCCAAATCGCCGGTGCGAAGCTGCGACGATGTGGACGAAACCGCGCTGTCCTTTGCCGAGATCAAGGCGCTGTGCGCCGGGGACCCGCGCATCAAGGAACGCATGGACCTGGATGTGGACGTGGCGCGGTTAAAGCTGATGAAGGCCGACCACCAGGGCAAGCAGTACCGCCTGGAGGACCAGCTGCTCAAAACCTTCCCGGAGGAGATCGAGAAAAACAAGGGCTTTATCGCCGGGCTGGAAGCGGATATGGCGACCCTGGCCGCTCATCCTCACCCGGAGGACGGCTTTGCCGGGATGGAAGTCCGTGGCGACACCCTCACCGACAAGGAGAACGCCGGTGCGGCGCTGCTGGACGCCTGCAAGGAGGTCAAAGGGGCCGACCCGGTGCCGGTGGGCAGTTACCGGGGCTTCACTATGTCGGTGTCGTTTGACGCTTTCCGGCAGGAGTATATGCTCCTGCTGAAAGGCCAGATGACCCACCGGGCGACGCTGGGCACAGACCCCCGTGGAAATCTAACCCGTATCGACAATGCGCTCAGTCAGATGCCCCAGCGGCTGGAAGCGGTGAAGAACCAGCTGGACAATCTCTACCAGCAGCAGGCCGCCGCCAAGGCAGAGGTGGGCAAGCCCTTCCCACAGGAGCAGGAGCTGCGGGACAAATCCGCCCGGCTGGCCGAGCTGGATGTACTGCTGAACATGGACGGCCGGGGCCGCCCTGCGCCGGAGGCGGTGCTTGCCAAGAGCAGCCGCCCCTCGGTGCTGGAGGGTCTGAAACGCCCGGTGCCGCCGCGCTGCCCCGAAAAGAAACCCAAACACCACGAACAGGAGGTGCGATAACATGAATACCGACAAAAACACGGCCCTCTATGAGAAGATGGCCGCCGAACAGGACAAGTTCCGGGACTGGCTGAAAAGCCAGCCCCCGGAGGAAATTCTAAAGCATACCTATGAGTACACGGTCCGGGAGGACATCCTGATGGCGATGGAGGAGCTGGATCTGCCCCAAAGCCGGGCCGCCGCGCTGCTGGCGTCGTCGTCCCCGCTGGCCGATGTCTACAAGGAGTTTTCTGACCGGGAGACTTCCTACATGGATGTGGTGCGGGACAGCATCGAGCAGCGGGCCGAGGCGGCGCTGGACGCCCAGCGGGAACTGCCGCTCTACCGCCACGACGCCGCCTATGCCCGCGAACAGGGCGACCTGGATTTGTACCGGGCGTCCCGCCGCGCCAACATCGCCTGCAAGGAGGCCATCGAGGCGGCCATTTCGGAACATTACCGGGACAACCGGCTGGACAAGGACGCGGTGCCCCAGGTGATCGAGCAGTTCGGCTACACCCGCATCCTCTATGTGCTGGCAAATACCGTGCAGCAGAAAGAGTGGGATGAGCGTTTCAGCCCGGCCAACAAGGCGTGGGCCAGGACGGTGGACATCCCGCCCAACCCGGACGGCTTTGGCGGCGAACGCAACCTGGACTTTGTGGTGGACAGCCACTCCGGCCTGGTCGATCTGTTCTTGAGCCAGGCGCGGCAGGATTATCTGCGGCTCCAGCCGCTGACGCCGGAGGAAATCCGTGCCGAGGCCGCCCGGCTTTTGCAGGAGCTTCGTGCGCCGGGTACGCCCAACAGCCCCCACGGCACCCACTACATGGCCCGCGTTTCGCCAGACTTTCTGGCCCGCGCAGGCACCCAGGCCCATGACCAGCTGATGACGCTGCTGCCGTTCCGCAGTCTGGCGATCACCGGCATGAAGGAACTGCCCGGCACCTATGTCACCATCTTGGCCAGCGAGGACCGTTCCAAAGAGCTGCGCCAGCGCCGCCCCTCGGTCCGCCGCCAGCTGAAACAGGAGCCGCGCCCCGCTGAAAAGCCGGAGAAAAAATCCCCCATCTATAAGAAAAAGGAGCCGGAGCGATGAGCGCCCCCAAGCGCAAACGGGAGATGCAGCTGAACTTCCGGGTTTCGCCGGAGGAACTGGCGCTGATTGAGCAGAAGATGGCCCAGCTTGGCACATCCAACCGGGAAGCCTATCTGCGCAAGATGGCCCTGGACGGCTATGTGGTGCGCCTGGAACTGCCGGAGCTGAAGGAGCTTGTCTCCTTGATGCGCTATTCCAGCAATAACCTGAACCAGCTGACCCGCCGCGTGCATGAAATCGGGCGCATTTACGATGCCGACCTGGAGGATATATCCCGGCGGCAAGAGGCTTTGTGGGATGGGGTGCATCAGGTATTGACCCAGCTGGCAAAGCTGACGTGACAGGGGCATACGCCCCGGCTGTGAGGGAGGTCCGGTGCGTGCAGGCTGCATCGCCGGGCCTCCCTCTTTTTTTCTTTGCCGGTATCGTTGCGTTTTGGCGGGTTGTGCTTGATAATGGAGTCAGAAACGAGGTGATGGCTGATGTTGACGTTTGAAAACGTCTTAAAGATTTTTCAAGAGTACCTGCTGCGCGACCCGGAGGAAGAAGTTCTCCCTTGTAAACGCGGCTATGTCCGATTGACCTGGGACAAGGATTCCCGCTACTGCGTGGACGGCATTCTCTGCCGGACCCCGGAGGAACTGTTCGATATACTTCTTTCGGATTTTCAGGACTTTGCCATGATCTGCCGGACGCGGGGACGCCGGGAGGTCACAGAGGCGGACGAAAAGGCCGTAGAGGAACTGTGCCAGCCATACCTGGACTGGCGGAAGGAGGCGCTGAAATGAGAGCGGTACTGTTTATTTTGAAATTGGGGCTGAAAATCCTTGCCGCGCCGGTGGTGCTGGCGCTGGCCCTGTTCACATGGGTATGCTTCGGCCTGCTGTATGTGTCCAGCTTCATCTTCGGCCTGGCCTCCACGGTGGTGGCGCTGCTGGGGGTCGCGGTGCTTGTGACCTACTCGCCGCAAAACGGTGTGATCCTGCTGGTGATTGCTTTCCTGGTCAGCCCGCTGGGCCTGCCGATGGCCGCCGCCTGGCTGGTGGGCAAGGTGCAGGACCTGCGATATGCGATCCAGGACTCGGTGTATGGATAAAAAAGAACTGTTCCCTTCGCGGATGCGAGGGGAACAGTTCTTTTAGAGCAGCTCTTTTGTTTTACCGGCAAGATATAGCGGGATGTTGGTGATGGCACCGTCTTTGCGATACCCGCGCTTGGAAAAGCGGATGGCGTGTTCGGGGTGACGGTCGGCGATATACCGCTTAAAGGAAGGCGCGGACTTATCTTCGCCACCCTTTGCCTCGATGGGGATGATCTCTGTGCCGTTTTGCAGCACGAAGTCGATTTCGCCGGTTTTGTCCGAGTAATAGCGAGGCTCCACGTCAAATTGACCGCGAAGCTGCTGCAACACATAGTTTTCAGTGAGCGGCCCCTTGAATTGATAGTCGGCTTTCAGCAAAATGGCGCTGTTGTCAATGCCCGCCATGTGCTTGAGCAGCCCGGTATCAAAGAGAAACAGCTTGAATTGGTCGAGCTTATCAAAGGCAGAAAGGGGATGCTCCATCTTGGAAACATTGTAGATGCGGTTGAGCATACCGGCTGAGACAAGCCATTCGATGGCTTCTTCAAAGTCCCGCGCCCGGCCGCCCTGCCGGACAGCGCCGTAGATAAACTTTTCATTGGATTTGGCAAGCTGGGAGACGATGCTGCGGAACACCATCAGGATGCGTCCGCTGTTCACCTTCCCGTTATGCTTGGAAAAGTCGTTCTCGTAAATTTCTACGAGTTCTCGCTGGATTTGGGAAACCGCTGCCGGGTCCTTGTGGTTGACCCAGGAGGCCACACATTCCGGCATCCCGCCGATGATCAGATAGTTGTTGTAGGCTTCCAGCAGGCGGTTGTGGAAGATTTCTTCAATGGTCTGATTTTTCTGGATGCTCTCGTAGTAAGCAAAGAGGGCCGGGTCGGTGGCCTCCAGAAACTCGTCAAAATAAAGCGGGTACAGATCGAGCAGATTGATCATGCCCACGGGATAGGACTTTGGCTGGGCCAGCAGGGTGCCAAGCAGACTTCCGGCTGCAACGACATGGTACTCGTTTGCTTTCTCTTTGAAGTATTTGAGGGTGTTGAGCGCCTCCGGGCATTCCTGCACCTCGTCAAAAATGACGAGAGTCTCCCCGGGCAAAATCTTTTCCCCAGCGATCATGGAAAGCAGTTCAATGATCCGCTGGGGTTTTTTGTTTGCCTCGAAGATGGATTTCAGCTCATCTTCCTCGTCGAAGTTAAAATAGACATAGCTTTCATAGCAGCTCTGGCCGAACTCTTTCATGAGCCAGGTCTTTCCCACCTGACGAGCTCCGCGGATAATGAGCGGTTTTCGCTCCGAGTCGTTTTTCCATTTTACAAGCTGCGAAAATGCGTTTCGTTTCACGCACATCACCACCTTCTTCTCTGGATGAAAGTAGTATAACACATTTTTCCGAGGTTTACAACGGGAATAAAACACGTTTTTCTGAAATAATTCAAAGATAAAATCACATTTTTCCGATTTCAACCTTTCAAAAGTGGACATATTCACTCTCCCGATGCGTCTCTACGTTATAAATGGTTCATAATTTAGTAAAATTTTAGTAAAGTATATTGACTTCGACAGAAGGCGCTATATAATGAGCTTGAAACGATACGAAAGGAGGAGCCTCATGGCGACAATCAAGGATGTGGCCCAGGCCGCTCAGGTCTCGACTGCGGCGGTCTCACGGGTTTTGAACAAGGACGACAACATCTCTGTCTCACCGGAGGTGCGGGCCCGGATCTTTCAGGCGGCCCACGTCTTGGGCTATGTATCTCCTCGCCAGAGAAAGGCGGCAGAGCATAAAACGCACCTGGTCATTGGGGTGGCGGACTGGCGGATCATCCGCCCAGACCGGCACAATGTACGGCTCTCGTCCCTGTCCTGTCTGGTACAGATGATGACCGACCAGTACGAGGTAACCTTTGTTCGGTTGACTTTCGGTGAGCCTCAAAAGGTAGATGGCATTATCGCCTTGGGGGTGTTCAGCGAGAAGGAAATCGACTTTCTACGCTCCCTGTCCTTCGCCATCGTCTTTGTGAACTCCAACCAGCACAACTACGAGTTCGACCAGGTGCAGGTGGACTTCGACCGGGGTCAGGAGCAGATGGTGTCCTACCTACTGGATCAGAAGCGGTACACTGGCCTGGGATATATCGGCGGCATTTATGACGGGGCCAACGGCCGCATCGGTACCCACCGTCTGGCGGCCATCCGGCGCATCTTGGAGGAGCGCGGCCAGTACGATCCCCGAACCTTCCATGTGGGGGAAATCAGTCGAGAAAGTGGCTATGCGCTGGCCAAGAAGGCCGTGGAAGAGCATACCTTGGCGGAAGCAGTTCTGTTGGGCAGTGATGAGGTGGCTGAAGGCGCTTTAGAGGCATTCCGGGAACTGGGCGTACGTGTGCCGAAAGACGTGGCGGTCATCATCTATCAGGATATTCAGACCTTGGAGAGCAAGTGGCCCACCGGCACCTGCCTGGAGATGTTCCCGGACTATGTGTGGGAAAATGCTCTGGAACTGCTTTTTGGCCGGATCAGCCAGCGTCGTTCCCAGGCGGTGACCGTCACGGTGCCTACTCACCTGAAGATTGGAGACACGGCCTAACTTACTGAAGCGGTTATCAGAGGGCATTCCCTCTATAACAGATAAATTTAATAGTAACCCCAGAAACGTTTACAGAAACAACAAGGAGGATCACAGAATGAAAAAAGCATTTTCTCTCCTGCTGGCTGGTGTGATGTGTGTTGGCCTGTTGGCTGGCTGCGGCGGCCAAAACAGCGAGTCCCAGAGCAGCACCAGCAGCACAAGTTCCACAGACAGCAGCACAAGTACCACAGCGACTTCTGAAACCAGCAACAAAAAGATTGATACCTTGCGGATCGCTTTTGTCCCGTCCCGCGAACCGGAGGAAATCATTACCGCTACTGAACCCCTGAAGCAGATGCTCACCGATGAACTGGCGACGCTTGGGTACGATGTAGGCGAGGTGGACATCACCGTGGGCACCAGCTATGAGGCGGTAGGCGAGGCTCTGGCCGCCGGTACCGCCGACGTTGGCCTGATCCCCGGCGGCACCTATGTGCTCTACGATGACGGCTGCGACGTGCTGCTGACCGCCACCCGTGACGGCCTGTCCATTGACTCCGATAATGCCAAGGACTGGAACGACAACGCCCCCACCGAGCCTACCACTGAGCAGGTCACCAGCTACCGTGCCCTGATGATCGCCGGTCCCTCTGAGAAGGGCAAGGAGCTGGCCGCCAAGGTCAACGCTGGCGAGGCCCTCACCTGGGAGGACGTGAGCAGTGCCAACTGGAGTGTGGCCAATTCCTCCTCTCCTGCCGGATACATCTACCCCTCTCTGTGGCTCCAGGAGAACTTCGACAAGAATATCACCGACCTGCCCCACGCGGTGCAGTCTGACTCCTACGGCAGTGCCTTCGCCCGTCTGGCCTCCGGTCAGGTGGACATCCTCTGCACCTATGCCGACGCCCGCCGGGACTATGAGGATGAGTGGACAACCGAGTACGGCATGACCAACAGCATCTGGGATGACACCGCTGTGGTTGGCGTCACTCCCGCTATCTACAATGACACCATAAGCGTTAGCAAGACCTCTCCCATCATGGACGATGATTTCAAGCAGGCTTTGGGTCAGGCTTTCATCAACATCGGCAACACCGAGGAAGGCAAAGAGGTCATCGCCATCTACAGCCACAACGGCTATCAGTGGGCGAAGTCCGAAGATTACGACTCTGAGCGGGCTGCGCAGGAGATGATTCAGTCTCTGAACAGCGCGGGTTAAACTCAATCAAACATGAACCACAAATGAGGGAGGGAGGCCGAGGCTTTCCTCCCTCGTTTGGGATAGGGAGAGTATCATGATAGAATTCAAAGAAGTAGAAAAGCGTTATCCGAATGGATTCGAGGCCCTGAAGCACATCAACCTGACCATTGACCAAGGAGAGTTTGTGGCTATCATCGGCCTGTCAGGCGCGGGCAAGTCCACCCTGATCCGTACCATCAATCGGATGCACGACATTACCCAGGGCCAACTGACGGTGGACGGCACCGATGTGATGACCCTGCATGGAAAAAACTTGCGGAAATTTCGTCGCCGTATCGGCATGATTTTCCAGTCCTTCAACCTGATTACCCGCACCACTGTTATCAAGAATGTGCTCACCGCCTTTGTCCCTGATCTGCCCTGGTGGCGGGCAACTTTTGGCATCTTCACGAAGGAGGAAAAGATGAAGGCGCTGGAAGCCCTGGATCAGATGGGAATTCTGGACAAAGCCTTTGTCCGGGCGGATCAGCTCTCCGGTGGTCAACAGCAGCGGGTAGCCCTGGCTCGCACCCTGGCCCAGAATCCTCAGGTTATCCTGGCGGATGAGCCGGTGGCCTCTCTGGACCCGGTGACCGCCAAACAGGTGATGGATGATTTCCTACGAATCAACCGGGATATGCACATTACGGTACTCATCAACATCCACCATGTGGAGTTGGCTCTCCAGTACGCCACCCGGGTGATTGGTATCCGAGCCGGGGAGATTGTTTACGACGGCCCGGCCAATCAGGTGGATCAGGCGGTGCTGGACTCCATCTATCAGGGAAAGCAGGAGGAACCGGCATGAGTATATATGATAAGATCTTCCCACCCAGATTGCTTACCCTACCCAACGGAAAGCAGGTTTCCAAACCCAGATCTCGTGCTCCGCTGGCAGCGGTGATTTTAGTAGCCATGACGCTTCTTTCGGTGGAGGTCACCGGTTTTGATATGGGGGTCCTGGTCAGTCGGATTAAGGAGTTTTTTGTCATTCTGGGAGACATGATTCCACCACAGTGGGACTATATGCCCCAGATTTGGCAGCCCCTGTTCGACACCATCAAGATGTCCCTGCTGGGCTCCTTCATCGGCTCCATCCTGGTGGTGCCCTTCGCTATGCTGGCTTCCACCAACATCATTCACAGCCGGGTGGTCGTGGCAGCTATGCGCCTGCTCCTGAGTATCATCCGCACCTTGCCTACCCTGGTCTCTGCCCTGATCGCCACCTACATTTTCGGCCTGGGTACCCTGGCTGGCACTACAGCCATCGCCATCTTTACCTTCGCTTACATCGGCAAGATTCTCTATGAGGAGATTGAAACGGTGGACATGGGACCTTTTGAAGCCATGGAGGCTATGGGGGCTACCAAGGTACGCGCCTTCATCAGCGCCATCGTCCCCCAGGTGCTGCCCTCCTATCTGTCTAACTGCCTATTTTGCTTCGAGGGCAATGTGCGCTACGCCTCTATTCTGGGGTATGTGGGAGCAGGCGGCCTTGGTCTGATCCTGAACGAGAAGATTGGTTGGCGTGAGTATGCCAGCGTAGGTATGATCCTGCTGGCGTTGTTCGTCACCGTGTTTATCATTGAAACCATCAGCCGGGCCGCCCGGAAACGGCTGGTATAGGAGGAGCTGCCATGAACAAACGAATCGAAGCGGCTTATGAACAGCGGCCCCGCCGCTGGGTCTTTGAGCTGGCCGTGGCTGTGGTGGTTGTAGCTCTGCTGATCTGGAGCGGCTCTGCCGTGGAGACGGCGGGCACCACGCAAAATGGAGCGGTGATTGCCTGGAACATCCTGGCGGGCATCTTCCACCCGGACACGGACCTGCTGTTCAATTTCACTACCCAGGGTGTGCCTTATCTGTTGTTGGAGACCATCTGCATCGCGTTCCTGGGCACCATTGTGGGGGCAATCATTTCCGTTCCGTTGGCCTTTCTTTCGGCCTCCAACCTGACTCCGAAGCCGGTGGCCTTTGTGGGACGTATCATCATTATGGCCGTCCGCACCGTTCCCGCCTTCGTCTATGGCCTCATGTTCATTCGCGTCACAGGCCCCGGTGCCTTCGCTGGCCTGCTGACCATGTCCCTGTGTTCGGTAGGCATGGTGAGCAAAATGTACATCGAAGCCATTGAGGACTTGGATGTTCGTGTATTGGAGTCCCTGGACGCGGCGGGCTGCACGACCTGGCAGAAGATCCGCTACGGCATCCTGCCCCAGCTGATGCCCAACTTCGCCTCCACCGCCATCTACCGCTTTGACATCAACCTGCGAGACGCCACCGTGCTGGGCCTGGTGGGAGCGGGCGGCATTGGTGCGCCGCTGATTTTTGCCATGAACTCTTATCGCTGGGAGGAGGCTGGTGCCATCTTGGCGGGCCTCATCGTGCTGGTGCTGATCGTGGAGTGGATTTCCACCAAAATCCGGGTCAAGCTGGCCAGGGGGTGAGCATGGAAAAAACGGTTCAAATCTATTACACCTCAGATACCCACGGCCACATTTTCCCGGTAAACTACGCCGCCAACTGCCCGGAAAAATCCGGCCTGCTGAATCTGGCCGACCAGATGGAAAAGGACGGAAATACCCTGGTATTGGACGGCGGAGATTCCTTGCAGGGGACGCCTTTGACCCAATATTACCTGGAGAACCGGGACCGGTGGCCTGTCCACCCGGTAGCTGCGGCCTTCAACGCGATGGGCCTTGACTATTTTACCTTGGGCAATCACGACTTCAACTTCGGTTATGAGGCCCTTCGGGATTATCTGCGGGCCATGGACGGTGTATGCCTGTGCGCCAATGTAGAGGACCTGGGCGGCGAACTGCCCATCCGCCCCTGGGCAGTGCATACCCTGGCCAACGGCCTGCGGGTAGGAATCACCGGCGTGGTCACCGATTTTGTGAACGTATGGGAACAGCCCCAGAACTTGGAGCAACTTCGGGTCACCAATACCTTTCAAGCTGCCCGGACGGCCTGTTCCGCCCTTCAGGACCAGTGCGACGTTCGGGTGTGTATCTACCACGGAGGTTTTGAGGAAGAGTTGGAAACGGGGCGGGTGCTCTCGGACAGCGGAGAGAATATTGCCTGTAAAATTGCTCGGGAACTGGACTTCGACCTTCTCCTCACAGGCCACCAACACATGGCGGTGGAAGGGGTAGAGTTGTCTGGCACCTATGCGGTTCAGCCCCCCCGCCAACGCCGGGCACTTTCTTCGTATCACTGGACAGCAAGACGGGAGAAACTTCTGTTTTCATTCCAAACTGACGCCAGTGGGTGCAACGCACGGCACGGAGCCTTATCAGAGCTTACTGCCCCTGGAACAGGCGGTGCAGGTCTGGCTGGACCAGCCCATCGGGGAGTTGGCCTATCCGATTTCCCCGGAGGGGAAGCTGGACGCCGCCCTCTACGGCAGCCAGGTGGCCGCCCTGTTCAACCAGGTGCAGTTGGCCGAGACCGGGGCGGATTTCTCCTGCACCAGCTTGGGAAACGACCCGGTGGGGCTGGCCTCCCCAGTGACCATGCGGGGTGTAACAGCAGCCTACCTGTTTGCCAACACTCTGGTGGTGCTGGAGGTGACGGAAGAGGTGCTGCGGCAGACTCTGGAACGGTGCGCCGCCTACTTCACGTTGGTTGATGGCCAACCCCAGATTTCGGAAGAGTTTCTGCTACCCAAGGTGGAGCACTACAACTACGACTTTTACGCTGGTCTGGCTTATACTTTCGATCTGCGCCGCCCTGTGGGGAGCCGGGTGGTTCGGCTGACAAAATTGGACGGCTCACCCCTGGGAGGTGGGACCTTTCGTCTGTGCACCAGCAACTACCGGGCTACCGGCACCGGCGGCTATGATGTCCTACGGAAGTGCCCGGTCCTCTGGCGAGGCGGCGTAGAAATGCCGGATCTCACCGCCTGCTATATCCAGACCCACAGCCCGGTGCCGCAGTTGCATAACGCGGAGATGCGGGTGATCTGGTGAAACCTTCTTGACAAGCCACAAGGAATATGGTTTTATAAATCAAATAAAGGAAAGAAGGTGGAGGATGGACAGATTCAATGTCGCAGTGAAAGTTGTTCAAAACGCCGGAGATCTTCTTCGGCAGTGCCGCCTGGAAGAGGCGGAAGTCAGCCAGAAAACGGGTCATCAAGACCTTGTCACCCGTTGGGACCGCAGAATCGAACAGCTGCTGCGAAATGAAATACTGACAGCCTTCCCCCAAGACGCCATCGTGGGGGAAGAGTATCCGCCGGAGGCGCATCGCACCGGGGCGGTGACCTGGTATATTGACCCCATCGACGGGACCACGAATTTTATCAATCAGCACCAAAACTACGCCATCTCCGTGGGGTGTTGGGAGGGAAGCGTACCACTGTTCGGACTGGTGCTGGATGTGGAGCGAAAAGCGCTGTACTGGGGAAAGCACGGCGGCGGTGCGTGGCAGGATCAGACGCCGATCCGCACCTCTCGCCGGCGGGAACTATCAGAGCTGCTGCTGACAACACCGGGCCTGCAATACACCTTTTTGGAACCCCATCCCTATCAGGAGCGGATGATCCGGCTCGCCCGGAAGGTACGGGGAGTCCGGTGCCTCGGCTCCGTGGCCTTGGAACTTTGTGAGGTGGCTGCTGGCCGAGCAGATTTATTCGTTACCATGCGATCTTCCCCCTGGGATCACAATGCAGCGCGGATCATTCTGGAGGAGGCTGGAGGTGCGATTTTCACAGTGGCTGGAGATGAACTGCCTCTGGAGCAGAAAAGCACTGTGCTCGGCTTAAATTCTGCCAGCTTAAAAGAGGATATCCTTTGCGGATAATGGTCAGCCCTTATCTGCCGTCAGTAATCTTCATTTCACTGTTTGCAGGTGATTCTTTGTAAAATGCCCTGGAACCCAATGAAGAATTGATAAAGACTGTTGCCACTCTCTACAGCTAAAGTTGGGAGTGGCAATAAAATTTATATCTGGATTTTACTTTCGAGAGATACTCATCATCCAAGTCAAAGAAAACCGCTTGTTCCAATGGCCATATATCTCGGCCACAAGGACAGGCGGTTACCTTTTTACCCTTCCGTGTCTACTTTTATGATAGCATCACACAGTTCTAATGAAAGGAGTGTACCCCATGGCCACCACCCGTATCATGCCGCTGCACGCCGGCAAGGGCCGCACGGTCGGTAAGGCGATCAGCGACATCATCGACTATGTAAAAAATCCCGAAAAGACCGACCACGGCAGGCTCATTACCAGCTATCAATGCGACAGCCGCGTGGCCGACGCGCAGTTCCTGCTGGACAAGCAGACCTACGTCGCCCGCACCGGCCGGGTGCGCGGCAAGGATGATGTGATTGCCTACCACCTGCGGCAGTCCTTTGTGCCGGGCGAGATCACGCCGGAGGAAGCCAACCGGTTGGGCGTAGAGCTGGCCCGGCGATTTACCAAGGACAAGCACGCTTTCATCGTCTGCACCCACATTGACAAGGCTCACGTCCACAACCATATTATATGGAACTCCACCACGCTGGAGTGTGACCGCAAGTTCCGCAACTTTTGGGGCAGCACCCGCGCCGTCCACCGTCTGAGCGATACCATCTGCGTTGAGAACGGTTACTCCATTGTGGAGGCTCCCAAGCGGCGCGGCCAGAGCTACAACAAGTGGCTGGGTGACGCGGCGAAGCCCTCCCACAAGGAGCAGCTGCGTCAGGCCATTGACCGGGCACTGGCGCAGAAACCGGCCAGCCTGGAGGAGCTGCTGCGCCTGTTGGAACAGGACGGCTTCACCGTTCACCGGCGCGGAAAAAACATCTCCATCGGCGCGGAGGGCTGGGGCAACAACGTCCGCTTTGACCGGCTGGGGGACGGCTACACGCTGGACGATCTGTTGGCGGTCCTCTCCGGCCAGAAAGAACATACGCCCCGCAAGCAACCTGCCCCACAGGCTGCTCCGTCCAAGGTCAATCTGTTGGTGGACATCCAGGCAAAACTCCAGGCCGGAAAAGGTGCCGGGTATGCCCGCTGGGCCAAGGTGTTCAACCTCAAACAGATGGCGCAGACCCTCAACTACCTGTCCGAACATGGGCTGTTGGATTATGTCAATCTGGAAGCAAAAACAGCAGAGGCGACGGTCCGCTACAATGCTTTGTCCGATCAGATCAAGGCCGCCGAGAAGCGCATGGCCGAGATTGCCGTGCTGCGCACCCATATCGTCAACTACGCCAAGACCCGCGACACCTATGTGGCCTACCGCAAGGCCGGGTATTCAAGGAAATTCCGGCAGGAGCATGAGGAAGAAATCTTGCTGTACCAGGCCGCCAAGGAAGCCTTCAACGAGCTGAACGTGAAGAAGCTGCCCACCGTCAAGGAGCTTCAGACCGAGTATGCCCAGCTGCTGGCGGACAAGAAAAAGGCTTACGGAGAGTACCGGCAGGCCCGCGCTGCCATGCGGGAACTGCTGACGGTCAAGAACAACGTGGATCGGGTCCTGACGATGGAGCAGACCGAGCCGCAACAGAAAGAAAAAGACCGTGACCAGCGGTAAGCTGGTCGCGGTCAAAAGCGTTCGCCAGAACGCGCAGCCACAGATTGAGAATCTGTGTTCCAAAGGGGGCTTGGGGGACTTCCCTTAACAAGCGCGTGGGGCTATATGGATAGCCACAGGCATCGCTTGCCACTTTTGTTCGCAAACAATATCCGTATCCTTTACACGATGATTTACTTTTATTATCATAGTCGTAATAAGTATATAAACTACTTACATATAAGCACCTAAAATATGAAAGGGCTGATAAAATGATGACCTTTGAAAAGGTTTTAGAAGTATTCAACGATTACCTAAATAAAGATAGTGTTTTGGAGGTGGTGAACACTAAGCGAGGATACACCGTTATGATTTGGGATGAAAAAGATGAGCAATGGTTTGGTGTGGAACATTGCAAAGCCCCCGAGCTTTTACGGGATGCCTTACTTGATGGCTATCGTGATTTTTTAGAGCAACAACTTACTCATAACCGCAGGAGTTTAACCGAAACAGAAATCTTAGATATTCAAAACCGATGTGAACAGCTTTATGATTTGTGTGGAGAATAAAAAAATAACCTAAAAAGTGCGATAGCCTGTGTAGGTGTCGCACTTTTTTCAGTTGGCTTGGCTTACGAAAACAGCGTTAATTATTCCGCAGTTTCTCTTGCCTTTTTCAAGCCTTGAGCCGTAGCTTCCATCACGATAAGCTCCTTTTCTTCCATATCATTCAACAGTACATCAACTTGTTTGCGGCGATTGTTGTCGCCATCTTCATTGCATGGAAAAAAGAACTGGTCTACAGAGATGTCAAGCAAGGTAGTAATGAGATAAAATTTGTTAAGCCTTGGGTGCTGCCCCCTGTTCTCTATATACATAATAGAGCGTGGCGTAAGGTCTACCAGTTGGGCAAGATATTCCTGTGTCCACCCTTTTGCTTCCCGAGCTTTTTTTATCGCTATACCTAACGGCTTAAAATCAAGTTTTCTTTCATCTTGGTACATTTTAATATCATCCTATATCATTGTACATTTCGGGTGATGATATTTGAACGAAGTATGATTTTATGTTTAGTAGTGTATAATTTCGTATTAGTGGAGAGAAACTTGCTATTATTCGTCATTCCGTATATAATAATTATATACTCTTTGCGAAAGGAAGTTGATATTATGAATTACATTTCTGTGAAAGCCGCTTCTGAAAAATGGGGCATATCGGAAAGACGGATACAAAAATTATGTGAGGAAAATCGCATTGACGGAACTGAAAAATTTGGTCGTGCATGGATGATACCAAAAGATGCAGAAAAACCCGTTGATGGACGTATGAAAACAAGGAACAAACAGGAGGAGAATCATGGAATTTAATGAAAAGCTACAACAGCTTAGGACTGGAAAGAACTTAACGCAGGAACAACTTGCGGAGCAATTATATGTATCAAGAACAGCCATTTCAAAATGGGAAAGCGGCAAGGGTTACCCTAACATTGAGTCGCTCAAGTGTATTTCTAAATTCTTTTCTGTGACCATAGATGAACTGCTATCGGGCGAAGAACTGATTACACTTGCCGAAACTGAAAATCGTTCCAACTTGAAAAAAATTTACAGTTTCATTTATGGAATATTAGATATGATGGCGGTTACTTTTATACTTTTGCCGTTGTATGGTAACGGTAACCTTGTTGACGGATATATTTATTCTGTCAATCTACTTTCATTTACAGACACTACCCCAATATATCTTGCAATCTATTGGATTGTTTTTATTGTTTTGATTGCACTTGGGATAGCGAAACTGATGTGTGTTTGTTTTGAAAAGGAATCATGGAGCAACATAATCACAAAATGCTCTCTCGTGCTGAGTACGCTTTTTATCTGCTTCTTCGCTGCGGCAAGACAACCCTATGTAACCGCCCTTATGTTTCTGCTATTTGTTGCTAAAATATTTGTCTGGATAAAGCAAACCCAAACAAAGTAAAATGCCATAAACCCTTTAAAATAGGCTCTGACACGATAAGTGTCGGAGCTTTTTTCGTGCTGACATCTATTGTGTCGGCATTGTGACGGTAGATTTCTTGGCTTCTATGCAATACTCGTGGATAATAAGATTGTGGTCAGCGAAAACAAGAACAGCAACCCACGGAAAGGAGAATCAAATATGGATTATATCATTGAAACAGAAAATCTTACGAAGCGATACGGAACAGCCACCGTTGTCGATAAGGTAAATCTTCATGTGCCAAAGGGCAAAATTTATGGTTTGCTCGGCAGAAACGGAGCAGGCAAAACCACAGCAATGAAAATGATGTTGCAGCTTGCTTTCCCAACGGAGGGAACGGTACGCTTGTTTGGCACAAACTATAAGGAAAATATCCATACCCTTTATAGCAAAGTAGGCTCTATTATCGAAACACCGGGATTTTACAGTAATTTAACAGGGTATGAGAATTTGCAAATTCTCGCTAAACTGCGAGGGGGAGTATCTAAAAGTGGAGTAGAAAAAGCTCTTGAAGTTGTGGGGCTGCATAAGGAGAAAAGAAAAGTCTTTTCCGATTATTCCCTCGGAATGAAGCAACGGCTTGGTATTGCCGCCGCCATTATGCACGAGCCGGAGCTTTTAATACTTGACGAACCGATTAACGGACTTGACCCCATTGGAATAGTTGAAATACGCTCATTTTTATCTGAACTTAGTCACAATCATGGCATTACCATTTTTATCTCAAGCCATGTTTTAAGCGAGATTGAACAGATAGCAGATATTATCGGCGTTATGCACGAGGGGCATTTAGTAGAGGAAGTGAATATATCCGAGCTTCACAAAAGGAATCGAAAATACATTCAATTTGATTTATCTGACAGTGAGATAGCCGGAAAGATTTTAGAAAACCACTACCACATGACGGATTTTACAGTGCAGGACGGTACGGTGAGAATTTATGACTTTAGCCAAAGTGTTGGAGAAATCAATCGAGAATTTGCACGAAATGGACTGCTCGTGACAAGGATAAATGATAGTGAGGAAAACTTAGAGGACTACTTTTCTAAACTGATTGGAGGTGGCGGTATTGCTTAATCTTATTTCTTGTGAATTATTAAAACTAAAGCGTTCAAAAATGGTGCTAATTAGTGTGGCAGGGGTATTATCTACCCCACTTTTGATGTTAATAGAAGCCTTGCAAACACATTTTGATAAGCCGGAGATTATCTTTACCTTGTCTGACATATACAGCGACAGTGTACTGTATATCATGCTGCTGGTAAACATTATGATATATGTGGCAATTGCAGCTTACTTGTTTAGCAGAGAGTACACAGAAAGCACCCTCAAAACCATATTGCCCATACCCATTTCAAGGACAAAACTATTAATTGGAAAATTTTGCACCCTGCTTCTTTGGATTGTTATGCTAACCCTTGTAACATGGGCAGGTATATTTATCGTTTGTGGGCTATATGACGCTGTCTTTACATTGGAGGGATATAGCTTACTAGTGGCAATAGTATGGCTCCCCAAGTTTTTGTTTGGCAGTATCCTGATGTTTTTAACAGTTTCTCCTTTTGTGTTTGTTGCTATGAAAACAAAAGGATTTGTCGCCCCGATGATTGGCTCTGCCGTGATTGTCATGGGAAGTGCCGCACTTTCAAATCAAGAATGGGGAGCGTTGTATCCGTGGACAGCCACCTATTTCTTGGTGCAGGGTAAACTTCAGAGTACCGGCTATCCTACACTGCTGTCTGTATCTATTATTATTCTTGTATCAGCAGTTGGTTTTCTTATGACCTTTCATCATTTTAAAAAGGAGGATTTGAAATAATGGTACTTGATTTTATAGAAATTTTAAAAGTTATTTTTCTTGGAATTGTTGAGGGTATTACTGAGTGGCTACCTATCAGCAGCACAGGACATATGATTCTTGTGGACGAATTTATCACACTTAATATGAGCGAAGCATTTAAAGAAATGTTTTTTGTTGTTATTCAACTTGGAGCTATACTCGCAGTGGTTGTAATGTTTTGGAACAAGATGTTTCCCTTTCAATTTAAGAACAAAGCACAGTCAATTGTTAAAAAGGATACTTTCTCGTTGTGGTTCAAGGTTGCGGTAGCTTGTGTACCGTCAGCTATTATGGGGATTCTATTTGATGATTATTTGGATGCTTACCTCCAAACCCCCATTGTGATTTCAATCATGTTAATCTTTTATGGTTTGTTATTCATTCTCATAGAAAATTGGAATAAAAAGCGTACTCCTACTACTATGGCACTTTCTGACATCAGCTATAAAACAGCAATCTTGATAGGGGCATTTCAAGTGTTATCACTTATACCCGGCACATCACGGTCGGGAGCAACGATTATAGGTGCTTTACTCATAGGAGTTTCACGAGTGGCAGCAGCAGAGTTTACTTTTTTCCTCGCAGTACCTACTATGCTTGGAGCAAGTGCTTTTAAGCTGTTAAAATTCGGGTTTGAATTTACAAGTGCAGAACTGCTCGCTCTTGTTCTCGGTATGGCTGTGGCATTTGCGGTATCTGTCTTAGTAATTAAATTCCTAATGAACTTTATCAAAAAACATGATTTTAAGGTGTTTGGTTGGTATCGAATTGTGCTTGGTATACTTGTTGTACTTATAAAATCTTAATAATGCGTTTTCTTTGTGCGCGAATAAAAATGCCAGTTGGTCCTTAAGATCAGCTGGCATTTTTGTTTCTGGGGATGGAAAACAACCCAGAGATTCTCGTTGTCGATCTCCTCCTGATTTTAGTTTGCATGGTGAATTTTGCAAATTGAATCTACAGGAGGTTAATAATGGGATTTAATTATGGATATGAGAAAAAGAAGTTTGATAGTAGATGGAAGCGTTTAGAAGTTGAGTATTGTGATGCAGGGATGAGCGAAGAACAGATTGCTGCCATGAAAGAATATGACTGGGCATGGTTTTGCAGTCAAAGGGTTTTTCAAAACCATACGCAACCAATACCTTGTGAACAATATGATGAAGTATGTGGTCAATCACAGCTGTTCCGAAAGTTTGCATCGTTATCTTATCAATGGGATGTTGATAAGATTGATCAAACGCGATATGGATGGTTGGCTTCGGTGGAAAACGAACAACTACTGTTGAGATTGAAGAAGCTGTCGAAGAAAGATTTGGAGCTATTGACATTACTTTTTGTGGATGGTTATCGTCAAATTGATGTAGCACGTCTTTGGCATTGTTCCAGAAGTGCTGTTGCACAAAGATTTAAAAAAATAAAAAAATTTTTGAATAACACTTAACAAATGAAGCGTATCAGTGCCTACCCATTGAGGGAAGAACATTCTCCCAATGTGGAGCTTGACAATTTCATAGACGGCATTTCCGGTACATAACCTATGTACGAGCGAATCAGGCACGCCGCGAAGATGGACAGCCCCAGGAGGTGATGAATAGGACTGTTCCGAGCGATCCACGTCAGCCTGATACCCGAAAGTGGCATTTCAGGGCGCGATGACTGCATAGGGGTTAAAGATACTTCCTCACGGCCTCCTAAAGACTTGGGGGGAACTCTGCGGCGCACGAGTAAAACGACGCTGTGGAGTTATGACAGCCGCGCCAGCGGAGACCGGAATGTCCCCATCGCCAGGGGTGCGTGGCAAATGTGGCGAGTAAATTTTTCAAAGTCAGATACCATGCGCTGGCAGCTTCGGTTGCCAGCGCATTCATGTGATTTTGAAAGCAACAACCACATCTTTGACAGAAAGGGGGACCACCTATGGAAAAATTGATTTCGCGGAAAGAGGCTGCCAAATTACTGGGGATTAGCATTGCCACTTTGGATGCAGCTCGAAACAGTGGGCTAATTTCCTATGTTCAGTATGTGCAAAATGGTTGCGTGTACTTTACAGATGCTGGCCTTCAGGAGTATATCGCAAAATGCACCCATCGTGCAAAGCCAGTGGAAAAAAGCGCTACATACCGCAAGCTGCGAAGTGTCCGAGCTTGAGCTGTTCCGTATCCTTGCTGGAACCTAATATGTCTGATAAAACAAAGGTACAGCGCTGGACATTATTCTTAGGAGGTGACGGAATTGGCAAAAAGAAAAAGGGCAATTCCTCAATATGGTACGGTCGTGCTTAACGGCATTGAATATTATAGAACCAGAGTCGAAGATTCGGATGGAAACAGAGTGGCGCTTTATGCAAAGACGCCCGAAAAGCTTTATGACAAGGAACTGGAGGCGTTAGAGCAGATTGACAGTACTACGTTTCGTCGAAGATCGCCTACGGTTGCTGAGTACTGTGAGAAGTGGCTGCTGATGCAGTCCGTCCATGTTCGGGCCACCACCTTGACAGATTATACCTCTAAGGTGCGGCGGCACATTATTGGAGGGCTGGGAGACAAGAGAATGGCTGATGTATCCCTGGATGACATCCAACTTGCCCTCGTACCTGTTTCCAAGAAGTCGGCTTCGGTTTATAAGTCTGTGGTGATTCTCTGCAAGTCCATTTTCCGGGCGGCCAAGGAGAGCCATGTGATTGACGAGGACCCGACCATATACCTGGATGCAAAGGGAGGAGTTCCCCAGGAAGAAAGACAGGCATTGACGGATGAACAGGTTGAGCGGCTTTTGGACACGATCCGGGATTTGCCGCCCTATGTATTTGTGATGATCGGTTTATATGCCGGTCTGCGCCGGGAAGAAATCCTGGCGCTGCAATGGGATTCTGTGTATCTGGATGCAGAGGCTCCGTACTTAACGGTACGGCGGGCATGGCACACAGAACATAACAGGCCGGTCATTCTTACCGAGCTAAAGACCAAAGCGGCACAAAGAAACATTCCTCTCCCGGTCTGTCTGGTTGAATGTCTGAAAGATGCAAAGAAAAAATCCACTTCGGATTATGTGATTGCCAATCGGGACGGTGATCCGCTATCCTATACACAGTTTAAGCGGCTGTGGCAGTATATTGTGACGCGGACTGCAAAGCCGAGAATGGCCAGAAAACTTGTGGACGGAAAGTATGTAAAATATATGCTTTACCCGAAACTTGGAGAAAAAGCCAGGAATAACGGCCATGTGGTATATAGCCTGGATTTTGAAGTGACACCGCATCAGCTGCGGCACACCTACATCACCAATCTGATTCATTCTTCGGTGGACCCCAAAACGGTACAATATTTGGCGGGCCATGAAAGCAGCAAAATCACGATGGACATTTACGCAAAGGTCAAATACAACAGGCCGGATGATCTTGTCAAAGCAATGGGCTGTGCCTTTGACTTATGGGACGCTGTGTAAGTTCCGAACAATTCAGAAAATGAAGTAAGAGCGAGACAAGGATGTCTCGCTCTTAGTTTTTCCTTGGCCGTATCTTTGATTCAATTTGAAATCTCTGATAAAAAGGAGGTGTAGATACATCACCACGCGAGAAAGGAAATTAATTATGGCAAAGAAGAAAAAAAACATACCTCAATATGGAACCGTCACACGAAAGGGTGTCCTGTATTACAGAACCCGGATTCTGGACGCAGACGGCAAGCAGGTGAGCTTGTATGGGACTACCTGCGAGGAACTGTACGATAAAGAGCAGGAGGCGAGACGCCAGGTAGCGGAGATCATCTTCCACCGGGAGCATCCTACTGTGGCCGAGTATTGTGAGAAGTGGCTGTTGATGCAATCCGCAAAAGTGTCGCCGGCTACACTGAAGGGCTACGCCTCCAATATGAAGAACTACATTATCAAGCCTTTGGGAGATATGTATATGGAGGAAGTAACAGCGGATGATATTCGTCTGGCGCTGATCCCATTGTCCAATAAGTCCGAGAGCCTGCACAATACGGTGAATATGCTCCTCAAGTGCATTTTTTACTCGGCAGAGCGGAGCCAGTTGCTGGAATACAATCCGTGTGAGGGGATTTCGGCAAAAGGAGGGAAACCGACCCAAAAGAAAGATTCGCTGACAGACCAGCAGGTGGAAGTGCTGCTGGAAACCGTCAAAGGACTTCCGCCGTATCTGTTTACCATGATCGGCTTATATGCCGGTCTGCGCCGAGAAGAAGCTCTCGCCTTGCAATGGGATTGTGTGTTCCTCGATGCACCCACTCCATATATCTCTGTGCGGCGCGCATGGCGATCAGAGCATAACAGACCGGTTATCTCTACAACGCTTAAGACGAAAGCAGCAAGAAGGGATATTCCCATTCCCAAATGCCTTGTGAATTGTCTGCGGGAAGCCAAGGCTGCCTCCAAATCGGAATATGTGATTGCCGATAGTGAGGGACAGCCCTTGTCATATTCGCAGTTCAAACGTGTCTGGCAGTACATCGTTGTTCGGTCTACCAAGGAGCGTACCTATTATAAGTATGTGAACGGACAGAGCATCAAGTACACTGTTCAGCCGAGTCTGGGAGGACATCAGAAAAACAATCCCAACATTGTGTATAGCCTGGACTTCGATGTGACACCGCACCTGCTGCGGCATACCTACATCACCAATCTTCTGTATGCAGGTGTTGACCCCAAGACGGTCCAGTACCTTGCCGGACATGAGAACAGCAAGACAACTATGGACATCTATGCAAGAGTAAAGTATAATAAACCAGAACAGCTATTCGATGTAGTAAATTCTGCATTTCATCAAGCTGTCCCCTCGTAAAAGTGGCCTGTTTTTTGGTTAAGGAATAGGACAACCGAGGGGCCGAGGCTCAAAAAAGCCCGGAATATCAAGGAAAATCATCGCTCAGACGATTGAAGTACGGCCTCAAGGCCGCCCGTCGGGCTCCCCAGTTCTCCAAGCGTTGATTCTTCGATTGCACTTTCAAAAATCCCGCCACAGCAATGTGGCGGGATTTTTTCTTGTACTCCTGCAGCCCCTGCACAACGGAGCGGCACTTGCCTTCACGCCCTCCGTGTGCTACTATATCCCACAACGGCAAATTTCGACAGGAGGTTTTTATGCAGACAAAGGATCTATTGGATTGCAGTCAGGACGTCCTGCGTGCGGAAAAGGCGCTGGAAGTTCAGTATGAGGAGTATTACGAACAGCTGGCCGACCAGCAAAGCCTCTCTCCGGAGGAGCAAGCCGCCCTGCGCAGCGACGTGACCCGGGAGGTGGAGATGCTGGAGGATGCCTCCTCCTGCCTGCGTCAGGCCCATCAGTGGGCCTCCGACAAGGCCGACGAGCTCACCACCCGCCTGCGGGAGGGGCAGGAGAGCTCCCAGCGCAAGGGCCTCTTCCGCCGTGCCCCCGCCAACTCCGTTATCGACCTGGAGGAGGAGCAGGCGGATAGCTTTGCCTCCGGCGTCAACTTTTACAAGGTCGCTTTGATCTGCATCGCCGGCAGCTTTGCGGGCGTGGTGGTGGAGATCCTGTGGTGCCTCTTCCGCAACGGGTATATCGAAAGCCGCTCCGGCCTGGTTTACGGTCCCTTCAACCCTGTCTACGGTATCGGCGCAGTGGTGATGACCCTGGCCCTGTACCGCTATCGCAACCGCAGCTCCTCCATCTCCTTTTTCGGCGGAGCCGTGGTGGGCAGTGTCATTGAGTACCTGCTCTCCTGGGGGCAGGAGACTCTCTTCGGCTCCACTTCCTGGGATTACAGTCGGATGCCCTTCAATCTCGACGGCCGGATCTGCCTGCTCTACTCTTTGTTCTGGGGCATTCTGGGCGTCCTGTGGATCAAAAGCCTCTATCCCCGGGTCGCTCAGGTGATTTTGAAGATCCCCAACCGGTTCGGCAAGGTCCTCACCTGGGTCCTCACCATTTTCATGGTCTTCGACTGCGCCATGAGCCTGCTGGCAGTGGACCGCTGGTCCGAGCGGGTCCGCGGAGAGACCCCCGTCTCCGCCGTGGATGTGTTTTTTGACGAGCATTTCCCAGACAGCCGCATGGAGCGCATTTACGCCAATATGGAATTCGGCACGAATCCAGCCTGATCGGCGCAGCAGAGCGGCGGGCGCATAGCGCCCGCCGCTCTGCTTTCTCTTACGTATAGGACCGCTCCACGTTCACCACGGCGTAGTAATTGCCGTCCAGCGCCCGCACGGCGCTGCGGATTTTCTGCTCCACCTCCTGGTCCGTGAGGCGGAAGCCGAAGGGCACCACCGCGTCGAAGATCAGGTTCGTATGGGTGGGTCCCGCTACCATGCGGAAATCGTGGATGTCGATGGCGTCGTCGATGCAGTGGATCAGGGTCTGGACCCGCCGCCGGGTCTCCTCGGTGACGCCGTCGTCCGTCACCACCGGGTCCATGTGGATCACTGCGTCGCAACCCAGCTTCTCCCGCAGCTCCTTCTCCACGTTGTCGATCTCATCGTGGAGGGCCAGCACGTCCTCGTTGGCGGGCACCTCCGCGTGGAGGGAGATCATCACCCGGCCGGGGCCGTAGTCGTGGACGATCAGATCGTGGATGCCTAGAATGGTGCTGTGGGCCATCACCAGATCCCGGATGCGCTGGACGAACTCATGGGTGGGCGGCGTGCCCAGCAGGGGGTCCAGCGTGTCCCGCACCGCATTGATGCCGGACCAGAGAATAAAGGCCGCCACCAGCACGCCGCACCAGCCGTCGATCTCCAGGCCCGTGAAACGGCCCACCAGCGTGGCGATCAGCACCGCGGCGGTGGCCACACTGTCGCTGAGGGAGTCCATGGCGGTGGCCTCCATGGCGGGAGAGGCCAGCTTCTTCCCCAGCCGCCGGTTGTAGAGGAACATATACAGCTTCACCAGAATGGACGCGCAGAGGATCGCAAAGATCAGCGGGCTGGAGTCCACCGGTTCCGGATGCAGGATCTTCTCAATGGACGTCTTCCCCAGCTCCAGGCCCATCAGCAGGATCAGGACCGATACCGCCAGGCCGGAGACGTACTCCATCCTCCCGTGGCCGAAGGGGTGTTCGGAGTCCGGCTTCTGCCCCGCCAGCTGAAACCCCACCAGTGTCACGAAGGAGGACCCGGCGTCCGACAGGTTGTTGAAGGCGTCCGCCGTGATGGCGATGGACCCGGAGAGGGTGCCCGCCAGAAACTTTCCGGCGAACAGCAGCACGTTCAGGCAGATGCCCACAATCCCGCAGAGGACGCCGTAGGCCCTGCGGGTCTCCGGCTCTTCCCGGGCCGGGTCCGGTTTGATAAACAGCCGCGCCAGCAGTGAGATCAAAGCAGGTTCCTTCCTTTCCATGGGGCCGCGGCCCCGGTGTCTATATCCAGCCGGGCATCTCCGGCCAGGAAAAAGCCGCCCTGCGGCGGCGTGGTTTTGGGCCAGGGTGCGCTTTTCCGTCCCATGGCCGGACCGGTGGAGCGGATCAGTTCCGCTTTCCGGGGATCACCAGCTTCATGTGGCAGCAGAGATCGTCCAAGTCCCGGTCCGTGGCGGCCGGGATCCGAAGCTTGGCCCCGCAGTCCCGGCAGATGAGATCCACGGCGCTGCGGCGGATCTCCATACCGTACCGTCCGCTGCCGCAGGCGCAGGTGATTCCATCCGGCCGGGCGGCGATATCCTTCAGCTCAGACAGGATCTCGTACATGATGACGTTGTCCACAAATGCCTCTTCGCCGTCCTCCTGCTGCTGGTGCTCCTTCTCCGCCAGCACCGCCAGATCCCGCAGGTTTTTCTCCACCGTCCCCTCCGGGCCGATAAAGCAGCAGAATTGCCGCGTCTTGGCGCAGCCCAGGGCGGTGGCGCCCCGGAGCACCCGCTCCGGCGGGCAGTGGGCCTCATGGGTCTCCCCGCAGATGCCGCAGGGGACGTAGATGTGGTACTCTGTCCCGTCGAACTCCACCTTCAGGGCAGACTTGCCGCAGGCGCACTCCACCTCGGCGTTGGATGCCTCCAGCGCAAAGACAGATCGGGTCCCCATGACGGTTTTGCCGCACTGGGGGCAGAGGTATCCAAATGTCCGCATCTCTTCTTTCATGGTATGCGCCTCCTGACCGGGATGTTTCCATTAGATGAAGATTATACCACCACGCGGAACAGTTGTACAGAGTTTTTTGAACATTAGCAGAGGCTAACTGCCCGTTTTCTCTGAAAACAGGTCTGTTCAAGTCGTTTTTTCTGTGCTATGATGGGGCAAAAGGAGGGAGCTGTATGTATCATCTGCTGTCCGTGTCCTCTGCAATGCTCATCTCCTTTTTGATCGGCCTGCTGTTTGCCGCTATGTGTGCCATTGTGGGCCGCCAAAAAGGGTATTCCACTGCATTGTGTATCCTGCTGGGCTTTTTTGGCAGGCTCATTTGCTTGCTTATTCTGATTCTTCTACCAGATCGGATGCAGGAGCAGTACGAGTCCGACCATCTGAAGCAGGAGCTGTCCTCTCTACGCCAACGGATGGCCGAACTGGAGCAGGCTTTGGAACCAACGCCCACCCCGGAGCCTGCCGCCCCGGCAGCGGATGCTCAAGCAGCGCCCCCCAAGCGTCCGCCGGACGCCCCCGCCGTGTTCCCCGCCCGGACGGAGGAGGTCATCGCCTGCCCCCGGTGTGGCCGCCACCAGAAGGGCAATCGGGATTCCTGCTACGCCTGTGGCCTGCCGTTTCAATATGAACATGAATAAGTACAGGAGGTGCCGCTATGTTTGCTGCGCTGAACCTTGATGCGAACGACGCCTCGATCCTCTCCCTCCTGATCGTCATGACCTGGGCAGTCATCAGCTTCTTCTGTGGCCGTTATGGCCGGGAAAAGGGCTACTCCTTCTGGTTCAGCTTCCTGTTGTGCCTGTTGGGGCAGCTGATCGGTCTGCTGGCAGTGCTCCTGCTGCCGGACATCGCCCGTATCCGTGCGGACGCCGTAGGACGTGACCGCGCCCAGGATCAGGAGATCGCCACATTAAAGGCGCGCCTGGCTGTTTTGGAGAGCGGATCTGGCACACCTGCTGGCACCCGAGTTGAAAGCCCGCCTGCCGCCCCCGCCGTCTTTCCCGCCCGGACAGAGGA
>CEAO01003926.1_pt1 | contig 61742 bp, 55 predicted proteins | sample 557631 | NCBI WGS metagenome assembly CEAO01 (sample SAMEA3182049, study PRJEB8094) | gut metagenome | biome: human; feature: gut; material: Stool; isolation source: human stools | place: Canada | collected 2012-02-08 | reverse complement strand
AACCTCGACATCAGCACCTATTCCTACGGCGAGGGGCTCTCTACGATCCTCGATGTGTTGCAGGCGCAGCTGAGCTGGATACAGCTTTACACCAATGCGATAAAGGCTCATTACAACTATGCCGTGGCGGTGTCGGACTACCTGCGCATCACGGCGCAGTGAGCGGCGGCAGGCAGGCCCTGCCCGGCAGGCCGTCGCGGCGGGGATGCCTGTTCCGGCTGCGGAAACCGCATGGCCGAGACCGCCTCTTCGGGACGCCGCCGCCGGTTTCCTGCCGGCGGGGCACAAAAAACGGGGATTTTTCCGAAAAATCCCCGTTTTTCGTATCCCTTGCCTGTCGTTTCAGGCTTTCGCAGGCTCGGTGCTGACCACCGCGATTTCGTGCGATACGGGTGCGACCTTGCGCAGCATCTGCATCATGCCGCAGTACTTTTCGTGCGCCAGCGTCACCGCACGGCTCACTTTGGCCTGGTCGTCCTCGGTGTCGCATTCGATGTTGTAGACTACGTGGAACGATTTGAAGGTGCTTTCGGATTGGGGCGTTTCGTCCGAGAGCTCGCCCGAAATGCCGATCTCGAAGCGTTTGGGGCGGAAACGTTCCTTGTCCATAATCATCAGGGCTGTCTTGCCGACGCATTTCGCCGCGGCATAGAGCAGCAGTGTCTTGGGGTTCATCTCTTCGCAGCGGGGCCCGCCTTCGGACGTGAAGTCCGCATCCCCGGAGAGTTGCAGCGTTACTTTTTCGATCATAAGTCACAGAATTTATGTTGAACGCTGCAAGCGGGGCAAGAATCGTACCTTACCGGTATGCCCCCGCGGTTTCCGCCGCCGTTTCCGTACGGCGGACGGGGTGCACGATCTTAAAGCAGGTGCCCTCGCCCGGCGCGGAGACGACCGATATCTCGCCGCCGAGTAGTTCGGTGATCGTACGGCAGATGGAAAGCCCCAGCCCGACGCCTTTTACATAGGAATCGGCCTTGTAGAATCGCTCGAAGATTCGGCTCAGGTGCTCTTGCGAAATGCCTTTCCCCGTATCCCTGACGAACAGTTCGACCTCTCCCGCACCGTCGGCCGTGCGGTACCCGAACGTAATGTTGCCCTTGTCGGTAAATTTCGCGGCGTTGTTTATCAGGTTGTTGACGACCTGTTTCAGCCGCGAGGCATCGGTGCGGATTGTCGTGTCGGCCTGCGGGAGTTCGAGCCTCAGTTCGACCTGCGGGGGCATGGTGAGCAGTTGGGACTGGTAGATGTCCGACAGCAGCGTGTGCAGCGAATGCTCCCCGAAACAGAACTCCATGGTGTTCGACTCGATCTTCGAAAGGTCGAGGATGTCCGATATCAGACGCAGCAACTGGTCGCCGTTGGCCGTGATCAGGCGGCTGTACTCCTGTCTTTCCGTTTCGCTGAAGGGGACGTCGTCGCACGTCAAGAGGTTGGCGAAGCCGATGATGGCGTTGAGCGGCGTCCGGATTTCATGGCTCATGTTGGCCAGGAACGCCGATTTGAGCCGGTCGTTTTCGCGGGCCTTGTCGCGGGCTTCGCGCAGATGTCCTTCGATCTCCTTGTGGGGCTGGATGCTCTGGCAGATACCCACCACGCGATAGGGCGAGCCGTCGTGTGCCTGCCCCAGGTATACGGATTGTCCCTCGAACCATTCCCATGTCCCGTCGCAGCGGCGGACGCGGTAGGCGTATGCCTCGGGGGTGAGTATCCCGGATAGCTGCTTTGCGAATGCTGCGGAAAGGGTTTCCCGGTCGTCGGGATGGAGCATGTCGAAAAAGATCCCGGGACTCATCGAACAGTCGCCGCGCGGGATGCCGACGTGGTCGAACCAGCGGGCGTCGATGACCATTCTGCCGTTGTCCAGGTCGAAGAACCACGGGAAAATTTTCGTTTGCGCCATCGCCATGTCGAGAATGAACCTGCGGCAGACTTCCTCTTCGATGTCCCGGAACAGGAATACTATCCGGCGCAGTTTTCTATGCCGGTCGTAATGGCCAACGAAGCGGCCTTCGATATAGAATTTCAGATTGTCCCTGCCGGATAGCTGTATATAGCTCCACGGCGGCAGGTCGCCGTAGGTTTTGTGCCGTTCCAGCCCTTTGAAAATAGCGGGCAGAAGGTCTTTTTTATCATGACAGACAGAGAACAGGTCGGAAATCCTCAGCGGATGCGGAAAATCCCCCCCCCGAGGCGGAGTGCCTTGAATGCCTGCATGTTGATATCCGTTAATTCCCCTTCGGGCGTCAGCTCGATGCAGGCAACGGAAACCCGGCTGAGCGTGTCGCGCACGGCCGGGGCCTGTATCCCCGGCGCGAGGGCGGGCTTGTTACGATGGAAGAGACGCAATTTCATGTTGACTGGGTTAAGGGCGTAACGGTCTGGCTAAGGTATGGATAATTTTCAACAGATGCAAACCGTCCCGGTCGCCGCCGGGGTGTCGGTTCCGGTTTTATACCGGTATATTTGGTGCGGGGGTATGCGGGAAAGGCAAATTTTCGTATATTTGCCCTTTGTAAGAATTTATGTGCGTATGCGGAAAAAACTGAGCTTGTTGCTGACCCTCGCGCTGTGCGCGGTATGCACCCTGCGGGTGCAGGCCGGGGAGCCCGAAAGTGAGACCTTTATCGAGCGGGGACGGTCGTTGTTCGACTACGGCCGCTGGAGCGATGCCCGGCATGAGTTCCTCCGGGCCCGGGACGTGCTCGCGCCTTCCGACCGTGTCGCGGCGCAGACGGTCGATTTCTACCTGGCGGCCTGTGCCGTCGAGCTGGGCAGCCGCGATGCCGAAGGGGCGCTCCGCGATTTCGAGGCACGTTATCCCGGTTCGGTCTACGCCAACGACGTGCGGTTTTCGCTGGGGTCGCTCTATTGCGCCGAGGGCGATATGAGGCGTGCCCGCGAGGCCTTCGCAAAGACCGATTACAAGGCGCTGAGCCGCTCACGCAAGGAGCAGTACGACATCCGCATGGGCTATGTCGAATTCACCGACGGCAATTACGACAAGGCTTTCGGTTATTTTGACCGCATCGGCCCCCAGAGCGAATATGCCGACCATGCACTCTATTACAAATCCTATATCGACTATGCCGAAGGGCGCTACGGGCGTGCGAAACAGGGCTTCACGGCCTTGCAGCGCAGCGATGCCTACCGTGCCGTGGTGCCGTATTACCTCCTGCAGATCGAATTCCGCGACGGAAACTACCGTTATGTCGTCGAGAACGGCGACGAACTGGTGCGCCGCGCCGTGCCCGAACGCCGGCAGGAACTGGAGCGCGTCATCGCCGAATCGTGGTTTCACCTGGGCGACTATAACAAGACCATCGGGCATCTGGACGCTTTTACGGCTGCCGGCGGCGAACTCGACCGTGACGGCAGCTATCTGATGGGCTTCTCGCTTTACCGCACGGCACGCTATCCCGAGGCTGCGGAGTTCCTGCGCAAGGCCTGCGGTGCCGAGGATGCGCTGACGCAGAATGCCTCGTACCACCTGGCCGACTGCTACCTGCGTGCGGGTGACAAGCAGGCCGCCATGCAGTCGTTCGCCATGGCTGCGGACGACAAGCTCGATCCGGCCATCGCTGAAGATGCACTGTTCAACTACGGCAAACTGCAATACGAGCTGGGCGGCGGTGCCTTCAATGGCGCGATCAACGTGCTGACGCGCTATGTCGCGCAGTATCCCGATTCTCCGCGCGTGGGCGAAGCCCGTTCGCTGCTGATCGCGGCCTACTACAATTCGAACGATTACGACGCGGCTTACCGGGCCATCAAATCCTTCCCGACGCAGGATGCCGACATCCGAGCCGCATTGCAGAAGATCACCTATTTCCGCGGTCTGGAGGCGTACAGCGCCGGCGACATGCGTGCCGCGCAGCGTTACCTGGCCGAATCCGCGGCCATCAATGTCAGCCCCAAATACAGTGCGCTCAACTCCTTCTGGCAGGGCGAAATCGCCTTCGCACAGGGCGACTATACGGTCGCTGCGGCCAAATACAACGCCTATCTGAAGCGTGCCCCCCGCAGCGAGGACGAATATGCCATGGCGCTCTACAACCTCGGCTACTGCGATTTCTCGCGCAAGGACATGGCCGGGGCGCGCAGTTCGTTCGAGAAGTTCCTCGAAGCCTATCCGGCCCGCGACCGCTACCGCGCCGATGCCTACAACCGGCTGGGCGACATCCGCTATTCCGACCGCGAATTCGAAGCGGCCGTAGGGGATTACGACCGTGCCGTTGCGCTGAACACCCCCGAACGCTATTACGCACAGTATAAACGCGCCGTGACGCTCGGCATCCTCGGGCGCACGGAGCCCAAGCTGCAGGCGCTGCGGCAGATCGTTACTGCAGGGCAGGGCGACTATGTCGATGCCGCCTCGTACGAGCTCGGCCGTTCCTATATCGCGCAGGAACGCTATGCCGAAGGTGCCGGACAATTGGAACGGTTCATTGCCGACTATCCCTCGTCGCCGCGCCGTGCACAGGCGCTTGCCGACCTGGGGCTCGCCTACCTCAACCTGGGGGACAAGGAAAAGTCGCTGAAATATTACGACATGGTGGTCGAGACGGCCCCGCAGTCGTCCGAAGCCAAAGGGGCCATGCAGGGTATCCGCGAGATCTATGTCTCGGACGGCAAGGTCGACGACTATTTCGATTATGCCGCCAGGGTGGGCATGGAGAGCGACCTGACAGCCATGTCGCGCGACTCGCTGTCGTTTGCCGCCGCCCAGAAACTTTACCTGGCCGGGCAGACCGACGCTGCCGCCAAGTCGCTGCGCAGTTATGTCAGGAGTTACCCCAAGGGATATTACCTGAACGATGCCCTCTATTTCCTGAGCGACTGTTACCTCCGCACGGGCGAGCGCGGCGATGCCATCGAAACCCTCACCGAACTGGCCGGGCAGGGTACGAACCAGTATTCGGTCACGGTGCTCGAGAAACTTTCGGAGCTGACCTATGAGGACAAGCGTTACGACGAGGCCGCCGCCGCATTCCGCAAGTTGTACGACGTCACGACGACGGTGGCCGGGCGCGAGGATGCCATGACGGGCTACGTGCGCGCTACGCTGTCCGGGGGCGACGCTTCGAAAATCGAGGCGATGGCTGCCGATGTCGCCGCGCATCCCGATGCCGGGGCCGTGGCGCTGCGCGAATCGAAATTCGCATGGGCGGAGTTGCTGCGGCAGCAGGATCGCCGTGCCGATGCCGTGAAGCTTTACAGGGAACTGGCCGCGGACGTCCGCTCGAAGGAGGGTTCCGCCGCTGCCTATTACGTGCTGGAGGATACCTTCGAAAAGGGCGATATGGACAAGACCGAGAAGGCGATATTCGCCTATTCCGAACGGGAACCCCAGGCCTACTGGCTGGCCAAGGCCTTCATCCTGCTGGGCGACGTCTATGTCCGCAAGGGAGACAATTTCCAGGCGCGGGCGACCTACCAGAGCGTCGCGGACGGCTATTCGCCTGCCGACGACGGGATCGTGGACGAAGCCAAGGAACGGATCGCAAAACTGAACTGACGATGAAACGCATGTTGTTTGTAGCCGCGCTGATGGCGGCATTGCCCTGGGGCGCGAGCGCGCAGGTCGAGAAACGGGTCGAAGTGACCAAGGCCTATGTGCCGAGTGTGGAGGGGGCGTCGAAACTCGCTGTCGTGCCCGACATGACCGATACGGTGAAGATGCGTCCCGAGATCGACTATACGATCACGCCGCTGTCGTTGCAGACCACCCTCGCCACGCGGCCGATCCGCCCTGCGACGGTAACCTACTGGGAATTCAACCGCCCGCTGCCTTTCTACCTCAAGGCCGGGATGGGCTACCCGTTCAATTCGGTGTTGGATTTCTATGCTTCGAGCCAGAACCCCGGGACAGGGTATGTGGTGGGCTATGTCAACCACGAGGGGCGCTATTCCAAGATCGGGAATGACTTTGGCGTCAAGAACAATTCGACGCGGATGCTCAACCGCATCGGCGCCGCTGCGGGTAAATATTTCGGCCGTCACGTGCTCGAGGGCGACCTCTCCTACGAGAACCGCATGTACCACCGCTACGGTATGTACCTCGCGCCGGACATCTCTGCCGATGCCGTACCCGGTTCGATGGCCGATTACGGCGATGCGAACATCGCGGTGCGCTTCGGCGACGATTTCCAGGATCTGAGCCGTGTGAATTTCGAAATCGCCATCCGGGGCGGCATGTTTTTCGACCATTCCGAGTGGCCGGACTATAACGACAAGGCCCGCCAGACCACGCTGGAAACCCACGCGAAGATCGCCCGCGCTTTCGGGCGCCACCGCCTTGCCGCCGAGATCGGTTACGAGCGGCTCGCCGGACAGAAGGCCCTCGACGAATATAACCAGCAATTGATACATGCCGCGCTGCGCTACGGCATCGAGGGCGGGGTAGTGCGCCTCGAGGTCGGTGCCGATTATTACCACGACAAGGTCAAGTCCGTCGAAGCGGAAAATTATATCATTCCTTTCGTGCGGCTGAACCTGAACCTCGGGACGGACGGGCTGTGCCCGTTCTTCGAGATGGACGGCGACGTCCGCGAGAACAGTTACCGTTCGCTTACGAAGCTGAATCCCTATCTGCTGAATCCCGTATTCGGGACTAAGAGTTCGGTCGATTACAACGGCCGCTTCGGTATCGGGGGCAGTATCTGGCGCGGGAAGTTCGACTACCGGGCCTATGCCGGGTTCTCGATCCGTGACAACCACCTTTACTGGTATAGTGCCGATGTCGTGCAGGGGAGCGATATTCTTGCCGCCGGGCTGACCATGCTGCCGTCGATGGCCCGCCAGACCGTCTTGTCGTTCAACGGCGAGGTGACGTGGCGTCCCGCGAGCAGTTTCCGGACGGAGTTGGGCGTGCACGGCTATATCTATAACGACGACGAGACCAAACTCCATAACGGTGCCCCGGCTTTCGATGGCAATTTTTCCGCCCACTACGACGGCCGCAAGATTTCGTTCGGCGCGGGCATCTGGCTGCAAAGCACCCGTAAATGGTCCGACTACCAGTTGGATGCAGCATCCGGGGCGGAGAGTTTCGGCAGTGTCGAAGTGCCCTTTGCCGCCGACCTGCGGGTCAATTTCGACTGGAAGGTTTCGGGACGCATTACGCTCTTCGCCGAGGGCCGTAACCTGATCAACCGCCGCCTGTACCAATACCCGTGGTATCCGGAATACGGGGCAAATTTCACGGTCGGGGTGAAGGCCAACTTCTGAAATCCCACCTCCGGTCTGTGACGCGGGGTATTGCCATGGTTTTTTGCCGGAATTTGCACATTTATGTGACATATTCAAAAAATATATTAATTTTGTGAAGCCTGACATGGTATAAATACAACTTTTTGAACTTATATGGCACTGAAGAACCTCCCCAAGATATGTCCCTCCTGCGGTAAACGATTGAGCGTACAAGCGATGCATTGCAACGGATGCGATACGCATATCGAAGGCGACTACAACCTCCCGGTGATGATGCAGCTTTCGGCTCCCGACCAGCAATTCGTGCTCGATTTCGTAAAAAGCAGCGGCTCCCTGAAGGAGATGGCGCAGAAATTAGGGCTCAGTTACCCTACGGTACGCAACCGTTTGGACGACATAATTGCTCAACTTAATCAATTCGAAGGCGATGAACAGGATTCTTAACCCGTTTGAATACCTTTCTACCGGGAAAGCGCTCGGCTGGGGCCTTGCCGGGACTCTTTTTTCCATCTGCCTGCTGACGGCGGTGAGCTGGCCTGTCGGGGACGATCTGTCGAAGATCGTCACGATCCTCTCTTCGAACCTGCTTTTGTGGATTCCCCTTTCGCTGTTGCTCTACGTGCTGGCCCTGCTCTTCTCGCCGTCGCGTATCCGCGCAGTCGATATCTTTGCCACGAACCTTTTTGCCATGTTGCCCACGATCGTCATACTCGGGGTGCTGAGCGTGCCTTCGAAATGGCTGGGAGGGCTTGTCTGCGAGCCCCGCAGCGCCTGCGAGGTGATGAAGCTCGCAGGGTATAACCTGATCGTGATCCTGCTGTCGGTCTCGATGGCCTGGTCGATGGTCTGGGGCTGTTTCGCCTACCTCGTCTCGGCCAATATGAAGGGGTGGCGCGGGATTTCCATCTTTGTCATCTGCTATGTTTTCGTCAGCGTCGTCAACCAGTTGCTGATCGCCTATTCGAAATAAAATACCGGAATCATGCCGCGCGGGACGTCTTCGTCCCGTTTTTTATGCCTTTACTGGAATGCACTGGCCGGCTGCTGCATCCGGTATGCATTTTTTTTGCCGGCAACACAATACGATTGGATTTTATGCCGGCGGCAGGTTTGTTCGTTGACGTTTTTTCATGCCGCGATGGAGCAAAAAAGCGGTGCCCGGGGCTATGTGACCCGGGCACCGTATAACAAAAAAAGGGTGAGCTCCTTATATCGCACCGCTACGACCACATACCCTTGCTCGATTCCTCGCCTGGGGGATTCTGTGGGAGCTGGTCGTATAAGACTCACCCGGGCACAAAAGTAGGAATTTTTTATATCTTTGCAAAAATTTTCGGCCCGATGCGTAAAAAAACTTTTCGCTATATCCTTTTCGCCTGCCTTGCGTGCCTGCTTGTCGCGGGTTTTGTCCTGCGGCAGCAATTTTACGGGAATGCCGTGCGCGCGGGGCGCGACCTCTATATCGGCAGCCGTGCCGACTACCAAAGCCTCACCGATTCCTTGCTGCCCCGGCTCAGGCACCATTGGGCTTTCGGTGTCTATGCCCGGCGCATCAACCTGCCGGAGACGTTCAAGCCCGGCCACTATGTGCTGGAGCCCGGGATGAGCGTGATCCGGGTAGCGCGGATGCTCAAACTGGGGCTTCAAACCCCTGTACGGGTTTCGATCAACAATGCCCGCATTCCGGCGCAGCTCGCGCAGAAACTCGCCCGGCAGATCGACGCCGACTCCACGGCGATCATGCAGGTGCTGACCTCGCCCGAAGTGGCGCGTGGCGTGGGGTTCGACAGCGTGACGCTCTTTTCGATGTTCATTCCCAACACCTACGAGTTCTACTGGACGGTGACGCCCGAAGAGTTCGTGCAGCGCATGAAGCGAGAGTACGACCGTTTCTGGACGCCCGGGCGCGATGCCCTGCGCGAACGCAGCGGTCTGAGCCGGCTCGAGGTCATGACCCTCGCATCGATCGTCTACGAGGAGACCCGCAAGACCGACGAGATGCCCCGTATCGCAGGGGTGTACGTCAACCGCCTGCGCAAGGGGATGCCCCTGCAGGCCGATCCGACGGTCAAGTATGCCATGCAGGACTTCGGGCTGCGGCGCATCCTGCACAAACACCTGAAATACGAGTCGCCCTACAATACCTACCGGAACAAGGGGCTGCCGCCTTCGCCGATCTGCATGCCCGGCATCGACGCCATCGACGCCGTGCTCAATTTCGAGGAGCATGACTACCTTTTCTTCTGTGCGCGTGCGACGTTCGACGGTTACCACAACTTCGCACGGACGCTCCGCGAGCACAATGCCAATGCCCGGGCATACAGCGCCGAACTGAACCGGCGCAAGATTAAATAATTTTTCGTACATTTGTCCTAATGCTTACGAAGATCTACGAACAGAACCCCTCGGAGCGGGAGTTGCAGAAGGTGGTCGACGTGCTCGTTCACGACGGGATCGTCATCTATCCGACCGACAGCGTCTATGCTTTCGGCTGTTCGCTCCATTCGCCCAAGGCCATCGAACGCCTGCGGCGGATGAGGGGTAAGGATGCCGAGGCTTTTTCGGTGGTCTTCGGGGATATCGCCCAGGTGGCGGAGTATTGCCGTGTGGACAACACGGCGTTCCGGATCCTGAAACGGAACCTGCCGGGGCCCTTCACGTTCGTGCTCACGGCATCCTCGCGCGTGCCCGACAAGGCGCTTGAAAAGCGCCGTACGATCGGCATCCGCATTCCGGACAACGCCATATCCCGCGCCATCGTCGCCGCGCTGGGCTGCCCGCTCGTCACCACATCGGTGAAGGACGACGACCAGGTCGTGGAGTATACCACCGATCCCGAACTGATCCATGAGCGCTATGGCCGCGACGTGGCGCTTGTGATCGACGGCGGCATGGGGGACAATGTTCCCACGACGGTCGTAGACCTTACGGGCGACGAGCCCGAAGTGCTGCGCGAGGGCAAAGGGGAACTGCAATGAGATTAATATAAACAGTATATGGAAAAAACGAATTTCTGGAAAGATGTCGCCAAGTACGGCGCGATCATAGGCGCCCTGCTGGCCGTCTCGTTCATGTTGGAAACCCGATTGCAGATTTCGGCCAGTTTCGGCCTGTACGCAATCGAATGGATTGCCGTCGTCGTACTGCATTACTATCTGCTGCACCGTTTCACGCGCCGGTATTCGATGATGTATACCGCCGAGGAGGGTTTCTCCTTCGGGCAGGGGTATGCTTACATCCTCTCCGTTTCGACCGTTGCGGGGCTCATCGTCGGTATCGTGCAATACCTTTACCTGCACTTTTTCATCGGTTACACCAACTATACGGAGCGTACTACAGCCGCATTATCCGATTATATAGGGCGGAACGGCGGGGTGCCGGCCAACATGGAATCCATGCTGTCGCAGATGTTCGACCAGATACAGAATACCCCCGAACCTTCTTTTTTAAGAACGCTGTGGGCCGTAACTTTCGTGAGCATTCTGTTCGGTGCCGTTTTCGGCCTTATCATTGCAGGCGTGTTGTCGCGTGCGCCCAAACCGTTCGATACCCCGCTAAGCGAATAGGGACATACCGTGAATAATAAACTGGACATATCCGTCGTAGTACCACTCTACAATGAGGCCGAGTCCCTGCCCGAACTGGTGGCATGGATCGACCGCGTTGCCGTGTCGCATGGCTATGCCTACGAGGTGATCCTCGTGGACGACGGTTCGTCAGACGGCTCCTGGGAGGTTGTCGAGTCGCTCAGGGAGAAGTACCCGGCGATCCGCGGCATCGGCTTCGCCCGCAATTACGGCAAGTCGGCAGCCCTGTACTGCGGTTTCGCCGCAGCCGAAGGCGAGGTCGTCATCACGATGGATGCCGACCTGCAGGATTCGCCCGACGAGATTCCCGAACTGCGCCGCATGATCCTCGAAGAAGGGTACGACCTGGTATCCGGCTGGAAGAAGAAGCGCCGCGACCCGGTCGGCAAACGCTGGCCGAGCAAATTCTTCAACTGGACGGCGCGCCGGGTCTCCGGCATCAAACTCCACGATTTCAACTGCGGGCTGAAGGCCTACCGCCGCAAGGTCGTCAAGTCGATCGAGGTCTACGGCGAGATGCACCGTTTCATTCCGATTCTGGCGAAGCAGGCCGGGTTCCGCCGTATCGGCGAAAAGGTCGTCGAGCACCACGCCCGCAAATACGGCTGCTCGAAGTTCGGCCTCGAACGTACCGTGAAAGGCTACTTGGATCTGATCACCGTGCTGTTCATGACGCATTTCGGCCGCTCGCCGATGTATTTCTTCGGCAGTCTGGGGACGCTGATGTTCCTTATCGGCGGCGGGACTACGGTGTGGATCATCGCCGCAAAGATCTGGAAACAGGTGCACGGGCTGTCGCTGCGTCCGGTCACCGACCAGCCGCTCTTTTACCTGGCGATCCTCGCCGTGATCCTCGGCGTGCAGTTGTTCCTGGCGGGGTTCCTGGGCGAGCTCATCAACCGGGGTTCGTCGGACAGGAATAAGTATCTGATTGATAAAACTTTGTAAATAATTATGATACAACGAATCCAAACACTCCATCTGCTCATCGTCACGGCGCTCATGGCCGTTACGCTCTTTGCCCCGCTGGCTTGGTTCGCGGGCGACGCGGGTGAGTTCCGGCTCTATGCCTTTTCCCTGCAGACCTCGGCCGGAGAGGCTGTACAGTCGACCGTCTACATGGGCGTCGTGCTGGCACTGGCCTGCGTGCTGCCTTTCATTACGATCTTCCTGTTCAAACGCCGCCTGCTCCAGATCCGGCTCTGTGTCGTGGAGATCGTGCTGCTGATCGGTTCTGCGGTTATGGAAGCGGCCTATTATTTCCTCAGTTGGCGGGTTTTTTCCGAACTTTCGTTCCATACGCAGGGTTTCCGGCCCGCCATCGCACTGCCGCTCGTGTGCCTGCTGTTCGCCTACCTCGCTGCACGGGCTGTTTTCCGCGACGAACTGATGGTACGTGCCGCCGATAGAATACGCTGACGCGCGCCATACGACCGGACGTGGCATCAATCGGCCCGTCCGCTGAATATATCCCGCTTGCGGGATATATTTTTTTGTGCCTGCCGGAGCCGTCCGGCGGTTGAAAGGCATTCCTTGGCATTCGATTTGAAGCGGATATACAGGAAATTAGGAAATTCATTCATTCCTGTCTAAAATAAACGCTTCTATGAAAAAATCGAACTTTTGGAAGTTATTGTCCGGCACGGTGTTCTTTGCCACCGTGGCTCTGGCCTCATGTGTGGACGATAACGACGACAAGGGGATGCCTTATCTCGAAGTCACCCCCGACGTGCTCACGTTCAATGCCGACGGTGCCCCGGAAGGCGCCTCCGCATTCACCGTAAAGAGCAACCGCCCCTGGACGCTCGAAGTGCTGGAGGGCAGCGACTGGGTTACGCCCTCCGCAACTCAGGGCTCGGGCGACGGTACCGTCGAATTCACCATCCCCGCGAGCAACGTGGGCCGTATCGCCAAGCTCTCGTTCAACCTGAAGAACGCATATGGCGCCTATTGGACGAAAGAGGTCACCATCGAGCAGGGCGAGGCGCCCAAGGCCGGCGAGGTGAGCGCGCTGGTGGCCTACATCAAGAACACGTGGCCGAGCCTCGAAAGCGGTACCGAAGAGCTGAATTACAGCCAAAAGACGATTCCCGCCGTGATCCTCGCCAACAACGAGGGCGGCAATAATTTCGGCAAGCTCTATGTCGGCGACAACATCACGCTGCCCAACTCGGCCATCATCCTTTACAGCACGACCGAGTTTACCCGCGATAACAGCGCGAAATATCCGGTCGGCAAGAAGGTTACGCTCGACTTGTCGGCCGCCCAGTATGCGCCCTACGGCAATCTGCGCGAGCTGAAGAACGTCGTGGTGACCGTCTCCGACGATCCCGCCGTCGAGGTGGCCGTGCCGACGCTTTCGGCCGCGACGCTCAACGAGGGCAATTATCAGGGGCAGTATGTCCGGGTCACGAACCTCACGCCGCAGTCGTCGTTCGTCGGCGAGGCGTGGGCGACTTCCGCCAAGCGCGTCGTGCGCTTCGATGCCGCCGGAGGCGAGACTGTCCAGAGCTATATGGCTACGGCAACCGATGCCGCCGGTTTCGCCGCGATCACGATCGCCGACAAGACGGGCGCCCTGCTCGGTACCGCCGAACAGAATTTCAAGAACATACAGGTCATCCCGACCACGCCTTCGGACGTGGCCGCATTCGTCGCTTCGGGGGCTTCGCTCGGCATCTCGCCCGAGGATAACCTCGTGCTGGCTTCGACGTCGGGCGCTACGGCGACCGTGACCGTCACGGCCAACATCGCGTGGACGGCCACCATGAGCGGCGACGGCTTCACGATCTCACCCCAGGGCGGGGATAACAACGGTACGGTCACCGTCACGGCGACCGCAGCCAACGAAACCTCCGCATCGAAAGACCTGGGCAGCATCACCTTCTCGGGCGAGGGTGTCACGCCGCTGACCCTGCGTGTCGCGCAGGCCGCCAAGCCGAGTGCCGAGCCCAAGACGGTTGCCGAATTCGTTGCCTTCGTCAAGGGGCTGGCGCCTGCTTCGGGTGCCGAGGCTTCGCTCGGCGAGTGGACGGGACAGACCGTTCAGGGATATATTGCCGCCAACGACGCGGGCGGCAACCTTTACCAGATGATCTCCGTCGTGGATAACACCGGGGATGCCGGTTCGGGTATTCTGCTCGCCGATGCGGCGTACGAAACCGTCGCCGACTACCCGGTCGGTGCCCGGATAACGCTGACCCTCGATGCGACGAGTACGGTCTACAATTCCTATGGCCTGTATAAGATCAATAAGGTAACGACCGCGGTCGACAACTCGTCGCCCGTGCAGATGGTCGTGCCGTCCGTCACCCTCGCGCAGTTCAATTCGAACGATTATATGGGTATGAACGTGAAGGTTACGGGGCTCGCATTCAAGGGCGAGGCCGGCGAGATGTGGTACAGCGGTACAGCCAACTATTCGACCCGCCTGTTTACCGACGGGAGCGGCGACCTGGCCGTGCGTACCTACAAGACCGTCGCATGGGGCGGCGAGTTGATCTCGTCGACCGTGACGGCCGGTTCGCTGATCGGCGTGGCCGAAGTCTACGACGGTGCGGCGCAGCTCTACCCGCAGTCCGCGGCGGATGTCGCCGACTTCAAGGTCGATGCTTCGACGCCCGTGATTACGGAGGTCGATCCCGCGTCGCTGACCTGGGGTGCCGAGGAGACGGTAACCAAGAATGTCGCGGTTACGGTCGTCAACCTCGGGTCGAACGCCCTGACGGTCGATAACGATGCGATTGCGCCTTTCACGGCCGTAGTCAACGGTACCACCGTTACCGTCACGCCTCCGGCTCCCAACACGACCTCCGACGACATCGTGCGCACGATGACCGTCTCGGTTGCGGGCGGTAACAGCCGCGAGGTTACGCTCACGCAGTTCGCGGCCGGGTCGGGCGGCGATACCAAGGGCATCTATACCTCCATGAGCCAGTTCATCCCGGCTTCCACCAGCACGACCGACCGTTACTATCCTTCCAACTCGACGATCGACGGCCAGCCCGCTACGGGTTTTAAGCTCGGTACGAGCAGCCTTGCCGGCGTATTCACCTCCGAGGCGCTGGGGGCATCGCTCACGGGCGACAAGAAACTGTCGTTCTATGCCGTGGCATGGACGGGCAAGGCCGCCACGGTCTACATCCGGGTCAACAACGGCGGAGCGGTGAGCGGTGACGGCAGCCATGCGATCACGGCCAGCGCCGGTGCCACGGGGTCGGGCAATGACTTCACCTTCACCGACGTGACCGATTCCGATTACTACACCTTCCAGCTCACGGGGCTGACCGCCGCATCGACCGTGACGATCTCCACGTCGCCCGACTTCACGGCGGCATCGGATCGCAATACGGGGCGTGCCATCGTGCTGGGCGTACAGGTCTATTGATATGAAGAGGATGCGTAAATATCTGATACGAACGCTCCTCGGGGTTGCTGCGGTCGTGGCGGCGGGTTTCGCCGCCACCTCCTGCAGTGACGACTCCGATTCGGGTTCCGGGGTCTTCCGCGTGGAGTGGGATCCCACCAAGACCGTGCACCCCGACCGGGAGGGCGCTGCCGTGCTGATCGTGGACGGCCGCGAGGGGACATCGTGGAGGGCCGAGATCACGGCGGGCGCCGACTGGGTTTCGTTCAACCGTACGGCTCCGGGCGGGCAGACCGTCAAGACCGGAATTGCCGGAACGAGCCTCGCGGCCCGCAATCAGTATGTCTATTACTGGCCGAACGACACGAAGGACGAGCGGCATGCCATGATCCGCTTCACGTTCGACGGGCAGGCGCCCCTCGAACTGGAACTCACACAATACAGCACCTCGGCTGCCGACGATGTCTACCAGACGGGCCATAACCTTGTCTGGCCGGAAATCCCGGCCCGGAAATCCGACGATGCGTATGTCTATGTGACGCATTTCGCCCTGCTGCGCAACCAGAATACGGGTGTAACCTACAACGCCCGCAACTTTACGATGTGCTTCGACAAGACCAAGTTCGCCGCCTGGTGGGTGGCCTATCCGCTCCACAGCGCTTACACGGGTTCGGGGCGTGTCGAAACCTGGGCATACGACCCCAAGATCGCCGCCGAGTACCAGGCCAACCTGACCAAAAGCTATCCGGCACGGAATTTCGACCGCGGGCACCAGATCCCCAACGCCGACCGCAGCGGGAATGCCACGATGCAGGCACAGACCTTCTATTTCTCGAACATGACGCCCCAGAATTCCAGCCTGAACCAGAATCCCTGGGCGGCGCTCGAGAAGATGGCGCGCGACAACTGGATGTGCTCCGATACGCTCTATGTCGTCACGGGTGCCTATTGGAATCCCGGCAGCACCTTTGCCACGCCCGATATCGACGGCAAGCAGTGCCCCGTGCCGAACTACTATTTCAAAGTGTTCGTCCGCACGGTCAAGGGCAATGTCCGCCAGGCGGGCGACCGGCTGGGCGACTATCCGGCCGACCAGCTGAAGTCCATCGGGTTCTGGGTCGAAAATGCGGGCGGGCAGGGGAGTGCCCGGAGCTGGGTGAAAAGCGTTTCGGAGGTCGAAAGCCTCACGGGTTTCGAATTCTTCCCTTCGGTGCCTGCCGCCGTCAAGGCGCAGAAAGACGCCGCCTCGTGGGGACTGTAAAACCTTAAAATTTCAGAACGATGAAAAAACGATTGATATTCACCCTGTTGCTGGCGGCATTCATTGTGGCGTGCTTCGCGCAGAAGCCCTACAAGGTGATGTTCTACAACCTGGAGAATTTCTTCGATACGATCAACGACCCCGAGGTGCTCGACGACGAGTTCACCCCCGAAGGGCCCAAACAGTGGAACTCGGCCAAGTACAACCGCAAGCTGGGCAACATCGAACGGGTATTGTTCGACCTTGCGGCTGCCGACAAGGTCTATCCTGCCGTGATCGGCGTGTCGGAGGTCGAAAACCGCTCCGTGCTCGAGGATATCGTGGCGGCGCCCAAACTGGCGCCAGCCGATTATCGTATCGTGCACTACGATTCGCCCGAGGCGCGCGGCGTCGACGTGGCTTTTCTCTACCGCCCCGAAGTCTTCAAACTGGAGGGCAGCTATCCGGTGAAAACCGTCGTGCCGTCGCTCCCTAATTTCAAGACCCGCGACATCCTGACGATGTGGGGAAGGATCGACGACGAACCCTTCTTCTTCATGGTGGCGCACTGGCCTTCGCGGCTGGGCGGCAAGGACGCTTCGGAATTCAAACGCATCGCCGTCGGGGAGCAGATGCGCCGGATCGCCGATTCGGTGCTGAAAGCCGACCCCGCGACCCGGATCGTTGCCATGGGCGACTTCAACGACGACCCGACGGATCCGAGCATGGCCGAAGGCCTGGGTGCCCGAACGCGCATGAAGGAGCTCGAACCCGGCGATTTCTACAATCCCTTCGGGGACATGCTGCGTGCGGGGATCGGTACGCTCGCCTACGGCGATGCCTGGAACCTCTTCGACAACATCGTGGTCTCGGGGAACATGGTCTCGGGCGACGACGGCATGCAACTGCGCAAGGCTCCCGGTTCGAAGTACTACGGCAATATCTTCCGCAGGCATTACATGGTGCAGCGGGAGGGGCAGTACAAAGGTTATCCGCTGCGTACCTATGTGGGAAACAACTTCCAGGGCGGTTACAGCGACCACTTCCCGGTGTATATCTATTTTGCCAAATAATTTAGCTACATAGTCTATGAAAGTCAAAATTCTACTGATTTTAGTACTCTCCGTCACCACGCTGACCGCCTTTGCACAGGACGGCGGCGTCAGGGGCAGGGTCGTTTCGCGTGCGGGGCGTGTGGCCCTCGACGGCGTGAAGGTTACGATGACGCCGGGCGACGTGACCGTGATGTCCGATGAGCGGGGTAATTTCCTCATCGAGAATGTCCCTGCGGGCGAATACTCGCTGCAGTTCGAGACCCCCGAGTTCGAACCCCTCTCCATCGCCGTGCGCGTCGGCTCGCAGGTGCGCGACATCAATGCGGTCGTGTTGGTGCCCGACGTACCCCGGCAGATGATCGACGACGCCGTGTTCGCGGAGTTCGACATGGAGACCGTCGACGATGCGCAGGCATTGCCTACGTCGCTCTCGGCCTCCAAGGACATCTTCAACAACATCGCTTCCTACAAGTTCAGCGAGATGCGCTTCAACGTCCGCGGTTATGATTCGCAGTACCAGGACGTCTACATGAACGGCATCCGGCTCAACGACGCCCTCACGGGTTATACGCCCTGGTCGCTGTGGAGCGGCCTGAACGACGCCACACGTAACCAGGAGGTGACGTCAGGTATCGTGGCCTCGGACGTCGGGCTGGGCGGCATCGGCGGTACGACCAACATCATCACCAGCCCGTCGCAGATGCGCAAGGGGTTGCGTGCCAGCCTCGTGAACGGCAATTCGATGTACCGTTTCCGTGCAATGGTCACCTATGCCTCGGGCTATCAGGACAACGGCTGGTCGTATGCCTTTTCGGTTTCGACCCGCCAGGGCGGCAACTCCTATGTCGACGGCGTTTACTACAATGCGTTCGGTTATTTCGCCGCCGTCGAAAAGCAGTTCGGCCAGCGCCACCGCCTGGCGCTGACCCTGTTGGGTGCCCCCACCGAACGCGGTGCGCAACAGGCCGCCACGCAGGAGGCCTACGACCTGGTAGGCAACAACTATTACAACCCCAACTGGGGCTGGCAGGACGGCAAGAAGCGCAATGCCCGCGTGCGTAACAACCACGAACCCATCGTGATGCTCAACTACACGTTCGACATCTCCGACCGTTCGAAGCTGGAGCTGGCCACGGCGCTGCGCTTCGGCAGGAACGGCTACTCGGCACTGACGTGGCAGAACGGCCCCGACCCGCGCCCCGACTACTACCGTTACCTGCCGAGCTATTTCGCCCTCGACAAGAACTATGTCGGTGCCGCATGGCAGCAGGTCTACTGGCAGGCCAACTACCAGAACATCCGCCATTTCGACTGGGAGCAGATGTACCAGACCAACTATAACCAGAACGATCCCCTCGACGAGCAGATCTACGGCCCCGGCCGGCGGTCGAACTACATGGTCGAGGAGCGTCATACCGATCAGCTGGACTGGAACCTCGCGGCCAGTTTTTCGCACATCTTCCGCGACAATTCCAGGATCAACGGCGGGCTTTCGCTGCGCCGTAACCGTACGGAGTACTACTCGCAGGTGAAAGACCTCCTGGGGGGCGACTATTGGGCCGACGTCGACAAATTCGCCGAACGCGATTTCGGCTCGAATACAGAGGCTTACCAGAATAACCTCGACTATTACAACAAGTACGGCCATGCGCATGCCGCCAAGGTGGGCGATAAGTACAGCTACGATTACTATGCCCACGTGCTCAGCACCCGGGCGTGGGCATCGTACGGTTTCAACATCGGCGGCTTGGGCATCACCGTGGGCGGCGAAGTGGGCTATGCGAAGCTGTGGCGCGAGGGTTTGTGGCGCAAGGGGCTCTTCCCCGACAATTCGAAGGGCGACTCCCGGAAACTGGATTACCTGACCTACAAGGCCAAGGGTAACTTCTCGTACCGCTTCTCCGCGGCGCATGCCGTCGAGGCGAACGTCGTCTACATGCAGGAAGCGCCCGAGTTTCAGTCCTCGTTCGTTTCGCCCCGTACGCGCAACACCACGACGCCGGGGCTTTCGGCCGAGCGCGTCCTCGGCGTGGATGCGTCGTACAACCTGCGTTACGGCGATTTCAAGGCTCGCATTTCGGGCTATTATACCCGCATCTACGACCAGTCGAAGGTGATTTCCTATTACGACGACGTGGCGGCCACCTTTACCAATTTCGCCATGAGCGGCATCGACAAGGTGCATTTCGGCCTCGAGGCGGCCGTCTCGATCCCGATCTACCACACGCTCGCCCTGAACGGCGCCGTGAGCTGGGGACAATATACCTACGATTCGAACCCCTATTACCTGCAAACGCAGGACAACAGCGGCGATATCGTCTCCGACGGTTATGTCTACTGGAAGGATTTCCGGGTCGAGAGCACACCCCAGACGGCCGTCAACGTCGGCCTGTCGTGGCGCTCGAACAACAACATCTACCTCTCGGCCGACTTCAACTATTACAACAACATGTATCTCTCGATGAGCCCGATCTACCGTACCGACGCCGTAATCACGGGCGGTATGGCGCCCGGCGACATCGAACACCTGCGACGCCAGGAGAAGTTCGACTCGGCTTATACGCTCAATGCCAGCATCGGCAAGAACTGGTATATCCACCGTAAGTACACGCTGGGATTCAGCCTCGACGTTAAGAACATCCTGAACAACCAGGACATCAAGACCGGCGGCTATGAGCAGACACGCCTCTCGAAGAATACCGAGACCACCGTGACGACCTACCAGGCCTTCGACTCGAAGTATTTCTACATGTTCGGTACGACCTATTACCTCAATCTCTATTTCCGTTTCTGACGGTTGGACGAATAAAACATGAATGCTATGGATAAATTATTCAAATTGTTACTGGCGGCTGCCGCAGCCCTGTTTTTCACAGGCTGTTACAGCGATTACCTGAATCCGGGGCCGGCCAGGGTCTACACCCGCGCCGATTTCGAGGCGAAGGGACTGGAATACATTTCCGTCGGGGAGCTGAAGGCGCGCTTTCGGGCCGAGAATGCGGGTATGAACGACGGTACCGTGGCGTCGTGGACGGTCGACGAGCCGCTGTTCACCTCGGGCAAGGTTATTTCGACCGACCGCTTCGGCAATGTCTACAAGTCGGTATACCTCTACGACGAGGCCTCCGAGTCGGCCATCGAGCTCAAGCTCAATACGGGCAACTACCTGTTCCATCCCGTCGGGCAGATCGTCTACGTCGATCTCGAAGGGCTCGTGCTGGGGAACTACCGCGGCATGGTCAGCATCGGTACGACCTCCTACAATGCGAGCTATTCGAACGACAATATCGAGAGCAAGATCATGCAGGACGAGCACATCTTTTCGGGCGAACAGCAGCCGATGCTGAAGTCCGATACGCTGGTCGTTACGCGCGACAACTACCGGACTGTGCTGTCGGACGACGACCTGGGGCGCCTGGTGCGTTTCGAAGGGGTCGAAAGCCGCTTCGGCACGGCGCTGTGGGGCTACAAGAACACCTTTCCCAATTATTTCGCCAATTCCGTCTCCTACGACGTGAATTCCCCCGGGTGGGAGGATATCGACCAGTGGGCTACCTGGGCGACGATGCGCATGTTGCCCGGTACGAATGCCGACACGTTTTTCTACGGCTCGGCCTGGTTCACCTACGATGCGCAGGCCGCCGGTACCGGCACGAATGCCGCTCCGGGTAACTATGTGGTGCGTACGAGCGGTTACAGCCAGTTCCGCGACAACAAAATCCCCGTATCCGGTTCGGTCGTTGACCTGACGGCCATCTATACCAAGTTTACCAACGGCTCGGGCAATTATGCGACCTACCAGCTGACGCTCAACACCGACCGGGACGTGGTGGTGAAGTGATACCGCCCTCCCCGGGACGAGGCGGTGTCCCGATAAGCGTTCATACCCTGCGCAAACCGGGGAGCGTATCCGGGAACCGCATACGAAAAAAGGCTGTCTGACAAATCTCAGACAGCCTTTTTTCAGATACCGGCACTCAGCGTTTGTTCCACGCGCTCGAAGTCTGGTAATAGCCGATGGCGCGCGAGACCTGTTCGGGGTTTTCCGTTTCCATCGGTTCGAGGTTGTGGGGATTGTCCTCCGTGGGAACGACCCGGTACTGTTCGAAGCGGCGCACGGGCGAAAGGATCGTGAACACGTCGCCTTCGAGGTAGCCCAGATCCTGGTAGGTTGCGATGAACGCGCGGTTGACATAGCCCTCGTCGTAAATGCTGCGGCCGTAGAAATGCGAGTCGTAACTCATGTTGAGCAGCGAAAGCAGGGTAGGCATCAGGTCGATCTGCGAAACGATGCCCCCGACATGCTGCGGCTCGACGAAGCCCGGGGCGTAGATCAGTGCCGGGATATGGTATTTTTCGAGCGGGATTTCCGTGCGGCCCGCGCTCGATGCGCAGTGGTCGGCCGTGATGAGGAAAATCGTATTGGCGAACCAGGGTTGTTTCGACGCTTCGGCGAAGAACCGCCCCAGTGCATAGTCGGTATACATCACGCCTCCGTTGCGCGACTTGGCGTCGTGCGGTATGCTGACCTTCCCGGCCGGGTAGGTGAACGGGCGGTGGTTGCTCACCGTCATGACATGTGCGAAGAACGGCTTGCCGTCGCCGGCGTCTTCGTTGAGCGTGCGGATGACCTTGCGGTAGGCGTCTTCGTCGCATACGCCCCAGATGTTGGCGAAGGTGATTTCCCCGGGCTCGTACTGCCGTTGGTCGACGATCTCATAGCCGTTGCCCGAGAAGAAGGTCTCCATATTGTCGAAATAGCTGTTGCCGCCGTAAAAATATTTCACGGTGTAACCTTTGTCGCGCAGCAGGGCGCCGGTCGAATGCATCCCCGCATTGTTCGGGCGCTTGATGATGCTTTGTCCCGGGCAGGGCGGCAGCGAAAGCGTCACGGCCTCCAGCCCGCGTACCGTGCGGTTACCCGTGGCATAGACGCGGTCGAACGCCAGGCTCCGGTCGTAGAGCGAGTCGAGCACGGGCGTCAGCTGCCTGGTGTTGCCGAAATGACCCATGAACGAGGCGCTCATGCTCTCGATCGTTATCAGTACGATGTTGCGCCGTATCTCGGGCCCCTCGCTGCGGACGGCATGCAGGTTGTCGCCCGTGCTGCCGTACACACCGTGTACGAACTCCTCGGCCTTGGCTTCGGGCTCGGTGATGTAGAACTGTTCGTAGTCGAGTTCGTTCTTGACGAACGCGTCGTAGAACTTGTAGAGTCCGTTGGCTTGCAATTCGTTCACGTAGACGTTGTCGCTGTCCTGGAACCGGGTATTGAAATGCAGCAGCCAAACCGCCAGTAGCATGGCTGCGATATAGGCCGGCCCGGCGACAGCCTTCCAGCGCCATCCGATCAGCCGGTCGGCCTGCCCCAGGTCGCGGCGGAAAAGGTACCAGGTGATGAGCAGCGTCACTACGATTATCCCGAGCGACATCGGCAGTACGGGGTAGGATTCCATGATGTTGCCCACGACCTCGTTGGTATAGACCAGGTAATCCACGGCGATGAAGTTGTAGCGGACTCCGAATTCGTTCCAGAAGAAATATTCGCTGATCGCGTTGAAGACGATAGCCCCCACGTAGAGCGTGATGATCAGTGCGAACCATACCGTCGTCCAGTAGCTGCGGAATCCCCGGAAGAAGAGCCGTAGGGCGAACGTCCCGGCCCAGAAGCCGAGGATGCCCGAGGCTACCTGCGGTGCGACGCTGCCGTATTCGTCGAATATCGTGTTGCAGAAGGTCACGTAGCAAAATGCCGCGGCGAGTATTCCGAGGATGATGTAGCTCCACGGTTTGCGGTATTTCGTCTCCGAGACGCTCATCATGAAGAGCCACAGGAAGCCGAAGCCGATCGTTGCGGCACAAAGGTCGTTCATGGCGCCCAGCAGGAATACCTGGCACCACTCGCCCGGTGAAAAACCGAGGTCGCTGGTCTGCCCGTTGAAGAGCAGCACGATGCGGAGTACGAGCCCCGCGACGATCGTCAGAATGGATATTTTAAGATAGAGGCCTGAGACCAGGTTGAGACTACGAGACATGGTGGCAGCACTTTGGTTTAAAATTTTTGCAAAGGTAATATTTTTACCTCCTGTTGCAAACAAAAAGGCAGCCGTTTTCACGGCTGCCTTTCATTCTGTCGGATGGGGGCTTATTTCGCCTCTTCCTTTGCGGGACGCATGATGACTTTCACGAGGTTACCGTCGGAAAGCACCTTCTTGGCCATGGCCTGTACGTCGGCGTCGGTCAGCGTCTTGAGCACCTCTTCGTAATCGGCCAGGTAGTCGAGCCCTGAGCCGTATTTGCTGTTGAGGTAGTTCATCCAGCTGGCATTCTGTTCGAGGCTGTTTTTCCAGCTCTTGAGCATGAACTCGCGGTTTTTCTCGATGTCTTCGCTCTTGGGGCCGTTGGCGGCGATCTCTTCGATCTCCTTCATTACGATCTCGCGCAGCTCGTCGGCCATCTCCTCGTTGGTGTCGAACGAAATGGTCATGTTGTAGGTCTCGCTCGGGATGTATTCCGTCGAACCGGATACTTGTACGCCGTACGTGCCGCCCTTCTCCTCGCGGATCGAAACCAGATAGCGCGAGTTGAGCGCCTGCGTCAGGAACGACAGGGCAGCCTTGTTCTTGAGCGTGTAGGGCATCTCGCCGGAGAACATGTAACGTACCGAAACCTTGGGCTGTTGCATCGAGGCCGTGAAGTCCTCGGTCACCTCGCCCTTCACGGGATCGCATTTGTCGTCCGCGAACGTCATCGGTTTCTTCGAGGTCGGGATTGAGCCGATATATTTTTCAACGAGCGGTTTGAGCGTTTCGAGGTCTACGTTGCCCACGAACTTGAATACGAAGCTGTTGGCATCCGGATAGAGTTTCTTGTAGATGGCCGGCAGCGCCTCGAAGCTGAACTTGTCGATGATCTCGGTCGAAACCATCTGGCGGCGCGGGTTGTTGCCGTATGCCACGTCGATGAACTTGTCGTCCATCAGGTAGTCGGGGTTCGACTTGACGTTCTCCAACTGTGCGCGCAGCATCTTCATGAGCGTGTTGTAGTCGTTCTCGTCGAAACGCGGCTGCGTGAAGTTGAGGTAGAGCAACTGGAACATCGTCTCCAGGTCTTTGGGCGAGCATACGCCGTTCATGGCGCTGGCGTAGTTCTCCACCGAGGGCTGAACCGACGCCGATTTGCCCGAAAGCTGTTTCTTGAGGTCGGTGGCCGAGAATTTGCCTACGCCCGACATCGAGTTGAAGGCGGGCATCATCTCGCCCATGTAGAACTCCTCGTCCGAGAGGATCGACAGGCCGCCCTTGGCCAGGGCGCTCATGCGAACCTCGTCGGCTTTGTAGGCCGTGGGCTTCACGATAACCTTCACTCCGTTGGCCAGCGTCCATTCCGTCGTGCCGTACTCGGCGTTCTGTGCGGTCTTCTTCACGGGCGAACCTTCCAGGGTAGTTCCTTCGGGGATCAGCGGTTCCTTGACCGTGTTGTCCTCATATGCCTCGATCTCGGCTGCAGCGACCTTGTCGCGGATGGCGAGAATCTCCTCGGTCGTCGGATTTTCGACACCCTCCTTTTCAGGTGCCGTGATGACGATTACCTGGTTGTTGGGGTAGATCGCCTGCTGTGCGAATGCGTTGACAGCCTCGACGTTGAGCGCCTTGATCAGCATGCTGTCCAGCTGCCATTCGGTTTTGGCGTCGGGCATGGGGCGGTTTTGCTGGAAGTTATCCAGATAGGTCTGTACGAATTCGGCGTTGCGACGGTCGTTGCGGTTCGTGTACGAACGCTCGGCGCGGCGCATCAGGTCGTTTTGTGCACGCTCGAACTCACCCTGCGTGAAGCCGTGGCGGCGCACCTTCTCCATCTCCGTGTAGAGGGCTTCGAAACCCTGTGTCAGTTTGCCGTCCTGCGTCATGGCGACGAAGGTCGTGGCCTCGAGCGTCGGGATTACGCCGATGCTGCCCGAGTTCATGCCTGCGCCCAGGAACGGGGCGTCGGGCTGCATCGAAATCTCCTGCAGACGGGCATTCTCCATCGTGGTCATGTAAGCCTGTACCACGTCGAGCATCTCGCCGTATACCAGGTTGTTGTACTGCTCGGGTACGGCCGGGCGCTTTACGAAGACCTGCACGCGCGAACCCTGCATTTCGGGATCGGTGTAGATGCTGACGATCGGCTCTTCGTTGTCGGGCACCGTGATCACCTCTTTCTGTGCGGCATCGGCGGCCGGGGCCGGAATATCGCTCATCAGCGTTTTGAGCTTGTTTTCGACGGCGTCGACGTCGATGTCACCCACGATCACGACCGCCTGATAGTCGGGGCGGTACCACGTGTTGTAGAAATCCTCCAGTTCCTTGTGCTGGAAGCCTTTCAGCCCGTCGAGATAGCCGATCAGGTTGCGGTGCTCGTATTTCGTGCCCTTGCCCAGCGCCTGGAGCATCTTCATGGTCGAACGCCACGAAGCGTTGTCGCGGGTGCGGAGCTCCTCCATGATCACGCCGCGCTCCGAGTCGATCTCCTCGGGCTGGAGGGCGATGAAGTGCGACCAGTCGTGCAGGATCAGCAGCGCACTGTCGATGATGCCCTCGCGTGAGGTCGGGACGTCCTTCATCATGTACGAAGTCATGTCCCAGCTGGTGCCGGCGTTGAGGTTGGCGCCGAATTTCACGCCTACCTTCTCCAGGTATTCGATCATCTGCTTGCCGGGGAGGTTTTTCGTGCCGTTGAAGGCCATGTGCTCGAGGAAGTGGGCGAGGCCCTGCTGTGCGTCGTTCTCCTGGATGGCTCCCACGTCGTGCAGGATGTGGAAATCCGCCTGTCCTTTCGGCTTTTCGTTGTGGCGGATGTAATAGGTCATTCCGTTTTCGAGTTTACCCGTCCGGACATCCTTGTCCGCCGGGATCGGCTCCATCGGGTTGAGCTGGGCCATTGCGCTCGTCATTGCGAAGGCGGCTGCAACCAGCATTGTTAATTTTTTCATAATCGATCGTATTAGGGTTTTTGTGTTATTCTTTTTCTGCGGGCAGGTCGGGGCGGTATTCGATGATGTCCCCCGGCTGGCAGTCGAGCTCGCGGCAGATCGCTTCGAGCGTCGAGAACCGGATGGCCTTCGCTTTCCCGTTCTTGAGTATCGAGAGGTTGGCGGGCGTAATATCCACCCGTTCGGCCAGTTCGCCGAGTGACATCTTGCGTTTGGCCATCATGACGTCTATATTGATTATTATAGCCATAATGTCGTCCCCCCCCCTTTAATTGTCTGTATCGTTGCCATGCTATGTTACTTATTTTAGATAGTCAGTTTCTGCTCTTCGCTCAGTTGTGTCCCGAGGGAAAGCACCTCGGCCATGAAGAGGAACAAAATACCGACGATCACATTCCAGTAGCTCAGCGGAAATGTCCCCACGACCTCGAAAGAGGTGCCTTCGAGCAGTCGTGCCGCCTCGGTGTTGCTGATGTATTTCATCAGAGCCTCGCTTAGTTCCGCTACGAGGATCAGGATGCCGATGGCGCGCGTACGCAGTATATTGCTGTGGCGCAGCGGCTGTTCGTCGCGGATCGACTTGCGGAGCGAATTGATGATCAGGGCTATCAGCACGAGGATCGTCAGGTAAGAGAGGCCCGTTATCACCATCAGCAGGTAGCAGTAGACATTGTTGCCCATCACCTTGAACGCGTTGCCGAGCGTGTAGGCCTCGTCCACCTGTACGCGCAGGTCTATCCGGCTGATTGTCGGTTCGATGCTGGCCGGGAGCCCCTCGATCACGACCGGCTCGGCGGCCTTGCGCACTACCGGGGCGGAGACGTAATAGGAGCGTATGCCGCCTTGCGGGATCTCGATCTCCAGCGTGTCCTGCGCATCGCGCCATCCGCGCGAGAAATCCGGGACGAAGCTCGCTGCGAAACCTACGATCAGCGCCGCGAAGTAGATGATGTAGATCAGCAGTAAATGCCTGTGCAGTCTTTTTTTGTTCTGCATGCTTGTTCGTTTTTGAGTTTCGATAGTGCAAAATTAGTATTTATTTTCGAAAAACAAATAATATTTATCGTTTTTCGATAAAATAATTGGTCGCGGATAAAAAAGGACGGCACCAGCGCCGTCCTTCGCCTGCTGTGGCGCGTATTTATTCCACGTTGTCTTTCAGTTGTTTCCAGAACGAGGCTTCGATGGCCATTGCGATCGAAGCGGCCAGCACGAAGAGTACGAACATCACGACGAAGGTGATGAAGGCGATAGTCGTCCCTATGTTTAGGTAGGGTATCCAGATAGTTACCAGCCACAGGGTCACTGCCACGACGATCGGGGGGCGTTCTTGACGCCGATTTCGATCGAATCCTTCAGGGTTTCCGCGAAGTCGAGTTTCTTCATTTCCATAACTAACGCTTTTATTGAGGGTTAATGTTCAACCAAATATACGAAAAATTCTTATCTTTGCCGCCATGCAACGCTAAATATCAATTACATGGGAGAAAAATCGCATTATAATTACCGTGTCGAACCGCAGGATGTGGATTTCACGCTCCGGGCCACGATCCCGTCGCTGGGCTCGGCGATCCTCAATACGGCGGGCATCGACGCCCACGGCAAGGGTTTCGGGGTCGACGCCCTCAATGCCGACAACCATTCGTGGGTGCTCTCGCGCATGGCCGTGGAATTCGACTGCCAGCCAGGGCAGTATACCGACTATACGATCGCCACGTGGATCAACGAATACGGGCGGGTGCTCTCGACGCGTAATTTCACGCTGACCGACGCCGCGGGCAACGAATTCGGCCGTGCGGTGACGCAGTGGGCGATGATTGATCTGAAGAGCCGTTCGGCGCTCGACCTGTCGTGGGTGGGAGACGCCCATGCCGAAGCCATCGTCGATGCCCCTTCGCCGACCGACAAGCCGCGCAAGATCCGCGATGTCAACCCGGCGCAGACGGTCATGCACAAGGTCGTTTACAGCGACATCGACTTTAACCGCCATGTCAATACGATGCGCTATATAGAAATGATGATCGACATGCTGCCCCTGGAAATGCTGATGCAGGAGGCACCCGTGCGGTTCGACATCCATTTCCTGCGCGAATGCCGTTACGGGCAGACGCTTGCCGTCGGTTACGAACAACGCGGCCGTACGGCGCTGTTCGAGATACGCAGCGATGCCGGTACGGTGGCTGTACGTGCCTCTATCGAGTGGAAATAGGCCTGCGGGGAATGTCCTGCCGGCACTCTGTGGAACGGGTTTTGCAGGTAGGGCTGCAAAACCTTTTTCATTATGGAAACCGCAGTCAAAACACAGAACAAGTATCAGGTGAGCATCGACCTGCTGAACGATGCCGTAGGTAAGGAGATCGCCACATCGCTCCAGTACATGTATTTCCACACCCATTTCGAAGATGACCGCTACCAGTACCTTTCGAAGATCATGCGTGAGATCTCGATCGCCGAGATGCGCCATATCGAGGAGTTCTCCGACCGCATCATGTTCCTGCAGGGCGACGTCGACATGAACGCCTCGTTCCGTACCAAGCAGGTGACCGACGCCAAGGAGATGCTCCGCCTGGCCATGCAGTTGGAGCAGAGCACGATCGACTCCTATAACGAGGCGTCGCGCATCGCCGCCGAACACAAGGACGCCGTGACGCACAAGATGTTCCAGGACATTATCGTCGAGGAGGAGGAACACCTCGATACCTTCCGCACCGAGTTGCAGCATATGCTCGACTACGGCGAGGAGTACCTGGCGCTGCAGTCCGCAGCGGGCAGCAAGCATACCGCCAAGAGTTTCAAACATACTGACGACGGCGAATAACCGTCCCTGGCCCGAGTCTGCGGGGTGCCGTTCGCGGCGCCCCGTTTTTTGTGCGGGCTTTTCCCGGTGAATCCCGTCCGGCAGGCTCTTCGCTGTGCGTTCTTCCCGCCGGACACTTGCCGCCATGCTTTCCCTGCCGGTTTTTCTCCGTGTGTTTTTCCTCCGGGCTCTTTGCTGCGTATTTTTACGGAGCCTCGTCCCGGCCGGGAACCAGGCCGGGGCGGGTGCCGGACTGCCGGGATCTTCCCGTTATGCCCCTGCGCATGGAATCGCGGTGGTGCGAAAAGTTTGTCCTGTCCGTATATTTACGGCAAAAGAGACAGCCGTTTGCGCTATCTTTTCCTATATTTGCCGTATGAAGATTACGATTTTAGGCCCTGCGCACCCGTACCGGGGCGGACTGGCTTCGATCATGGAGATCATGGCCCGCACCTTTCAGCGGCGTGGGAACGAGGTCGACATAAAGACTTTCACGCTGCAATACCCTTCGCTGCTCTTCCCGGGCAAGAGCCAGACCGTATCCACGCCGCCGCCGGCCGATCTGCACATCTGCCGGTGCGTCAATACGGTCAACCCTTTCAACTGGGTGCGTATCGGTCGCCGGATATGCCGCGAACGTCCCGATTTCGTGCTGATGAAATACTGGACGCCCTTCATGGCACCCTGTTTCGGCACCATTGCCCGTTTCGCCCGCCGCAACGACCATACGAAGGTGCTCTGCCAGATCGACAACGTCGAACCCCACGAGCACCACCTGACCGACAAACCCTTCAACCGTTATTACCTGGGTGTCGTGGACGGGTTCGTCTACATGTCCGAGCAGGTGCACGGCGAACTGAAGGCATACAGCGATGCCCCGGCGCTGTTTTCCCCGCATCCGCTTTTCGAGAACTTCGGGGAGCGGGTCGCCCGCAACGAGGCTTGTGTACGGCTGGGGCTGGATCCGACGGTCGATTACGTGCTTTTCTTCGGGCTGATCCGCGACTACAAAGGGCTCGACCTGCTGCTCGACGCCTGGGCGGGGTTGCGTCGCCGGGGGCTTGCCGCGGGGCGCAGGCTGATCGTCGCCGGGGAATTTTACACCCCCAAGGAGCGTTACCTGCGGCAGATTGCCGACAACGGCCTGCAGGACGAGGTGATCCTCCACGACCGGTTCATTCCCGACGAACAGGTGAAATATTACTTCTCGGCTGTGGATTTCGTCGTCCAGCCCTATAAGACCGCGACGCAGAGCGGCGTGACGCAGATCGCCTACCAGTTCTGCGTGCCGATGGTCGTCACCGACGTCGGCGGTCTTTCGGAGATCGTGCCCGACGGTCGCGTAGGGTATGTCTGCGAGCCTACGGTGCAGGGCGTGGCCGATGCCATTGCGCGGATGTACGACGGGGATACGATCGAACGCTTCCGCCTGAACTGCATCGAGGAGCGCAAACGCTTCTCGTGGGAGGAGATGTGCACGCGCATCGCCGAGTTGTACGAAATGGTACGCTGATTCCGGATCGCGTGGCTGGGATTTTCCCCGAACCCTTGCCTCCGGAAAATTACAAAGGGCTGCCGTGCATTGCACGGCAGCCCTTCCGCTTCATTTATTCGTCGTAGTTTGGCTACTTCTTTATATTGGGCAGTTCGAGCCCGTAGTTCTTTTTCCGGTCTTCCGCCTTGAGCCACAGTCCCAGGAGCATCGCCGCGATGCCGCAGCTGGCGAAAATCACCATCGGGAGCGTATAGTTGTAGGCCGTGCCGTCCACATGCCCCGGGTTACTGAATTTGAGGGCGTAGCCGATGACAGCAGGGAAGAGGCAGAGGCCGATGTTCTGGATCCAGAAGATCAGCGAGTAGGCCGAACCCAGGTAGCGGGTCTCCATGATCTTGGGAACCGAGGGCCACAGCGCTGCGGGTACCAGCGAGAACGAGATTCCCAGGATGATGATGGCGCCGTAAGCGACGAGCGTACTCGGATAGGCCGGGAGCACGAAGGCGAAGATCAGGTGACATACCGTCATCAGGACGGCTCCGAAGATCAGCATCGTGGCGCCCTTGCCCTTGTGGTCGAGGTAGCTGCCCAGCAGCGGCGTGATGGCCGCGGCGCCCATCGGGAACCAGCGGAAGATGTCGGCGGCCGTTTGTGCCGTGACGCCGAGGTTGCTTTCCAGCATGTTCGTGGCGAAGCGCTGGAAGGGGAAGATCGCCGAATAGTAGAGCACGCAGAGTATGGCTACGATCCAGAATACCTTGCTGCTGAATATCTTGCCCAGGTCGCTGATGCGGAATTCCTCTTCGGAACTGTTGTTGCCGCGGGAATCCAGCCCGAGCTGTTTGTCCAGCTTGCGATCCATGAAGGTGAATACCGTGTAGGTGAGCAGTCCGATCAGCAGCAGCAGGGTACAAAATGCCACCGGGCGCACGACCGTTGCGGGAGCCATGTTGGCGAGCCACGGCGAGATGGAGAAAACGGCGAAGACACCCACACGGGCAATGGCCATTTCCAGCCCCATTGCGAGGGCCATTTCCTTGCCTTCGAACCACTTGGCGATCGTCTTCGAAACGGTGATGCCGGCCATCTCCATACCGCATCCGAATATCATGAACCCGAGCGATGCGAGTTTGGCACTGGCCGGGAACGATACCCACCAGCTATTGAGCCAAGCCTCGGCGCCAGTGCCGATGAAGGCGTCGCTCACGCCGTAATATTTGATGCAGGCGCCGATAAACATCAGGGATGCCGAGAGCATTCCCGTGAAGCGCACACCCATTTTGTCGAGGATGATACCTGCCAGGATCAGGAATCCGAAGACATTGAAGATGAACTCCGAACTTCCGTACATGCCGAACACGTCGGGCGTCCAGCCGCGCTGTGCCTCGATCATGCTCTGCAGGGGCGACATCATGTCCACGAACATGTAGCCGAAGAACATCGTCAGTGCGATCAGGATGAGCGCCGTCCACCGCACCCAGGCCGAGTCGTTGAGTTTCCGTTGGATAATTTCCGTCATAATTATTTGTTTTTGAGTTAGCTTACTTTTCTAACGGCGCGTATCGTTTCAGCACCTCGTAAGCCTCGACGATACCCAGCTCGCCGGCCTTCGAAATGTCGAGACACCCTTTGCGCGTGTCCTTCATGAATATCTGTATGATGCCGCGGTTGTAATATGCCTCGGCGAAATTGGGGTTCTGTTCGATGGCCTTCGAGTAATCCTCGAACGCTTCGGGCAGGCTTCCCGACAGGGCCTTGAGGTTGGCGCGGTTGTAATAGCTGTACGCCAGGTCGGGGAAGAGCTTGATGGCCTTGTTCAGGTCGGCCACCGCCTCGTCGTAACTGTACGTGCGCTTGCTGTTGTTGTTCAGCCGGTTGGCCGGATCCGAGTCGATCGTGATGCGCTGGTAGGAGTTGTCGATCGACGAGATGAAGTCGATCATCTCGGCGCGCGTCGTCGAGCGGTTCAGGTAGAGGAACGGGTTGCTCGGATTCTGCTCGATGGCCGCTGAGAAGGTATTTACAGCATTGGTATACTGCTTGATGAGCGACTGCGTGACACCCCGTTCGAAGAGCACCGTCCACGATGCCCGATCCGACTTGAGCTCCTCGACGTATTGCTTGTCGAGCATCACCAGCGTGTCGGCCGGGATATTGCTTTCGCGCCACGAAAGGGTGAGGTATTCGTTGTCCACCCGTTTCCTGAAGTCCTCGACGCGCTGTACGTGGTAGCGTTCCACGGTTGGCACGGTGTCGGGACGCATCAGCGTGAACTTGAACAGCGGCAGCAGGCGCATCTCCTCGTGGCCGCCGTTGTGGCCCGTGATGCGGTCGAAGCTGCCGCCCGAGAATTTGCTGTCGAACGACAACAGGCGATCGAAACGCTGCGTCGTGTCGGCATAGATCGAGTAGGTGCTGTCGCTCAGGCGGGAGCGGTACTCCGCAATCTTCTTCTGGGCCGTGTCGCGGTCTTTCTTCGCGCCCTGCGGGTCGCGCAGCAGTTCGCGCAGACGGCCGCGGTAAATATAGGCGTTGGCGAAATCGGGGTAGAGCTTGATGGCCGAGGAGTAGTCGTCTATCGCCTTCTCCAGTTCGCCCAGCTGGGCATAGACCCCTGCGCGGTTGTAGTAGACCAGCACGTTGTTGGGCGAATAGAGCGCCACCTTGTCGTAGTCGTCCAGCGCACGGTTGTAGTCGCCTATCTGCGTGCGCAGCATGGCACGGTTGAAGTAGGTCAGCGAATTGGTCGAATCTAGCTGGATCACCTTGTCGAAATCCGCGAGGGCCAGCATCGGACGGTTGGTGTCCGAGTAGACCAGTGCGCGGTTGAAATACGAAAGCAGGTAGGCCGAATCGCATTCGATGGCCTTGTTGAAATCGGCTTCGGCTTCCGCAAAGCGTTTCTGCTCCATGTAGAGTCCGCCGCGGCGGTTGTATCCGCCGGGGTTCTCGCGGTTCGTGCGGATGGCGGTGTTGAAATTGTCGTAGGCGCGTACCGTATCCTTCAGGTGCAGGTAGCTCAGGCCCCGGCAGATGAAGGCGTCGGCGACTTTGTTCTCCTGGCGGATGAACTTGTCGAAATCGTCGATGGCCTCCTTGAACTGCTGGTTCAGCAGCCGTGTCACGCCGCGGCTGTAATAGGGGCCCGGCAGATCCGGGCGCAGGTCGATCGCCTCGCGGAAGTCCTGCAGGGCGTCATCGTAATTACCCAGCCGCGAACGCGTGATCGCGCGGTAGGTATAGGCTTGTGTGTATACGGGGTTGAGCCGGATGGCGGTCGAGAAATCGGCCTCGGCGCCCAGCAGGTCGTCGAGGTTGTATTTGGCGATGCCGCGCAGGAAATAGCCTTCGAAGGCATCCTCGTCGAACCGCAGCAGGGTGTTGAGCGTCCGGATGGCCTCCTGGTAGTCGTTGTTCATCATGCACGAACGTCCCACCCAGAAGAAATATTCCCGGTTGTACTGCGCATACGATTCCTTCCCGCACATCAGTGCGATGCCCAGTGCGATCCCGAGGATGTATTTTTTCAATTTCCGACTCACTTGTCCCATTAACGTCCTTTTCGGGCGGTTTATTATTCCGGTTTATTCCAATTCGTACCCGAAACGGCGCAGTTGGCGTTCGTTGTTGCGCCAGTCGTCATTCACTTTGACGAACAGTTGCAGGAAAACCTTTTTGCCGAGGAACTGCTCCATGTCCTCGCGCGCGGCCTGCCCGACCCGTTTGAGTTTCTCGCCCTTATGCCCGATCAGGATGCCTTTCTGCGAGTCGCGGGCGACATAGATCGTTGCGGCGATGCGGTCGATCGCCGGCTCCTCCTTGTAGCTTTCGATCTCGATTTCGCAGCAGTAGGGGATCTCCTTGTCGTAGAACCTGAGGATTTTCTCGCGGATGATTTCCGAGGCGAAAAACCGCAGCGTCTTGTCCGTCAGTGTATCCTTCGGATAGAAGGCCGGGCCTTCGGGCAGCAGGTCGAGGATGGTCTTGAACAACCCTTCGATGTTGAAATTCTCCTTGGCCGATGCCGGTACGATGCGTGCCTCGGGCAACTCCCCCTGCCATTTGTCGACCAGTGCCTCGAGTGCCTCGGGCGTCGTGAGGTCGATCTTGTTGATGACCACGATGGCCGGAACGCCGCTCTGGCGGATGCGGTCGATGATTTCGGCCGAGCGTTCCCCCCGCTCCACGGTGTCGGTGACATAGAGTATGACGTCGGCGTCGGCCACGGCGCCCGTCACGAATTTCATCATCGACTCCTGTAATTTGTAGCTGGGTTTCAGAATGCCCGGCGTATCGGAATAGACGATCTGGAAATCCTCGCTCGAGACGATCCCCATGATCCGGTGGCGCGTGGTCTGCGCCTTCGACGTGATGATCGACAACTTTTCGCCGACCAATGCGTTCATGAGTGTCGATTTGCCGACGTTGGGGTTTCCGATGATATTTACAAAGCCCGATTTGTGCATTTTCCTTTTGGGATATGATCCGGACAAAGGTAGCGATAAAAAAAGACCCCTGCAAACGCCCGGTCGATTAATTTACCCGCCGATACGGTCGTTTGACCGGTGTGCGGTGCTTTTTACGATTTTTCCCGTATATTTGCCGGGACACGATATAACGGAAAATTATGAACAGGACGAAAATCCTCTTTTTCTGCGCCGGTGCCGTGCTGGCCGCGTTGCTGGTATGGTGGCTGTCGGCCGGGGAGCGCACCCCGGCCGGGGAGTCCGGCAAGCGGAGCCCCCTCGATGTGATTATGACCCGGACGAGCATCCGGGCCTACCGGGATTGCCCGGTCGGTGCCGATACGGTCGAACTGCTGCTGCGGGCTGCGATGGCCGCGCCCTCGGCCGTGAACCGTCAGCCGTGGGCTTTCGTTGTCGTGGACGACCGGGAGCTGTTACGCGAACTCGCCGGGGCGCTGCCCTTTGCGAAGATGGCCGCCCGGGCACCCCTGGCCGTGGTCGTCTGCGGCGACTTGTCGCGCAATCCGGGGGCTTCCGGCGACTGGTGGGTGATGGATGCCTCGGCGGCCTCGGAAAACCTGCTCCTTGCGGCCCATGCCCTGGGGTTGGGAGCCGTATGGACTGGGGTTTATCCCCGCGGCGAACGGGTAGAGGCCGTGCGGCGCGTGCTGGGGCTTCCCTCCGATGTCGTTCCGCTCAACCTGATTCCGGTGGGCTATCCTGCGGACAATCCTGAGCCCAAGCAGAAGTGGAACCCGGCGAACGTCCGGCATAACGGCTGGACGGAGTAAACCGCCCGCGCAGCCTATTGTGCCTTGATCCATTCGTACACCGGGTCGATGCCTTTCGTGAAATCCGTAAAACTCATTTCGATCCTGACGTCGGGGGTGATCGTGTCTGCCTCTTCGTCCGTACGCCGGAAATATTTGGTCGAATAGGCGACTGTCAGCTTCGATCCCGGGAGCTGGAAATTCCGTACCTCGCCGAAGTGGTTGGGTTTGCCGGCGGTCTGTTCGCCGACTACGACCGCATCGGTCAGGTGCTTGAAATCCATCGTATTCAGGATGGCCGAGGAGAATGTGCTTCGCCCGATGACGACATAGGTTTTTATGCCGGGGTGCTGTTCCAGGAACCGGGCCAGCCTTTCGATGAATGCCGTCCCCTGTGCCGAGTTCCCTCCGCCGTTGTTCCTCATGTCGAAAATGATCTTCCCGACGGGGTTGCCCTGCAATATGCCGAACGCCTTTTGGCCGAATTCCGTGAACGACGGCAGCGACGCGGCTTTCTCGCGGCTCTTGAACTCCGCCTCGCTTTCACGCCCCCAGCAGGAGTTGTAGAGGATATAGTATATTTTTTCCTCGGGGAAATAGCGATCCGTGAAAAGCACGTTCCTTTCCGCGATCGCAAAGGGCAGGGAATCGGGCTGGAAGGCGGCCCGACCCGCCCGCTGCGGATCGGACGGTTTGAGCGTATAGGTCTTGTCCCCGTCCAGCGTGAGTTCCGCCTGCCCGTTGTGTGCGAACCCGAAATATTCCAGGAGCTGTAACGACGGGAACAATTGGGGAATCATGGATTTTACCATTGCTTCGTTGTCGACCGTGAACAGGGTGCTCAGGCTGTCGATTACGGTTTCTACCGGTGCCTTGCCGACCGCTGTGAGCCGGTGCCCCAGCAACTCTTTGTTTTCCTCGGCCGTCTGTATGACGTACAGCCCGTCGGAAACCCAGAGCAGCCCGAGCGGCAGTATCTGCTGCCGGTTCATCAGCTGGTTGAAATATAGCATGGTGTGCGAATCGCCCAGCCTGGCGATCAGCTGCTGGGTTTTGAGCGCCGTAGCAAAATCTCCGGCCTCCCCGGCCGAAGCCTTGATCGCGCCGATTGCGGTCTCGAACTGCGCTTTGTCGTATTTCGCAAAGAGGTTGCAATGTTTCGCGGGCAGTTCGCTGGCCAGGTAATCCAGGTCGGCGGCCCAGTCGATGCCGCTCCCGCCCTGGGAGAAGGCGGCCGGGATCGAAGCGATCCCCAGCAACAGCAGGAGTAATTTTTTCATGTGGTTTTCCGGGTTGGGTTTCCCGGTACAATTTAGCGATTATTTTTCAATTCCATGCTGTAAACCGCTCTTAAATCTTCAGCCCCCCCCCGGCCTTGGCCCCTCTTTGAAACGGAAAATCCCTGCGGGTTGCTGCTCGCAGGGATTTTCTTACAAACGGATGGATTGTGCCGTGTTACTCGACTTTGAAGCCTGCAACGTCCTCCATGCTGTTGGGGAAGATCTGATAGCCCCCCTTGTATATCTCCATGATACCACTCAGATCCGCCTTCTTTATTGCGATAGCTTCGTTGGCGAATACGGCGTGATTGGTCGTACGTGCCACCATCGGCAGTTCGGCGTCGTCGGTGAAGTTGACCGAAGTGGTCTTCTTATTCACGACCCAGGTCGTCGAATTTGCCGCCGGGGTGAGGTTCTTTACCGTCACATACTGGCCAACGTAATCTCCTGCCTGCGAAACGGTGATCTGGGGGACTTTCATCGTTACCTTCTCCTGAGTGGGGAAGATCGTCGCCATCCTCAACTGCGGCAGGTCATTGTTGATGTCGTACTTGGCGTATTTAAGGCTGACGATCACTTTCGTGCCCACAGGCAGGTCTTTCTCGGTGTAGTCGCTGCCCTTGATGATGATGCCCGTGTTGGCCTCGCCGGTGTTGTCCACCAGCGAAATGAGCTGGTAGAAGTTTCCTCCTTCGTTGTTGGCCGCCACATAGCCCTTCACGGCGATCAGTTCGCCCAGCGCATCGCCCGCATTCATCGTGGCGAGTTTGGCGTTGAGTTCTTTCACCGTGATGGCCTGGCTCTCGTCGGGCATGGTCTCCTGTTCTGCGAATTCGATCGACGTGGTCAGCGTATTGAGGTATTTGGTATCCGTCCCCGAAACACCGACGGTGTAGCCCGTGATGATGACTTTGCGGTCGACGAAATTTTCGATGTTCAGGTCGCTGTTGGGGTAGGCGATCGAGCCGACTACATTCGTACCCTCCACGGCGACATTATAGTGCCACTGATAAATCTGGTCGCGGTACGAGCTGAGGTTGCCTTCGTATTTTACATACTGGATCGTCGGGTTGTTGACATAGGCGTCGAACTGCGCTGCCCCGAAATCCGTCGGGGTGGGCTGCGTGAAGCTTCCCGAGCCGTTCTTGGTGAGTTCCGACGTTTCGCCGAACTGCTTCATGCCGCCGTATTCCGACGTTGCGCCTTCGACGGTGACTTTGTCGCCGACGGTCATGCCGTGGTTCTTCTTGAATACGAGGATCGTACCCGTGGCGTCCTTCACGAGGAAGCCCTTCGAGTGGGTGCCGATCACCTGGCCCTCGACTTTGTAGACATCGTCAATGGGGCCGGCCAGCACCTGGGCGATCGTCGAAAGCGGTGTCTCCTCTTCCTTACCGAACTCGATCACCTGCCCGCCGTTGCCCGGGATCAGCAATACGTCGTCGATACGGTTTACGCTGCCCATCTTGGCTTCGAACTTGATGTAGAGCGTGCTGGTGCCTGCCGGCAGGGTGAAGTCTGCCGTTGCGAGACGCCACTCACCCGGTTCGTCCGCTACGCTGCCGAAATCGTAGTCGAGCGCCTGCGACCAGAGCTGCCCGTCGGAAGAAAGGCGCACCACGAAGTCGGACTTGATGAACGTGTTGGTGGCGCCCTGTGCATAGCGCTGTGCGCCGAACGAGAGCTTGAGGTTCTGCGACGTTACCGCGATCTTCTGGATCGTGAAATAGGTGGGAACGGACGAGAAGAAGATGTTGTTCTTGCCCGAACCGTCGTAGAGCGAAAGCGAACCTTTCGACGACTGGTTCGTACGTACGGACATGCTGCTGTAGTCGTAGGTTACAGCGGCGATACCCGAACCCTTGTGGTTGATCCAGCCCTCGAACTGGTCGAGGTACGGCCATCCCGAACTCGTGTCGAAAGACTGTGAGGAAAGTTCCTTGTCGAAGGTGCTGTAGAAGATCGCCCCGTCGGGAACTTCCTCTTCGAATTCGCCCTCGTCCCTGACCTCCACGGGGATGGTGTACATATAGGTTTTGTACGAGCCGAAGAGCCAGCCGGTGATGGTCACGTTGTGGCTGTTGTACTTCTCCTTGAAATCGTCGCTCATGTAGTCCAGGCTGCCCTGCACCGAAGTGCCGTCGATCTCGACGTTGACGTAGTTGCCCGATACGAGGACGGTACCCTTGTAGGTCACGTATTCCACCTCGGGGTTTTTCATGTAGGCTTCGATTTCCGTTGCCGAGAATGCCGCGGGCTGCGGCTGGGTAATATCCTGGTGGCCGGTCTTGGTGAAACTGCAACCCTTGCCGAATTGCAGCAGGCCGTTGCGCGACTCGGTTTTGCCCGACACGGTGACCACGTCGCCGACGGCCAGGTCGTGGGCTTCGCCCTTGAATGCGTAGATGCGTGCACCGTCCTGCTGGAGGAGAACGCCCTGCTCGTTGGCGGCGATGACGCTCACGCCCTCGACTTCGAATGCCGAGCCGGCGCCGGCTTCGAGCACTTCGGCCAGCGTAGCCTTGTTGCCCTGTACCGTGAAACGAGCTTCGGCAAGCTGGATGTCGTCACCGTTGCAGGGCAGGATTTGCAGTGTGCCGTTGTAGATGCCCGCGATACCTGCGATGGAACCGCTCTTGTCGGTCGGGATGGCATCCTGTGCATAGGATGCGGTTTGCAGGGTGCGGATTTTGTAGGACTTTCCGTCCTTGGTCTCCATGGAAACATTGCCCTTGTTCGAGTCGCTGTTCCAGGTGCCCGATTCCGACGCTTCGGGCTGCGTGTTTTCGATCTTTACGTATTGCGATTCGTACTGCGCGACTTTGTCTGCGGTGATGGCGATCGGGGCCAGCGGTTCGGTCTGCCCCACGAGCATGGGCTCGTTGTGGGTCGAAACCTGCAGCAGACCGCTGAAGAGTTGTGCCGATGCGTCGCTGAGCGATACTTCGACGATGTCGCCGCGCTCGAAGATGTTGTTAGACTGGCTGATCGAGAGCGCGAGGCCGGCACCGGCATCCTGTGTATCGTCGGCAAGGATTACGATGAAGGGCTGCTGGTTTCCCCCCCCCTTGTCCGAGACTACGATACCGCACAGCGTCATGGCCCTGATCGCGTCCGTCAGTTCTTTTCCATCGGCAGTGGGGTTGGTTGCCATGATGAGCCTGCGGAGTTCCGCAACATTCGTATTCGTTTCACCTTCCTTGATCTGCCTTACGGAGCACGTGCCCGTGTCGGTGGCGCCCATGTAACCGGTGGCCGTTACGGTGATGGTACCCGTACGCGAAGTGGCGTTCGCGGGGACGGTTACGGCTACTGTTGCCGAACCTTTGCCGCTGGTTTGCGACAGCTCGATCCATGCGTCGGCTTTGATCTGCCAGTTGAGCTTTCCGTTAAGCTCGATTTCGAGGTTTTTCGTCTGGGTTTCCGTGCAATCGAACGTCAACGATTGGGTAACCTCGATTTCAGGGATCAGCTTGTCGTCCTTCGTGTCGTCGTCCGAACAGGCTGCCAGTGTTACTCCCAGCGCGAGGGTGAGCGCCGCGCAGAGTAATCTTTTCCAAAATGATAATTGCATCATGTGGGTGTGATTAAATTAGAAAAAGTGAGATTTGAAGTATTGCGTGTACTAAGGTAATAATTTTTAACTGTTTTGCTATGAAAAAGTGATGAAAAATTCGTATCGGGCCCTAAAAACTACCGCATAAAAAATCCCCCATTCCGAATGAGGGATTGTGGTTTACTTGCAATCTGTTGGTTATCGGCGTCTTCCGGGCATGTTCGGCATCTTCATGTTGCCGCCGGCTACGGCCTTCATCATCTTGCGGGTATCCTCGAACTGCTTCATCAGGCGGTTCACGTCGGCCATCGTCGTACCGCTGCCCTTGGCGATGCGTTCGCGGCGGCGTGCGTTGATGATTTCGGGATGCTCGCGCTCGGCCGGGGTCATCGACGAGACGATCGCCTCGGTTTGCTTGAACACGTCGTCCGGGATGTCAACGTTCTTGAGCATCTTGCCTACGCCGGGAAGCATTCCCGCGAGGTCTTTCAGGTTGCCCATCTTTTTGATCTGCTGGATCTGCCCGATGAAATCGTTGAAGTTGAACTGGTTCTTGACCAGTTTTTTCTTCAGGCGGCGTGCCTCCTCTTCGTCGAACTGCTCCTGCGCACGCTCCACCAGCGATACGACGTCGCCCATGCCGAGGATACGGTCGGCCATACGTTCGGGGTGGAACACCTGCAGGGCGTCCATCTTCTCGCCGCTCGAAATGAATTTCAGCGGTTTGCTGACCACCGAGCGGATCGAGATCGCGGCGCCGCCGCGGGTGTCGCCGTCGAGCTTGGTGAGTACCACGCCGTCGAAGTCGAGCCGGTCGTTGAACTCCTTGGCCGTGTTCACGGCGTCCTGGCCCGTCATGGCGTCCACTACGAAGAGTGTCTCCGAAGGCTTCACGGCCGCCTTGATGGCCGTGATCTCCTGCATCATCGCCTCGTCCACGGCCAGACGGCCCGCCGTATCGACGATTACGACGTTGAACGAGTTTTGACGGGCGTATTTGATGGCGTTCTCGGCGATCTGCACCGGGTTTTTGTTCCCCTCTTCGGTGTAGACCTCCACTCCGATCTGCCCGCCGAGCACCTTCAGCTGGTCGATGGCCGCGGGACGGTATACGTCGCCTGCCACCAGCAGTACCTGGCGGCCTTTCTTGCTTTTGATGAATGCCGCGAGCTTGCCCGAGAAGGTGGTCTTACCCGAGCCTTGCAGACCCGCGATCAGGATCACGGCCGGGTTGCCCTCCAGCCTGATGTCTGTGGCCGTGCCGCCCATCAGTTCGGCCAGCTCGTCGCGTACGATCTTGGTCATCATCTGCCCGGGCTTCACCGCCTTGAGTACGTCTTGTCCCAGCGCCTTCTGCTTCACCTGGTCGGTGAACGATTTTGCGACCTTGTAGTTGACGTCGGCGTCGATCAGCGCACGGCGGATCTCCTTGAGCGTTTCCGCTACGTTGATCTCGGTGATGCGCCCCTCGCCCTTGAGGATTTTGAATGACCGTTCGAGTTTATCCGTTAAATTTTCAAACATGGCTCAGCGAAATTTTGCCCACAAAGATAACGAATAATTCACAAAGAGCAAGGGTTGCGGCTATTTTCAGGGCGCATGGCCGTGTGCCCTGCATTTTCCTGCAATAATGTTTGGACGGCGGCCTTATTCTGTTACCTTTGCGGACAGAAGCAACCTGTAAATTATGAAGAAACCAGTTTTTGCGGCACTCCTCGCGCTTCTGTATTGCGTCAGCGGGGCAGCCCAGAATATGAACCAGTGGCGCACCCCCAAGGGGTTGCCGTCCGGCAATGAGATCGGGGTGCGGTACAGCGCACAGCTTTTCATGGGGGACGGCCGTGGCCCGGAATTCGAGGCGATCAGCATCGACTACGCCCGGTACAACTATTATAATATAGGTTTCCGCACGGGGCTGAACCTGTTTTTCGACGACGAAGTCTGCGACTATTATTCGATCCCGATGCAATTCACCTGGCGCACGGAACGTATACGGGGGCTGGTTTTCCCGGGCGACGGCGAGGCCGGGTCGTGGGTCGCCGCGGCATTGCTTTCGATCATTCCCAAGCAGTTCGAAGCGCATACGGGTTTTACGCCGGGCATGATGCTGGGCCCGCTCAGCCGCGAGCCCTACTCCGGAAATTTCCTCGTCAAGCACCGTTTCAGCTGTACCTATGACCTCGGGGTGCGGCTTATCATCCCCATCTGGCGGTTCAACCTCTACGGCGATTTCACCTACCATTGTTACCTGACCGACAATTTCGGGTTCGCCTACGGAGATTACCGTCCGGGGCGTTCCTACATGGAGCTGGGCGTTGGCCTGTCGTTCAATTTCTGAGCCTATTTGCTGCCGGGATTCCCGAAATTCATGCTGTCCGAAATAAAACGGTGTGCGTCATTCCGTACTTTTCCAACAAAGTGTGTATTTTTGCATGGGCATATTTGATAGCAAGCAACGACTGAGATAAGTTTGACGTACACATAGGCCGGGCGGCCTGTCCGAACCGGAACCGCATTATTACAAAATCCAAGCTATGAGCAACCTCTTTTGCCATTTGAACCCTGTCCCGCGTATCGGGACTACGATTGCCGCGGCACTCTTGTCCCTTGCCGCGTTCACCGCCTGCGAAAACAACGGCGCTGCCCGGCCGCTCGACCGGTGGCACGACGGGGAACGCGAGATCCGCACCCCGTCCCCAGCCGTAACGGCGGGCCGGACGCTCCTGGCTGCAGGCGACTACGGTAACTTCCGCCTTACGGGGGAAGCCCTCACGCAGCCCGGTGCCCAGGCGGCGCTGCTCTTCCACACCGACGGCGAGTCGGGCTACGAGGTGGTTTTCCGCAACGGAGCCATCGACGGGACACGCAAGAGCGGTTCGCTCGCCTCCGTGCGCAACCTTTACCGCTCGCTGGCCGAGGACGGCGAGTGGTTCGGCTTCGAGGTTTCTGTGCGCGGCCGTAACATCGTCGTCCGCATCGACACTACCGAAGTGGTCTGCTATACGGAACCCGAACATCCCTACCGCACCGAAGGACATGCCCGGCAATTGCTGGGGCACGGCGCGATCGCGCTGCGCGGCGTGCAGGGCGAAGTCGCGTTCCGCAACCTTGCAATCGAGCGCCTCGGCGCACAGGCGCGCAACGAGGCCGACACACTGCCGCCCGTGGACGAACGCACCGACGGCGTGATCCGCTTCCAGCAGCGCGATTTTCCCGTCATCGACTACCACGTACACCTGAAGGGCGGCCTGACCAAGGAACAGGCGCACGCCATGTCGATGAACTACGGCATCAATTACGGTGTGGCGCCCAATGCCGGGGAAGGCGGTATCGGCCGGATGCTGGCCGACGACGGGGAGGTCTATGCCTATTTCGACGAAGTGAGGCGGATGCCTTTCCTGCGTGGCGTACAGGGCGAGGGCCGCAAGTGGACGGCGACCTTCTCGCAGAAGGCCCTCGGTGTATTCGACTACCTGTTCACGGATGCCATGACCATCATCGACCACAAGGGACGCAATTCGCGCATCTACCGGCCCGAGGAGGTGCACTACGACGGCGTGACGAAAGAACAGTATATGGATCATCTGGTCGACCAGACGGTGAAGATACTCACCAACGAGCCGGCCGACATCTACGCCAACCCGACCTACCTGCCCGACGACATGCAGGCCGATTACGACAGGTATTGGACTGACGCGCGCGTCGACCGCGTACTGGATGTGCTGGAGCGCTATGGCATCGCCCTGGAGATCAACGCCCGCTATCGTATCCCGAGCTTCGACATCATCCGCCGGGCCAAGCAGCGCGGAATAAAGTTCACGTTCGGCACCAACAACGTCGACGCCGACTTCGGACGTCTGGAGTACTCGCTCGAGGCGGTGGAGAAATGCGGACTCACGGCCGGTGACATCTGGTTCCCCTCGATGAGCGTACGCCGCGAGCGTCCCGTCGTTCTTTATAACAAATTCGAGTAACGGCTCGGGTTTATCCCGGTTTGCCTACCGCAGCAGGCCGGCTTCGTAGTAAATTACGATCTGCTCGATCATCTTGTCTTCGTTGTCCTTGTCGTACTGCGATTTGAGGTTCTGCCCGAAAATCCGCGATACGCCCTGCCAAAACCCCGCTACGAATCCGCCCCGGAACTCCTTGAGCACCTCGTAGGCCGTATATTCGGTTTCGCGGTCGATCAGCTTCAACAACACCTTGCCCTGCGTGCGGGTCATGTGTTTCAGCACGGGCGTATATTCGTCCTTGATCTGGTGGTATACCTGCCTGATGTACTCCTTCTGCGCCTTTTTGGTCGGCAGGCGGCATAATTCCTCTTCCATGTCGGCCATCCTGGCTTTCGCGACCTTGGCGATGGGGTAGACCTTCTTCACGGCGTCGACCAGCTTGCGGTAACGGCGCAGGTCGACGGGGCGGCTGAACACGTAGACCGGCAGGATGTGTACCAACGGTACCGAGTCGCCTTTTTCCACCGTCCATTCCTGGTGCCAGAAACCGTGGCCTCCCTGCGCACGTACCCCGGGGGACACGGCGGTCAGCATTACCAGAATCAGGAGCCACTTTTTCATCTCGGTGAAAATCGTTATCTTTGCGAACGGCGGACTTTCGCGGGGCAGGCCGTGCCTTGTGCATTGCCCGCGGGTTTGCCTTTGAGCCCGGTTTGCATTATCTTTGCCGCGGACAAATCCGGCGGCGGGTCGGAGCTCTCCTCCGTACGCAGCCTGCACGGCCACTGCAAATGTAATTATTTATCGGATAAACGTATTACGCAAAATGGATATTATATTGGAAAAAGGATTGTCGGCGCAGAGCCGGACGACGGTTACGGCCGCAAATACCGCCGCGACGATGGGGTCGGGCGACCTCGGGGTTTTTGCCACGCCTTCGATGGTGGCGCTTATGGAGCATGCCGCTATGACGGCCGTTGCTGCGGCTCTGCCAGAAGGCTCTTCGACCGTAGGGGCGGAGATGAACGTCACGCACATCAAGCCTTCGGGGTTGGGTGCCGAAATCACCGCCACGGCCGTGTTGACCGGTGTCGAGGGGCGCAAGCTGACCTTCAACGTCGGCGCCCGCGATGCCGAAGGGATGATCGGAGAGGGCGTGCACGTCCGTTACGTCGTGGATCGTGAGAAATTCATGGCCAAAGTCCGCTGACGTAGGTGGGGGACACCCGGCCGGCTGGCCGGATTTTTATATATAACGGGCGCGGGGGCATTGCCCCCGCGCCCGTTATTCCGTTTCCGCTGCCGGTCAGAGCCCGACCAGCAGGTGTTCGAGCAGGATCACCAGGATGCCCGACGCATAGCCTGCGAAGGCCAGCAAGGTGATCTTCTTGAAATACCACCCGAAATTGATCTTTTCGAGCCCCATCGCCACCACGCCGGCTGCCGAGCCGATGATCAGCAGGCTTCCGCCCACCCCGGCGCAGTAAGTCAGCAGGTGCCAGAACAACCCGTCCTGCACGAACGACTGCATGTAGGCCGGGTCGGCGCTCGCGGCCACCGCAGCCGTGTCCATCACGGGGTACATGCCCATGCAGGCGGCGACCAGCGGCACGTTGTCGATCACCGACGACAGGATGCCGATGACGCCCGCTATGGTGAACACTTCATGTACCTGCTTGTCGAGCCAGTTCGCCACGTCGGTCAGTACACCTGCGGTTTCCAGCGCCGCCACCGACATCAGGATTCCCAGGAAGAAGAGGATCGTCGGCATGTCGATATGCTTGAGCACCTTCGTCACGCGGCATTTGATCGACTCCTCGATGCCGCGCTTGCGGTCGTAGATGATCTCCGTCAGAACCCACATCACACCCAGCGAGACCATCATGCCCATGTAGGGCGGCAAGTGGGTGATGCTCTTGAACACGGGTACGAACAACAGGCTCAATACACCCGTGATGAGGATGAATTTGCTCAGGCGCGGGCCCACGCCCGCGGGCAGTTCCGCTTCGAACGTGCTCTCGTCCACCGGTGCCGCGTCCTCGTTGCGGATATACCGGATGGCGATCGCCGTCGGGATGACGACCGAGACGATACACGGTACGAAGAGCGTCCCCATCAGCGCCGTCGAGGTGACGTTGCCCCGCATCCACAGCATGATCGTCGTCACGTCGCCTATCGGTGACCAGGCGCCGCCGCTGTTGGCCGCGATGACGATCAGGCTGGCGTAGATCCAGCGCTCCTTCTGGTCGGCGATGATCCTCCGCAGGAGCATCACCATGATGATCGTGGTGGTCATGTTGTCCAGCGCCGCCGACATGAAGAAGGTGATGAATGCCAGCAGCCACATCAGCTTGTGCTTGTTGCGGGTCTTGATGTGGTCGGTGATGACGTTGAAACCGCCGTGCGAGTCGATCAGGTCGACGATCGTCATGGCGCCGATCAGGAACACCAGTATCTCGCACGTGTCGCCCAGGTGGTCGACCATGTCGTGGCTGATATTCTCATCGTGCCCCCAGAGGCTGAAGATCGTCCATATGGCTCCGCACATCAGCAGTGCGATGGCCGATTTGTCGACCTTAACTTTGTGCTCCAGCGCGATGAAGGCGTAGCCCACCACGAAGAGCAGGATCATTGTCAGGATCATACCGTATCGTATTTTTCGTTTTTGTTTCAGCAGGGCGCCTGCCGGCCCGTTGTCCGGCTTGTCGGCTCCATGCGTGCAAAAGTAATGAAATTCTTTCTTGCACCCCTGCAAGAGTCGGGCATTTTTCTGTTTTCCGGTTGTAAATTGCGATTTTTTGCTTATCTTTGTCCCGCTCTCGAGCAACGGATTGAGCTGTGGTGTAATGGTAACACAGCAGATTTTGGTTCTGTCGTTCCAGGTTCGAGTCCTGGCAGCTCAACAATCCCGCATTGACTATCAATGCGGGATTATGTTTGTTGTATTATTCGCCTGAATCCTCCTTCGTCCTGCTTCTGCCCAGTATGCTGGATACGGTAAGTGTGCGGACTGTCCGCACACTTTGCTCGTTGAATAGAACTGTCGGTTTTTTCCCTGCGGTTATTATTTTCCGGGCGCGGATTCTTCGCCGGGAGTTTCTTCGACCGCCTGTGCCGGTTCCTTGTCGTCCTCGTCGTTGTCGCCGCAATGCGTTGAGGCATCGAGCATTCCGGCCAGGAGATCCATGGTCTCCGTGTTTTCCGCTTCTGCGGTGTCGGCGTGTACGCCGTTTTTCATGTTGTCCATAATCGTTGCGGGTTTAACGGATTTTCTTGTGCGAGATGGCTGCGGCAATCCATAGTAGCACCACGGCGCCGATGACCGATGTGGCCAGGCTGCCCAGCGTGCCTGCCGGAACCAGCCCGAAGAACGAAAAGAGCCAGCCGCCGAGCACGCCGCCTACCAGCCCTACGACGAGGTTGACGATGAGCCCCGAGCCGCTGCCTTTGACAATGAGGTTGGCGATCCATCCGGAAGCCAAGCCGAGCAGGAGATACCATACGAAATACATAGAGTTTCTGTTTTGATCTGCTGCTCCGTGTGCAAAATCCGTTCCCGAACGGTAGCTGCGTCGGTTCAGAGCGCCAGTCTGAGGGCTTTGGCCAACTGGTCGGGGCACGAAGTGCCCTTGCCGCGGCAGTCGATGCCTTCCAGCCGGGCTATCGCGTCGGCGGCTTTCATGCCGCGCACGAGTGCCGCTATGCCCTGCGTGTTGCCGTGGCAGCCGCCCGTGAACGTCACATTGCGGATGATGCCGTCTTCCAGTTCGATGTCGATCTGCCGGGAGCAGGTGCCGAGGGTAGGGTAGGATATGTGTCGGGTCATGTGTATGCGTTGAAGAATCCGGATGCAAATATAACGATAAAACCGGTTGCATTTGCTGCCTTGTTTGCGCGTTCAGGATTTTTTGTCCCGAATTTTCTGGGGAACGCCTTGCCGGCCGGCTGCGGATTTGGGCCAAAATCCCCGCAGGATCGTTTGCAGACATACGGACATAAAAAAACATTGCCGAGAAAGAGGTAATCTGTAAGAGGCGCTTAGAAATTCCCCCCCCCTCGACAATGTTGTTGGGACTGTGCCCGGGTTTTCCGGACAGGTATGCAAATGTAAAATAAAATATTTGAACCTGCAAATAAAAAAGCTGCAAATTTTTGCAGCTTTTTTATTATCTGAAACAGGTTTTTACTGGCGCTGAAGGTCGCTGTTGTCGGCTACGACCATGTTCTTGTCGATGCGCAGCGTGACGTTGCCGTCCACCTCGATCAGCAGGGTCGTCTCCTTGATCTCTTTCACCGTACCGTAAATGCCGCCGGCGGTAATTACCTTGTCACCTTTTTTCAGGCCTTCGCGGAATGCCTGCATCTGCTTGCGGCGCTTGGATTCGGGGCGCCACATGAAGAGCCATAAAACCAGCACCATGAGGCCGATCATAATGATGAAACTGTACTGCTGCATGAAACCCGGCTGGGGCTCTACGGGCGGTACCTGAAGAAAATTAATCATACGTCGTTATGTTTAGTGTTTATTTCCGTTAACGGAACAAATATACGAAATATTGTCGAATACACAAATGTTTATTCCACTTCGGCCTCGATGAACAGCCTCAGGGGTTTCCGCCCGCCGGCGAATGCGATGTCCAGCGTTTTGAGCTGCCAGCCCCATTCGCCTCGCGCATCGAAGGTGAGCGATACCTGCTGCGCATCGCCCGGCGTAATGGGCTGTGCGTCATATCCGAGCGTCGTGCACCCGCAATTGCGGTCGTATCGGGTGATGGCTACGGGCTTCGATGCCCGGTTTTCAATCCAGAGCCTGAGCACGGCCACCTCCCCCGAGTGCATGCGTCCGAAACGCACGGTATCCGTGCCGCCCGTGTCGAGGATCGTGTCCGTGACGGCGATAATCCGGCCTTTCCGCCCGGTCTCGCCCGTGCGTGCCTGCCGGGTGCCGCATGCCGCCGTCGTCACGGCCAGCGCCAGCAACAACAACCCGCGCAGCATCGGGACTCAGATAAGGCCGCGGCCGGCTTTCCTGATGCGGCCTTCGGCGGTGAGCGATTCGACGATCTTGTCCAGCACGCCGTTGATGAAGGTGCTGCTGCCGGGTGTCGAGTAGTATTTCGAAATCTCGATGTACTCGTCGAGCGTCACCTTGACGGGAATCGACGGGAACGAGGTCAGTTCGGCCATGGCCGTGCCGATGATCAGGTTGTCCATGAACACGATGCGTTCCACGTCCCAGTTGGCGGTGAACTTTTCGATGTAATCCTGGTAGGCATCGTAGTTGACCAGCGATTTTTCGAAGAGCGTCTTCACGAATTCGGGGTCTTCGTCGCTCTTGAACTTCGCGGGGACTTTCAGCTCGGTGTGCGACGGTTTCAGGCCCGAGAGCGAACGCAGGATCATCATCACGATGTAAGGCAGGTCGTCGCTCCAGAGGATCGACATCTCTTCCAGCTCGGTTTCCAGTGCCTCGCAGCTCTGCAGCTCCTTGAAGAAATCTTCGAGCAGCTTGCGGTCGTCGGCGAACGAGCGCTCCTCGCGCAGCATGTAATCCTTGAAATAGTCGCTTTCCGAGAGCTGTGTATAGAGCGTACGGATCAGCTCCGGATGGCGGCCCCAGCCCAGCTTGCGGGCGGCGATATGGTCGTTCACGGCATCGCTGTTGGCGATGACGCGGATCACCTGGTTGTCTACGAACTTGGTATTGGGGTTGAGGTCTTCGTATGTCGGCAGTTTTTTCTGTTTGGCCAGTTCCTGCCGCTGTTCGGCGTAGCGCGTCAGTTCCACGGGGAGGGTCAGGATCTGGAAATAGAGGTCGTAGGCCTTGTCGACGGACGCCATCAGCGTTTTTTCCGATGCCATCATGTTGTCGGCGCCCGATTTGAGGTGGGCGAACAGTGCCTTGACGACCTTTATACGGAGTAATCTTCTGCTCAACATATCTGTTTAGAACGGTTTTTTCGGTCGCAAAGATAGGAAAAATTTTTCCGGAAAGAAAGAATTATTGTCTATCTTTGCAGCCGTATGGAACAAATCGAAGAAAAAGAAATCCGGCCGTACGATGTGATCGTCATCGGGGCTGGGGCAGCGGGCATGATGGCCGCAGGTACGGCGGCGCGCGACGGCAAGCGTGTGCTGCTGATCGAAAAGATGGACAAGTCGGGCCGTAAAGTCCGTATCACGGGCAAAGGGCGCTGCAACGTCACCAACGCCCGCCCGGCCGAGGAGTTTGCCGCGCAGGTGCGTACCAACGCGGAATTTCTCGGACAGGCTTTCGCCGAGTTCAATAACCGCGCCGCCATCCGTTTCTTCGAAAAGGCCGGGGTGAAGCTCGACATCGAACGCGGCGAGCGCGTCTTTCCCAAGAGCGGCAAGGCGTGGGACATCGCCAATGCGCTGTTGGAATATTGCTACGAGAACGGCGTGAAGATCATTTATAATACGCGCGTGACGGAGATCATGACCCTGGGTGATAAGGTCTTCGGCGTCCGCTATATCAACAGGCGCGGTTTCGAACGCAAGGAGGAATGCCCGCAGGTGATCGTCGCCACGGGTGGCGTTTCCTATCCCGCCACGGGTTCCACGGGCGACGGCTACACCTTTGCGGCCGACCTGGGACATACCGTCGAACCGGTGCGCCCTTCGCTGACGCCGCTCGTTTCGTCGCATCCGCAGATCGGCTACCTCGACGGTCTGTTGCTGAAAAATATCAGGGCCGTGCTCTATGTCGACGACGAACCCGTGCGCGAGGAGTTCGGTGAACTGGGCTTCTCCGAGCGCGGCATCGAGGGTGCCGTGGCGCTGCGCATGAGCCGCGATGCGGTCGATGCGCTGATCGACGAACGCCGCGTTAAACTGGTCGTCGACCTGAAACCCGCACTGACCGAAGAGGTACTGCGCGAACGTATCGCCCGCGAGATAGCCGGGATGGAGCCGACGGAGTTCTTCGCCGAGTTGCTGCGCAAGCTGGTGCCCAAGCCGCTCGTGATGACTTTGGTGCACGAACTCGGTGTCAACGGAAAGAATTACATCGGCAAGCTCACCGAAGAGGAGATAACCCGCCTTATCAAGACGCTCAAGGGATTCACGTTCCCCATCACGGACTATGCGCCGTTCGAATACGCCATCGTGACGGCCGGGGGCGTTTCCTGCGCCGAAGTCAACCCCTATACCATGGAATCGCTGAAGATCCGGGGGCTCTATTTCGCGGGCGAAGTGCTCGACCTCGATGCCAATACGGGCGGTTATAACCTCCAGATCGCCTTTTCGACGGGGCGCCTTGCGGGGCTGTTGAAAAAATAACGGTTATGGGGATCGGCGGCCATAAACTCGGTTTGAAATTTTACGGGCGGGTCACTGAGCTGCGTAACAGGCTCTCCCGGGCCCGTTTCTTCCGTGGGCACGGCGTGCATTCGCCTTTCGTATACGACGTCGTGCGTAATGTGTTCATGCGCGATACGCTGCTTCCCGGCGACCGGGCGTTGTTCCGTGAACTGCTCGCGGCCGGGGTGCCCGAACGCCGCGCCGTGCAGCTGCAAAACCTGGCGATTCATTGCGGCTACGCCACTTTTGGCCTGAATCGTGCGGATGCGGAGTTCTGCATAGCGACGCGCAGCCTGTCCCGGACGGAGACGCTCGCGCTGGTCGGTGATGCGGCTGCCGCCGGGAATACGGTGGCGGTCATGTCCCCCTACGACGGGCGTGAACGCCGGGCCATGTGCCTGCAAATCGTCGCGGCGCACCGTTCGACGACGGTGGACAACCGCGGTTACCTGCTGGTTTTCAATAATAATTTGCCGAAACAACATTTCCGGATATGAAAGTATACACGAAAAAAGGCGATAAGGGAACGACCTCCCTTGTCGGCGGCGAACGGGTTTTCAAGACCGACGAACGGGTCGAGGCTTACGGCACGGTGGACGAATTGGCAGCATTTGCGGCTTTGCTCTGCGACAACATGCGTGCGGAAGCTGCGCTGTCGCCCTATGTCGACGACCTGAACCGTATCCTGTCACGCCTGATGACCGTCGAGGCATTGCTGGCGTGCGGGAAAACAGGATGCGGGAAGGTCGCGCCGCTGGCTCCCGAGGCCGTCAACTGGCTCGAAGGCCGTATCGACGCGATGCAGGACGCGCTCAAACCGATCGACAAATTCACGATCCCGGGCGGCAACGCCGTCGTTTCGATGTGCCACGTGTGCCGTACGGTCTGCCGGCGTGCCGAGCGTGCCGCGTTGCGTGCCGATGAAAAATACGGCACGGATGCCATCGTGCTGATGTGGCTGAACCGCCTTTCCGACTATTTCTATCTGCTCGGGCGCACGCTCACAGAGCATTACGGCGTCGAGGAGACCTTGTGGATTCCATAAAGCTTTGTATTCCAGTTTATTGATGCGTGCGCATGGATGTTTTGTAATTTTTTCTTTGTTTTTCTCGTTTTTTTTATACTTTTGCAAATCAGTGATAGCGGAATAGCGATTATTGCCTGATGTTAATCCGCTGATATTTGGGAACTTAAAAACTTGGAACTATGTACTGGACACTTGAATTGGCATCGAAGCTGGAAGATGCTCCCTGGCCCGCTACGAAAGATGAACTGATTGACTATGCCGTGCGTTCGGGTGCGCCTCTCGAAGTGCTCGAAAATCTGCAGGAAATAGAGGACGAGGGTGAGATTTACGAATCTATCGAAGATATTTGGCCCGACTACCCGTCGAAAGACGATTTCTTCTTCAACGAGGAGGAGTATTGACACCCTTCAAATAGATTAAACAATTAAATATCAGCGCGATAAACAAAGATAATTTGTTTGTCGCGCTGGTGTTTTATGGTGCTTGATGGTGTGGTTTGTTTGTCTAAATTGCGTTTTTTTCTTCTCGAAAACAGGGTTTGTTTGTCTAAAATACATTACCTTTGTTTCTCCTCAGGAATATTAAATTGGGAGGAAAAGCATATGGGAAGACCGAAAAGACTATATCCATTGGGCAAATACCGCCTTCGTACGCCGAAAGTGGTTGACAAGGAAAAAGCCTATCCTGTCGAGTTGGAATACACTTGGAACAGGCAGGTAATCCGTAAGACAACGAATGTCTTTGTCAAGGTTGCGGACTGGAACCAGAACGGCAATCAGGGACGGGGTGAAATACGTGCAAGTCATGGCGGTGAATCCAAACGACTTAACCAGTTATTGCTGGCACGTGTTGAACGTATAGATTCGCTACTTGCCGAATATAACGAAAAACATCCTAATCAGATAACCGTTGATGTCGTATCCGGCTTTCTTGCGGACAAACCTCTTGCGCGTCGTGATCAAGGGAAGGACTTCGTAGAGTTTACATTGGAACGTCTTTCTTCAGACTATGCAAGAAACAGAATCGGAAGGAGCCGGTATGAGAACGGAAGAAGTTGCATGAATATCTTCCGGGCTTTTTTAAGAGCTACCAGGCAGGCTACTTGCGGGAACGATTCTGTTTATGTCGGCGATGTGACGCCTGAATTGCTGGACAGTTATATTTCCTGGCGCAGAGAGGTCAAGCAGAATACCGACGCTACAATCAATCATTCCCTGACACCGATATTGAAAGCTAGTGCATACGCTTGTGAAATGAACCTCATGGAACCGGCAATAAATGCCAGAATCCAGGATATGCGTATCATCACCAAAGCGTCTTTGTCGGAGGAAGAAAGTGAATTTGACGGAAAGAGTCTGACCAAAGAACAGATGCTGGCTCTTATGGAATATTACAAAACCTGCCCGGAACCACGCCGTAAGGAGTTTTTGGAGATGTTTTTCTTTGCCTTTCATGCCTGCGGGCTTCGTGTTGTCGATGTGATGACATTGCAATGGAATCATATCAACTTCGAGCGACGGGAGCTGCGTAAGATTATGATCAAGACAAACAAGCGGCACGTCATTCCGCTCACCGATCCGGCATTGCGGATTCTGCGTCAGTGGCAGGAGAAACGTGCAGGTTGCCGATATATATTTAATCTGGTAAAGGAGATTCTGGAACTTGATGATGAGGAAGCTCTTTATAAGACACGCAATAATGCAACCAAATGTATCAACCAGTCATTGGCTGTAGTCGGAGAACATATAGGACTGCCGTTCAATTTGTCGATGCACGCGGCGCGCCATACCTTCGCCGTCTTTGCGCTGAATAAAGGTTTGTCTATGTCTGTAGTCAGTCGTCTGCTCGGACACGGCAGCACAGATGTGACGGAGAAGGTCTATGCCCGATTCCTGCCCGAAACACTTTCGGCCGAGGTTGCCAAATTGGGTGGCGATTTCGAATCACTTGGTATCGTTTGATGTTGGACAGAAACTGATTACCGGAAATAATGTTTAATTTTGCACATGATTTTATGAAATTATGATGTTGAAAGTTCCCGTATTGATAATTAGTGCGCTTGTGTTGATATTGGTGGTTGCCACTGTTTTCAAACAGCACCAGCGCAAGATTCTATGGTCGGCGGCAATTGTCCTCTTTGTCGGAACACTGCTGCTGGTCGGGTTTGGCGTTATTGACCCTGTTGGCGAAACGCGCCCTAACTTGCCAGCTCTTACAGGCATCATTATGGCACTGGTCGGTGCTGCGGCACTGGCATCTACCGCAGAGAAATTACATTCCCGAAATAAGGGAAAGCAAAATGAAAAGCTTGCGCAAGACCTATTATATGAGCAATCATCTTCTCCAGCAGAGCGCGTTGTCCTGCCGGAGCGTCTCGATACCGAACTTGCCCGCAAGGTTTTCGCACGCGCGATAAAGGCCGGATTTATGGAGGAGAATGGAGCGCACTACAAATGGGAACTCTCGAAGGCACTGCTTGCCTATATGTGCGGACGCATCTACTGCGGAGACAGACCCGAGTACTCCGACACGGATGAAAAATCATTCTGGAAATATGGCAGTTCGGGATTCTTTCCCGATGCAGAGTTAAGTGCCTTGTTCGGGCAGTCGGAGCTCGGGCAATCGCGCCAGAACCGAAAGGATTTGACTGTCCCGCAAAAATCCCATAAAATCGACAAATTATTCGAGTAGCCCGTAAGGCTGCTCTTTTTGTTTATAGCCAGCGGATTACAGCAGATGTTATCCGCCATTCCTAACTTCATCCTAACTTGTTAGGCGGTATTATGGTAATCCATCCTAACACCCATCGTTTTCAACCTCTTATACATTTGCCGCCGACAACGGGACGATGTGCTCAAGCGTTCCATAATATGAACTGCGGCAAGGGAGTCTGAGTGCGCATCAGGATTGCCGGGCCATAAAACATTTTTTAGTAATGGCTCACAAAAAGAGTATACAGTCGCTCTGCGATCGGGAGCTATTGGAAAAGATTCTCGGTCTTGTGGAGTCGCAGAAAATGTCGCCCGCACAGAACAGGGCGACACAGACGCATCGTGTCTATGACAACAAAACATTGATGGAGACACTGCGCATCAAAGACAAGTATCTGAAAAAGCTGCGCGACAACGGCTATCTCGGCTATTCGCGCGAGGGAGACAAGTATTGGTACACACAGGAGGATGTGGACAGATTCCTTCGACGTTTCCACTACGAGGAATTTGCCTCTGACTTGATGCTGCCGGAACAGCAGGGAGGTGGATATGTATAGCGCATTGGAATTGACCAACCGCCTCCATGCGGAGGCGGGACGTATTTCGGAATCCGAATTGCCGTTGGAGGTGTTCCCGCAGAAGGTGCAGGAGATTATCTTCAACATCGCCACCTATGAGAACTTCAACATCGAGTATTCCGCGTCGATTGTGCTTTCGGCTGTGGCCGCCGCCATCGGCAATTCCTGCCAGATACAGATCAAGGGCAACTGGCGGACAAGTCCATCCGTCTATATGATGTTAGTCGGTCGTCCAGGATTGGGCAAGACTCCGCCGTTGAGTTTCCTCTACCGCCCGATTCACGAGCAGGACGACCGGATGTTCGAGCGGTACCTGCAGGAGTGCGACGAGTATGAACGCGCCCTTGCCGCATCGTGTAAGGACAAAGAAACAGATGAAAACGTATTGCTCAAAAAGCCCCAATTGGTCACTACTGTTATATCGGACTTTACGCCCGAAGCACTGATGAATGTGCATCAGCACAATCTTCGGGGCGTAGCTATCGAAGTCGATGAGATTCTTGCGCTGTTCAACTCCGTTAAACGGTACAACAGCAAAAATAACCTTATCGAAGACCTGCTCTCCTCTTACAGCGGCCGCCCGTTGAAGTCAGTCCGCAAGTCCGAGGCGCGACCGATACTGATACGCCAACCGTGCATCAATGTCATCGGCTCGGTGCAGACCAATCTGCTGCCGGAAGTATTCCGCAACGAGTATAAGGCAAACGGCCTGCTCGACCGCTTTCTCTTTGTCTATCCCAAAGACCAGCGCATATCCAAATGGCAGCGCACTGACCGCAGCACGTTCTGTCCCGATACAATGGAACAGTGGCGCAAGATACTGAACAGGATTCTTTCTCTGCCTTGTCCGACCAATGATAAAGGCAATACGGTTTGTTCTCTTGTGTTGGATATGGAAGAATGTGCAGAAGCCTGTTTCTATAATTGGTACAACGGTATCATCGACACGGTGAATGCAGTCAGGAATGATGCAGAGGTGGATAGCCGCAAGACGAAATTAGACGGCAACGCCGCCCGGCTGTCACTGGTATTTCAGATTCTGAAATGGGCTGCCGGCGAGGGATATATGCAATATATTGACCTCGATTCCGTCAAGGCGGCGATCCGGATGATAAACTATTACGAAGACACCTATCGGCGTATACAGGAGAGTATCGTTTCCTCCGGTATCGGTGACAATAAAGAGGCATGGCTATCACTGCTCGGCGACACCTTTACGGCTGGTGATGCAGTCATTGCCGGAAAGAAAGTCGAGCTGTCCCGTCGCACGGTCTACTATGCACTGGACAAGTTGAGCCGGGAGCCGAATCCTGTTTTAGAGAAGCTGCATCACGGCACCTACCGCAAGACTTCTGCGATTGCATCTTGCACTATTGCACTTTCTGCGGAGGATAAAGCGGCAGTACAAACAGGGCAAAGTGCAAAAGTGCAGTGTGCAACCGATAATACCGCAGGACTATGAGTGAGTACCGTTTTCATTTGGAAAAGTACCGTTACGGCAGCAAGATTGACTGCCCGAACTGCGGCAGGAAACGCTGCTTTGTCCGATATATTGACGAGGAGGGAACGGTGCATTTCCCCTCGTCGGTTGGCAAGTGCGACCACGAGCAGAGCTGCGGTTACCACTATACACCGAGGGAGTATTTCCGAGATAATTCCGAAGCGGTATCCAATAATGACCGAAGTATCGAGCGCATATTTCACAAATCCGTTATCCATACCCGACCGGCACCGGTTGAACCCTCTTATATCCCCGACAGGATTGTCCGTGCCTCTCTGTCGCACTATGATAAGAATCCGCTATATCGGTATCTCTGCGGCGTGTTCGGTACAAAGGAGACTCTGCGGCTGTTCAATCTTTACCGTATCGGCACATCGGCAAAGTGGGGCGGCTCTACGGTATTCTGGCAGACGGACGAATCGGGGAAAGTCCGCACGGGGAAGATTATGTTGTACAATCCGGCGACGGGGCGGCGCGTCAAAGAACCGCAAGCCCGTGTCAGCTGGGCACACTCGGAACTACGGCTGCCGGACTTCAATTTGCGACAGTGTCTGTTCGGCCAGCACCTGCTTCCGTTATATCCCGACCGGACAGTCTTTCTGGTCGAGAGCGAAAAGTCCGCCGTTATCGCTGCGCACTATATGCCGAATGTCCTTTGGCTCGCTACGGGCGGCAAGAACGGATGCTTCAATATACAGACTATCGATTCACTGCGCGGACGCGATGTTATTCTTCTGCCCGACCTCGGTGCGACCGATGCTTGGAAGGATAAAATGCCGATGCTCCAGCCCGCCTGTCGAAGCGTTGCTGTCAGTACGATGCTCGAAGATATGGCGACGGATGAGCAGAGCAGTCAGGGACTCGATATTGCCGACTTTCTGCTTGCTGTTCCGACCCGGCATCAGATACTCCAGCAAATGATACAGCGCAATCCCTGCATCCGGCAACTCATTGACGAGCTGGACTTGGTGCTGGTCGAAGATTAGGGAACGGACAGCGAGCTGTCCGATGGGAATTTGTGGTGTAAATTTCCGTAGCTTATTAGGGTATTTTTGCTCCGCCCGCAGCCTCAAGCGGCAGCTAAAAAAGCCCCCTAAGCGAAAGGGTTTGCCCTCTCGACACCCATAGCCTTACGGCTGGTACCAGACGGAAATTTACATCCATATCCCCAACAAAATACCAGTTATATATTAAACGCTGAAAAAGATTTATGAGTAATATCCAATACGCCGTATGCCACTTGCAGCGTGGCAGCGGCAATGACTCCGGGATGTCGTGCCATATAGAGCGCAAGACGGCTGACGGCAAAGTGTACATTCCCGATAATGCCAATAAAGCAAGAACACACCTCAATAGGGAACTTATAACTTTCCCCGACGGAGTGCGCAGCCGTACCGAGGCTGTCCAATACCGTATTGACAATGCAGGGCTTCATCGCAAGGTCGGCAAGAACCAGACAAAGGCAATCCGTATTATCCTTACAGGCTCCCACGAACAGATGATGAAGATTGAACAAAGCGGCAAGTTGGATAAGTGGACGGATGCCAATCTGAAATGGTTGCGTGATACATTCGGCGAAGACAATGTAGTTTCGTGTGTCCTTCACATGGACGAGAAGACACCACACCTCCATGCGACGGTTGTGCCAATCGTTACGGGGGAACGCAAGCGCAAGTCACGTGAGGGTGAGAAAAAGTATCGGACACAGACTGGACCAAGACTATCCGCCGATGATGTGATGGGCCGGGGTCGGTTGTCCACTTATCAGAACACCTACGCCGAGGCAATGCGGGAGTTCGGTTTGCAGCGAGGTGTTGTCGGCTCGACCGCAAAACACCAGTCCAACGGCGAATTCTACCGGCAGCAGATGCTGCAATACGAGAACGACATTGCCAGGCTGAATGCCGAAGTGGAGAAAGCCAACGAAGGACGGAATGTCCTTTTGTCGTGGATAGGCAGAGGCGACCTTGCCAAAGCAAAGAAAGACCTTACCGCCAAAGACAAACAAATAGCCCTGCTCAAAGAACAGATAGCGAAGTTGCAGGCGGAACGTGCCGCCATTATACAACACCACAAGCAAGAGATGGCGAAACTCCGAAACGGCTATCAAACCGAGATAGACAAGGCTATTAAGGAGGCGGAGTCGCTGCGCGAGACCATAGAGTCAAAAGACGCCCGGATAGAGCGGCAGTCTAAACGCATCGCCGAACTCGACCGCCAAGCCAATCCGCAACGCTATCGGCTGTCGTCGGGGGCGGAGCTTGTCAAACTCAATATATCGAACTACAACAATCCGTCGCTGCATATTTGGACACGGGGCGGCGAGGAGTTGTTCGATGATGTCAAGTTCCAGATTGACTACAACCTCGCCCAGCAGCACTACAACGACCAGATTACGGACGAGGAACTTGTCAATGCCGTCTTCGCACCGCAGGAACAGGTAAGCGAAGTACAAGCAGACCTGTTAGGCGCAGCCTTTATCCTCGCTTCCGGTGGCCCTGCCCAAACCCGCGTCGGAACTGGTGCCGGCGGCTCGCACTCCGACTTGCCTTGGGATGGGAAGAAAAACAACGGCAGGAAACGGTAGTATCATTTTCCAGATTTCACATCAGAGTTTTTATTTCGTTGATTGCCGTTCGCAGCAGATAATTGCATAGATAATACATTTACATATCATTTCAAAATCCTCTCAATGCGTGTCGTTGAGAGGATTTTGAATATATTCAGACGATAGTATAAAGAAATAAATTATGGTTTACGGTTACATTCGCGTTAGCAGTGATAAGCAGACGGTGGAAAACCAACGCTTTGAAATCAACAATTTCTGCGAAAAACAGAATCTGGAAATTAATGACTGGATAGAAGAAACTATCAGCGGTACTAAAAATTACAGCAAACGGCAGCTTGGATTACTGTTGCGAAAGGTCAGCAAAGATGATATTATCATTTGCAGTGAGTTGTCTCGTCTTGGCAGGAATCTGTTTATGATTATGGAGATATTGAATATCTGCATGACAAAAGAGTGCAGGGTTTGGACAATCAAAGACAACTATCGTCTTGGGGAAGATATTCAAAGTAAAGTGCTTGCCTTCGCATTCGGTCTCTCGGCCGAGATTGAGCGCAACCTTATCAGTCAAAGAACAAAAGAGGCTTTGGCTCGAAAGAAAGCCGAAGGCGTTGTACTTGGACGTCCCAAAGGACGTAGGAGCAGTCCAGATAAATATAAGTTATCGGGGAAAGTGGTTCTTATTAATGAATTGCTCAAAAATGGAACTTCGCTTCGAAAAATTGCAAAAATCTGTAAAGTAGACAGGAATACACTGTCTCGATTCTTAAAGCTGAGACAAATGGCGGCAGATTGAGGAGCGATTTCGTGCAGCAACAGAATACGATTTGCGACTTCTCAACACCTGACAGTTGGGTGATACTTTCTCCGATTGAGCAAAGTATCAAGAGAAAAATAGAAGCTGTTGGCACTCCTCTCAAAGACTGGGACATTAATATTTATCGTGGTGTTCTTACCGGATGCAACGAGGCATTTATCATTAATTCTGAGAAGCGTGATGAGATCTTGGCGAATTGTCAAACTGACGATGAGCGCAATAGGACAGCTGAACTTATACGACCTATTTTAAGAGGCCGCGATATTAAGAGGTATATATACGATTGGGCAGACGTATGGTTAATCAACACTCATAACGGTATAAAGGGGAGACTTGAGCGTATTCATATTGAGGACTATCCCGCTGTAAAAGCTCATTTAGACCAATTTTGGGATAAAATTAAAGATAGGGCTGATCAGGGAGATACTCCATACAATCTTCGTAACTGCGCTTATTTGGAGGATTTTT